>ERZ773359.5780-NODE-5780-length-11561-cov-7.965236_pt1 | contig 11561 bp, 8 predicted proteins | sample MGYA00374955_ERZ773359 | MGnify/ENA primary metagenome ERZ773359 (study PRJEB29098, sample SAMN04486028) | biogas fermenter metagenome | study: EMG produced TPA metagenomics assembly of the Biogas fermentation microbial communities from Germany - Plant 4 DNA1...
TTTTCCTGCATTTTTTGCGCTTCTTCCAATCGTGCCATAAATCCCGATTTTTTCGTGGGCTTCTTTCTATTCTCCTCCAGCTGCGCCAACAGCTTATCATCATCCACAAATTGCTTGAACATAAAGGTAATAATGATCGAAATCAATGTGGAAAGGAAATAATAATAGTTCAAACCAGCAGGATAAGAATTCAATATAAAGAACATGAACAACGACATGAAAACGGGCATATACTTCATTACTTTCATCTGTTGCTGCCCGGTATCCGTCAGGCTCATGTTGTAAAGAGCAAAAATTATGTTTGTTGTGGTCATCAACAAACAAAACAAACTGATATGGTCTCCTAAAAACCTACTGATGAACGGAATATTGGCACTCCACGAAATAATGGAATCGTACGTCGAAAGGTCATCGGCCCACAAAAATCCTTGTTGACGCAATTCGATGGCCGACGGGAAAAAGAAGAACAAGGCCAGCAAGACAGGCATCTGCAACAACATGGGTAAACATCCACTCATGGGATTCACCCCGGCCTTTTGATACAATGCCATCGTTGCCTGCTGACGTTTCAACATCGAATCCTGATCTTGTCCCGGATATTTCTTTTCGATTTCCACAATTTGCGGTCGCAACACGCGCATTTTTGCCGACGACATATACGACTTGTAAGTAAGCGGGAGAATAATCAATTTGACCATTAAGGTGAGGATAAAGATGATCAATCCCATATTCCAATTGAGCGAAAGGAAAAAGTTGAACACCGGTATTACCAGCCCTTTGTTTACCCAGCTCAACCAGCGATAACCCAATTCCACCTGTTCGTGCAAATATAATTTGTCTTCCGGATTTTCCACTCCCTTGTTGTAAGCTTTCAGCGTGGTATAATGTACGGGACCAAAATAATACCTGAATCCAACCGTATGCTCGTTTTTTTCGGGATCAGCCACAATGGGAGCCCAGGTATCGGCTTTATAATCTTTCAAATAATCTTCCGAAACCAGCGGTGTCGACGAAAGTACAACGGTTTCGAAAGGTTTATCGGGAATAACGACCGACGTAAAAAACTGATCTTTAAATGCAAACCATTGAATAGGTTCGGTTATTTCTTTTGTATCCTTCCGACTCTCGCTCATTTTTTTGGTACCTTGATTATGATATCGGTAAAAAATGCGCGAATATCTTTTCTCGAAGGCTTCTCCCTTTTCCTGTCGACGCAGTTTCTGCGCCCAGTTTATTTTGAAATTCGTCAAACTTTCGGGATGCAACCCATTGCTCATTCCTACCAATCGGATATCGAATTTCATCATGTATTCGTTTTCGGGAAGGGTGTACACAAAATCGAGATATTGGCTGTCGGAATGTTTCAAGCGCATCGTCACCGAACGACCATCGTCTGAAATTATCGGCACAAACATTTGTTCTGCGCTCGACAGCTTCACGCTTTTACGATTGTACAAATCGAGGTTAAAATGTCCCTCATCTCCTTCAAAGAGATATAAGCTGTCTTTATTGTAACGCAAATAGCCTTTCAACTGTACCGAATGAATGCCTCCTCCTTTTGTATCGAGCAAAAGTTTCACTTTCTCGTTTTCGAGAGGTACCAACTTTCGCTCGGCAGGCATGAGAGTTGCCAACGAGTCGCTTTCGGCTTCCACTTCCGAAAGAGCGAAATTAAAAAAATCGGCCACATCGTTTCTTGCCTGTTGAATCAAGGCCACACTATCGTCAACTTGTTTTTCGGCTTCGGCTTCCGCTTCCGCCTCCGCTCTCGCTTTCTCAATTTCTACCATCGCCAACGAATCGCGAATTCTGCGTTGTTTCGCCAATTCTTTCTGATTCGGACGATTATAAATCGAAAACACCACAATAATAGCCCCAATCAACAACAATCCAATAGTTGTATTTTTATCCATCCTTTTTCTTTATATCGAGTTACTTTTCTTTATTCAAAACACTTCTTTCTTCGCGCTCTTTCCTCATCTTGATAGCAGCATCCATAAAGCTCATGAACAAGGGATTGGGCGAGATTACCGTACTGTTGTATTCGGGATGAAACTGTGTTCCCAAATACCATCGTTTGGAAGGTATCTCCATTATTTCCACCAAATCCGAATCGGGATTCACTCCCGTGCACAACATCCCTGCCGCTTCAAATTCTGCTTTATATTTGTTGTTGAACTCATAGCGATGACGGTGGCGTTCCTGTATGAGTTCTTTTCCATAAGCCTTGTAAGCGAGCGAATCTTTTCTCAGCACGCAATCATACGTACCAAGACGCATCGTTCCCCCTCTATTGGTAATGTGTTTCTGCTCTTCCATCAAATCGATAACCTTATGTTTGGTATCCGGATCCATTTCGGTGGAATCGGCATCGGCATAACCCAACACATTGCGGGCAAATTCAATAACCATGCACTGCATACCCAAACAAATGCCAAAAGTGGGAATATCGTTTTCACGGGCATATTTCAATGCCGTCAACTTGCCATCGACACCCCGCTGTCCGAATCCCGGAGCAACGACAATACCGTCGGCATCCTCTAAAATCTCTGCCACATTTTTTTCGTTGATTTTTTCGGAATGATATACCTGCAAAATCAACTTGCGGTCGTGATAAATGGCCGTTTGCGAAAGGGCTTCTCTGATGGACTTGTATGCATCGGGCAATTCGGCATATTTCCCTATCAGCTTGATGCGAACTTCCTCGGTGGCATTTTTGCGTTTATCGAGAAAAGCAATCCACGGCTTCATGGCCGGTTTTTCGCCTACCGGCATATTCATTTTGCGCAACACCACCTCGTCCATTCCTTGGTCGCGCATCATAATGGGGACTTCGTAAATGGAAGAAACATCGACCGACTGGATAACTGCCTGATTTTCGACATTGCAAAACAAGGCAACCTTATGCAGGATATCTTCGCTCAGTTCTTGTTCGGTACGAAGAACCAGCATATCGGGTTGAATCCCCAGTGACTGCAACTCTTTCACCGAGTGCTGAGTCGGTTTGGTTTTTACCTCGCCCGCCGCTTTCAGATAAGGCACATAGGTGAGATGCACACAAAAACAATTTCTGCCCAGCTCCCATCTTAACTGACGAACCGCTTCCAAGAAAGGCGTAGATTCGATATCGCCCACCGTCCCTCCGATTTCGGTAATTACGAAATCGAATTTATGCTTAATACCCAACTGCTTGATGTTTCGTTTGATTTCGTCGGTAATATGGGGGATCACCTGTACCGTTTTCCCCAAATAATCGCCCCGACGCTCTTTCATAATCACATTCTGGTAAATACGTCCTGTGGTAATGATATTGTCGCGGGTAGTTTGAATATTGAGAAAACGTTCGTAATGTCCCAAATCCAAATCGGCTTCATGCCCGTCTACCGTCACAAAACATTCGCCGTGTTCATATGGATTCAGCGTTCCCGAATCCACATTGATATAGGGATCGAATTTTTGAATGGTAACCTTGTAACCTCTTTCTTGCAACAGTTTACCCATAGACGATGCTATAATGCCCTTCCCCAACGAAGAAACCACACCGCCTGTAACGAAAATGTATTTTGTATCGGCCACGATAATCGAAGTGTTTATATTTCAGATTTTTCAAAGTTGCAAAGGTAAGAAAAAAATGCCAATGCATGAAAAAAGTTGCACTTCTAAGTTGAACTTAGTGAACTTAGTAACTTAGCAACTTAGCAACTTAGTAACTTAGTAACTTACGTTAGTTTACGTTAGCTAGCGAGCCACGAAAGCAAACACGCTTAGGAATCGAAATTACCCCGGTCAAAAAGTGAAGGATGAATCAACTCCGCAATTTTTTCGAGATAGTAAGCGTCCGTTTCGTCAAAAGCGTTCAAGCGTTCGCTATCGATATCCAACACAGCCCCTACCTCATTCCCGTTCATCACGGGAACCACAATTTCAGAACGCGAAAAACGGCTACACGCAATATGTCCCGGAAAAGCATCCACATCGGGCACGATAAGGGTTTTCCGTTCTTTCCAAGCCGTTCCGCAAACGCCCTTTCCATAAGCGATACGGGTACAGGCCATAGGTCCCTGGAAAGGTCCCAACACCAATTGATTCCCTTTCACGATATAAAATCCAACCCAAAAAAATCCAAAGGTTTCTTTTATTGCAGCCGCCACGTTGGCCATATTGGCTACGGCATCGGGTTCTCCTTCGGTCAACGACCGTAGAGTGGCAATCAGTTGCAGGTATTTTTCTTTCTTGTCCGGCATTTTTCTTTCTCTTTCGAATATTCTTCCTTTTGGAAGCAAATGTAGCAAAAATAAAAAACGTATTGTCGTTTTTTATTCGGCAATACGTTTTGTTTTTCAATTACAGAGGGAGCAACACCCCTCGTCAACCGATCTCTCTTTCGATCTAATTTGCCTGTTGTAGAGCTTCCTCAATCATTTTGGCGTTGGGAAGAATGTAAACTTCAACCCTGCGATTCTGGGCTCTTCCCGTAGCCGTGCTGTTGTCGGCAATAGGTTGGGTAGATCCAAACCCTTTTGCCTCCATACGCGTTCCCGATATTCCTTTCGAAAGGAGATAATTGTAAACCGATTCGGCACGTCGCTCCGACAAGGGATTGTTGATTGCATCGTTGCCGGTGCTATCGGTATGCCCATAAATTTTGATATCGGTATCGGGATTGTTTTTCAGCGATTCGGCAAATTTATCGAGTGCCTCGCGCGAAGCTTCGTTCAATGTACTGGAATTGGTTGCAAACAAAATACCCGATTCGAAAGTCACCTTAATGGCCTCTCCTTCGTTGATTTTCTCCACTTGTGCACCCTCAATCTCGGCCAACTCTTTTGCTTGCTTATCCATTTTATTGCCGATGATGGCACCTGCCGTACCACCTACTACCGAACCGATTCCGGCCCCCCATGCGGCTCCTTTGCCTCCTCCGGCAATGGCCCCGATGCCTGCACCCACGGCGGCACCACTTGCGGCTCCAATTCCTGCACCCTGAACCGTTTTGCTTGCTCCGCAACCCGGCAATATCAGCGTTGCGGTCAAAAGCACCGCGGCTAGAACTACTGAAACTTGTTTCATCATTTCTTCGGTTTAAAAATTCAACATTCAATTTTTTCTTGTTCTCTCCATATTTTCCTTATTTCTTACGAAATAAATAACCGGTAAAAATTTTCAGAAAAAAAGATTCAACGAATCGCAATAAGCCAATTCTCCGGCCACTATGGCTTCTATTTCTTCCTCGGAGAAATCTCTTACCGCATCTCGATTTGCATTATCGATGACATACGCAAGCAATTCGTCTTCATCTATTTCCACTTCCGCATCATCATCTTCTTCATCCTCATCCCAAAAACCTTTTTCTTCGTAATACTCGTAGACGAGATCCACAATATAATTTATCTCATCATCGGTAAACTTACCCTTCATTTCTTCGGGCAAATGCTCTTGGATAAATCTTACGGAATCTTCTTCATTATATTCCAAGACATTGTTTTCGTCGCTCATAATCAATGATTTTTTAGTTTGACAAGCTGTTTGTTTGAAATATTTCGTAAGCCAATTCTTTATTTGGCTATGAAATTCATTCCAAATGTAAGAAAAAAATCCTTTCGTTTTGCTTTAATTGTCTACTAATTTAAAACAACCATTGAAAAAATATGTTCATAAAAAAGCACCCAAAAGGGTGCTTTTTTGTTAGTCCGATATCTTTTGAAGAGAAACAAATAATTTTATTCCTCTTCATTATCATTTTGTTGTGCATTTAAATAAGCTTCGAGATTTAAATAAATAAAAGTAGGAGTTTCGCATGAATATTTTTCACCGTTATTAAAATCCGACATACTTATAAACAACGAATTTTCCGGAAAAATAATCACACCATTTTCTTCATCATATCTTCCTAATGGATATTCATTTATATCATCAGAAATATTCATGTATGCAGACCCAGTCAAAAAATAACCATATCCCCAGTCAAATCCTATTTGTTGAGGCAAGATAGATGCATTATTTTTGCTATCAACATTAATTACTAAATAAAAATCTCCCTCCAACATATCTTCAGGAGCATTATAAGGGTAACCATCAGCTATGCCATACTCATCAAAATCTTCCGACTCCATCGGTTTAAATGGGTTAACCAAACGGTAACGAGTAGTTCCACCAGGTAAAGTTGCTTTTTGAATATCCACATAAAAAGGATATAATGCAGGTACTCCAAAGAGAGTTGGAATAATCCCCTCAATCATTACACCCTTTCCAATGTTTTCCCATTTAATACGAATTACGGAAATTTTTATGGAAGTTTTATTGTTTATGTATGGATTAAAATATTCATCACCTGAAATTCCTATTTCGAAACTATATTTTATTCCTTCTTCTGCTTCAGGAAAAGTCACTACAAAACTCGTTGTATCTTCTCCAGCATCAAAAGTAACAGTTTCCGGAATATTAAAAACATCATCTGCGCTGAAGACCTTGATTGGAACAGTTGCAGTCGTTTTCGAATCTTCTCTTGATATCGGTACTATTACCTGAGCTAGTTCTGTAGGCTCCAATTCGATGTCAGTTGTGTTTGAATTAGGAAAGAATACATTTTGACAATTTGGAGGAACAATTGGCGAAGGCTCCCTTTCTATACTGTCTTCGCAAGACAAGAAAGATAGCAATCCAACAGAACGCAAAGAAATATCTTGTTAATTTTCATATTATCCAATTTTATGATTCATATATTTAAAATGAAACAATCTCCTACTGAGCAACCGGAGGATCAACTTTCAGATTATTATCTTCTTCCGATATCCCTTCATTCGCTTCAATTTCACTCTTTGGTACAAGCCATAACAATATCGGATCTTCTGAAGGAATATTAAATTGCCAAGCATCAGGGAATGAAGTTACCCCGTTTTCAACTCTGGTAACAGGTTTCTTCAATCTCATAATATCAAAGTAATAAAAGCCTTCTCCCCATAATTCGATTCTTCTTTGAAACCATATTTCGTCTCTAAGTGTTTCTGGTGTAGACGCATTACATTTATAATTCGAATCCCTATTCGTTTTTACGAAATTTTCAAGTAAATTTTTTGCATCGCCAACTCGTCCACTCATGGCTAATCCTTCTGCCTTGATAAATAGCATCTCTTCTGCGCGCATCAAAAACCAATCTTGTGCAGGTATCAAAGTATTTAAATCATTATTATCAGCACCAAATTTAACATTGGTATAAGGGCCAAAATCGCCATCAGATGATGCTATTCCAAACCATTTGTCATAAGAAGCATCCGCAACAAGTGGAGATTCTAAATTTTCGTTTAACCACCATCCTTTACGAACATCCGTTTTTGAAATTAAATCATATAAAGGTTTATTGATTTTTTTCCATGCACCGACACCTACATAGCCATCGGTATAGAAAGAACATAAATGCGAAGGCATATTTATAATACCGGTTGTGACAATATCATTATTTTCCGTAATAATATTTGCCCAAATCACAGTATTATCATTTGCATTCCAAAAAGCAGGAACTGATACTTCATCACGAGAGTATGGTCCTGCTCCGGATAAATTTAAAGCCATTTCAGCATCATCCGCTGCTTCTGAATATTCTCCCATTATAAGATTTGCGCGTGCTCTTAATCCATAAGCTACGGCTTGATCTATGTAGCCCTTATCGGGCCTTTTGTAGCCTTCCAATAAAGTAATGGCTTCATCTAAATCATTTTTGATCAATTGATAAACCGCTTTCACAGAAGCTCGAGGATTATTTACCAATTGTTCTGTAGTTGTTTTTTCGGTAACAATCGGGACACAAAGCTTTTCTTCGTGGCCAATGAAAGTAAACTGATGAGTTTGAGCTAAGTTCAGATAATCAAACGCACGCACAGCTAAAGCTTGCCCTCTAAAAGCTTTTAAAGTAGGATCGGTTGTTGCAGAATCTACTGAAGAAATGACCAAATTAGCCGAAGCAATTTGCTTGTAAAAAAGATTCCACATAAAGAGGGTTCGAGTGTTTGTATACACCCTATCTGCGTAACTTGCATTAGGAGCGAACCAATTATAACCAACATTGGCGCAAGTCATGTCTGCACCATTAGATTCCATCATTAAGCAAGCGGCAGCATATCCAAAATCGTTATGATAATCCTCCCCTAGAATGGCCCCGAAAGCAATCATGTTAGCATACATAGCTGCAACATCGGAAGCTAATAAAGCCGGATTGGCTTCAAAAGCATCTTTCTTCTGTTCTTGAGTTAATGTTCCTCCTTCTGGTGCTGTTTCTAGTATATCTTCACAACTGATTAAGACTACTGCACCCAAAAGGAAAATTAAAATTTTATTAATCATTTTCATATTGTAAATTTATTATATCAGATTATTTATCAAAATGTTATATTTATTCCTCCAGATATAGATCTGATCGGAGTATACAATTCTGCGTTCGAAGTAGTAAAACTTTGACGAGGATCCAATCCTTTGCGCGCAGATAAAAGTGCTACATTGTCAGCAACACAATAAATTCGAAGCTTATTAATATTGAAATGGTTCAATAGCTTACTCGGAAAAGTATACCCCAAAGTAATATTTTGCAAACTTAAAAAATCCGAACTAATAATAAATCTATCCGATATATAATTCGTATATTGATCATTGGAATTTACCCGAGGAACATCAGTATCCGGATTTTCAGGAGTCCATGCTTTCAAAATGTCTTTATGCCAATTTCTCCCTGCATCTGAACTATAACCCGAGTGCATTAGGTTAGCATAGGTATTGTCATAAATTTTTCCACCTAATTGATAAGCAAAAGCAACCGAAAAATCAAAACCAGAATAATTTAAAGAAGTTCCAAATCCTCCATAAACATCCGGAAGAATGTCTCCTAATTCATATTGTGTAGCCGTAGACCAATTAGTTACTTTTTCCTGACCCGTAACATTACCATTTTCATCTTTGATATCTTTATACCACAAAGAAGCTCCAGTTTCAGGATCTACTCCGGCAAATTCCCTAAGATAAAAATTGTACATAGAAGATCCCTCTTTGTATATATAATTGCCATCTATCCATTGCCCTTTTAAAGATTCATCTAAAGAAATGATTCTGTTTCTTAAAAAAGTTGCATTTACATAAACATTCCAAATCAATGAATGCGATTTAATCACATCCATATGTAAATCGGTCTCGAAGCCTGAATTCTTTATAGATCCAATATTCATGGGGGATTCGGTATATCCTGAAGAACCCGGCATAGGTTTATAATACAACATATCATCTGTACGACGTGAGAAAGCTTCTAGGGTACCGTTGAAACGTTGATTGAACATTGAAAAATCTACTCCCATATTGAAATTATAAGAAGTTTCCCATGTGATATTATTATTCCCTTTGTAACTTCTTGCCGTAGCAAATTCTCTATTAGTCTCAGTTACGTCATATTGATCGATATAAGGATAATAATTTATATCCTCAGTGTCCGGATAATAGAGTTTATCATTACCCTGTGCTCCATAACTCACTTTCAATTTTAACAGATCAATAAAATCAGCAGACATAAAATCTTCTCTATTTATATCCCATGCTGCCCCTAACGACCAAAAATTACCCCACCGATTTCCTGGAGCAAAACAAGAAGATGCATCTCTTCGATATGATGCAGAACCAAAATATTTTGAATCATAATCATATTTTGCTTGAAAAAGGACACCCATAGTAGCATAAGTATCTGTAGCAGATGAAGTACTAGGTTGAAGAATTGCATTACTGATTTCAGGAATGAAGGGCTGAAAAAGTTTTTGTTTGTAACCAGATAAATGACTGTCTTTTAATTCATAAGATTCATAGCCCAAAAGCAAATCGACATTATTCAAATCAAATCGATTTTGATAAGTCAACAAATATTGCTGATTTGTACTCGTAAAGCGAGATTGAGAGACACCCGCTGCTCCTCCCATATCAGCAAATTGCCCATAAAACGGATTTAATGTATATTGATATTTTTGATTCGAATTGGTCAATCCGTAATTAATTGTAAATTTTAAACCTTCATACAAATCGGCTATGACATACCATTTCCCAATAAAATAATCCGTTAAATAAAATTCTTTATTCAAAGCAATTGCTGAAGCCGGATTTGATTGGCTCATAAAAGGACGTTTACTAGGTATCACCTTCCCATCTCCGAAATCATACATAATAAAGCCATTATTATCACGCATGATATTCCCACTTGCATCTCTAATATACAACGGATATATTGGAGCAATATTTGAACTCAAAAAAAACAAATTTCCAGAAGAATTAGTTGTTGTTTGTTCACTTGGGTATTTGCTTTTAGTTTGAACAAATGATAAATTAGAACCGATTTTCAACCAATTCTTAATTTGATAATCGATGTTTGCTCCGTAAGTTCAACTTAGAAGTGCGAATTTCCCGGAGAGTTTTATCGCGGTTTTTTTAAACAAAACCATGAAAAACACCGCGGGGGATTGCCAAGCGGCTGGGGGTGCGAAACTCCCAAAGAGCGTCAACCGGCAACATAATTCAATAAAAAAGGAGACCGAAGTCTCCCTAAAATTAACTATTATGTTGCTTATGAAAAAATACAAACAGTTAACTTCAGAGCAAAGGTACGCAATTTATTTAGGTCTGAAAGACGGAACAAGTAAAAAGGATATTGCTTTACTGATAGGAGTTCACATCTCGACCCTGTATAGAGAGTTGAAACGAAACAAAAACAAGCGTGGCGGTTATTCCTGGCGTCTAGCCCACGAAATGGCAGGTGAGCGTAAAGAACGCTTACCGGGGAACAGGGCAACACCGGAATGGATTAAGCAAAAAGTGTTGGGATTAATTCGAGAAGATTGGTCTCCCAAACAAATCAGTGGATATTTAAAGAAACAGGAGAATATTGCTGTTTCACACGAAACCATTTATAAATGGATCCGCAGGGACAAGCAAAATGGTGGAGATTTATACAAGCATTGTCGCCATAAGCTGAAACACCGCAAAAGACCTGTGGGTTCGGCTAAAAACATACCCAACCGTACGAGTATACGTGAAAGGCCACGGGAAGCCGACGGGAGCAGGTTTGGTGACTTCGAGATGGATACCGTGATTGGAGTGAATCATTCGGAGGCTATTCTGACAATAACAGAGCGAAAAACGAATTATTTGATGATAAAGAAATTACCGAAGGGAAGGGATTCCGGGGAGGTTGCAAATGAGGTCTTTAAAATATTGCTGCCTTTCAAGGATATACTGAAAACCATCACTACGGATAACGGTTCAGAGTTCGCTGCACACGAGCTTATAACTGAAAGATTGGGAGTATCGGTTTACTTTACCGATCCTTATTGTTCATGGCAAAAAGGAGCGATTGAAAATGGAAATAAACCAATCGGACAATATATCCCAAAAAGAGCATCGTTTAAAGATTATTCGGATGAGGATATCAAAAAAATTCAGTACAAACTAAACCGAAGACCTCGAGAGAAATTGGATTTTAATTCACCAAAAAATGAGTTTTACAAACATTTAGTGTAAATTCGCACTTGCCGGTTGACTCTACA
>ERZ773359.5782-NODE-5782-length-11556-cov-61.620555_pt1 | contig 11556 bp, 11 predicted proteins | sample MGYA00374955_ERZ773359 | MGnify/ENA primary metagenome ERZ773359 (study PRJEB29098, sample SAMN04486028) | biogas fermenter metagenome | study: EMG produced TPA metagenomics assembly of the Biogas fermentation microbial communities from Germany - Plant 4 DNA1...
TGAGTAGAAAGTAGGTGATTAACAATACAATACCAATTGCTAGATCCATAGAGTCCTCCTTGATAGACTAAATTTGCTGTCGATAAATTTCAGCAAGATCTATACTACATCAATTTAATTTGTCCCACAAGATTTAATAAACATAATATTGACATGTATTTGTTGGTATTTTTACAACTCAGTGTTATTTTATCCAAAAGTTGTCCTCAAAAAACCAGAATTTTGTCGACCGCAATAAAAGAGGGGTTCCAGCCACTCCCATCCTACGAGTGTCTGGAACCCCTCTTCTGTGCCAACCCCTTTGTAGCGGCAGGCTGACAGAATGATCTGCAGAACGAACATGTGCCTTATGCTGAAGCCTCGTCCTTCAGCTCCTCAGCAATCTCTTCCGGCAACCGATAAATTATGAACTTATCATATGGATCTTCCGCTCCAGGAACCCGAATTTTATTAATCTTCCTGAAGGGATACTTCCGCACTACCTCTTTATACTCAGGTAAAGGATAAAATAGGATTACATCAACAGTGCGCGGCGCTTGCTTAATAGAAGTAATTATGTTTTTCATCACTTTGGCAAACACCTTGCTGGAAAACGGATTAAAGAAATAAAAGCAGGTATCTACAGGCTTTACCTTATAATGCTCAGCTAAGCCAAACTTAAATTCGATCGGAGCAGGAATATCCTTAGCCTTCAAGCGGTAAGTATACTTATTATCAAGGGCTTCGTTGAAAGTTAGATCGTGGGCCTCAATCCCCACAACAGGGATCTGAAAACGCCTGTGAATATAAAAGGCCACGCGCCCTCTGCCACAGCCAAAATCTACAACCCGTTCATGGTGGCCAAGGCTGTACGACTGAAACAATACGTCCAGTGCTTCATATGGAGTGGCTTCATAACGATTATAGTGGCTGTGGCCATCCCACTCTCTCAATCCAACCGTTCGGATTCCTAACTCCCTGTCATACTTCTTTGCACTCATGATAAAATTCCTTTCCCTACTTGATTTCCCTTACATACATTCTCCGAATTGGTCCCTTACCCTTTTATATTAAAAAGACCGGCAGTATTGAAGCCGGTCTACTGTTATCTGCGATTAGCAAATTCCCCTATTTTTCGGTCCATCTTGGAAATGTGGTTGGTCAACCAATCAATCACCATCTGATTGGCACTGATGATCACGGTAAGGCTTCCGCCAGACTGCTCGTAATCATTCCGGAGCTTTTCTAAGCTGGCAATAAAAGATGCATGTGCTTTTTTCTGCTCTGCTAATCCAGGGTAATCAATGCTGCGCATATACTCTTCTTCGTCAGCAAAGTGCTTCTTGGTATAATTATCTAGAAACGCAAGCAGATCCCCTATGTATTCCCGAGCTTGTCCCTTTTTTCCAGCATCAAACAGTTTTTCCGCATGTCTAAACCACTCTTTATGCTGTTCATCAATAAAATCCACACCGACAGACAATGACGGATGCCACGGCATAAGCAGACCTCCCCAACACTCAATTTTAGGCACTCAATTTTTGATTTAATTAATATTACCACAAAACTGATTTATTCTCAACCCCGCTCCTCCCACAACTTGACGCGCTCTTCAAAACTTTTGACTTCATGGACTTGGTGCAGCATCCAAATGTAACTAAAGGGATCGGCAAAAATTGCATTGGTAACTCCATAATCCGGTATATCAGTAACTGGCTGTATTTCTGTACACCCAGCCTGCATCGCTTTAGCGTACGTCTCGTTAATATCTGGGACCAGAACATTAAACCAAATTGACTGCACTGGATGTTCGCCAGGCGGTGCCAGCTGAAACTCTGGATTGGCGTCCAGCATATGAAACCGCACACCATAGAGGGTAAATACTACTTCGTTTTGACCCTTGGGGAAATCTGTTACTTCTACTCGTTCTAAATCAAAAATTTGCTCATACGTTTCTAAAGCTTTAAGGCTGTCTTCAACTACAAAATCAATTTCTACGCCGGTCATTTTACTTAACCTCCATTTCGCTTGTCTTAAAAGAGATTGTTAAGGAAGTGAGATAGAATTCCGCCCATTACCGAGTTTGAACGATGGGCAGCATATCCAAATGCTAGGCTGCAGAGAAATATCGACAGGGCTCCACCGACAGGATTGGTTAGGTTCTCCACCAAAACCCCCATAAAATACCAACCCGGTAGATGCAGCACCAAGAACATTAGCGATGTGACCAGGTTAGCTGCCGCAAATGAATAACCCTTCTGCAGATTGGTAAGGAGTGCTCCCCGCATTAGTATCTCCTCAAAGATTGGAGCAATAACTAACACATTTAGAAGCGGGACGCTGAACTGGGTTGGGAAAATTGGCTTACCTTGAAGGTAATTGGGAATTATGCCGGTTAAGGCAATCAGAAGTCCAACCCCTCCTCCCCATCTAAGCCACCCTTTCCAGTTACCAAAGTTAAATAAGCTGCCGAGTCGAGTATTCGAGTTCCGCAGGAGCCGCAGTGCAGGCAGAATCCAGATTAGAACTTTAGCAGTGGTCCAGTAAAGGAAACTGCCCCAACCAGCCGCCAGCAAACTGAAGCTCGATTCCAGCCAAATTTTTAAATGCCACGCTCCGATCCAAGTGATGATAATTAATAAAAATGTAATGTATGTGGTTTTTACTATTGCTGTTTCTGAACTATGCTTCTGCATTCCATTTCATCCTTACATTTTGGATATTTATCTCATTTGTTCTGCGCTAAACCAACAGAATCCTATTACCCTGTTAATTTCTTGATCATTCCGGGATACTTACTAAAATCGCTCACATATACTTAACCAACAGATAATTGGGGGGTTTTTATCGTGAGTGAATCGTTGGATAGAACCCGAAAGCCAAATTTTTTAATGATTATGGTAGATCAGGAGCGCTACCCCGTAGTTTACGAAACGCAAGAATTGAAGCAGTGGAGAAAGAAATACCTAAAGGCTTATGAGCTGTTGAAAAGCAGAGGATTGGAGTTTAAGAATCATTATGCGGGCAGCACAGCCTGCGTACCCAGTCGAGCCACTATTTATACCGGACAGTATCCCTCACTCCACGGTGTTTCCCAAACTGATGGAGTCGCAAAATCAGCATATGATCCAGATATGTTCTGGCTTGATCCACATACTGTACCTACTATCGGCGATTATTTCCGAACAGCTGGTTATCAAACGTATTGGAAAGGAAAGTGGCATGCATCCCTGGCAGACATTACTGTTCCTGGCACACACGATGCGTTCCTGTCCTATAACCCGAACAATGGCGTCCCGGTGCCGAAAAATGAGCGGTTATATGTAGAGGCTAATAATCTTGGGGATTACGGATTTGACGGCTGGGTAGGACCAGAACCACACGGCAGCAATCCAAGAAATTCAGGTTCGTCTGCAGCTACTGGTGTCAGCGGTAGAGATGTGGTCTATAAACAGCAGACAGTTGAACTGATTAAACACCTTGATCAAATGCACAGAAGTAATCCAGAAGCAGAACAAAAACCCTGGTTCATTATGTGCTCCTTCGTCAACCCGCATGATATTGCCATCTTTGGCGCAGCGTCACAGCGTTCTGACCAATTTTCCTTTAAAGTCGACCCTTCTGTTCCCCACATTCCTCCAGCTCCTACCGCTCATGAATCTTTAGCAACTAAACCTTCAGCACAATCAAGTTACAGGCGGATCTACCCTCTAGCGCTGCAGCCGTTGGTGGATACCTTATTCTACCGCCAGCTATACTACAACCTGCAGTTAGAAGTAGATCGCCAGGTTCATGCTGTACTTAATGCCCTGATGCAGTCGTCTTTTTACGAGAACACGATTGTGATTTTCACCTCAGATCATGGAGAGCTGTTGGGAGCACACGGCGGTTTGTTCCAGAAATGGTACCAAGCCTATGAAGAAGCTATTCATGTGCCTCTAATCATCCACAATCCTGTTTTGTTCCCCAAACCCAGAACAACAGATACGCTTACCAGCCATGTTGATCTGCTACCTACTCTGCTGGGTTTAGCGGGCTTAGATACAGATAAGCTGCAGAAAATACTTAAAAAGGACCATACCGAAGTGCATCCATTGGTAGGACGCGATCTTTCGCCACTGGTCTTAGGACAAAACTGTCCTCAAGTAGATGGACCGATTTACTTCATGACCGATGATAATGTTACTCAAGGCCTGAACCAAGTCAGTATTGCCGGCATACCCTATCCAGCTGTGGGCCAACCTATCTCGATTGAAACTGTGATCACACCACTGCCCACAGGAAAAGGTGGAACAGATGAAGTTTGGAAATACTCCCGCTACTTTAAAAACCCGCAGTTTGAAAACATTCCAGGTAGAGGTGATCAGTTTGGCTATCGGGGTCAACGTGTAAGAATGACCTTTAACCCCGGATGCAGACCAGATGAGCAGCAGTGCAGACCTGTACCGGATGAGTTTGAAATGTATAATTTGACAAGAAACCCCTTAGAAACGCAGAATTTAGCCAGCAGTCCTTTCCGCACTCCAATAACGATAAAAATTCAAGCGATCCTGCACCAGATTCTGGAAGAACAGAGGGCAGAAAAGCGACTGTATCCTACTAATTAGCAAACCGCTAGGCCTACAGCCTAGCGGTTATGTAATCACCGAGTGATAACCGTACCAGCTCTTCCCTTTACTGCTTCATTAACTTCAGTTAGGGAGGTTATAATCGCCCGCTTTCCTCCTGCTTTGACAAAATCCAGTGCCGCTTGAATCTTGGGTGCCATGCTGCCTGTACCAAACTGCCCTTCTGATAAATAGCGTTCGGTCTCTGCAGCAGTCAAATGGTCTACATCTTGTTCGTTTAACTGACCAAAGTTAAGCTTTACATTGCTGACATCTGTAAGTAAAACAAGTGCATCCAGACCTAGGTCGCGGGCCAGCAGGGCGCTGGCAAGATCCTTATCAATTACCGCATCTATGCCTACAAGCTGATTGTTTTTCTCGACTACTGGAACACCTCCACCTCCTACCGCAATTACAAGCCCACAGTGCTCCAGTGCATGTTTGATTATTTCTAACTCAAGAATCTTAATGGGTTGTGGTGAAGGGACCACCCTCCTCCATCCCCGCCCGCTGTCATTAATCCAGGTTTCTCCCTGCTCCATTTTCTCTTTAGCATACTGTTCCGAAAAAAACGGACCGATCGGTTTTGTACATCTCGAAAACGCTTCATCGCTGCTGTCAACTAATACCCTTGTGACGATCGCGGCAGTTTGAACGGCTTTTCCACGCTGGCGGAATTCATTTTCCAGTTCGCACTGGAGCATGTAACCCAGCTGACCCTGAGTTTGGGCTACACAGGAATGGAGCGGCTGTACCGGTATTTGTTCAGCAGCCGATTCATTTTGTATGAGGATGTTCCCAACCTGGGGTCCATTGCCGTGGGTAATTACCATTGAGCAGCCCTGCTCGTAGAGTTCCGCCAACTGGCTGCAGCAGCTGCGGATGTTCTCCAACTGTTCCTCATACGTCCCCATTTGACCGGCTCGAATAATTGCATTACCGCCAAAGGCAATCAGCAGTTTGTCCATACTTCCCATCTCCACACTGAAATTTTTCTTTTTATCATAACACTACTGATATGCTGAAGTAAATATCTTAATTTCAATGGCTCGTAGTTTTGCCATCAATTGAGTGATGATCCATTTTACAAAGCGATTTTCAAAGGTATCAAAAGAAATCCGTTTTTCGCGTAGACAAATGGGAACCTCTTGACCATCCAATCAAACCTGAAGGCTATGGAATATCCGGAAGCTATATCTATACAAATATTCTATTATTAGAAAAAGCCAGTACTCTACCGGAATTAAGCATCAAGACTTTAGATGAGTGGCGGACTTGGCTCGAGCTAAAAAGACTCCAACCAGAAATCAAAGTATTAATGGATAAAACTAGGCTAAAACAAGAAACAAGGACAAAAGGCTTTAAAGTACATGATATGATTGTGAGCATAGAGGACGGGCATATTACAATTTGTAAAGATAACAACACGGTTATAGTTACAGTGCAGGAATTTATCCACAATTTGCGAGGTGTACTGAAAAAGTTAACAGTATAGAAATCACACTCCTACTTTAGTACTCCATCCCCATTTTTCCCCCAGCCTGTAGCCCATGCAGCCGTAGTTTCATACCATATAATGAACTTGAATCAACAAGCTAGGAGTGTGATACGATGTCTGAGCCGAGTATTCCCAGCGAAATAAATCTGACGCTAGACCAATCCATCACCCTTTTATTGGCATCGATTGGTATGGAAGAGCTCAGTCTGGCTCATTTAATAAATGCTGAAGCAGAAAAACTCCAGATGGTTTTAGGGACACTGGAAAATGGGCAGCCTCCTCCACCAATTACAAGTCTTGAGGATCTGTTAGCAGTAAATAACAGCATCCGCAGCACTCTCAGAGAGGTTATTAAAAACCAAATGATGCTGCAGTTTAAATTGGAAGACGTCTTAAGGCTTATTGAGATGGAGGAGGAAGACGGTCCAATAGTATTTGACTGCAATTGTTCTGTCTCTGCTGAATTACAAGAAACCGGTGTGAATATCAGTCTGCTTGATCTGCCAATACTGCAGGCAGATGTCAACTTAGCCATCAATATCTGTCCTGAGTGCAGCAGTGAAGGCAGTTCGTTGACTCTCGGTCTTACCGGGCTCCCAATAATTATTGGCAACATTAGCTTTAATTTAACTGATATCGCATCAATTGTCTGCGGAGATAATACACTAACATTAACTGGTGCTGGCACTGCTACTGGCCTTCTTGCAGGTCTGCTGAACCTGTCCTTAGAAATCGATGGCACAGCGGGAACAGTAGAATTGGAGCTGCTTGACCCAATTCTTGGCACTACAGTTCTGAGTTTCCAACTTACTGGATTAGATATAGAAGTTACACCCTGCAATTAACTAAGCCATTTTCAAAAAAGGTCCTTGTTAGTGGGGCCTTTTTCAATTAAAGCAGAGCTTTATACCTAGCAGCGGACTTTCCTAGGTTAATCTGCTTCGGTGCTGGCTGCTGGCGGCACACTTCCAGCAGATCTTCAAGCTTATACTGCAGCAGAATTTGAAACTTGATTACCGCCTGCAGCATACTAACTACTTCTCGCTGAACCGCAATAAAATTCTCTGGAGTGAGCGGAGTCTGCTTGCTCGAAATCACCGCCCTCAGTTTTTCCGCCTCGGCATTGATTAGATTTGCTAGCGCTTTTTCTTCAAGCGCAATAGATTCTAACAGCTCACAAATAGCTTCTGGACAGCAGTATCTGGCACCCACCTGACTCACCAACCCTATAACCCTTTTTCATTTCTTCATTATATGGAGTTAAGCAGCAGATGACACCGTATTCCTAAAGGATTAAACTACTTCATGCGATACTTTCGCTGTGCTTTTTACTTTCCGCAAACCAGGAAAGGTTTGCCGGTTTAATTTGTGCTATGATTAAAGCACCGTACGGAACAAATGTGGGGAGAGAGAAAGTTGAGTACTGCAATCTTGATGCAGAAATGCATTGATTATATCGAGGCCAATCTCAAAACTGAGCTGACAATTAATGAGTTGGCAGAACTTGTGGGTTTCTCTCAATACCATTTCTGCCATCTATTCTGTAGTGTGGTCGGCATGCCAGCAGCAGCATTTATTACCAAGCGACGGCTGCTGTGGGCAGCGTTTGAGATCGCCAACGGCGCCAAAATCACTGATACTGCGCTTGCTTATGGCTTTGATACCCATGCCGGGTTTTATAAGGCCTTTAAGCGGGAATTCGGATGCTCTCCCACAAAATACGCTAAGCTCAACACCCCCAAGCGGCCGCAGCCGGTAAATCTGTATGCGGAGGGAAATTTTATGTTAACCCAAACTCAGATCAGACAACTCCTTACCAACTGGAACATTGAGGATAAATTGGAAATCGGGCCGGTATACCTTGCCGGCGGTTTAAGACTGTCCAATGAAGCGTGGACAATTGGCAGTAGATATATTCTGAAAACAGGCAGAAACATAGCTGGACTTAAGACCCACATCGCCATCTCTAAAGCTTTAGCTGAAAGCGGCATGGATGCAGCTTATCCAATTCCAACTAAAAATAATGCAGACTTTATACTTGATGGAGACCGCTTTTACGTGCTTACTAATAAAGTCAGAGGCAGCTGTTTAAGCCCCAGGGAACGCTATATGGGAGATCGATTCAGCACCGGAGTTAAATACGGCACAGCCATTGCTGAGCTGCACAAAATTTTGAGATCGCACGATCGAGAGATCGAAATCAACGATAACAACCTTCTAGAGACAGTACTCACCTGGGCGCTGCCGAATACAAAGCGAATTATGGAGCAGTGGGATCTGCCGCTGCCGGATGAGTTTTACCGGGACTACCAGGAAACATTCAGCAAACTGTATCCTGAACTGCCCCGCCACATCATCCACCGCGATCCCAATCCCTCAAATATTATGTTTGAAAACGGAGAGGTTACCGGATTTATCGATTTTGTGATCAGCGAACGCAATGTCAGATTGTTCGATCCCTGCTACTGCGCAACTGGAATTCTATCCGAAGCAGAAACGATCATCCCTGATGGATATGACCAATGGCCGGAGATTTTCAGCGGAATCATTGCAGGCTACGATCGCATTGCTAAGCTGAGTGCTGTTGAAAAGCAGGCTATCCCCTACATCATCTATTCCATTCAGATGATTTTCATTGCCTGGCTGGATCAGCGCGACGAGTATAAGGAAATTGCCATCCAAAACCGCAATATGCTGGATTGGCTGTGGAGGAATCGCAGCATGTTTTCGGAAGTGTAGTTAGCAGAGAGTATTTGAGCTGTTGACTTAAAGCCGTCAACAGCTCAAACTAAACGTTAAATTTAACTGTAACGGTGGTGCCTTTATTTTCTTCACTTTCTAAAGACACTTCTGCGTTGTGGTACAGAGCAGCATGCTTCACAATGGATAAGCCTAAGCCGGTTCCACCGGTCTTTTTCGAATGGCTCTTGTCAACGCGGTAAAAGCGCTCAAATACCCGTCCTTGATGCTGTTTGGGTATCCCGATTCCTTGATCCGCTACCTGAAGCAGAACTGCACCGTCCTGTTCCAGCACTTTTACATCGACATGTCCGCCGGTATTGCTGTATTTAATTGCGTTGTCGATTAGGTTGTATACCATTTCAAACAAAATTGCTTCGTTTCCAGCCACAGTTAACGGTCTTCCGGATACCTTAACCTCCACCTGGCGATTATCAGCCAGCGGTCGGAGAGCCTGCTCGGCCTGCCCTGCTAAAGCCAAAAGATTGATTGATTGGGTTGGACCTAGATCAACTTTCTCATCTAAACGGGAAAGCTTGAGAATATCGTCGACTAAAGCAATCATTCTCTGGGTTTCAGCGTAAATGTGCGCAGCAAATTCCGGGATATCTTCAGGTCTGGCAATTCCGTCCTTAATCAGTTCAGCGTAACTGGAAATTGCAGTCAGGGGAGTTTTCAGCTCATGGGAAACATTGCCTGCAAACTCTTTCCGCATCTGCTCCACCGCATATTTGCTGCTGATATCAATCAAGAGAACCAAAGCTCCGCGAACTGCAGAACCTTCAAATATGGGATCCGCAAAAACTTGATAGCTTTTTTCGTTTACAGTGATAACATCTTCAGCTTTCTCGCCCTTCAGCGCTTCTTCCACCGCCTGATTTAAGTGGATATCACGAGAGAGTACCAATAAATTCTTTCCAATAAAATTAGTATCGGAATTGTTAGATTCTCCAAATAGATTCAAGGCACTGATATTAACTGTAACGATTCTGCCTGTTTTATCAACTACTATTAAGCCTTCAGCCATGTTGTTGGTCAGTGCGATAAAATCATCCTGCTGGGCCTGCAGCTGCTGAATCTGTTGTTCAATTGCCAAGTTTTGGCGGTGAATGCGGGTCAAAAGCGGCGTAATTTCTCCATAAACTTCATTGTTCAGCGGATTATCTAAATCGAGATTGTTGAGGGGGTATATAATTCCTTCAGCCATTTTTTCTCCCAGCAGAAAAGCGGCTGTAATCACAGCCACCAGCATGATTCCAATCAGAGTCAATAAGCGGTACAAAGTATAAACAATACTTTCTGTTGTAACTGCAAACCGCAGAATCTGCCCACTGTTCAGCCGTACCGCATAGTAAAGTGTCCTTGTTCCAATGGTGCGTGATCTTCTTACAGTCTGGGACGAGCCTTCCTCAAGGGCTTCCTGCACCTCTTCCCGATGCAAGTGATTCTCCATTTCCCGGATATCGGCATGATTGTCGAAAAGCACCTCGCCATCTTCAGCTATTAAGGTGATGCGGGTAGCAGAGTTAGCCACTGCATCTGATCTCAGCAGCTCTTCCAGGTCGTACCCTGCTTCCAAAAGATCCGTGACAAAATCAGCACTGTTTTCCAATTCCTCCCGCAGCTTATTGTTGAACACAGTATAGACAGCTGCTGTAGTAAACACTGCTGAAGCCAGTACTGCAATCACGGTAAGAATAATCATATTTTGTAAGATGGTCTGCTTCATTATTTTCCCTCATTTCGGGCAAAACGGTAGCCGAGTCCCCGCACCGTTTTAATATAGCTGCTGTATTCACCCAGCTTCTGCCGAATAGTACCGATATGAACATCCACAGTGCGAGTTTCTGTTTCTGCATCATATCCCCAAACAATGTCTAGAAGCTCATCTCTGGTAAAAACACGGCCCTCATTTCGCATTAAACAGTGAAGCAGATTAAACTCTTTTAAAGTTAAATCGATTTCTTTTCCCTCAATGGTAACAGTATGCTGGCGGATATCAATAGTCAGTCCATCAACAGTAATTTGTTCCGCAGCATCCTGCCGCGGGACTCTGCGCAAAACTGCTTTGATTCTTGAAATTAATTCCATCACACCGAACGGTTTGGCTACATAATCATCAGCGCCGCTGTCAAGCCCAATAACTTTTTCAAACTCTGATCCTTTAGCTGTAATTAGAATTACCGGTATATCTGCAGTTTTACGATCAGCCCTGAGACGCTCTAAAACTTCTAATCCATCAATTCCCGGCAGCATAATGTCTAGCAACACTATATCAGGCAGTTGCTGTGAAACTGCTTCGAAAAATGATTCTCCGTCTTCAAAACCTTCCGCCTCAAAACCGGTTGAGTTCAAAGCATAAAGCACTGCGCCGCGGATTGACGCATCATCCTCAACATAATAAACCAAGCTCACAAGATCACCAACCCTTATTTTGGTTGTTTTTCTCGTTCTACACCTGTAATTGAAAACACCACCCACTCGGCGATGTTGGTGGCATGATCGCCGATGCGCTCAAAATACTTGGCCACCATCAAAAGATCTAAAGCCTGTGTGCCGTTGTCTGCATTTTCCAAAACTAACGCGATCAGATCGTTTTTTACTTCAACAAACAGGTTGTCGACAAAATCATCAGCATCAATTACCGAATATGCTTTTTTCAGATCCTTTCTGACAAACGCATCAACTGCGTCGGTAACCATTTTACCAGTTGCGTGGGCCATTTGAGAAATA
>ERZ773359.5784-NODE-5784-length-11549-cov-4.607795_pt1 | contig 11549 bp, 11 predicted proteins | sample MGYA00374955_ERZ773359 | MGnify/ENA primary metagenome ERZ773359 (study PRJEB29098, sample SAMN04486028) | biogas fermenter metagenome | study: EMG produced TPA metagenomics assembly of the Biogas fermentation microbial communities from Germany - Plant 4 DNA1...
GAGAGCTAACTTAGAAAAGCTAAAAAACTGTCTTGACAATGGGGAGCATTATAGGGTGTCACACTTACCGAGTCTGAGTTGCGAAAACTAAAAGAACTAATTGATGCCGAAATTATGTTCTTAGATAGTATTACAAATTAAATACATACACCATTTGCATTAAAGACTAAGTTAGTATGTAGGTTCTTTTGTGTACTTTTTATTACTTGATTAATAATTTGCATGTATGGTTCCGATATACTTATAGTAATAGCTTTAAGTGAATTGTAAAATTGACTTAGTATCATATTTTTGTATTTTACGATTTTTTAGACAATAATTGATTGGTTGCACAAATTGATTTATATAGACCTTTCCATTGTCCCTGAGCAACACAATTGATTATAAAAGTTCTTTAAGTAAATGGTTAATTATGTTACTATATGATAGATAATAAACCAGTGAGGCATGTTATTTCGACATGCTTCAAATATTTTTAGGATAGTGAGGAAAATAAATGGCCGCAGTCAGATACGAACTAATAAAAACCTGCAAACAGTCAGGTGCAAGGCTGGGAAGGGTTCATACACCCCACGGGAGCTTTGAAACCCCTGTATTTATGCCGGTTGGAACCCAGGCAACCGTAAAGGGAATGTCTCCTGATGAGTTGAAAGAGATTGAGGCAAATATTATATTAAGCAATACCTATCATCTGTTTTTAAGGCCAGGGCATGAATTGGTGAAAGAAGCAGGTGGCCTTCATAAATTTATGAACTGGGACAGGTCCATTCTTACCGATAGTGGCGGATTCCAGGTTTTTTCATTGAGCAAAATAAGAAAAATAAATGAAGAAGGCGTTACCTTCCGTTCTCATATTGACGGATCAAAGAAATTCATGTCTCCGGAGATTTCCATTCAGGTGCAGAATGCTCTTGGAGCAGATATAATCATGTGTTTTGATGAATGTGTGCCTTATCCCAGCGAATATAAGTACGCAAAAAGGTCAATGGAAATGACCACAAGATGGGCAAAGAGATGCAAAGAGGCACATCAAAGACCGGAAGACCAGGCTTTGTTTGGAATAGTCCAGGGCAGTACATTTCCGGAACTGAGGAAGGAAAGCGCCAAGCAGATTACCGATCTTGATTTTCCCGGTTATGCAGTAGGGGGATTAAGTGTTGGTGAACCAGGCGAACTTATGAATGAAATGCTGGAAATCACAGTTCCACTGTTGCCAAAGGACAAGCCCCGTTATCTCATGGGTGTGGGAAGCCCTGATTTTCTCATTGATGGTGCAATAAGAGGGATAGATATGTTTGACTGTGTCCTTCCCACCAGAATAGGGAGAAATGGCACAATCTTTACATCCAAAGGACGGGTAATCATCCGTGATGCAAAATACGCCCATGATTATTCACCCATGGACGAGAACTGCGACTGTTACGCCTGCAGAAACTTTACAAGAGCTTATGTAAGGCATCTTTTCAAATGTGGTGAATTATTGGGTCTGAGGCTCGCAACATGGCATAATCTGAGGTTCCTTATTAACCTGATGAAAGATATCAGAAAGGCAATTATGGAGGACAGACTTCTGGATTTCAGAAAAGAGGCCTTTGAAAAACTGGGATATAAGGTATAATAATAATATTTCAACAAAATGCCCCCATTTAATTGCGAAAGGGCGATAAATACTGTATAATAACGTCGTATGCGACTGGTAAAGTAAAAAAATAACAAAGGTTACGGAGGTTTTCCTATGAATTTTCTTAATACTTTTCTTGCCTTTGCTGCAGATGAAGCAACTGCAACAGGCCCTGAACTGCAAGGAGCTGCAGGCTGGATACAAATATTGCCTCTTGTCATAATGTTTGGTCTTATGTATCTTTTCCTGATTGTTCCTCAGCGCAGAAAAGATAAGAAACAGAGAGAACTTATCAATTCAGCAGTAGTTGGTGATCAGATAGTAACAATCGGTGGTATGGTTGGGAAAATAGTAAATATCAAAGACGACGAAGTTACCTTTGAATCAAGTGTAGAACGTACCAAGATTACCATTAAAAAATGGGCAATAAAAGAAGTAATAAAACCAACTGAAGCATAAGAACGATGATTAATCCCCGGTACTTCCGGGGATTTTCGCTATACCATTAAAGTAAACCATTTTGAGTATGTGAAGTCAGAGAAAATTTGCGTGTGAGGTGATGGATTTGAAGGATTACTTGGCAGTTGGAAAGGTGGTCAATACTCACGGTATAAAAGGTGAACTTAAAGTTTATCCTATGACTTCCGATTTATCCCGCTTTGATTACCTCCTGTTTGTACATGCTGAATGGGAGGGGGAACTTAAGGAGTTCAGAGTATTAAGCGCGCGTCCACATAAGAATATGATATTGATAAAATTAAAAGGTATTGACACGATGAATGACGCGGAAAAGTTTAAAGGGAAGGAACTCTGGGTGGAAAGGAAACACGCCAGGAAACTTGAAGAGGATGAGTATTTTATTTGTGACCTTATAGGCCTGAAAGTTTATGAAAACGACGAATACATTGGTTCGGTTACCGAGGTGATTCAGACCGGAAGCAATGATGTATATATAATTAAAGATCCCGACAAGTCTACAGAGATTCTTTTGCCTGCGTTAAAATCAGTTGTGAAGAACGTTGATATAGAGAATAACCGGATGGATGTAGTAGTACCGGAGGAACTCGAAGATGAGGTTTGATGTTCTGACACTTTTTCCGGAGAGTATAAATAATTTCCTTAACGAGAGCATTATTGGAAGAGCGCGTGAGAAGGGAATAATAACCGTTAACACATATAATATCCGTGATTTTTCAAAGGACAAGCACAGGAAAGTGGACGATTATCCTTACGGTGGGGGTTCCGGAATGGTAATGACACCTCAGCCGGTATATGATGCATGGGAGTATGTAGTAAAGCAATTTCCCACAAAGCCAAGAACTATCTATATGAGCCCCCAGGGAAGTCTGTTGACACAGAAAATCGCTCAGAGACTCAAAGAGGAAGAAAACCTCATTATTATCTGTGGGCATTATGAAGGAATGGATGAGCGAATAATTGAAGAAATTGTGGATGAGGAAATTTCTATCGGTGATTATGTACTTACCGGTGGTGAATTGCCTGCCATGGTCCTCATTGATTGTGTAAGCCGTCTTGTAGATGGAGTATTGAGTTCGGAGGAAGCCTATTCTGAAGAGTCCCATTATAATGGACTTTTAGAATATCCCCACTACACAAGGCCTCCGGAATTCAGAGGAAGAAAAGTACCTGACGTCTTATTGTCCGGACATCATGTCAATATAGAAAAATGGCGTTTCCTTCAGATGCTTGAAAGGACCAGACTGAAACGGCCGGATATGTTCGAAAAATACAAGAGTCAGAACGAGGAAAAGGTTCTGGAGGCTTACGGACTTTTGCCTAAACGCAGAAAAAGAAGAAAAAAGGGGGATACAAATGAATCCGAAAAAAGAACCACTGTCATACAGGATGTCTCCCAGGACTCTTGATGAGTTTGTAGGCCAGGAACATATAATCGGCAAGGGCAAATTACTGAACAGAATGATACAGGCTGACAGGATGACCTCAATAATACTTTTCGGTCCTCCCGGAACAGGCAAGACTTCTATTGCCCGAATTATTGCAAATACAACCAAAGCTGCTTTTTTCAAACTCAATGCAGTCACTGCGGGAGTCAAGGATATTAAGCAGGTAATTGACGATACAAAAAACACTTTTTTGAATCCCACCGGAAAATCAGTTCTTTTCATAGATGAAATCCACCGTTTCAACAAAGCCCAGCAGGATGCCCTTCTTCCACATGTGGAGGACGGTACTGTTGTTTTGATTGGCGCGACCACTGAAAACCCGTATTTTGAAGTTAACAAGGCATTGATATCAAGGTCAACGGTTTTTATGCTTAAACCTTTGACAAATGAGGATATAAAGAAAATTATTTATACCGCTGTCAAAGATAAGGAGCGGGGTCTCGGTACCCTTAAGATTGATATCAGTGATGAAGCTGTTTCGCTTTTGGCCGAAATGGCGAGCGGAGATGCCAGAATAGCATTGAATGCCCTTGAGCTGGCTGTTTTGACAACAGATATGGACGAGAACGGCTATTATGTTATTACTCCCGAGGTAATAATGGATTGCGTCCAGAAAAAACCGGTCCGGTTCGACAAGTCTTCAGAGCAACATTATGATAATATCAGCGCCTTTATCAAGTCCATGCGCGGCAGTGATCCGGATGCGGCAATATTCTATCTCGCCCGTGCTCTTTATGCAGGTGAAGATCCGGAATTCCTTGCAAGACGCATAATCATCTGTGCCTCGGAAGACGTCGGTATGGCAAATCCAAATGCCCTTACCGTTGCAGTTGCGGCAGCCCAGGCTGTAAAAATGATCGGAATGCCTGAGGCCAGAATTATTCTGGGACAAGCCGCAGTAATGGTAGCAACAAGCCCTAAGTCAAATTCCTCCTATAAAGCAATTGATGGCGCCCTTCATGACGTTGAAACCAAAAACACAGGAGAGGTTCCCATGTACCTGAGAAATGCCGCTGTAAAAGGCATGGAGTCCCTGGGATACGGAGTAGGCTATATTTATCCCCATGACTTCCCGGGAAATCTTGTGGATGGTGTAGAATACTTACCAGAGGAAATGCGGGGAACCTATTATTATCATCCTTCCGGCAACGGTTATGAGGCGAAAATCAGGGAATGGCTTGAGAAAAGAAGAAATAGTAATAAATAGTATCTGTTTTTTCGGAGGAATTATATGAGTAAGCCCTCTAAAATTAAAAAGCTTTATTCAAATATCTTTATCCTTCTGGGATTGCTCATAATAATAATTCCCCTTATCATCACATACCGGAACAATAACAGAAACAATGAAATCATAGATGATTTTCTTCAGCAGTCCAATGAAGCGCTTGAAGAAGCGTATTCTTTAGCTGATGAAGATCCCGAAACTTTCTATATTCCTGATTTGACTGAAGATACCGAAACCGACCCGGTAACAGAGGATTCAATTCAAGCGCCTGAAGAAACAGAAAACTCTAATTCTGAAAGTACTGGGCAAAGCGCAAACAGTTCCAAAAAACCAGTAATGTCCAAAGAAGAAATCCAAAGAAGGATGACAGGAGTCCTCATTATCGAAAAAATAAAACTTCGCATGATTATTATGGACGGAATTGAGGAGGAAGTCCTCAGGGTTGCCGCAGGAAGAATTCCGGGTACCGGAAAAATCGGCGAAACAGGAAACTGCGTCCTTGCGGGGCACAGAAATTATACCTTTGGAAAGTACTTTAACCGCCTTGATGAGCTTGTTGAAGGGGACGAAATAATAATCAGGACTCCGGATAATGAGTATAAGTATATAGTTTATAAAAAACATATTATAGAGCCAGACGATCTTTCCATACTCGAGCAGCCCGATAATGAAAAGATTCTGACTCTCTTTACCTGTCATCCGGTTGCCATTGCTACCCACAGGCTGGTTGTACATGCCAGACAGGTCGAATAGCAACAAATATTGCCTTTTGATGGCTATTTAACCTTGTTCACAGAGAAACGCAGGTTAAAGTAGTTCTCGCCTTCGTTTTCACTGGGTATTAGTATTTCCCAACTTCCATCCAAATAGCCTTTCAAATTAACTTTATTTTCGATTTCTATGCCCGCAACAGTATAATTGAAATCTCTGAACAAATTATTATTGATCTGCACCAATATCTGTTTCGGAATTTTTGAAAACAGGCCCATATCTTTCTGTGCGCCGGCCAGGGACATTGATGTCAGGAACATGTGAACGTCATAGGGGTGTATCCAGCCCCGATTGTTTTCTGACTGAACTTCAAAGAATAACCCCGTCACATATCCGTTTTCTGTAATGAAGTTATAATCGGGAGTATCTAACAACCCGATATTCAAATATGCTGTTCCGTCAAATTTTTTTCCGCCCATTTTCCGTCTTTGTTGAGATACTTGTTCCCAAAGTCTATTCCATAATATTTTGCATAGTAATTATAATTCTCAACAAATTCAGCCACGGTTAAATCACCCCGATTGGGAGGGAGTAATTGCGCAGACATTGCCGTGGCAAGAACTGCGAAGACAATGGCATGTGCAGCTACAAAAATCACACTTCTGTACACTTTGGTGTCTTTAATGGTATAGGACAACCCTTCATCCCAGGGCTGAGATTCATTTTGAATGCATTTCTTATAGCTTTTCCACATGCGGACTAAATTGTATATGGGGATATTGTAACCCATGCCTGCGCCAATAACTTTCCAGGTTCGCTGAAATCCATCAAGATAGCTTAGTTTTTCGCCTTCGGGCTTTTCAATTTTGATTCCGAACACAGCTTTACCCGGTGTCGTTCCGGATAAATTAAGCCACAATGGCTCCAATAACAGCATTATGAAAATTGCCATAAAACTGTTGAATATTCTTTCCATATTGCTGATGGCAGCTAAATTAACATGGAATACAAAAATGAGAAAAATCGACCAAAGTGCGTTGTAAATTGAAAGATCCAGAGTTCTTGCAAAAAATCTGCGCCACGGATAAAATTCACCATTAATGCCCATATCATTCTTCCTTTTTCCAAGTAAAATCCATATTGAATCATACCATATTATTCCATATTAAAAAAGCCTTTTGATTGTATTTACTAATTTACTAAAGGACGGCAGGTTATCAGTAACTTTCGAGGCAAAAGGTAAACTGATGAAAGATAATCAAATGATAAACTATTCACTAATAGTAATAAAAGAGGCGGGATAACTCCCGCCTCAAATTTCTTTACAGCATATTTTTATATCTTATCCGTTAACGGCCTTCTCAAGTCTTTCAATACCTATCCTGATTCTTCTGAGAGTCTCTTCCTTGCCCAGCAAATCACAGATTTCTATAGCTCCGCCCGGTGTTACTTCCCAGCCAGATACCGCTGTTCGTACAGGCCACAGAAGCTGTCCGTTCTTAATACCCATTTGTTCAGCAAGTCCGATAAGTTTTTCATGGATGGTTTCCTCATTCCAGGTTTCAATTGACTCAAGAACGGGAACTGCTGCCTTGAGATTCTCAAGGGAATTCTCAAGGGTTGTCTTCATTTTCTTATGAACATAAATGTTAAGGTCGTAATCAGCAAGTTCATTTAAGAAGCCAACCTTGTTTGGAATATCGGATAATACTTCTGTCCTTGCCTGCAAGAGCTTGCTAACCTTAAACAAATCAATGTTTTTATTTGTTATTGCCCTGGAAAGATAAGGCTCGGCATACTTATAGAACTCTTCAGGGCTCAGGGCTCTGATATACTGGGCATTGAACCATGTGAGCTTAGCCATGTCAAATACTGACGGAGACTTGCTTATGTGCTTAATATTAAACGCTTTTTCCAATTCTGCAAGGGAGAAAATCTCCTGGTTTGTTTCCGGTGACCAGCCCAATAAAGCAATATAGTTGATTATGGCTTCCACCAGATAGCCCATTTCAACAAGATCCTCAAAGCTGGCGTCGCCTTTACGCTTGGATAATTTTGAACCGTCAGCTTTCGTAATAAGAGGCAGGTGCACATATACAGGGATATCCCATCCGAAGGCCTCATATAAGAGGTTGTATTTCGGTGTTGAGGATAAGTATTCACTTCCGCGGACCACATGGGTAATGCCCATAAGATGATCATCTATAACATTGGCGAAGTTATAGGTCGGAAGCCCGTCGCTCTTTATTAGAATCTGATCCTCAAGCATATTGTTTTCTATGGTAATGGTTCCGTAAACCGCATCCTCATAAGTTGTGGAACCTTCACGGGGCATCTTCTGGCGGATAACGTACGGATCTCCTCTTTTAAGCTTTTCTTCAATCTCAGCCTCAGAAAGGCTCAGACAGTGCCTGTCATACATATAGGTCTGACCTTTGCTTTCACATTCTTTTCTGAGATTGTCCAGTCTTTCTTTAGAACAGAAGCAATAATATGCATGCCCTTTCTTTATTAATTCTTTGGCATAGGGCAGATAGGTGTCTTTTCTCTCGCTTTGGACGTAAGGAGCATAGGGGCCGCCTATATCCGGACCTTCGTCATGTTTCAACCCGCAAAGTTTCAGGGTTTTATAAATAATATCCACCGCGCCTTCCACCAATCTTTCCTGATCGGTATCCTCAATGCGGAGAATGAATTTTCCATTTTGGGATTTGGCAATAAGGTATTCATATAAGGCAGTCCTTAGATTACCTATATGCATATAGCCGGTGGGGCTTGGCGCATAGCGTGTTCTTACCTCGCGTTGCATAATATATCTTCCTTCCGTTTTATTAATTGGCTCCATAAAGTCATATATTGACTTTCATTTCCTGTTGTATCGCAATTGCAGTCAGGTTGCAATCACTACATTCAAAATATCCATGTTATTATACAATATTCTTTCATCACATAACAGAATTTTATCACAAATGGGATAAGCATCAACGCTTAGAGCGAAATAAGTGGTAACAAAAAAAAGAATAATGTATAATTTGATTATAAAACAGTCTGAACCAAAAAGATGATTGTTACGTCAAATTAATTGAAGACAGGAGGCAAAAAATTGACTCCTAATGATTTTACAAAAGAGATAACTGAGTTAATTGAAAAATATGGTGACGATGTTTACAAAGTTGCTTTTGTTATTCTGAGATCCAGGGAGCTGGCTGAGGATGTTTTTCAGGAAACTTTTCTGAGGGTTTGCCGGTCTTACTCCGGGTATCGCGGTGAGAGCAGCGTTAAAACATGGATTACAAGTATCGCTGTTAACATATGCAGGGATTATATGCGAAGTTCCTGGAAAAAACGTGTTGTAACGACAGATGATTTTACTACATATTTGTCCTCAGAAAGCGATACCGAAGATATTATCGAGAAGCGCAGTGAAAAAGAAGAATTGATAAAATCAATAATGGAGCTTCCTGATAAATACAGAGAGGTTGTTTTGTTGTATTACTACCAGGATCTTGATGTGAAAAATATCTCAAGGATATTGAAAATACCCCAGGGAACAGTTAAAAGCAGACTTTTCAAAGCGAGAAATCTGTTATCTTCTATGATGGGAGGTGAGGCACATGGCTGAATTATTTAATAAATCAAGTCTTGTCAATGATGATTTGATAAGAGTGACGCTCAAAACGGGACTTAGCGGCATAAAGCCTTCCGATGAGCTGATTCAAAAGACAATTGAGAAATGCAGCATGGAATATAGAAAGGCGAATGAAAAAGAAAACAATAAGAGCTTTATTCCATGGATATATAAACTGGGAGCACCAATTGCTGCCGGTGCGCTGTTAATTACTCTTGCCCTGAATACAAACAATTTATATACAAAATACGACTCAGAGATTCAGGCTCCTGAAGCGCCAAACTATGCGATTGCGGGAACTTCGGGTGCTCCGGAAGCTTCTGCCGATGCTGCTCATCAGTCTGCCGAGCCTGAGTATTCAAGGTCTGCCTCACCGGATGAAGAGGGTTTTGCTGTTGCGAAAGGCGCGGACATGGGGCCAAGGTTATTTATGGCCCCCGCTGTGGAGAAACTTGATTCCCTGTCAAACAAGACCAGTATCACGATTATGGAAACAGGCAATTACAACGATGCATTTGTTTATCTGGTAAATCGCTATAACTCAGAGATGGGAACACTGTACGATTTTGACGAAAACAGTGCTGCTCTGGTATACACAGTAAGGGATGACGGACTTGACTCGGAGGAACTTTTAAGCGCAAAAAGCTATTGGGATATTCTGGATAATGAAGGATATTGGATTCTGCCCTTGAAAAATGAGAATAAAGTGACTGAAAGACTTCTTGCTGTCAATAAGATTGATTCCAAAGACAAAGATAAGACTGTATCCAGTAATGATGTAATTTATGAATACCAGCAGGATAGCTTTCTTGTGACACCAATTTTCAAATCATTTAACGATGCGGCAAGACTCTTTGATACAGCGGCTCTGAAGGAATTTGTCCACGAAAACGGCTATGCAGAAGTAACAGATCCGGTTATTGCAGATATCAATAATGGCAATGACTTTATCGCCTTTATGGTGGCAGACAACCAGGAAGTAGCTGTTCCTTTGTTCTCTGACAGCGGCCTGTTCGGCCTTGAGAGCAACAGAGTATATCAGAGGGACCAATTGTTCAGCATATTAAGCAGTCATCTGGAGCAGAATTGAGAGTACTGAAGATGGCAAATTAATCGACATAAAAAAATGAAAATAAGGGTTGACAAAAGATACGAACCTCATGTAATATAATACATGCGGTTCGCAAAAACCCGATAAACAAAAGGATATGGGAGAATTCCCGAGTGGCCAAAGGGGGCAGACTGTAAATCTGTTGTCTGACGACTTCGGTGGTTCGAATCCACCTTCTCCCACCAAAAAAAGACGATGTACCATAGGGTACATCGTTTTTTTTTATATCACGCAAAATACTTTCTATTTTGTTCGGGGCACTTAAGGAATCGCTCATCACAAATGAATTCTAAGACGCAATCCCAACTGTTAATCAGTATATTTAGATGGTATAATTATACATGGTCTAAAATTTTCGTAAAAAGGTTGAGATTATATGTTTCAGATTATTAAGCGGTGTCCTGATATTCTGATTGAAGCTCAGAAAGCCAGATTTAAACCACATTTTATAGTACAGGTCATAATATTTGTCTTGCTCTTCGCAGTTTCATCATTTGCCCAGGGGATACCAATTGCCGTTTATGGCATTGTTTGGGGTATATCGAAAGGTTCGAAGGGTGAATTATCCTTTGCGAATCAAGAGGAATTTGAAAGATTAATAAGGGAGTTTACTTCCGGACTTATACTTCCAATGCTTTTTACTTTTGGGATTATAACTGTCTTATCCATTATATACTGCAGATTTATTGAGAAACGAAGCCTTTATTCCATGGGATTTGTAAGGGAAAACGTCTTAATTGATTACCTCAAGGGCTTGCTTCACGGATTTCTCATGTTCGCCTCCGCCGTTTTTATCGCATTTGTTTTCGGTACGATAAGATTCAACGGATTTGTCCTTGGAAATGGCCTTTTATTGCTTATTGGCTTCTTTTTCGGGTTCGTGATCCAGGGCATGGCGGAGGAAGTTCTTGTAAGAGGCTATTTTATGGTTTCAGTGGCAAACAGGAATTCAATATTATTTGCTGTCCTCTCAAGCTCGGTAGTCTTTGCCCTGCTGCATATTTTTAATAACGGAATAACTCTTCTTTCAATAGTAAATTTAATATTGTTCAGTATTTTTGCAGCTGTATATATGCTGAAGAAAAACAGTATATGGGGAATATCTGCGGTACATACAATGTGGAATTTTGCACAGGGGAATATTTTTGGCATCAAGGTAAGCGGAATGGATACAAAAGTCTCTCTTTTTTCCTTTGTACCGACCCAGAACGGAGAAATTATAAACGGAAGCCTCTTCGGTATGGAAGGAGGACTTGCCGTTACTATAGTATTATTGGTTTCTATTGTATTAATCATGAGAAGTAAAGAAAGAGATAAAACAAAAGAAA
>ERZ773359.5785-NODE-5785-length-11547-cov-65.849112_pt1 | contig 11547 bp, 8 predicted proteins | sample MGYA00374955_ERZ773359 | MGnify/ENA primary metagenome ERZ773359 (study PRJEB29098, sample SAMN04486028) | biogas fermenter metagenome | study: EMG produced TPA metagenomics assembly of the Biogas fermentation microbial communities from Germany - Plant 4 DNA1...
AAAGGATGGCGTTATAACAGATGAAAATAGATTAGTTGGTGCTCTTCCAACAATAAAATACTTAATAGAAAATGGAGCTAAGGTTATTCTTTGCTCACACTTAGGAAAGGCAAAGGGACCAGATCCAAGCTTAACTCTTGCACCAGTAGCTAAGAGACTTTCTGAACTACTAAACAAGGAAGTAGTATTTGCTGCTGATGACACTGTAGTTGGAGAAAATGCTAAAGCAGCTGTTGCAGCTATGAAAGAAGGAGATGTAGTTCTTCTTGAAAACACTAGATTTAGAAAAGAAGAAGGAAAAAATGAAGATGCTTTCTCAAAGGATTTAGCTTCCTTAGCAGATGTATATGTTAACGATGCTTTCGGAACTGCGCACAGAGCACACTGCTCCACAGTAGGTGTAACTAAGTTTGTTGACACTGCTGTATGTGGTTACTTAATTCAAAAGGAATTAAAGTTCTTAGGAGAAGCTGTTAACAATCCAGAAAGACCTTTCGTTGCAATTTTAGGTGGAGCAAAGGTTTCAGACAAAATAAATGTTATCAACAATTTACTTGATAAAGTAGATACAATAATCATCGGTGGAGGAATGGCTTATACCTTCCTAAAGGCTCAAGGATATTCCATAGGAAGCTCCTTAGTAGAAGCTGATAGATTAGATTATGCTTTAGATATGGTTAAGAAGGCTGAAGAAAAGGGAGTTAAGTTCTTACTTCCTGTTGATAACAGAGTGGCAGATAAGTTTGATGCTAACGCAGAAGCTGTTATCACAGAAGATCAAAATGTTCCAGAAGGATATATGGGACTTGATATTGGACCAAAATCAGAAAAATTATTTGCTGATGCAGTAAAAGATGCTAAGACAGTAATTTGGAATGGACCAATGGGTGTTGCTGAATTCAAGAACTTTGCAGCTGGAACTATAGCTGTAGCTAAAGCTATGGCAGATTCCGATGCTACTACTGTTATCGGTGGAGGAGATAGCGCTGCTGCTGTTAACAATCTTGGCTTTGGTGACAAGATGACTCATATATCCACTGGTGGTGGAGCTTCTCTTGAATTCTTAGAAGGTAAAGAATTACCAGGAATAGCTGCTCTAAACGATAAATAAAGGGTAAATTTGGAATGTTAGGGGCTTGGAGCAAGTGCTCTAAGCCCTTTCACAAATAGGAAGTTAACCTTAAAAGGAGGATTATAAAATGAGAACACCAATTATTGCAGGAAACTGGAAGATGCATTATACAGTTGATGAGGCTGTTAAAACCGTAGAAGCATTAAAGCCTTTAGTTAAAGATGCAAAATGTGAAGTAGTAATATGCCCAACTTTTGTTTGCTTAGATGCTGTAAAAAAAGCGGTTGAAGGTACAAACATAAAGGTAGGAGCTCAGAACGTACACTTTGAAGAAAAGGGTGCTTTCACTGGAGAAGTTGCACCAGGAATGTTAGAAGCAATGAAAATTGATTATGTTATCATAGGACATAGCGAAAGAAGACAGTACTTCAACGAAACTGATGAAACAGTTAATAAGAAGTTAAAGGCTTGCTTTGCTCATAACTTAACTCCAATTCTTTGTGTTGGAGAATCTTTAGAAGAAAGAGAAGCTAACATAACTGAAGAGGTTATAGGAAGACAGGTTAAGCTTGATTTAGCAGGATTAACAGGAGAACAGGTTAAGGAACTTGTAATTGCTTATGAACCAATCTGGGCAATTGGAACTGGTAAAACAGCTACTTCTGAGCAAGCTAACGAGACTATAGCATTTATTAGAGCTTGTATTAAGAACCTTTATGGACAGGAAGTTGCAGATGCTATAAGAATACAGTATGGTGGATCTGTTAAACCATCAACTATAAAGGAACAGATGGCTATGTCTGATATAGATGGAGCTTTAGTTGGCGGTGCTAGCTTAGTAGCAGAAGATTTTGCATCAATTGTTAACTTTAATTAATGACCATTGACATCAAAATGTAATATATTGGGAAATTCAGCTTGTTAAGCTGAATTTCTTTCATAATTTTTGGTTTTTATTCTTTAAAAGTGTTAATTCAGTATTTTCAGTTTAAAGGGGGATAAAAGGATGAGTAAGAAACCTGTAATGTTAATGATATTAGATGGTTTTGGAATTAGTGATAAAGAAGATGGAAATTCAATTAAAGCAGCTCATAAACCTAATATTGATAAATTATTCCAACAATATCCTCATGTGCAATTAGGAGCTAGCGGTCTCAATGTTGGTTTGCCAGATGGGCAGATGGGTAATTCAGAAGTTGGCCACTTAAATATAGGAGCTGGAAGAATTATTTATCAAGAACTTACAAGAATAACAAAAGCTATAGAAGATGGAGACTTCTTTGAAAATGAAGTTCTAAATGCTGCAGTAGATAAGGCTATTGAAAATGATGGAGCACTTCATGTTATGGGACTAGTTTCCGATGGAGGAGTTCATTCACACATTGATCATTTAAAAGCCATTTTTAAGTTAGCTAAAAACAAAGGTCTTTCTAAAGTATATTTACATGCCTTTATGGATGGAAGAGACACTCCACCATCTTCAGGAAAGGACTATATAATAGCTGTAGAAAATTATCTAAAAGAACTTGGTAACGGTAAGATTGCAACAGTATCTGGAAGATATTATGCAATGGATAGAGATAATAGATGGGAAAGAATAAAACTAGCTTATGATGCTATGGTTAATGGAAAAGGTGAAAGTGCAAATAGTGCTGTAGAAGCTATGGAAAAGTCCTATAATGACAACAAAACTGACGAATTTGTGCTTCCTACAGTTATCCTAGAAGATGGTAAGCCAATAGCTACTATCAAAAATGGAGATTCTGTAATCTTCTTTAATTTTAGACCGGATAGAGCTAGAGAAATTACTAGAGCTATCAATGATAGAGAATTTGCTGGTTTTGAAAGAGAAACCTTAGATTTATATTTTGTATGCATGACTCAATATGATAAAACTATAGAAAATGTACATGTAGCATATAAACCTCAATCTTATGAAAATACCTTTGGTGAGTATATTAGTAAGTTAGGAAAGAAGCAATTGAGAATAGCAGAAACAGAAAAGTACGCTCATGTAACCTTCTTCTTTAATGGAGGAGTAGAAGCTCCATATCCAGGTGAAGATAGAGCTCTTATTAATTCTCCAAAGGTTGCTACCTATGATTTAAAACCGGAAATGAGCGCTTATGAAGTTACAGATGAAGTAATTAGAAGAATAGATTCAGATCAGTATGATGTAATCATATTGAACTTTGCTAATCCTGATATGGTTGGTCATACTGGTGTATTTGAAGCAGCAAAGGCAGCTATCGAAGCGGTAGATGTTTGCGTTGGTAAAATTGTGGACAAGATGCTTGAGAAAGATGGAACTGTATTTGTAACAGCAGACCATGGAAATGCTGAGCAAATGATTGATTATTCCACAGGTGAACCAATGACTTCTCATACTACTGGTCCAGTACCTTTCATATATGTAGCTAAAGATGCAAAGGAAATGAGAGAAGGCGGAGTTTTAGCAGACATAGCTCCAACAATGCTTCAAGCAATGAATTTGGAAGTTCCTGCTGAAATGACAGGAAAATCCCTTATTAAATAATTTATTTTTATGTAATATAAAAGAGGTGTTCCGCTAACTATTAAGCGGAACACCTCTTAAAGTCTTTAAGTATATAAAGCTAACTTAACATTCTACTCTATAACCGGCCTTTTCTAAATCTGATTTTAGTTGATTTACTACAGATTCATCAACTCTAAGAATCATTTCTCGGATATCTAATTTAGTTTTTGGATTTCTAACTATAAGATTTTGAACATTTGCTCTATTTTTTGCAACGATTTGGCTTACTTTAGCTAATTGTCCAGGAATGTCATGTAAGTAAATAGTAAGTTTGCGTCCATTATTTAAACCCATTATGTTTACCATTTCATCAAAGATTGCTTTGTGTGGAATAATACCTAAAAAGTTATTTTCTTTATCTACTATTGATACAAATTCTGCATCATTTTCTCTTAATGTATTTACTATATGTTCGAAACTACTATCCTCACCTAAAGTAGGAATTGATTCTATTAAAGATTCAACCTTTGCTTCTCTTAATCTTTTTTCAGAATCCACATCTGTAAGGAATAATTCTAAAATTTTATCTTTAAAGATTATACCTAAAAATTTTTTCTTATCTACAACTGGTATAGATTTTATGTTTGTTTCACGCATTTTTTCTAGTGCAGTCTGCAAGCTATCTTGGCTTGAAACGGTGCTTAAATGCTTATGTTTTGTCATTAAAGTATGAATTTTCATATTACCCCTCCATTCAAATAAAATTTTAACCTTTGGAGTGAATGTATTTTATAAAAATATTATAGCATGATATTAAGAAATTTTCACCGTAAAGGGGTGTTTAATATGCAAATTTGTTAGTTTATTAATATAATTTAAATTTTTGTGTATTTTTGATATATAAAAAGGAAAAAAATAATTAGGTATATATTGTATATACTAAATTGATGTAGTATGATATAATTAATAATAATTATTAAAAGAAAATTAGTAAATGCTAAATGGAGGAAAATTATGAGTAAGAGACCAGTTGTGTTAATGATATTAGATGGACTTGGTATAACTGATAAAGTTGATGGAAATGCTGTTATGGCTGCAAAAAAGCCAAATTATGATGAATATATAAAAAAGTATCCTTATACTGAGCTTAATGCTAGTGGCCTAGATGTGGGACTTCCTAAAGGACAAATGGGTAATTCAGAAGTAGGTCATTTAAATATAGGAGCTGGAAGAATTATATATCAAGAGCTTACAAGAATAACAAAGGCTATAGAAGATGGAGAATTTTTTCATAATGAAGCTTTAAACTATGCTGTGGATATGGCGATAAAAAATAATTCCTCATTGCATCTCTTAGGACTTTTATCCGATGGTGGAGTTCACTCCCATATTGATCATGTAAAAGCTTTATTTAAATTGGCAAAGGATAAGGGTTTAAGTAAGGTTTATCTACATGCCTTTATGGATGGTAGAGATACACCACCTACTTCCGGTAAGGATTTTGTAGTAGAGATAGAGGATTATTTAAAGGAAATAAATAATGGTCATATTGCTACCTTATCTGGTAGATACTATGCAATGGATAGAGATAATAGATGGGAAAGAATAAAACTAGCTTATGATGCTATGGTTAATGGAAAAGGTGAAAGTGCAAATAGTGCTGTAGAAGCTATGGAAAAGTCCTATAATGACAACAAAACTGACGAATTTGTGCTTCCCACAGTTATTTTAGATGATGGTAAGCCTACAGCTACTATTAAAAATGGAGATTCTGTAATCTTTTTTAACTTTAGACCAGATAGAGCTAGAGAAATGACTAGAGCATTAAACGATGAGGTCTTTAATGGATTTGAAAGAGAAAGATTGAATTTGAACTTTGTAACTATGACTCAATATGATAAAACTATAGAAAATGTAAAGATAGCTTATTTACCACAGTCTTATAAAAATACTTTAGGAGAGTATGTAAGTGGTTTAGGAAAGAAGCAGCTTAGAATGGCAGAAACAGAAAAATATGCCCACGTTACTTTCTTCTTTAATGGTGGTGTAGAGGCTTCTAATCCTGGGGAAGATAGAGTGATGATACCATCTCCTAAAGTTGCTACTTACGATTTAAAACCGGAAATGAGCGCTTATGAGCTTACTGATGAGCTTATAAAAAGAATAGAATCAGATGTTTATGATTTAATTATTGTAAATTATGCAAATCCTGATATGGTTGGTCATACTGGAGTCTTTGAGGCAGCGGTTAAAGCTGTAGAAACAGTAGATGAATGTATGGGGAGGGTAGTAGAAAAGGTTCTAGCTAAAGGTGGATCAGTTTTTGTAACTGCCGACCATGGTAATGCTGAACAAATGATTGATTATTCTACTGGAAAGCCTATGACAGCTCATACTACAGATCCAGTGCCTTTTATACATGTTTCAGAAAATGCAAAGGGTTTGAGATCTGGTGGTAAATTAAGTGATATTGCGCCTACTCTTTTGGATGAAATGGATATAGAGAAACCAGAAGAAATGACAGGGGTATCTTTAATTGAAAAATAAAATCATCTACTTTAGTAGAATTAATTAAGTTTTATGGATATAATATAAATGTGTCTTTATGTGGGTAAATTTGCTAAGGCACATTTATATATATCTTAATATATATTACAAAATTAAAGGAGGGTTTTACATGAAAAATTATGTAGAAATTGTAGATGTGTATGCTAGACAAATATTGGATTCAAGAGCATTTCCTACAGTTGAAGTTGAGGTTACTCTTGAAGACGGTACAGTAGGTGTAGCTGCAGTGCCTTCAGGAGCATCTACTGGTATTCACGAAGCAGTAGAATTAAGGGATGGAGATAAGTCAAAGTACAACGGCAAAGGTGTATTAAAGGCTGTTGAAAATGTAAACAATATAGTTGCTGAAGAATTGGCAGGAGTTAATGTATTTGACCAAGTTCTTATAGACAAAATTTTAGTTGAATTAGATGGTACAGAAAATAAATCAAAGTTAGGTGCTAATGCAACTTTAGGAGTATCCTTAGCTTGTGCAAAAGCAGCTGCAAATTATTTAGGATTACCATTGTACCAGTACATAGGCGGAGTAAATGCAAAAGTATTGCCAGTACCAATGATGAATATACTCAATGGTGGAAAGCATGCTGACAACAATGTAGATTTACAAGAATTTATGATTATGCCTGCAGGAGCTCCTTCCTTCAGTGAAGCATTAAGAATGTGTGCTGAAGTTTATCATACTTTAAAGGCTTTATTAAAGTCAAAGGGATATGAAACTGGAGTAGGTGACGAAGGTGGCTTTGCTCCTAACCTAAAATCCAACGAAGAAGCTATTCAGGTTATAATTGAAGCTATAAGCAAGGCTGGTTATGAACCAGGAAAGGATATCTATATTGCTCTTGACCCTGCTTCTTCAGAATTCTATGAAGATGGAAAATATAATTTAGCTGGAGAAGGCAAGGTATTAAGCAGAGAAGAAATGGTAGATTTCTATGTGAAATTAGTTGAAAAGTACCCAATAATCTCTATCGAAGATGGTATGGCAGAAGAAGATTGGGAAGGTTGGAAGTTAATTACTGAAAAACTTGGACACAAAGTTCAACTAGTTGGTGATGACCTATTTGTAACTAATACAAAGAGATTGGAAATGGGAATTGAAAGAGGAGTAGCTAACTCCATACTTATTAAGCTAAATCAAATTGGTACATTAACAGAAACTTTAAATGCTATAGAAACAGCTGAAAGAGCTGGATATACTGCAGTTGTATCCCATAGATCCGGTGAAACTGAAGATACAACTATTGCAGATTTAGTTGTAGCAGTAAACGCTGGGCAGATAAAGACTGGTGCTCCTGCTAGAAGCGAAAGAGTTGCAAAATACAATCAGTTATTAAGAATTGAAGAAGAACTTCTTGATGTAGCTGAATATAGAGGAATAAAGGCTTTCTACAATATCAAAAAGAGATAATTAATTTAATGGACTGCTTAGGCGGTCCTTTTTATTAAATAAAATATTTTATTGTAATATAATGTAATGTGTGATAAAATTAATTCATATGGCAAAACAGGGGTTAGGAGGTGCTGTCAAATGTATACATTTTTAGTAGTTATGGATATAATACTTGCATTTGCATTAACAGCAGTTGTACTTTTACAGCCAAGTAAGTCAGATGCATTACAGGGTTTGATGTCAGGTAATAATGAAAGCTTTTTTTCAAAAAATAAGTCAAGAACTAGAGAAGCTATGTTAGCTAAACTTACAGTAGTTTTAGCTATTTTATTTGCTATAGTAACTATAGCCTTGAATTTAGTGACTAAGTAATACATATATAAAAGCTATGCTGACTTTTGCAATTCCTATCTGCAGTAGTCAGCTTTTGTTTTTATTGGTATCCAATTTTTAAGTTTAATTTATTAGTTATTAGAAAAGATAAAAATAAGTTATTGAAATATGAGTTTTTTCTTAATTCTTGAAGATATCCTACGTAAACTTAATTTAAACATCTTCGAAAAAATTGAATCTTTATTAATTTTCCTCCATGTTTAATTTGATAGTTGAGTTGTATGTCTTATATTGTGAATATTTATTTGACTCCTGTTAAAAATAGCATTAGAGAATGGTTAACGTAATATAGAAGATAAGAAGTTATTTATAAGAAGGTAGTATTTTAATTAGTGAGAGGTGTTAATATGAATGTAAGGGAAAAAATTATGGACTTCATGAGGGAAGCGGCTTACAAACCTATGGATTTATATCAATTGTGTCAATTGTTTGGTATTAGTCGTGATGAGATGCAGACCATGAAAAAGATCTTAAAGTCCATGGAAAAAGAAGGTATAATCATAAAAAATAGAGCAGGAAAGTACGGACTTACAGATAGAATGGGATTAATAAAGGGTAAATTTCAAGGACATCAAAAGGGTTATGGTTTTGTAATACCTTACGAAGATAGTCCAGATATATTTATTCCAGCAAATAATGTAAATGGAGCTATGAATGGAGATATTGTCATAGCTAAAATATTGAAGGAAAATGAAGAAAAGAAAAAAGCAGAAGGAGAAATAGTAAGAATACTAGAAAGGGCTAATAAGACCATAGTAGGTGTTTATGAAGATAGCAGAAATTTTGGTTTCGTAGTTGCGGATGATAAAAGAATTTATCACGATATCTTTATACCTAAGGCAGAAAAGAATGGAGCTAAAACTGGGGACGTAGTTATAGTAGAAATCACAATGTGGCCAGAGGCAAGGAGAAATCCGGAAGGTAGGATAGTAGAAATTCTAGGTAAGAAAGGCGAAGCTGGCGTTGATATATTAAGTATAATTAAGAATTATAAATTACCTGAAGAATTCCCTGAAAAGGTTCTAAACTATGCTGAGAGTATACCAGATGAAATTCCAGAATCAGAATATAAGAGAAGACGGGATTTAAGATCCTTAAGAATGATAACTATAGATGGTGAAGATGCTAAGGATTTGGATGATGCCGTATCCATTGAAAAATTAGATAATGGTAATTTTAGATTAGGTGTTCATATAGCAGATGTTTCTCATTATGTTACCGAAAGAAGTCCTTTAGATAAAGAAGCTTTAAAAAGAGGTACTTCTGTTTACTTAATTGATAGAGTTATACCAATGCTTCCTAAAAAGCTTTCCAACGGTATTTGTAGCTTAAATCCAAAGGTGGATCGTTTAGCGCTATCTTGCTTTATGGAAATTGATCACAGGGGTAAAGTGCTTAATCATGAAATAGTGGAAAGTGTAATAAAAACCAGTGAGAGAATGACCTATACAGATGTAACAAAAATTTTGAGAGATAAAGATGAAGAGTTAATAAAAAGATATGATTATCTTGTAGATGACTTTAAGAAAATGGAAGAGCTCTGCAATATTTTAAATAGAAAAAGAATGAATAGAGGAGCTGTGGACTTTGACTTTGCAGAAAGTAAAATTATACTGGATGAAAAAGGAAAGCCTATTGATGTAAAGCCTTATGAAAGAAGCATAGCTAATAGAATTATTGAGGAATTTATGCTTGTGTGTAATGAAACAGTGGCTGAGCATATGTTCTGGGCCAATATTCCTTTTGTTTATAGAGTACATGAGGATCCTAAGGAAGAAAAACTAGAACATTTTTACGAGTTTATCCATAATCTAGGCTATACTGTAAAGCGTACAAAAGAGCTGCATCCTAGAAATCTACAAGAGATTTTAGAAAAGGCAAAGGGTAAAAAGGAAGAAACGGTAGTTAGCACATTACTGTTACGTTCTATGATGCAGGCTAGATATTCACCGGAATCTTTAGGTCACTTCGGCTTAGCTGCTAGGTATTACTGCCATTTTACTTCACCTATTAGACGTTATCCAGATTTAATTATTCATAGGATAATAAAGGAATTTATTAATGGTAAAATAACAGAAGAAAGAATAAAGAAATTAACATCTGCAGTAGAATATGCTTCAATTCAGTCTTCAGAGATGGAAAGAATTGCTCAAGATGCTGAAAGGGAAGTGGATGATTTAAAGAAAGCTGAGTATATGCTTGATAGAATAGGTGAGGAGTTTGAAGGTATAATATCTTCCGTTACTTCCTTTGGATTTTTTGTAGAACTACCAAACACTATAGAAGGCTTGGTACACATAAGCAATCTTCATGACGACTACTATTTCTATGATGAAAAGCATCTCTGCTTAATAGGAGAAAGGACTAAGAAAATGTACCGATTAGGTGATGAAGTTAAAGTAAAGGTAAGTAAGGTAGATATTGATAACAGAGAAATTCATTTTGAGCTTACTGAAAGCGAAGATGAAGAGGAAAATCAAGTTGTAAACTTAGAAGTTCCTAAGGAAAAGCTTGAAAGTCTATCAGAAGGATACCAAATATTGTCGGTGGAGGAATTTGAGAAGGAGTTTGAAGTTATAGAAGATGATTTTAATTTTAAAGAAGATGTAGAAGATGAGGCGGATGAAGAGGTAGAAAGAGTAGAATTAGAAGAAGTAGATGAATATAAAGAAGATTTTTCTCAGTATTTAGATGAATAAAGAACTTTGGCTGGAAAGAAAGGCTCTTTCCAGCTCTATCCTCTATTATATTTTCATTGACAGTGCTGGAGAAAACATATATAATAATAACTTAGCAATGTAATTGTAGAGGTGTTAATTTATGAGTAGTAAAGATAAGGGAACAAAAACCTTGGCAGAAAACAGAAAAGCTCGACATGATTATTTTATAGAAGAAACCTATGAAGCAGGCATAGTTTTAGTAGGTACAGAAGTAAAGTCTATAAGACAAGGAAAAGTTAATTTGAAAGATAGCTATGCAGATATAAGAAATAGTGAAATATTTATAAAAAATATGCATGTTAGTCCTTATGAACAAGGTAATATATTTAATGTAGATCCTTTGAGGGAGAGAAAACTACTATTGCATGCAAGTGAAATAAGAAAACTCATAGGTTACACTGCTCAAAAGGGATATACCCTAGTCCCCCTAGCTCTTTATCTTAAGAACGGAAGAGTTAAGGTTAGTTTAGCTGTGGCTAGAGGTAAAAAGAACTATGATAAGAGAGATTCTATGCTGGAAAGGGCAGCTAAAAGGGATATAGAAAGAGAATTCAAGAATAAAATGAAATATTAGCCTATCTTTCTTAAAAGTCAACAAGTATAAATTTACAAAAAATATTCAAATTAATAATTTTTTAAAATAGTAAGTAATTATATTTACCTATAGGAATATTTTAATAATAAAGAGTTAAATTCACTATTGAATCTTAGTTCAAACTGCAGTATTATAATAACTGTAGTCTTTGACAACTAAATACTTGAGTTTGCGTTAGGGCGTCAGCACTCTGACAAAAGTAGCCCACTAATAATAAGGGGGCGTACTGGTTTCGACGGGGGTAAGACGTGTTTGAGTAGCGAGTCGAAGGTCTCCTGTACCTGCGTTAAAAAAACGGGAATTAAATATAAA
>ERZ773359.5787-NODE-5787-length-11544-cov-313.231874_pt1 | contig 11544 bp, 8 predicted proteins | sample MGYA00374955_ERZ773359 | MGnify/ENA primary metagenome ERZ773359 (study PRJEB29098, sample SAMN04486028) | biogas fermenter metagenome | study: EMG produced TPA metagenomics assembly of the Biogas fermentation microbial communities from Germany - Plant 4 DNA1...
ATGCCTCCAGAATTACAAGCTGAGAATAGAATGGTTCGTTGTTGGTTGTATGAGTAGGTAAAAGAAAAAATAAAATAAAAAATAGGAGTTGATTAATGTGAGCAATTTTGAATCACCTTTTCGTCAGGTTCATTTGGATTTTCACACAAGTCCTGATATAAAAAATATAGCGCAAGATTTTGATCCAGAAGAATTTGCAACAATTTTAGAAAAAGCACATGTAAATTCAATTACTTGCTTTGCACGGTGTCATCATGGAATGATCTATTATGACTCTAAATTATTTCCAGAAAGGATACATCCACATTTAAAAAACAAAAATCTCCTCAAAGAACAAATTGAAGCATGTCACAGGCACAATATCAGAGTACCAATTTATATAACTGTACAATGGGATCAATTTACTGCGGAGGAACATCCTGAATGGTTAGCAATTGATGGTGATGGTAAACCATTTGGTAACACAATATTTGAACCTGGATTTTATAGAATTTTATGTGTAAATTCTCCTTACAGAGACTTTCTAAAAAAGATAACTAAAGAAGTATTAGAAACTTTCCCGGTTGATGGATTATTTTTTGATATTGTAAAACCAACTCCTTGTGCTTGTAAACATTGTAGAAAGGAAATGGAAAAACTTAACATGGATCCTTCTAGTTTTCAAGAAAGAATGAGGTATGGATTTATAATGGTAAACGAATTCAAAAAAGATATGACAAACTTTGTAAGACAGTTTAATAAGGAGTGTTCAATTTTCTATAACAAAGGTCATATAGGTCCAGCTGAAAGACCAATTAAACATTCTTATAGTCATTTTGAACTTGAAAGTTTACCCAGCGGAGGATGGGGTTACTTACATTTCCCTGTTACAATGCGTTATGTTAGAACCTTGGGTTTAGATTGTGTAGGAATGACTGGGAGATTCCACACTTTTTGGGGCGATTTTCACTCTTTTAAAAACAAAGCGGCCTTAGAATTTGAGTGTTTCCAAATGTTGGCATTAAATGCAAAATGTAGTATCGGTGATCAACTGGATCCAAAGGGGAAACTTTCAGAACCTGTTTATGACTTAATAGGGTCTGTGTATTCACAAGTAAAAGAAAAAGAACCTTGGTGTCGCGGTGCCAAACCTGTAACAGAAATTGGTGTGCTTACACCCGAAGAATTTGAAAAGGAGAAAGATATGTACATCGCTCCTTCTTTAATGGGTATTACTCGAATGCTTCAGGAATCATCTCATCAATTTGATATTATAGATTCTCAATCTGAGTTTTCAAAATACAAAGTGATTGTTTTACCTGACTTCATCCCTGTGTCAGACGAACTTTCTGATAAATTAGGAAGATATTTAGATAATGGTGGAGCATTAATTGCCTCATTTCAATCTGGTCTAAATGAATCGAAGGAGTATTTTAATTTAAAACAGTTAGGAATAGAATTAATTGGAGAAGCACCATATAGCCCCGATTTTATAGTTCCTCGTGACGAAATTGGAAAAGGAATGCCTAAAACTGAACATGTAATGTATATGAAAGGTCTAGAAGTAAGACCTTTAGATAAAACTGAAATTTTAGCAGACACCGCTATTCCTTATTTTAATAGGACGTGGAAGCATTTTTGCTCGCACAAACACACACCTTCTTCAGGAGTCCTAGCTTATCCAAGCATTCTTAAAAAGATAAGGTAATTTACTTTATTCATCCAATCTTTGCTCAATACGAAAAAAACGCTCCAAGATGGTGTAAGCAGTTATTTTTAAATGCATTAGACATGTTGCTGCCTGAGCCTCTTATTAGCCACAACGGCCCTAGTACATTGTTAGTTACATTAAATGAGCAAGTTAAAGAAAATCGTATGATATTACATTTACTTCATTATATTCCGGAGAGACGCAGTCAAGATATAGACATAATTGAAGATGTGATACCTTTATACAACTTAAAGGTTTCCTTAAGACTACCTAAGAGCGTTAAATCAATTTCTTGTGTTCCTCAAAATGAAAATCTTAAATTTGATGTTGTGAATAATAGAATTGAATTCACAGTTCCTTCTGTAAATGGACATCAGATGGTGGAGTTACAATTCAAATAAATGATATTAAAATAGATCAAATGAGGTGGGAAAAGCATGTTAAAGAATATTCCATATTTAATGTCTCCTGATTTGATGAAATTGCTGCTAGAAATGGGACATGGTGACGAAATCTTGATAGCAGATGGTAATTATCCCCAAAGTGCTATCAATTCCACGATAGTCAGGCTAGATGGTAATAGCATTCCAGAGATATTGAAAGTATTGTTACTATTCTTTCCTTTAGATACTTTTTCTGAAGAAAATGTTTTTTTAATGGATAACAACTCACCTGAAAAACCGAAAATTTGGAGCAACTATAAAAATATATTAGACTCATCTGGCGAACCTTACAAGATAAAGATGCTTGAAAGATATGAATTTTATAAAAGAGCAGGCAATGTATATTGTGTTGTCATTACAAGTGAAACAGAATTATATGCAAACATTATACTCCGAAAAGGAGTTGTAACTAGATAAATTTGATAGTTTTATATATACAATTTAGCGTATTATAAAGCATTTACTATGGGAGGCGTAAGGAATGAAAGTAATAGTAGGATTGCTCCATCATGAATCCAATTCATTCAATCCAGAACTTACAGGACTAGATGAATTCATAGTGTTAAAAGGTAAAGAGGTAATAGAAAAAAGCCGCTTATATGAAAGGGCTAGTTTAAAAGGAATAATAGATACTCTAACCAAGAATAATATAGAGATACTTCCAACGATAGTGGCTTTACCTACATCAGAAGGGGGCTTAGTTAAAAGAGAAGCTTATGAATATTTAAAAGATGCATATATACATGAATTGAAAAAATATAAAAATTATGACGGAGTATGTTTAGATTTACATGGTTCCATGACAACTGAAGACTTAATAGATGTAGAAGGAGATATATTAAGTGAAACAAGAAAGATAGTAGGAAAAGATATACCAATAACTGTTTCCTTAGACATGCATGCGATGGTTACTGATAAGATGATGAAAAATGCAAATGGTTTAGTTAGTTACAGGACAGCCCCTCACATTGATAAATATGAAACCGGAGTGAGGGCAGCAACCATGTTAGTAAAAGTACTGAAAGAAAAGATAGAGCTAACTATGGAGGGATATAAAATTCCCTTTTTAGTTTCTGGAGAAAGATCGGAAACGGACAAATATCCAATGAATGAACTTTTGAAAAAGATAGAAGAGGTAGATAAAGAAGAAAAAGTAATATACTCATCATATTGTTTAGGATTTCCTTGGGCTGATGTAGAGTTCAATACTGTATCTTCAATAGTGGTTACCCAAGGAGATAGAAAGCTTGCAGATAAAAAAGCTAGATACTTAGCAGAAGAGTTTTGGAAAAAAAGATATGATTTCAAATTTACAACGCCAGCATATTCACTTGAGGAAGCTTTAAAACTTGCAATGAAAGAAAAAGAGTTTCCTGTATTTGTTATTGACTCTGGAGACAATCCTGGTGCTGGAAGTAATCAAAAGATAGTAGAACCATTAATTTATCTAAAAGAACATGGTTATAAAGAAGTATTGTATGGTTCAGTATGTGATGAAGAAGCAGTGGAAAAACTAATAAAAGAAGGAGTGGGGAAACAGAAAAAAGTATTATTAGGACAGAAAAATACAGATCCGAATTCAGGAAAAGTAGAATTTATATGTAAGGTAAAAAATGTAAATAAATATGAAGATGTAACTTCAGTTTTAGTGGATATAAATGGAATAGATGTAATAATCTCAGATAAAAAGGTTGTAATGACAGAACCAGAATTTGTATTTTCATTAGGGATAAAATTAGAAGACTATAAAATTGTGATGTTTAAAAGTGGATATTTAGACCCAAAGTATAAGCCATATGCAAAAAAGATAATGTTAGCGTTAACTCCAGGTTATACATTTCAAGAGTTAGAAAAAATTCCATACAAAAGGGGTAAAAGGCCTATATTTCCTGTTGACAGGATGGATGAGATAGAATTTGAAAAATATAATTAATACTATAAATTGTATAAAAGTCATTTTTAAAAAACAAGAAGTTTATAACTTGACTAATAATCATACTTTCAGGAGGTCGTACTATGAAAAAAAGAAAAGTTGGTATTATCACATTTTCAGACGGTAGAGATTTTGTTCATGAAGAGACACTAGAAATGAACAAGAAGTTTGAAGACAGGTTAGCAAAAGCTTTAGAAAACACTGGGGAAATCGAGGTTATTAGAGCTTCAGATATAGTAAATAAACCATCTAAAGCTAAAAAAGCTGGAAAAGAAATGATGAAGGCTGAAGTTGAAATGACAATTTTTAACTATTCAATATGGTGTTGGCCACATTTAAGTGTAATTGCTTCCCTTTATGCTCCGGGGCCATATTTGATATACGGACAAATTAATCCTAAATATCCTGGAATGGTAGGTATGCTTGCAGCTGCTGGAGCTTTAGAACAAATTGGAATTTTTCCAGAAAGAGTGTGGGGAGAACCTGAGGATCCAGAAGTTATGAACAAATTACTTAAATTCGTTAGAGCAGCAAGTGCTGCACATAGATTAAAAGGTGAAAGATACGGCATGTTTGGTGGAAGACCTATGGGTATGTACACAGCATCAGCAAATGGAGATCAGTGGATGAAAGAATTTGGAATAGATGTTGAACAAATTGATCAATATGCTTTAGTTTTAAAGGCAGAAAAAGTTCCTACCGAAAAGAAAAAGAAAGCAAGAGAGTGGCTTGAAAGATATGCTACCGTTCAATATGATGGAAAAAGGCTAACTCCTGCGATTTTAGAAAAACAGATAGGATTGTATTATGCTGCATTAGAAATAATTAAAGAAGAAGAACTTGACTTTGTTGGATTCAAAGGCCAACCAGAAATGACAAACAATTACGCAACAATGGACATTGCCGAAGCATTTTTAAACGATCCTTATGATTTTGATGGCCCAAAAGAACCTATAGTAGCTGCAACCGAAACCGATATGGACGGTGCATTGACTATGGAAATATTCAAACATATAGCACAAACCCCAGTTCTTTTTGCTGATGTCAGACATTATTTCAAAGAAGAGAAATTGCTTGACCTTGCAAATTCTGGACAGCATGCAACTTATTTTGCAGGGAAATCAAACAATCCGGAAGAAAACTTGAAAAATGTAATTATACATCCTGAAGATTTTTATTTTCCAGCTGGAGGAGGAGCAGTTAAACATTTTGCAGCTCCAGGAAGGGTTACACTTGCGAGACTTGCTAGACAAGACGGAGAGTATGTCATGACTATAGTTCCTGCTGAATTTGTAGAATTAAGTGACAAAGAAAAGAAAAGGCTTAGTGAACAAGTACAAATTGAATGGCCTCATGCATATGCCAAATTAGACACAACAATAGATACTTATCTTGAGTATTATCCATGTAACCATATACACGGAGTCTATGGAGATTATATTGAAGAATTAGTACATTTTTGTAAAGTTAAAAATATTTCTTATCAGATTTTAGATTAAAATAATTCGATAAAATTATTCGTAGGAAAGTGTTTTATTTAAAAGATATTATCCCCAATAATTAAATGGTCTATCTTAAACTGTTAAATACATGCAAGGGGCTGGATTCAGCCCCTTTTTTAATATTCAGGAATTATTTTCTATTTTTTATATTCTTAAATATAGAAATATAAGAATAAATTATCTTTTTTAACATTAATAAATTCCTTTATATAAGTTCTTTCAATGTTCACATAAAATCTTTTGGTCCAATCATTTAATTCATTAGTATGATCTTCACTAATTTATGTTGCATTTATAATAATTCAAATAAATTAATTTTAAAAATACTTAAAAAACATGCAAAAAAACAGCTTACGTTCAATTATAGTCAATTATCCGAAAATAACTTGAAAAAGCTTTGATAATCTTTATTTTGATTTTTTGATTTACTTTGTTATACTGTGATGAAGTAATATCAGAATATTATCATATACTGATCATATTTTACAAAATATTATAATAACTTCATGACCATAATCATTTATATCTCTATTAATAGTAACAACTTATTATGTTTAAAAAAACTGTTCAATTCTATAATTTAAAATCACACTTAGGAGGAATATCAATGTCAGATAATCAATCAAAAAAGGAAGTAGCGTTGTTTGCAAAGTTAGTATGGGATAGAAAACTAACGGATGGGACAGGGGGGAATATGAGCATAAGAGGAACCAATGATAAAATATACATTACTCCTACTACAACCATCAAACATTTTCTTACTGAAGACGACATAATTACTATTGACAAAGATGGAAACAAAATTGAAGGTAAAAAAGAACCTTCTTCTGAAAGAAGAATGCATATAAAGATTTATGAGAAGGATCCAGATGTAAAAGCAATAATCCATGCTCATCCTAGATATGCAACCTCTTTCGCAGTAACTTTCCAAAAGCTTCCAGTATATGCTCTACCAGAATCAGCTTTGGTTTTAGATCCGATAACTTATATTGAATATCAAATGCCCGGAACTCAAGCCTTTGCAGATGCTTTTGAAGAAGGCTTGAAAAAAGGATCACGAGTTTTTGTGCTTCAAAATCATGGCGTTACAGTTGCTGGAAAAAATATGGAAGAAGCTTACATGAAATTAGAAACCTTAGAATTTCTTGCAGAAGTATCCTTCATATCAAAATTGTATGGCGGTATAAACGAAATTCCTACTGAAAAAATAAAAGCCTTTAAAGAATTTTTTAATAAAAAATAAAAGAGGAGATTGACTATGAACTTATCAAAAATAAAAGAAAAAATAAGTAATTTTAAAGTAGAAGTTCCTTCATGGGGATTTGGAAGGTCTGGAACAAGGTTTCATGCATTTCATATTCCAGGTGAAGCAAGGAATATATATGAAAAAATTGATGATGCAGCCTTTGTAAATAAAATTACGGACGCTGTTTCTGCAGTTGCAATACACATTCCTTGGGATAAGGTTGAAGACTACAAAACATTAAAAGATTATGCAGAAGAAAAAGGAACAAAAATTGGTGCAGTGAACCCTAATTACTTCCAGGATGAAGATTATTTATTTGGTTCTTTAAGCAATTCAGACAAGAAAATACGAAGAAAAGCTATAGAGCAAACCTTTGAATGCATAGAAATCATGAGACAAACAGATTCAAAGATACTGTCAATGTGGATACCAGATGGTTCAAATTATCCGGGACAAATAGATTTTAAATGTTCTTTTGAATTACTTGAGGACTCTTTAAAACAAATTACCAAAGAATTAGATGAAGATATGACCATGCTTCTTGAATATAAGTTCTTTGAACCAGCTTTTTATTCAACACTTTTATGCGATTGGGGAACATCTTATATGTTGTCTAAAGAATTAGGAGATAAAGTAAAAGTACTAATAGATTTAGGACACCATCCTCAAGGAACAAACATTGAATATATAGTATCCATTTTATCTTATAAGGGGAAACTTGGGGGATTCCATTTCAACTCAAGAAAATATGCGGATGATGACTTAACGGTTGGTTCAATAGATCCATATGAATTATTTTTGATATTTGTGGAGTTAAACAAATACTTTGATCTCTCTTCAGAAAATCAAGATATAAGTTTAGTCTTAGACCAAAGCCACAATGTAAAACCAAAAATTCCAGCAGTAGTACAATCGTTGAATAATCTTCAAATAACATATGCCAAATCTTTGCTAGTAGATTATGACCAATTAAAACAAGCACAGGAAAAACATGATGTTATTGTAGCCGAAGAAATTCTAAAAGACGCATATGAAAAAGATGTTAGAGATATTTTGAGGGAGGTGAGGAAAGAAAAAGGATTACCAGAGAACCCGGTTAAATTTGTTAGAAAAAGCGACGAGTATTGGGAAGTTGTTAAAAGAAGGGGATAAAAAATCACCAAAAAGGGGTGACAAATATGAAAAAAGGTAGTATTGTGTTGGGGATATTGATGATTCTTGTAAGTTCTTTATTTGCTCAATTAACAAGTGATATTCCTAGAGAAGAAACAATAATAGTCGATGTCTTAGGTGGCAGAGTCCCGTCACCATCAAATTTCAATGTATTTAGAGGTACTCCAGGACGTGGATTAGATAGAGGAATTCAGCAACTTATGCTTGAACCGTTGTGGTGTGTGGATTTTGCAACAGGAGAAATAATTAATGCATTGGCCTCAGAAGGACCTACTTATAATGAAGATTTTACTAAAATGACTGTTAAATTGAGGCAAGGATGTTATTGGAGTGATGGAGTACCAATAACAGCTGATGACGTTGTGTTTGGTGTAGAAACTGTTTTAAGAAACTCCTCTATGGATTATCATAATCAATTTAGATTGAGTATAGAAAAAGTTTACAAAACAGATGATTACACAGTTGTTTTTGAGCTTAGTAAACCCAATTCTAGGTTCCATGCCAATTTTATGGATAGATGGGGTGCATGGAGACCATTACCAAAACATATATTTGAAAAGGTAGAAGATCCCGTTTCATTTACATTCAATCCTCCAATAAGTAGCGGCCCCTATGTGGTTAAAGATTATGATCAGGCAGGATACTGGACATTATGGGAAAGAAGAGAAGACTGGGATAGAACTCCAACTGGAATTTTGTATGGTATGCCAAAACCAAAGTATGTTCTCTATTATTTTTATGGAGAGGATGCCAGTAAAGTAATAGCTCAAGCAAATCATAACCTAGATATGACCTCTCTTACTCTTGAAGCGTTTAGAGCTATTCAAAACAGAAATCCATATACCAGAGGATACAGAGTAGAATATCCGTGGGTAATCAATGTTGATCCTGCAATGACAGGGCTAACATTAAATAACGAGGTATATCCATACAATATAAAAGATGTAAGATGGGCATTAACTTTGGCAATAGATATAGTTGACTACATCGGAATAGCCTTTGACGGAACAGCTCCTATGGGTGTTCTTCATGTTCCACCCTTACCAGTTTATCAAGAATGGTACTATGAACCTATGGAAGAATGGCTGAAAAACTTCACATTAGATATAGAAGTTAACGGAGAACCTTTCAAACCATATGACCCTTCAGCAACTCTTAGAGCTGCTCAATATGCAAAAGAAAGAGGATATAAAGTACCAGATAATATAAATGAACTCAAAGAAATGTTTGGACCTGGATGGTGGAAATATGCACCAGACGTAGCTGAACAACTGTTACTCAGAAATGGCTTTAAGAGAGATAAAAACGGTAAATGGTTATTGCCAGATGGAACTGCCTGGAAAATTAGTATTTTTGGTGGATCTAATCAAGCACATCCCTCATATAGAAACGCTATGGCTGCAGCACAGCAATGGAGGAATTTTGGTATAGATGTTTCAGTAGACTCTTCTGAAGCTTGGCAAACTTTAACAGGTTTGGGACAGTTCGAAGTAACTACTACTTGGCCTGCAGTCGAACCCTGGGGAGGACATTTTGATTTATACAGAGTTGTAGAAGTGTTTCATTCATCGTACTATAAACCTATAGGAGAACAAGCAATTAATGTAGCTGGAGCTTCGTCTCGATGGACCAGTTCTGAGATGGATAAAATAATAGAAAAGATGGAAAAAATAGATTGGAATGATTCAAACAATTTAAATTTTGGTATAGAAGCCTTGAAAATTCTTATTGAAGAAATGCCCACAATACCTACCTTTGGTTACCCTGGAGTGGTAGCTTGGGATGAATATTATTGGACAAACTATCCTGGAGCCGAAAATCCTTATTGCCAACCATACCATACGTGGCCTAACTTCAAATATATGCTTCCATTTCTTAAATCAACGGAAAGGTAACAAACAAATAGAAAAAATCAAAGCCCCAATTGGGGCTTTGATTTTGAAAAAGGAGTTTTCCAATTGTCAGATTTAAAAAAGGTCTTTAAATTATATAATAAAAGAGTAAGCAGAACATATAAAGGAGGAAAATTGCTTGATAGTTTTCATGGGAAAATTGAATCAGAAGATACTTATACTCCTGAAGAGTGGATAGGCTCAACTACTACAGTGAGTAATTTAGAAGTAAGCCAAGCAGAAGGATTGAGTTATACAATAATTTCTCAGCAAAAGATAATTTTAAAAGATCTGATATATAAATATCCAGAGGAATTACTTGGTAAAAGGCATTTAGATGAATATGGGAAGAATACAGCTGTTTTAGTTAAGTTAATTGACACAGCCGAACGTTTAACTATACAAGTACATCCTAACAAAGAAAGAGCCAAAAAATTCTTCGATTCTGATTTTGGAAAAACTGAAGCTTGGTACATACTAAATACTCGAATTATAAACGAAAAACATCCTTACATACTATTAGGTTTTAAGTCCGATATAACAAAAGAACAATGGGTTTCATTATTTGAAAATCAGGATATAAATGGAATGATTAGTTTAATGAACAAAATATTTGTAACAAAAGGTGATGTATTTCTTGTTGAAGCTGGTGTTCCCCACGCAATAGGTCCTGGATGTTTTCTAATTGAGATTCAAGAACCCACGGATTACACATTTAGAATGGAAAAAAAGACTGTATCTGGACTGGAACTTTCTGATGCACAGTGTCATCAAGGTATTGGATACGACAAGATGTTTGAATGTTTTAACTATCAAGGTTATACAAAAAACGAAGTTATTAATAAATGGAAATTAGATATCAATAATAGGAAAGATCAACTAAGTGGCGATCAAGGTATAAAATGTGGGGAAGAAATAACATTAATAGATTATAATGATACCCCTAATTTTAAAATGAAAGAATACAGAATAAAATCTTTTTGTGAAATTGAAAATGTAGAAGAACGATTTTCAATTTTAATAGTCAAGAGTGGAAAAGGTTTTATGTTATGCGATGAAGAACAAATTCTCTTAAATCAGGGAGATAGCTTTTTCTTATCTGCAAGTTTAAAAAATATACAAATAGTAAATCAAGGAAATTCTTGTTTATCTCTTATACAATGTTTTCCTCCAAGAATTTCTTAATTTTTAATAAATTCAGTTATATTCTATAAAAAATATAGTTATGCAAAGAAGTATTGAATATTTTTTATTTTTAGTGGAGGTTAAAAATAATGAATAACAAATTTGAAACAATTTATGAAAAAAATTATAGAGATAACGAAGATAGAATAAATGAATTACTTTACAATATGACTTTAGAAGAAAAGATATCTCAAATGCGGAATAGAAGTGTCGATATAGAAAGGCTCGGAATTCCTTATTATAATTGGAGTAATGAAGCTTTACATGGGGTAGGAAGAGCGGGAATTGCAACTGTGTTTCCACAAGCCATAGGAATGGGGGCATCTTTTGATCAAGAAATGGTGTTCCAAGTTGCGTCAGTTATATCAGATGAAGCAAGAGCCAAGTATCATGAGTTTGTTAGAAAGAACGATAGAAGCTCTTACAAAGGTTTAACGTTCTGGAGTCCTAACATAAACATATTCAGAGATCCCAGGTGGG
>ERZ773359.5789-NODE-5789-length-11540-cov-22.352024_pt1 | contig 11540 bp, 9 predicted proteins | sample MGYA00374955_ERZ773359 | MGnify/ENA primary metagenome ERZ773359 (study PRJEB29098, sample SAMN04486028) | biogas fermenter metagenome | study: EMG produced TPA metagenomics assembly of the Biogas fermentation microbial communities from Germany - Plant 4 DNA1...
AGGCTGGCGGCCTTCTTCCCATCGACGGTTATCTCCTTCTCTGCCAGCAAAGCCGGGTAGCTCAGTTCATTGAGTTCCAGCAGGTACCGTTCGACCACCAATCGCTGGGAGAAGGGAAGCTGCGCCACCCGGCGCAAGGCTTCTTCGGAGAAACTAAGGCGCCGGAAATGCAGTTCCCAAAGGTTTTTAACCTCCTGGGCCCGGGCGGTTAGACAGGCTTCCAGTTGCTGACTGGTTGACTCAATGGCTGTTTGCAGGCGGGCTTTCTCAGCCATCGCCTCTTTAACCTCCCGGGCGGTGCTTGCCAGTTTCTCTTCCAATTTCGTAAGCTTTTCTTGCAACCGCCCGATTTCTTCAGCTTTTTTGGTGATTGCCCGCCGGTACTGTTCTTCTTCCCCGGGAATCAACTCCTCCACCAGGGAGGCGGCGGGAATTGCCCGTATTATTCTTTGTAACAAGGCCCTGGCTTTTTCCTGGTATACTTGGTATACCGGGTATGCCGGGGTGAGCTGCCGTTCCTTCCAGGTACCGTCCGCCAAGGCATTTTCCAGTCTTGACTTCTCCTTGACCAAAGCATCCCGTTTGGCTATTGTTTCCTCCTTCTCGGTATGCAGCTTTCTCCGGTTGGCTTCGGCTCTTTTGATCCGGCCGGTTGTCGCAGCCAGTTGCTCCGTTAGGGCGGCGCACTCCCCCTGGAGTTTACTAATCCGCCGGTCCACAACCTCCACCATTTCCCGTTCCTCGTCCTTCGCCCAACTGGGCAGGTCTTCATCCCAAGGCGCAACCTGTCCTTGATAGTGACTGAGGCTGGACCAGATAATCATCGCCAATAGGTTCCGGTTAATCGCCTTTGTCCCCTTTTGGATTTGCCACCCTCCGAGCGCGGCGGCCAAGAACCAACCGGCCGGCCCCGTCAAAAAGTGTAAGAAGCTGGTTGCTCCGGTATAAAACGAAAACGGCAGGGTAATCCCGAGCATTGTCGTGAAAACAGCATTAATCACCTTTGTCAACATCAAATAAGCCCCAAACCCGGTCAGTTCGACCAGGGCGATCAGGGAAAGCGGCCCGGCCGCCCCTGTTAAGGCTCTAATAATGGTCGCCCCAGTTAACCGTTCAACCCCCAAGGACTTTTCCAGAGCACTCCGTTCCTCTTCTTTGAGTCCGTCCAAAGATTCGTCCAGGCTGTCCGCGACTTTTCTCTTCTCCTCCACAGATAAATGCTTGGCCCACTTTTGCGCCCCTTCCCAGAGGCGTTCTTTATAACGCTCATAAACCAGTTGGGCCTTTTGCGCCAGGGATAACCCGTCTTCCAAGCGGAAACCCTTGGCCGCTTCATTGATGATGGCGATGGACAGGGATTCCGGATTGATCTCCCCGTTAACCTTGACACGCTTTGCCAGTTCCGCCTGGAATAAGGCAATAAGTTCCTGCCTTGTACAACCCTGGAGGTTCCGGGCAGCCTCGTTGATGAGGTCGGAAACCTTTCTGATTTCAACCACCGGAACTAGTTTTTCCCGGCCGAAAAGCGGCCCCGCCCGATTCAAGTTTTTCGTGAGCAGACTGGAAACTTTGCTGCCCGCTTCCTTCAGGTAATTGATGATACTGGTATTCTGCAAAACTGCGATCAAGGTTCTAATCTCCTCGTCGCGAACCTTCTCATAGGGGAGAAAGAGATCCAGCAGGAGAACACTGGCTTCCTCCGCGCCTTTTGCTTCATCCCGGACGCTTTCCCAGCGGAATTTTGGTGGAATAAAGCCCGGCTCCCCATAGGTCTTCATCAGCCAGACCCCTAAAGCAAAGGCTCTAAGGATCATAGCCGCAGCATGATGCGGATCGTTATAGTTTTCATGGTTCGCCTTGTTGCCGGCTATCCGTACGGCATGCAGGTGGTCGAGGACAAAGCCAGGGACTACTCTGTGATCCCGGATAATCGATAACCATTTTGAAAAACGCTGGTCTTCCCAGGCTGTCGGTTCGGGCAATTTTTCCTCTTTCATAATCCGGGCGGTGGTAAACTCGGCGAACATACGTAACTTCAATAAAGCCGCATTTGGATCCCGGCCTATGTACATTTCCGCCGCACAGCAAAGATCGGCTAAATCCGGCCATTTGGCTTTCAGAAACGCAAAATTACTCATTGAACCCCCCGTTCCTCACTGGTATAAATCCAAAACCCAACGGGCGCTTCTGATCATATCCTCCCGCAGTTCCTCCGGGGCTAAGACCACGGCCGACGAGCCGAAGCTCCGGATCCATGGTTTAATCTCATTGATCCCCCGGACCTGGTCGGTATAGACGAGGTATCCCTCTTCCTTCGTTAACACGGCCTTTTTCCGGTGGGCCGTGTCCCTGAAGACCCGTTGCCCCACGTTGAACTCATCATAAAACTTGATTTGCACCGTAACCAAAGGCCCGCTGATATCAACCCCCCAGGCGTCGGCAAAGGTCTCTTCCAGGGAGAAGTCAGGGGGATAGGTGAAGTGCCCGGTTTCCATATAATCCTTAATCCGGTCAAGGCGTAAAACCGTCAGTTCCTGGTTGATAAGGCCCACTAGATACCAAAAACCCCAGACCCAGTAATAAACCAGGCCGTAGGGTTCCATTTCAAAACGGAAAGACTTGCCGGCAGCATCCACATAATCAAGGAGGAGCCTCCGTTCGGCCAGGACCGCCTCTTCCATCTTCGCCACCAGCCGTTCGGTTTCCGGTGAATCATAAAACCCACGCCAGCCTTTGATGAGCAGCCTTTTTTCACTGCTTGCCAGTGCCGCCTGCTCCCCTTTGCCCAGGAGAGCCTGGAAGAGTTTGGCGCGGACCCGGTTAAGCTCCGGGCTATCCTGCCGGCCAAGGGCCCACAGTAAAGCCAAAGCCTCGGCGGGGGTGAACGCCGGCGCCGGCGTCGCCACTGCCGGCGAAATCAATGCCCAGTAATCCTCACCACTTCTTTCGTCAGGCCAGTTGGTCAAGGGCAACTCATGGGTGAGGATCTCCAAATCAGTCCGGACCCGCGCCATGCTGACCCCCAGTTCGGCGCTGAGTTCCCTGAGGCGCAGCCCGTCCGGGTTTTTCTTCAATAAATAGATCAGCCGGTAGAGCCGGTTTAGGGTCTCATTCATCTCCTTCACCTCCCCTCCGGGTTTCCACTTTATAGCGGGCCAGTTTCCGGCGGGCGCCGGCAATAATGATCTCTTGCAATTCCACTGGCGCCAGGACTTTCGCCGATGCGCCAAACTGCCGGACCCAACGGCTAATCTCCCCCAACCCGGCGACCATATCGGTATAAAGCAGGGACCCGCCGGCCTCCTCTTGTACGCTGGCGGTGGGGCGTAAGGCCGCGTCCCTTCTTACTTTATCCTGGACATTAAAGTCGTTCCCGAATCTGATCTTTACCTCGTATAAAGCGCCGTCTTCCGCGCCAATCGCATACTTCAACCGTTCACACTTTGCCGGGTCCAAACCGGGAGCCAGAGCACCTCCCGCAGCAAGATCAACAATCCGGTCCAGCCGGAAAAAGCCGGCCTCGCCGTCTTCCTGGTTGACTCCAGCCAGATACCACCGGTCCAAGGCCAGGTTGTAAACAACATAACACGGTAAGACCGTCCATCGGGTAGGCGTTTCCTTGGGGCGGGTATAGGTGAAGGTTACCATCTGTTCCCGGGCGACAAAGGCGGCCAGTTGCTCCATAACCCGGAGGACAGCAGGGCTCTGTTGGCAAAGAGGGCCTTTAATCACCAAACGGGCCTGGCGTTTTGCCGCCCTCTGCAACAACCGGGGCGAGAGATCTGTCATGCTCATCCAAAGTTTGGTCAAAACTGCTTTTAACTCCCGCCCAAGCGGCCCTTTCGCCTCGTAGCCCTGGATAAACCGGATCATGCTCTCCAGTTCCTCAAAGGTAAAAGTCAGCCGGGGCAGGATTTTTTTGCCCAGTTGCCACCCTTGCGCTGTTTCTTCAATTAACTCTTCATGGCGCAGACGGTTCAGAAAACGGCGGAAAGTTTTTTCACCCGCTTCGAACTCCGTACAAAAAAAAGCGCGGGCTTTGGCAGTGGAAACAGGGGAGCGGCATTGCGACAGCCAGAGGAGAAAGCGGATTGCCCGTCCGGAAAAGTCGTCAATCCGGATAAAATCCCCCTTTAGAATCTGTTCGTATTTCTTCCGGTAACGCCGGGCGGTTTTAAGAGAAAGCCCAAGCCGGGAAGCGATTTCCGCCAGGGAGGCATCGGGGCAATCCTCGACTTCCAGGCAAAACTCCTCGAATTTTTCGGGTACCGGCGCCGCCACCAAACCACCCCCGGGAATAAATGAGAATTTTAGTAATTTCTTATGTGATTCGCTTATGATTTCCCGATTCCTCCTCCTTTTGAAAAGTAAACCATATTTTATAATGGACAAATCCCCCCGGCTGTTTTGACACGGCGTTTATGCCGGAGGTTTTCCCTTCCACTCAGAGTTTAGGTTATTTTGACCCGGAATTGTAAAAGGTGCTTGCCGATGCCGATCAGATCCCCGTTCCGTAAGGAAAATTGCTGCTCGGGAAGGTTGTTGTGCCTGACCATCCCCTGGCCTGTCAAGTCCGTCACCCGGTAGCTGTGACCGTCAACCGTTTCAACACGGAAAGCGTAAGGAGGAACCGACGGATCGCCATAGAGGACGATATCGGCTTTGCCGGATGATCCAAAAACGGTCTGTTTGCCAAAAAGGATAAACTCCTTGCCTTGCATTGGGCCGCTGACAGCGGCAAACCAGACCTCCCTCCGGAGATGTTCAACCAGGCCGATGAGGGCGCCGATCCCGCCGCCCAGGGCCAGAAAACCAATAAGCCGGGCGGCGCTTCCTTCCCCGTAAGGCAAGGGGATAGAGATAAAATCAAAGACCAACCCACCGGCCGCGCCACCGGCGATCCCTCCGATTAAGCCATTGACAAACCTTTTTCTGTCTCCGGCCATCCAGCCGTTGCCCATTCCCATCCCGGCCCCGAAAAGGGCCCATCCCAACGTCCGGGCGAAGATCTGCCAGGGAAACGGGGGGATGACATATCTCTGGAGGAGAAGGTTGTAAATGATCTCACCAGCCCCGCTCCCGAGAAACCCACCGGCCGCCGCCCCGCACATCCAGCGGAGACCCTTCTGCAGCACCAGTCCATACTGGCGGTTGAGGAGCGATTCTACGGCTCCGAAGGAGAAACCGATGATTCCCGAGATCACAAAGCCCCATAAGGCCTCTATGAGGACCAAATCCATAAGTGAACGGTAGTCGCTGGTACGCAAACCAAAGCATTCATAAACCACCCAGGCCAGAACAGCGCCGGCCAGGCCGGCAACCGCCATCTGCCAGAGGTTTGTTGGTATGTGGCCAAGCAATTTTTCTTTGAAGCCCGCCGGCTTTAGGGGAGGTTCTCCTTGTTCAACCGTGGGACCGCCCTTGCCGGCCAATACCGCGTCCAGTTCTTCAGGGGTAAACTCCAATCTGTGGCCGGCGGCATCCAGCTCTTCAGCGGTAAAGACCAGGGCGGGCTGGACGGCATCCAATTCGGCGCCGGTGATTTCCCAGGCGGAGGTGCCTGCCTCCGGCGCCCCGGCTGCCGCCTCCTGCTCCATCGGAACAGTGTCAAGCTCTTCAGCGGTGATTTCGAAAGTTGCCGGGGTGACCTCCGCTTTCCCGCCGCCTTCCTCCACGGAGAAAACCTTTTCCTCACCGGTCTGCCCTAGGCGGTCTTCCCGTTCCCCTTTGTTGCCGGCTTTTTTCCCTCCTGTACCGCCAATCATCCTTATCACCCTCCTTCCCTGCCCCGGCAATCCGGTTTAACTTGAAACCAGGCCAAACTCCGGGATAACCATGCCGGCCTGGCCTTTTTCCCTTGCTTGGCGGCGAAAACCACTACCTTTCCCCGCTCTCAGCAGCCGTTTCCCGCCGGGAACTCGATTTCAAAATCATGCTCATCCAGGCGCTTTTTCCTCCGTTGGTACCACCGGAGGAAAAAGATTAAGGCTGCGGTGACCGCCACCGGCAAGAGGAGGATGACCCCCTTCACGGTTGGGGACAAATCCGCCCAGTTTCCCGGCGCCGGGGGCCAGAGCCGGCCGGTATTGCCCTTGGGCAAAAAATCATCTCCCACAAAACTATGGGCAATCCGGTGGTCGCTTAAAAAATCCCTTAAAACCCCGGCCGGGACCGCCAGGGCTAGATCGGTCCGGGCAATGAGTTGTGTTACCATCCCCAAAACATTGCCATTCCCATCGAGGAGCGGCCCTCCCGAGTAACCGGGGACCGCCTTTCCCTGAATCTGCATATATCTTTGCCCGTCAACCAACAAGTCGGCGGTTATTAGTTGTCCCTCCGTCCATTCCGCCCTCCCTTGCCTGTGCCCGAAGAGGTAAATCCGTTCATAATAGGCGCTGTGATTCTCGCCCAGCCGGAGCAGGGGAGGATTTGTGGTTTCCACTTTCAGCACCGCCAGGTCCTTTTGGAGATCGGCAGCCACCACATCCGCCGGAAAGCGTTGCCCGTTGGCTGTCACCACCGTCACCCCGTGCCCGTCCACAAGCCCATGGGCGCAGCTGAGCACATGCCCTGCGGTCGAGATAAAAAAACCCGAACACAGGCTTTCCTTACTCTCAATGGCAACCACCGCCGGGTAGGCCAGGCGCCCGGCATAATCGGAACCCTTGGTCCCGAACGGGGCCAAATGGCCGGCCCCAAAGGCGACACCCAGGAGCAGGAGGGTGTAAACCAGTTGCCGCTGCCATTTTGTTATCCTCCGCATTCCAGCACCCCCTTTTCTTGCAAAAGTTCCGCATTGGTTTTTCCCTTCACCTTTTTCCCCGGATTGTTCTCTCTTTTTCCGGGTCATTGATTTTCTTGGCGGATCCCCGTCTCTTTCCTGGAAGGATGCCCCTTTTACCAGGAAACATGGCCATTTTTCCAGGAGGCATGGCGTGGCGGGGGCCCGTTAGTGGAAGATGAGGTCAAAATCATTGGCCTCCCCGCTGGCCGGTTTGAACTCGATCTCCCAGTCATCTTTCCCTTGACTAAAGGCCCGGGCTTGCGGCTCTTCCGGGTAGAGATCCAAGTTGCCGATGGGAAAACGTCCTTCGTTGGTCCGGGCCCAGCGGGCCGCTTCCGCATCCATCGGGCTTTTGATGTTGTATTCTTTATATTGAATCATGTCGCCGACCTTTACAATCAAGTCAACCAAAGTCTCCCCGCCCGCCGCCCAGTGGTCGCCGATACAGACAACCCCGCTCCGGAAATTCGGGTGAAAAATCGGGGTTTTTATTGTACATCTCGGCTTTATCTGCGGGTAGTTGGCGGTCAATTGGAAGACAACCTCATGCCGGTGGCTCTCCTCCGGGGCGCCTCTCCTGCCCAACCGTAAACCGGGCACCCGGTATGTGACATGATAAACTGTTGGCGGGTTCCCGCCGCTTGCCCGGACCGTGATATAGGGATGGCCGGTAAAAGCCTTCATCACCTGTTCATAATCGGCCTGCAGCCTTCTTAACCGCGGTGTGCTCATGGTTTACCTCCTTCATCTCAATTCTTTATTCCAAATCCTCCGGCGCATCATTGCGCGTACCTTTTGAGCCATTCGTGGATTTCTCCCCCTCTAACCCTTCCTCCGGCGAAGCAATGAAGAAACCCTTGCCCAACAGCGTCTCTTTTGTTCCGGCAGGGCCTCCCCCGGCCTTACTCTCTCCGGTGGGCTCCGTGTCGACGATCCGGAAATCCCCCTCCACAATCTCGCCTTTCTTCCAGATAAAGACACCGGTCTTTTTACGCAAAGGGTCGATCACCAGCGCTATTTGGTCCGGGGCGGCGAAAAAGTGGCGGTGGATAAAAAGGTCGTACCCCGAGAGAAACACCCCGAAACCGGGATGGGTGTGAAACCAGCCCACCACCCGCAAACCGGGGTATAACCGTTCATGCTCAGTCGCCAGATGCTCCCAGTCCCGGTGGGTAAAGGTCAGGCTGGAATGCCGCCGGGTGGCGTATTTTGCTTCCACCCAAGCCGTCACCCTCACCATCACCCGGCCGTCCACCTCCCGGCACCGGCCAAGGAGGAATCCCCCCTGCTCGTGGTTGCGGTCGGCGGCCGCATACTTCACCAACTCCACCATCACCGCCAGGGAAATCTCCACAGTGACCGGCCCTTTAACCGGTGGTCCCTCTCTTAACTCGCGACTCTGGCCGATAATTAGTTCAAAATCGTCCGGCGCTCCTGGTTGCTGCCGGCGGTCCGTTCCTGTCTTCCCCTGCTCCTCACCGGTGGCCATTTTTTGCCCCCCTCTCCATATACGCCCGGTCACCGCTGAGTTCAAAATAAACCTGTTCGAAGCCGGCCCGCCCGGCCAGGATCTCCCAGGACGCCACCCCCGTTGCCCGTAAAGTGCAGTCGAGGAAGGGCTCGTCCCCGGTAATTTGGTGGGTAATCACCGGCTGCCTGCTTTGGCCGCAAACCGGGCAAGCCGCCTCAGCAACCGAAAGCTGAGCCAGATTCTTCAGGAAAGCTTCTTCTCTCCCGCAATGGTCGCAGACCAGCCGATAGACCAGATCATTCAGGAGCTCCACAATTGCTTCCGCGCCCATCTCCGCCCGCACCCGGGCCAATAACTGCCGCCAAGTTGTGTTGGCGGCTGAAAACTCCGGCAATTCCACTAATTGACCGATCTCTTCGTGCGCATAGCAATCGGCCCGCTCCTGATAGGTCACGACATAAGAGTCATGGGTCAACCCGTTAAAGACAAACCCCTTGCCGGCCAAGACCGGTAAATCCGGCGCTTTCTGCCGGTGCACCAGTTTTACCGCCTCCTGTACAGCAATCCCGGCAATCACCGCTGACGTGGTCGGCGTTGTTGGAGTCTTCCCGCCCAGCATTTCTTCCTGCGACAAGAGCGCGCAGGAACGCCTAAGGTTTAAAAGACGGTAGTCCGCCGCGGTCATTGTACATTCATAACAAGGGCCCTCCGGGGGCAGAAAGACCCGGGCCACCCCGTTGAGTGCCTCGATTGCCCCGTCGATCCAAGGCGTATTGGTCAACCAGCACCGACGGTTGATTGCCATCCGCGCCTCCCGGTTATCCAATCCCCCAATGACCACATCCACATGGCGGAAGAGACCCATCCCCACCTCGTAATTGATATTGCCGACAATGGGGACCACCTGTAGTTCCGGGTTGATCTCCCGTAAACGGGCGGCCGCCACTTCGGCTTTGAACTTTCCTTCATCCTCGGCGCGGAAAAGCACGGAACGGGAGAGGTTGGATAACTCCACCCGATCCATGTCCACCAGGAAGATCTCGCCCACACCGAGCAAAGCCAGGTTCTTCAGGATCTCGTTCCCGAGGGCTCCGACTCCAACAACAAGGATTTTCGCCGCTTGCAGCAAGTCTTGATCCCACCAGGAGATGAGCCGGAGCCGGGCATAGCGGTCCTCCGGGGTGAAATCCAGTTCCATCCGGTTAGACATGTCGTCCCCACCCGGCCGTAATCTCCGGTTGTAGCCTTAAAAGGTCGCCTTCTTTTACTCCGGCTTGGGCTAAAGTCTGATCCTCTTTCAACTGTTTCCCACTGGCCTTATGATGTAACTTGTAGGATAAAGGCTGCCCGTCCGGCCCGGTCGCCGGTAGTTTCATGCCCTCGATTAATTTTTGGATGATCGCATGAATCGGCCGGTCGTCCGGGACCGTTACATCCGTCCGTTTGTTCCCAGTCTGGTCAACAATGGTCACCGTAATTTTACTCATCAAAAGTCCCTCCTTTTTTACTAGGCGCGCCCTTTGTCTTCATTGTATAACTACCCCCGGACAGAAGCTGTCCGTGTAGGACAAAACAGGTGGATGAAAAAGGAGCTTTCCCGCCAACCGGTATTCCGAACTCAAGAACAACGATAACGGCAGGAAAACTCCGTGCTAATCAGAATATTTAATTTTATAAACAATCAAGATCGCCGGTGAACTGACCGCAAACGATCATTCTCAGGAGGGTAAGCGGATGAGTTTCTTGAGGACACTTTATCAAGCAACCAATCTTTTCACCTCCAAGGCCTTAGAAATAATGGATACCGTAAAGGTAAGGGTAGCCATCGGCAACCGAAATAAAAAATGCCGTGCGCTTTACTACAAAACTGGGGAAACAGTCTATCGTCAGGGGGGTGGAACCGGTGAAGTCTTCCGTCTTCGGCAGGAGATTAGCCCCCTCGATGATGAACTGTTTACCGCGACTTCGGAAAAAAATTACCTGGAACAGGAAATTGCTTCTCTCCACAGGGAGTTGAAAGAAGCCAAAAGACGCAACAACCAATACCACGTCAAAGAGCTGGAAGAAAGGATCCGTCCGTTAAGAGAACACCTACGGACCACTAATAAAAAAATATCCCACTTGACAGGGATATTACGAACCCACTATGAACAGCTGGGTGAATACTCTTACCAAAACCGACTGCCCGGTCGGAGGCTCAGCCGCTTCTACCAGGAGATCGACGATTTAAAAAGCGAAATCGATGCCCTCCTATATGAACTGGAAAGGAGAAACCAAGCCCGGACTATCCAGCGGCAAAATAACTGGTACGATCTACAGCAAAAATTTTTATCCCGCTTTACCCCTCGTCCCGGGGCCTCCCCCGTCGGCGGCGAGATTACGATCAACATCCCCCGGCCGGACCAAACCGAAAACCCCGACCGCAACTGCCCCTATTGTCTAACCGCCATTCAAGCCCAGGAAAGAACAGTCATCTGCCCCCTGTGCGAAACCCCTCACCATGAGGAGTGCTGGCGCGACAACGGAGGATGTACGGTCTTTGGGTGCGGGGGGAGAATGTAGCCGTTCATAATAACATAACCCTCATTTTCGAGGGTAGTTTTTATCACATAGCAACCAAATTTTTCGCCGCTCCAATAAAACTCTTTTACACGGTCATTAATCCTGCTGGGATCCGTAACTTCTCCTGTTCCATCACCAACTGGTTTCTCCTTTGGGTCAGCTCCCGAATGATGTTGGTGGTTTTTTCGATGTAATTTTGCAGTTCTGCCTTTTTACTCTCGTGTTCCCGGATTAATTGCCGAATAATACTTTCGTATTGTCGAAGATATTCGGCGATGGCTTCCATCATGGTTCTCCTCAACTCCGACCGCATCCCGACCACATAATCGCGGACTTGGGGCTCGACTACCTCGGCGAAGTGTTGGTCGAATCGATCTTGAATGCTTTTTTCAATCTCCTTCTTTACTTCATCGAGGGATGGTCCAAACAGGCTTCCGAAGAAGAAACCGGCCAACCCCCCGAGAATGGTACCGAGCCCCGGCAAGAACATCGTGCCCACAACGGCGCCGGCGCTGGCACCCAACCCCTTCGCCCCCTTTTCCGAATAGATCGCCTCCCGGACAACAGCCAGCTCCTGCTCAACCGAACTGGTTTTGATTAAGGCAGACCGGTAATCTTCAATGTTGAAATCGATGCGATGACCGGTGATCCGTTTGAGGGGATATTGCCTTTCGAAGGATTTTTCAAAGGTTTCAAAGACCTCAGCGAATAATGTTTTCATCC
>ERZ773359.5790-NODE-5790-length-11540-cov-5.015498_pt1 | contig 11540 bp, 11 predicted proteins | sample MGYA00374955_ERZ773359 | MGnify/ENA primary metagenome ERZ773359 (study PRJEB29098, sample SAMN04486028) | biogas fermenter metagenome | study: EMG produced TPA metagenomics assembly of the Biogas fermentation microbial communities from Germany - Plant 4 DNA1...
ATGACGATACATATATAAATAGAAAAATTTAATATAGCAATGAGAAAAACATGAGTAAAATCTATGTTTATTGTGTAAAATAAATAATAGGTTTTACTCATGTGTGTTATATTTAAAATAGTAAAAAAAAATAAAAAAAGTATTGCAAAAACAAAAAAAATGTTATATAATGTAAAAGCATGGAAGAAGAAACGCCTAATTAGCTCAGTTGGTAGAGCACTCGGCTGTTAACCGATAGGTCGTAGGTTCGAGTCCTACATTAGGCGCCATTTTTTTGGCCCGTTGGTGAAGTGGCTTAACACACTGCCCTTTCACGGCAGCATTCATGGGTTCGAATCCCATACGGGTCACCAAAGTTAAAAATAAAACCATTTGTAATTGTGGTTTAATTCTATAAAGAAATGAAGATTTAAATATAAATCTTCATTTTTTATATTCAAAAAAATTATGAATTAATTTTCTTATTCAAATTGTATCATTTTTAATAATTTTGCTTATAATATTAATGTACAATTTTTAGCACTCCCTATTGACAAGTGCTAAAGATAGTGGTATAATTAAATCGTATTAGGAAAAAGAATAAAAAGGAGGAGAGATGCTATGAGTTTAATTACTAAAAATTTCTTTTTAGATGATTTCTTTGATGATTTTTTTCCATCACCTAGATTTGGAAGTATGAGATGTGATATTTATGAGAAAGATGGCGATTATCATATCGAAGTTGATATTCCAGGATTCAACAAAGATGATATTTCTGTTGAGCTTAATGATGGTTATTTAACAATTACTGCTGATAAAAAAGAAGAAGTAAAAGATGAAGGAAAAAATTATATTCGTCGTGAAAGAAGAATTGGAAGATATACTCGTTCATTCTATGTGGGTGATGTTGATACTGATGATGTGGACGCTGAGTTTAAAGATGGTCTTTTGAAAATTGTTATACCTAAAAAAGATGAAGTTATGACGAAAAAACAAATTGAAATAAAATAAAAAGCACCAATTTTATTTAGGTGCTTTTTTATATAGGCAAGAAATTTTAGAAATAAAAACTATTTTATGTTCATAAAAAAGATTATCAAACAACTAGAGAATAAAATCTAAAAACGATTGTCTTCTTTTTACAATAAAAAAAACCTTGAATAAGGGTTACTTTTCATATTAATGGCGGAGTAGGAGGGATTTGAACCCTCGCGCCAGTTTCCCGGCCTACGCCCTTAGCAGGGGCGCCTCTTCAGCCTCTTGAGTACTACTCCATACATTTATCATTCTACCTTAAAAAGACTGGGTTGTCAATAAAAAATAGTTAATCTTTCTGAATAATCTTAAATTATATTTTTAATATATGAAAATATAAAAAGTTTTTTTACTAAAGTTGGTATTTCATGTTATAATATTATTGCTAAATATTAAAATTTTATAGGAGGAGCGTATGTTAAAAGTAGCTAATATAAGTAAATCATATGGAGAGGTTTTAGCTGTTGATAATTTATCTTTTACGGTTAAACCCGGCGAGATATTTGGTCTTCTTGGTGTTAATGGGGCTGGAAAGACAACAACATTTAGAATAATTATGGGGCTTTTGGACGCTGATCAAGGAGAGGTAACTTTAAATGGTAAAAAAATTGATTATTCAGTAACCGATAAAATAGGATTTTTAACAGAAGAAAGAAGTCTTCTAACAAAATTAACTGTTAAAGAACAATGTTTGTTTTATGGAGCTTTAAAAGGAATGACAAAAGAAAAAATTTTGAAGCGTCTAGATGAATTGTTGGAGCGTTTTCAAATAACTGAATATAAAGATCGTAAAATCAAGGAATTATCAAAAGGTAATCAACAAAAGATTCAGTTTATTACGGCTATATTAAATGAGCCTGAATTGCTGATTTTAGATGAACCTTTTACAGGGCTTGATCCTATTAATATTGAGCTTTTTAAAAAAGAAATCATTCAAATGGCACAAAAGGGTAGTATGATTATTTTTTCCACTCATCGTATGGAACATGTTGAACTTTTTTGTAAAAAAATAGTTGTTTTACTTTGTGGTCGTTCTGTATTAGAAGGTTATATTTCTGATATTAAGGAAAAGTACCGCAAAAAAAATATTTTCTTAAAAGCGGATATCGATAAAGAAAAAATTAAAAAAATACCTGGTGTAATAGATGTAATAGAAAAGTCTGATGAATTAGAAGTTAAAATTGAAAGCAGTGATGTTGTTGATAATGTTTTTGAGGTAGTTAAAAAAGCGAAAAACTTAACTAAATTTGTAGTTGAAGAGCCATCATTAAATGAAATTTTTGTGGCGAAAGTAGGTGAAGCATATGACAAGTAAATTAAATTTTTTAATTAATATGAGTTTAGGAAGAAAAATCAAAACAAAATGGTTTATGATTTCTAATATTATTCTTGCAGTTATAATAGTTGGAGTTATTAATATAGATACAATTATTACTTTTTTTGGAGGAGATTTTGATAAAAAACAGGAAATTTATGTTATTGATAATACTCAAAAATCTTATGATCTTTTTGAACAACAACTAAGAATTGCTGAACAGACTTTTTATCCAGACAAAGAAGAAGAAACATATGATTTAAAATTATATGATAAGAATTTAGAAGAAGCAAAAAAATTAATTGAAGAGGATACAAGCAGATGGGTAATTGTTTTTGATGATGATGAAGAAAATGCTATTGCGGCCACGCTTGTAAGTGAAGGTTATATTGGAACTTTTGAATATCAACTAATATCAAGCGCAATCAATAATACCAAAATAGCACTTGCTATAAATGAAACTGATTTACCTGTTGATGAAGTTGCAAAATTATATTCACCTATTGAAATCGATCGCGTTTATTTAGATGAGGATAAATTAAGTGAAGAAGAGGGTATTGAAAGGATTATGTCAACTGTTTTTCCAGTGTTAATTTTCCCATTTTTTATGTTAGTTATTTCCCTTGTTCAAATGATTGGTGCGGAAGTTAACGATGAAAAGTCTACAAGAGGTATGGAAATAATTATTTCTAATGTTTCGCCTCAAACTCATTTTGCATCAAAAATAATTGCCGGAAATATGTTTGTTTTAATCCAGGGCGGTTTACTATTATTATTTGGTGGCATTGGTCTTTTAATTCGTAAGTTAATTGGTGAAAAAAGTATTCTTGATGGTTTTGGAAAAGAAGTAACATCATACTTAAATACTATTTTAGATACAGGATTAGGAGAACAGTTAATTTATATTATTCCTTTAACTATTATTCTAATGATTTTAACATTTATTTCATATTCACTGCTTGCTGGGATACTTGCTTCTATGACTACTAATACCGAAGATTTCCAACAACTTCAAACGCCGTTAATGATTATTTTACTATTTGGTTATTATTTATCTATGTTTGCTTCTTATATGGAAGGATCAGTCTTTATTAAAATTGTTTCATTTTTCCCATTAATCTCAGCAATTTTATCACCATCACTGCTAGTGCTGGGGCAAATTGGATTAATAGAAATTATTGCTTCAATTATTATTTGTATTGTCTTTAATTGGTTGTTAATAAAATATGGTTTAAAAATATATAAAGTAGGAATTTTAAACTATTCTTCAAAAGATTTATGGAAAAAAATGTTTAAAGCTTTAAAAAATTGATTCTATTATTTTGGAGGTAAAAAATGAACGAAATTGATAAATCACTCAAAAAAAAACTTAATGAACTTGTGAGTATTGGAATATACATTCAAAAAATATATAATACTTTATACTATTTGGAAAAAGAAAACAAACAGCATACTCCAAAATTTAAAGCATATGTACAATCTTTAAACAAATTTCGTAACTTTGAAGAAATATATTTAAAAAATATTGTACAAAAGGCAAATTATGATGATATTGCAACAATTATTGGCTATTTAAGGGATGTATATCAATTATTTGGACTAGATTTCTATTACGACTATGTTTATTTGACGCAAAAAATAAAAGCTGTATGCAGAACTACTCTTACTTTCAAAACAACATTGTGTAATTTCTTTTTGGAAATAGAAGACGAATATAATAGTGATTTTGGGAGTAACAGTAATTATATAACGAATGATCAATTTTTTATTGAGGGTATTTTTAGTAGTTATTATTTATTTACAAATAAAATTTTTGAACAAAATAATTTAAAAAGAATGAATGAAAGTTTAGAAAAAAATATTAACCTTAATTTTGTTCATGAAAACAAAAGTATGCGTGAATTATATTTGGATCATAAATACAATCTTTCTTTTGTTGATAGAGAGATTGAAAAGAAATTGATTGATAATTACTTTGATGTTCAAGCTTTAAAAATTCCAACTTTTAAAGAACAAATGGAGGTACTTGGTATATCCAAAAAAAATTACCGTGATATATATGGTTTTAGTCTTACTAGTAATATTAGAAAACATATTGAGGAATATACGGATCCTAATAATTTAGATTATATAACGCCTCAAATTGTTGAAAGGGTAACTTTATCATTATGGTATTTGGTAAATATTTTAAATGAGTTAAATATTCACCAATTAAAAGAAGTAAAAGTATTGATGGATGAATATTTCTATTTTGCTCAAATAAACGAGCGTGAAAAAAGAACGCTTCTTACGATTCTTGATAATGCAATCAATGCTCAAAATAAAGAAAAACAAAAGAAAAAAGAATCAAAAGAAAAAAGTAAAATTAAAGTAAAATGAAATTGATTAGCAACTTATTTTTATGATATAATGTGTGAATAGAAAGAAGTGAAAAGATGAAAAAGAAGTTGAAGTTAGTTTTAGCGATTTTTGCAATATTGATTTTTTTAAGTGGGTGTAAATCTAATGAGGTGCTTAATAATATAAAGCAACCACTAGAAGATTTAATACCTAAAGAAGATGAAAAAATAAAAATAGTTGATCTTGAATCAACTTCAAGACCATTTGCGGTTATGATTAATAATCATAAAAATGCAAGGCCCTATCACAGTGGTTTGCAAGATGCTTATATCATCTATGAAATAATAGTTGAAGGTGGAATTACTAGATATCTTGCACTTTTCCATGATACTAATACTGAGCGTATTGGATCTGTAAGAAGTGCTCGTCATTATTTTTTAGACTATGCTTTAGAAAATGATGCAATTTATATTCATCATGGTCAATCACCGCAAGCTTTAACTGATTTTTCTAAACTTGGTATCAATCGTATTGCAGTTGATTTTCCAAACACAGCATGGCGTGATACAAGTTTAAACACAAGTCATGAACACACATTATTTACTAGTATTGAAAAAATTAAAAATGGTATTGGAAACATTAGGCTAGAACGTAATGAAGACTTTTTATTAAATTATAGTATTGATGAAGTTGATTTAAGTAATATGGAAGGCGCACAAAAAGCAAATACAGTTACTATTAAGTATTCTAATATTTTAATTAATCAATATGAATACGATGAAAAAGAAAAAGTATATAAACACTCAATTAATGATGTTGTGCACAAAGATTATATTACAGGAAAACAATATACTTTTAAAAATATAATTGTTATTCCTGTTTCAAATTATACGATTGATAGCGATGGGCGACAAGATATCAATAATATTGGTGAATTTGAGGGATATTATATTACAAATGGTTATGCTGTTCCAATTATTGCCAAAAAAGATAGTAGGAGTGCACAAACAGTATATCAATATTTAGATGGAACAGAAATTGATGTCAATGATGGAAACACCTTTATCCATATTCAACCAAAAGGTCAAAATTTAATATTTGAATAATTCAAAAAATACATTTTTGTAATTACAATAAATTTTATGTTATAATATACTGTGTTGAGGTGACTTATCTGATGATTATAAAGGACTACGAGTTTCTCGATATCGTTGAAGATATATTAGAAAATAAACAATTTAAGAGATTAAAAGAAATGGGGCACCATGGGTGCAATCGTTTTGATCATTCTTTAAAAGTGTCTTATTACTCATACAAAGTTTCTAAGTTTTTAGGACTAGATTATTATGAAACAGCTAGAGCAGCACTTATTCATGATTTTTTCTTTACTAAAAATGATAGAAATGCAAAAGAATTCATTTTATCTAATTTTACTCATCCAAAAGAAGCTGTTAATAATTCAATGAAATACTTTAGTATTTCTGAAAAAGAAAAAAATATTATTTTATCGCATATGTTTCCGCTTGTTTTATATCTGCCAAAATATAGTGAAAGTTGGATTGTTAACATGGTGGATAAATTGGTTGCAACTCAAGAATGGTCATATACATTTAGTTATAAATTGAGAAATGCAACCACTTTAATTGGACTGTTCATAATTAACATATTTAAATAATTTTTTTCTTTTCTTGTCCATGTAGCTCAGCTGGATAGAGCAATCCCCTCCTAAGGGATAGGTCATTGGTTCAAATCCAATCATGGACGCCAGTAAAAGTTAATCTTGAAATTTATTTTCAAGATTTTTTTATTTTTGAAAATATCTTTTTTATTAAATGGTTGTTAAATATCATAGTGATAAGTTTGGTAAAGGTTTTCAATATTATGAAATTATTAAAAGAGTTGAAAAGAGGTTTATAGAATATGTTTGTTATTTTATTGTGTCTTTTTTTTATTATTTCCATATTATATTATAGAATAATCTTAGGAATGAGGGATATTATGCTAAATATAAATTTGTTGGAACAGTTGATAATAGTATCTATTCCGTGTGGTATTATTGCAATGGCTTTTATTCAAAAAACTAAAATGATGTTTAGAAGTAGTAAAATAATTATTTTATATTCGTTTATTATCAATATGATTTTTGGAATTGTCTTTACTATGTCCTTTGGTAGTCAAGATATTATTGAGTCACTTTGGATCGGACTTTTTAGTTTTATCGAAGCTGATAGTCTGTATCGCACCTTAGAAGGAAAATTACTTCCTTTTAGTGAATTGAAAGGTAATGAGATTAAGTATGATTTATAGTGTGTTATATGCTCATTTAAGCGAGGTTTTTGTTGAAGTAGGAAATAAAGTAAAATATGGGGAAAAGATTGCTAGAATGGGTAATACGGGACATGTGATTCCAAAGCCAACTAATGAAAAACCTAATGCTGGTACTCACCTTCATTTATCAGTGGTGGAGGGGGCTAAAAAAGCACCATGGACTTTGGATAGTATGGTAGATATTAATATCCCAAATCAACAAGAATGTTTGTATTTTCTTGAAAACGATCTTTTTAATGATCAAGATCGCGTGTTAGTAACAGCCGGTTGGTTAAACTATAATAATCACTATGCTTATGATATAATTCCACAATTACAAAAACATTATGATTTATACTGGAATCGTAGTTTTACAGGAACTGTTGCGGCAACAGGCTTTAGTCCATCATATGGGAAATTTTTAATTATTCATTATGATACATCGGAAAAAGTTATTAAGCAACCTATTATTGATCCAAGTGAATTAGAGGAATGTCAACATAAAGTTGATGAATTGTTAAGTGAGCTTGAAGAATGTCAAACGACTATTACTCGTTTAAATACAGAAATAGCAGAATACAAAAATATTATTGAAGCTCAAAATATTGAACGCGATGATTATTTAGATATTATTAAAATAAGAACTGAGGAATTAAATAAAGCACAAGAGGAAATAAAAAAACAAAATGATGAAATATTTGAGATTAATCAAAAATTAAGTGATATACAAAAGGAAAATAATTTATTAAAAACTCAAAAAGAAAAGTTAGAAACGGAACTGTCTTTAATTCCTAGTGATATGCCAAAGCAAATATTTGAATGTCCTAAGGATGGAGTTTATACCATAAATTTAAAAAAGGGTTATAAATTATTTATAAAAAATTAGAATTTTATTTTGATTTTTTTAATTTATTAGTGTAAAGAGTTTTAGGGATTTTTTAGAAGCTAAAGTAAAATGATAATTACAATAATTAAAAATTTTAGCAAAATGTTGAAATAGAAGAAAAGTATATAGTGGATATAGTCTAAGTATATGAATATAGCAAAAAAAAGTTTTGAAATTTAAAACGCAAATGAAATGATAGAAAAATTTTTAAATGAATAAAAAGATGGTGTAGAAGGGGAACTACACCAAATATTATCGAATAAAAAAAAGTTAAGAGTGTATCTTAGCTTTTTCTTTAACTTTGTACTTATTAGAAATACTAGCTTTAATAAATGACATAAATAATGGATGTGGATTAAGAGGTCTAGATTTTAATTCAGGATGGAATTGGCATCCTATAAAAAATTTGTGATTAGGAATTTCAATTATTTCTATCAATTTGTTATCTGGTGATGTACCAGCAAAAACAAGTCCGTTTTTTTCTAGAAGTTTACGATAATCATTATTAAATTCATATCGATGTCTATGTCTTTCAGAAATTTCATCTTTACAATAAGCTTCATATGTTTTAGTATCTTTTTTTATTTTACATGGATATGCTCCTAGTCTCATTGTTCCACCATAATTTGAGTTATTAATTTTTTCTCTTTGTTCTTTCATTGTATGAATAACTAAATTTTTACTATTAGGATCTATTTCTTCTGTAGTGGCATCTTTTATTCCGGCAACATTTCTAGCAAATTCAATGATAGCTAACTGCATGCCATAACATAATCCTAAAAAGGGAATATTATTTTCACGTAAATATTTGATTGCATTTATTTTTCCTTCAATTCCTCTAGATCCAAATCCTCCTGGAACAATTACACCATCATATTTTGATAATTCATTAACTTTGTCTGGATTTTTTTCATATTCATCTGATGAAATCCAACTAATAATTGGTTTTTTATTTTGAGCCCATGAAGCATGTTTGATTGCTTCTATTACTGATATATATGAATCAGTTAAGACATAATCGCCAGTTTCAAAATATTTTCCTACAATACCGATTTTTACTTCGTCTTTAACTTTTTTTATCTTTTCTGATAACTCTCTCCATTTTTCTAATTGATCATTTTCTTTTCTTTTTTTCAGTTTTAATATTTCAATAATTCTGTCATCTAAATTTTCTTTTTTAAAATTAAGAGCAACATCATAAATAGAATCTACATCAGGGGCTGCAATAATTTTGTTTTTTGATAAATTGCAGAATATTGATAATTTTTCTTTTCTTTTTTCATCAATTACTTTTTCAGAACGGCACAACAAAATATCTGGTTGAATTCCTGATGAATTTAGTGTTCTAACAGCTGATTGAGTTGGTTTGGTTTTCATTTCTCCAACTTTATTTGGGATAGGTAGATAAGATACCATAACGAAAGCGACATCATCAGGTTTTTCTAATTTCATCATTCTAGCGGCTTCTAAAAACAAAATATTTTGATATTCTCCTACAGTACCACCAATTTCAGTTATAACAATATCCGCTTTAGCTTTTTTCCCTGCTGTTTTAATACGTCTTATTATTTCAAGAGGAATATGCGGAACAACTTCAACGCATTTACCATTGTATTTTAAATTTCGTTCATTATCAATAACCGTTTTGTAAACTCTTCCTGTTGTTATATAATTAGTAGACAAGATGTCTTTGTTTAAAAATCTTTCATAATTTCCAATATCTTGATCTGTTTCATCTCCATCCTCGGTGACAAAAACTTCGCCATGTTCAGTAGGATTCATAGTCCCAGCATCAACATTAATATAAGGATCAATTTTAACGCATGTTAAATTATATCCTCTAGATTCTAGTAATTTGGCAATAGAAGCAGTTGCGATTCCTTTACCAACAGAAGACATTACGCCTCCTACTACAAAAATATACTTTGTCATAACTTTACCTCCCAAAAATAAAAACCCAGAGAACAATTCTAAGCTCTTTTTAATTATAACATAAATTAAAAAAAATAAAAATAATTTTATTTACTGTTAATGTATCTAGAGGTTAGAGAAATTATCATAAGATGCAAAAATTTTTATTATTTAATTTAGAAGTGTAAAAAGTTTTAGTAAAAGAAATTTCACCAAAAATGGTGCGAGTGTGAGGTGACTTGATATGATATTTTCTTTTTTTTTCGATATAATTCATAAAAGCTAAGTCCAAAGATTCTAAAGTAGAAACAATAGTATTTTTGGTAGTGTAGAAGATAAAGTTTCATCTAAGTTAGATAGTAAATTAACATAATTCATAACATTGTTATTTAAATCAAAAAGTTTAAAATTGTTTTTTAATAAAGAAGAAAAAGCATCAAAAATCAAATTTTTTTAACAAATCATTATAATTTTGTGGTATAATATTCATATGGAAGACCTCTTTAATGTAATTTGATAACAATATTTTATAATTAGGTCTTCCTTTTTGTATACCTTAATCCCCAAACTATTTTACACTATCTTTAATTTGATATAGTTGCTTTTTAAATGTAATAATGATATACTAAAAATGTTCAAAAATAAGAAATGCCGCAATAGTATAAGGGTATTACGAGGCCATGGTAAGGCTTTGATCGGCGTTCGACTCGCCGTTGCGGCACCACTAGGATAATTTAAAACCTTTCTTTTGAAAGGTTTTTATATTATCTTTAACACAAATTTAAAAACTTATTTGAGCTAAATATTGATTTTCATGGAAAATATCAAATTTATTGTCTTTCCAAGCTAGGACTGTTTCTAAATATCCTAATAAATCTGCGTTATAAAGTCCAACTACTCGTTGCATGGTAAGTAATTCAAAAACACCATTATTATCTACATCAATTGGAAATACTTGATTTAATCCTAAAACATTCCCAAAAATTGCTTTTTTTAAATTTCCATCATCGTGATAAATGTCATCCAAATATTCTTGATCTTTATAAGTAATATCAATTAAAAATTTTTTTTGTAATTTTTCATTAATTATTTGAACTTGATACTCATCAATATATTCAACTTTGTAGTTAAACATTTTTTCAAATTGTTTATTATCAAATAATTTTACAAATTTGTTATCTTTATATCCAAAAATATAATTATAATTAAAACCGCCACTTCCGCCAGATGGGATTGAAATGAATATATCGCTTATTTTAGGATCTCTAAAAGGAAATAAGTATAAGGTTGGGGTATAACCAACAATATTAGAAATAGGAACGCTATATATTTTTTTGCTATTTCCATCAGTAATTAAAAGTTGAAGATTTTCAAAAGCTGTACTTTTATCTTCGTCTATGTAATTACCAATTAAAACAATTTTATCATAAATTCCATCACCAGTAATATCTCCAAATGTTTCGGCTAAAATTTTTGCTTTTTTCATATTAATCACCTATAATACCATATGAAAAAATAAATATTTAGTGATGTTTATATAGTTAGTGTAAAGAATTTTGGAAAGATCTAATAAAGTATAGTTTTTTATAAAACATTACAAAATGTAAAAAATTAATAAGGGGATTTAAGAGTTGATTTTTGTTTAATATTAGGTTTAGAAAGATTGAAAGACAAAAGAATATTTATAATAGTTTGGGAAAAGATAAATTTAAGTTTATGTTAAATAGAAATCTATTTATCAATTAATTATTGATATAATTGTATTTA
>ERZ773359.5792-NODE-5792-length-11537-cov-11.009929_pt1 | contig 11537 bp, 7 predicted proteins | sample MGYA00374955_ERZ773359 | MGnify/ENA primary metagenome ERZ773359 (study PRJEB29098, sample SAMN04486028) | biogas fermenter metagenome | study: EMG produced TPA metagenomics assembly of the Biogas fermentation microbial communities from Germany - Plant 4 DNA1...
CTCATCCTTTACGCCGGTGACAGCAACTTCAAGCACATACGGAAGCTCCATTATGACGCTTTCAATCTCAAACGGGCCGATTCTGTAACCGGACGATTTGATGAGGTCATCAGTACGGCCGACATAGAAGTAATAGCCATCCTCATCGCGCCATGCTGTGTCGCCTGTGTGGTATATGCCGTCGTGCCATGCTTCTTTCGTGCGCTTTTCGTCAAGGTAATATCCTGTGAAAAGACCAATCGGAACCTGACGATCTGTGCGGATTACAATTTCGCCGATTTCACCGACGGCAACAGACTTACCGTCAGGATCAACTATATCAACGTCATACTGCGGATTCGGACGCCCCATGGAGCCAACTTTAATCTTCGAGCCGACTAAGTTGCCGACAACAAGCGTTGTCTCCGTCTGGCCAAAGCCCTCCATCAGGCGCACGCCCGTCGCCTCAAGGAAGCGGTTGAATACTTCGGGGTTGAGCGCTTCGCCGGCAACCGTCGCGTACTCAAGCGATGACAAATCATACGCTGACATATCCTCGCGGATCATGAAGCGGTATATTGTCGGCGGTGCGCAGAATGTTGTTATGCGGTATTTCTCAATTACAGATAGAATATCTTCGGCATGGAAACGGTCAAAATCGTATACGAATACAGTTGTCTCACAAAGCCACTGACCGTAGAGTTTGCCCCAGGCCGCTTTGCCCCAGCCTGTATCTGATATCGTTAAGTGTATACCATTTGGATTGACGTTATGCCAGTATCTTGCTGTTATATAATGACCGAGAGGATAAAGGTAATTATGGACTGCTATCTTTGGGTAGCCGGTCGTACCGGAGGTAAAGTACATCAGCATCATATCCTCGCCGCACGCTGTGTCTGCTGTGCGCGGGAACTCGGCTGAATACTTTCCGGATGCGACTTCAGCGTCAAAATCAAGCCAGCCTTCGGGTGTCGGTGACTCGCCGCCTGCTGCAATGCAGAATTTCACCGTCGGAGACTCAGGTAACGCATCTTTTATATGCCCCGGAACGCCATCGTCGCGTGTTGCAATGACAGCGCTTACTCCGGCTGCGTTGAAGCGATAGACATAGTCTTTCTTCATGAGCTGCGTCGTTGCAGGTATGGCAACAGCACCAATCTTATGTAAAGCGCAAATTGTAACCCAGAACTGATAGTGACGACGTAAAACGAGCATTACGCGGTCGCCCTTGCGTATGCCGAGAGAATAAAGGTAGTTAGCTGCTATGTTAATATCGCGGTTGAGTTCAGCGAAGGTTACCTTTTTCTCATTTTTATGCCGGTCAAGATGTATTAGCGCGAGCTTATCAGGCTTTGATTTTGCAAGCGCTTCGACAACATCATAAGCAAAGTTAAAGTGCTCAGTGTTTTTATACTCAATTTTTACAGGCGTGCCGTTTTCATTTGTTTCAACGGTAATATATTTCTTAGCAATTTCATCAATGTCATATACATGCTCGTCGGCCGGGCTTGCTGACATACTGCTATCGTCCGGATACTGATAAGCAAGACCACTTGCGTTCATAACGACGGCTAAAAACTCGCAGTCGCCGCCATACGCAATCATCCCGTGCGGGCGCGAACTGTCATAATAGATAGAATCGCCCTCGGAGAGGATCTCAATGTGATCCTCAAGCTGTATTTTCAGACTGCCGCGCAGAATAATATCGAATTCCTGGCCTTCGTGTGTTGATAGTTTTATTGGTTCGTTTTGTTCAGCTTCAGAATACTTTGCTACTACATAAAAGGGCTCGGCAATTTTATTCTTAAAAAGTGGCGCGAGGTTGCTGTATGAGAATCCCCGCCTGCGCACAATCGGAAGACCACCACCACGGCGCGTCACCGAATATGTAGACAACTTCGGACTTGAACCTTTAAGTATGTCAGTTACATCTACACCGAATAAGTGCGCACATTTATAAATAAACGTAAACGTATAATCAAGTTTACCGTTTTCGTACGCTTCATATTGCTCCGGCGTGACGCCGGTAGCGGCTGCCGCATCCTCCACCGATATACCTAATATTTCACGCAGACCTCGTATACGCTGCGCTATTTCCTTTATTGCATTTTCCATAAACCGCTACCTCCGCTAAGGCTTCGTAAAATATTACGCTAATTCTACCTCAACAGTACGACTGTGTCAATAACTGTTTAAAATATCAAAGAATTTCACGTATTTCCGGCATATTTCCGGGTAAAAAATTATTAAAAATAACGAAAAGCCAAGCTTTTATACGCTTGGCTCTTATGCTAATTTCAAGTTAATTACAGCTTTATAGTAATTATTTGGTAAACACCTGTTAACTGCCCTTAAAACCTAAGTAAATGTCACTTACTTGTCAATTACAACGCTGCATTTTTACTTCGACATGCGCTCAGCCATATCGTAAAGCTCACGAAGCCGCGCTGTTTTTTCAGCACAAATAGCACGCATTTCTTCAATGTCGCGCAGCGAATAACCGTTAAGCTCGCCTTCCTTTAATTTCTTCTTATACATGCGGTCGAGCTTCAGCGCATACGTAATATCCATTGGAATAATCTCACCGTTGCGCTCGCACATAACGACATTGCTCTCACCATTGAGCAGGCACTCAACGGCTTTGTCACCCATGCGTGTTGCAAGCATTCTGTCCCTTGCTGTCGGGCGTCCGCCACGTACAACGTGAGCAAGACGCGCAAAACGTGTATCAACGCCTGTTTTCTCAGGTATTATTTCAGCAAGATGTTCGGAATAATTGCCAAGTCCCTCAGATACAATAACTATATAGTTACGCTTGCCGCTGTTTTTGGCATTGATGATCTTTTTAAGAAGCGCTTCTTCATCAAAGGGTATTTCTTTAATAGCGATACCAATAGCGCCAACTGCTATTCCCACGTGAAGCGCTATATCGCCAGCATCTCTGCCCATTACTTCGACGACGTTTGAACGTGCAAGCGATTCACATGTGTCGCGCAATCTATCAACCATTTCAATTGATGTATTGACGGCTGTATCGAAGCCTATCGTAAAATCTGTTGATGCTATGTCATTGTCTATCGTTGCCGGAATGCCTATTGTCGGTATGCCCTGTGCCGTCAGGTCAACACCGCCGCGGAATGTACCGTCACCTCCGATCACAACAACGCCGTCAATATCATTTGCACGGCATATTTCCGCTGCTCTTTTCTGTCCTTCAAGCGTACGGAACTCCTGGCAACGGTCAGAATACAGTATTGTACCGCCTTCGTGGAGTATGCCGGACATATCTCTATATCCGAGCGGTCTTATATCATTTTCAATAAGGCCACGGTAGCCTCTGTATATTCCCATTACACCTACGCCGCGTTCTATAGCCGAACGGGTTACTGCGCGCAATGCGGCATTCATTCCCGGCGCGTCGCCTCCAGATGTCAATACACCAATTTTCCTGAACTTAGTCATTTTAAGGATACCTCTTTCGGTTAACTGAATTTGTCTTAATTTTTATTTATAGATTTGCTCTGCTTTATACGGCTCGCTGCTTCGGCAAGGAGATTCAGCGCAAAAACGGCTGTCGTCCTTCGTATAGTTGTGCGGCTCTCATCGGGCGGGAGATTTAAAACAAACGCTTCTTCCCAGCAATCGCACGATATGGCGACCCATACCGTGCCGACCGGCTTGTCCGCCGTTCCCCCGCCCGGACCGGCAATGCCGGTTGCCGATACAGCTACGTCAGCACCGCACGCCCTGCGGGCGCCGCGAGCCATAAGAAGCGCTGTCGGCTCCGATACGGCGCCATGCTTTTGAAGAATATCAGGCGGAACTCCAAGCAAGCGCTCTTTTATTTCGTTTGAATACGACACAATGCTACCGGCATAAACCAATGATGCTCCGGGAACATCCGTTATCAGCTTTGAAATAAGCCCGCCGGTGCATGATTCTGCCGTAGCGGCTAAAGCTCCCGCCGCTTTAAGTGCCGCGACGGCGGAGCTTGCCGCATTTTCAGCGCTCTTGTCATCGTATATGCAGTCGATTTTCATTTTTGAATAGTTGACGCGCGTTTTTTATACAGGCGTCGGTTCAAATGTTATTTTACTTAATTTATGTAGTTTAATTATATTTACACATCAGTAATTATAGCTTTTTTTACTATCTATCATGTTCCGGCTCCTTCAATAAGCCGGGTTATAAGCTCGCCGTACGGCACGCCGGAATACTCCATAAGGCGTGGGTACATGCTAATCGGCGTGAAGCCGGGGATTGTATTTATTTCGTTGAATATGACCTCTTCTGCGTCGCCATGCCCCCGGACAAAAAAGTCAATCCTGGCAAACCCGCGACAACCAAGCGCCGTAAAAATTTTTTTCGCTACAGCGGCTATTTTTTCCTGAGTAGACTTATTAATTCTTGCCGGTACGTAGTATTTTGCCGTGTCATTTATGTATTTAGCAGCATAGTCGTAAAACTCACTGCCCGGGTCAATCTCACCGCATTCGGATGCTATTAACGTGCCGTCCGGCTCATGAAGCACCGCTATCTCGACCTCGCGCCCTTCAATGTACTCTTCAACGAGTACCTTGCTGTCGTGTTCGGCGGCACAACGAAGCGCCGCAGGTAAATCCGCGCGCGATTTCACCTTTGTGACGCCGACAGAAGACCCTGCTGCAGAAGGCTTGACGAATACAGGATACGAAAGAACTTCTTCCACCGCATCGTAAAGCGTGTCAGCTCCCCGCGCAATCTCATCCGCTGTAAAGCACAAATACTTTGCCTGAGGGATACCGCACGTCGATAAAATGAGCTTTGCTGTTGCTTTATCCATGCAAACAGCGGAAGCTGTGCAGCCGCAGCCTACATAAGGCACCCCGGCAAGCGAAAACATACCCTGAAGCGTGCCGTCTTCACAGTTTTTACCGTGCACCACGGGGAAAATGCAGTCAACATGAAGCCGCCTGACTTCTCCTCCCGTAACAAAGGCAAACGGGGCGTCAGAATTTGACGGATCGAAAAGAACAGGAGTAATATAGTCAGATGTGCACCATGTATCGTCTTTTATTTTTTCTTCCGGTCCGTCATATAAATAAAATTTACCATCTCGCGTAACGCCAATCGTTATGATGTCATATCTGTTGCGGTCAATGTTATTTAAAACACCAGTTACTGACTGAAGGGACACTTCGTATTCAGTTGAATTACCGCCAAATATGCAGCATACAGTCTTTTTCCGCATTGCTTTACCTCACTTTCAATACGGGCGCATAGCTACCCGTCGATTCTATAACATCATATGCGGATGGGCGCTGTGCGATATAAACTAACTATCTATTTAACAATTTATTTCGTTATTTGTCAAGCATATTTTCGTTAATATTTGGTTTTCTAAAAAGCATTGGCACGACATAAACATAAATATAGTAAAAGCAGCTTTTTTACATGTTTATGCGCCCGTATACATACGCTTTATACGCGCTTTTCGCGCGCTTTGAGCGTGTAAAACGCTACCTTTGCGTGCTGTGCCATTATTGCATATGTTTTTACTTTTGCCGCGCGGCTGTCAATATGTACAATTTAAATACTGTGCTTGATAATACGTTCATTTTATTTTGTATTTTGTGTTTTTATAATAATCAAATTGTTTTGATTCATTGTTAAACAAATGCTTTAATATCTGTTTAAATTATACATTTCTTTTAACACAGTGTTAATTTTATGTTAGTTCGTTGAATTTGACTTGTCGCTTTGTTATACTGAAACCGTTACACATTATAGATATTGACGGCATATTGTATAAAACTATACACTTACTGTCTTTCATAAATCATTACCGGACTGGACGGGGTGCATAAAATTGAAGAAATTACTCTTTGCCGCTGCTCTTATCGTTGCGGCGCTTTGTTTATTTTCCTGCAAGGGCGGGACATTCGGTGTTAGAATTGAGGTCAGGGGTGACACAGCTGCTGTTGTCAAGTATGTCGGCGAATCCGCCAAAGTTACAGTAACAGATTATTACGATGGCGTGCCTGTTACAGAAATCGCTGACAACGCTTTCCTCGATGAGTTTATAGAAAGCATAACACTTCCCAACACCATAACCCGCATAGGCGAGGGTGGTTTTCTGAACTGCAAATCACTCACCGAGGTCAATCTTTCACCGGGTCTTGTTACAATTGATAAAAACGCCTTCTCCGGATGTACAAGCCTGAAATCAATCGTTCTCCCCGAGGGGGTTACAACAATCGGCGAAAACGCCTTCTCAGGCTGCACATCACTTGAATCAATAACGATTCCATCGACCGTCACAACAATAGGTCCCGGAGCTTTTTATCAGTGCACATCGCTCAAGGAAATAATTCTTCCGGAAGGCGTGACATCTCTTTCAACAAGCGTGTTCTGGGGCTGCAAATCGCTTGAGAGCGTCACTGTAAAAGGTGCACTGACAAGCATCGAAGACAGAGCGTTCCTCGACTGCGAATCACTCACTTCATTTGACATACCGGAATCGGTCACAAATATCGGTGCTTCTTCATTCATGAACTGTAAGTCACTTACTTCTGTTACAGTTCCGGATGGCATAACGGTAATAAAAGAATATACATTCTACGGTTGCTCATCACTTGCAACAGTTTCGCTGCCGGACAGCGTTACTGAAATTCAAAAGGAAGCATTTAAGTATTGCTATGCATTAACAGGCTTTGAGCTTCCGCCGTCGCTTTCTTCACTTGGTGAAAACGCATTTATAGAATGTACCTCACTTACATCTGTCACAATACCAGAGACTCTTACGAACATACCCAAAGGCGCCTTTTCCGGCTGCTCAGGTTTAAAAGAAATTAATTTCCATGACGGCATAACCACCGCTGGTGTCAGCGCTTTCTCTGATTGCACATCTCTCACTGAAGTTACAATACCTCAGGGATTGACGGAGATTCCGATTTCCTTTTTCGCGAACTGCTCAAACCTCAAATATGTAACGATTCCCGACGAGGTGAAGGCAATACCTGATTCTGCATTTAAAGGCTGCGGCTCATTCATTGTTCGAGTCTGGGAAGGCTCCTACGCAGAATACTGGGCCGACAATAGCGGTAAGATAAAGGAAATCGTAGGAGTTGCCGACATAATATATGAGTCGCCAGACACAGGTTATGACGATGATGACTTCGGTGGCTGGGACGACTGGGGCGGCTGGGGATGGTAAGCTGCTCATATCACACATAAAGTAAAAACACGGTCTTGCTTCGGTTTTAAAAGAAGCAAGACCGCTTTTTTGATATGTTTTATGCTTGATTTTATAATTAATTTATCCGCTTTTACGCAACAATATTATTTTACATAAAACAACCTCCTTTTGTAGTTTTCATTCTACAACAGGAGGTATTTTACTCTATATACTTATTAAGCTATTCTCATCAAATCCCGCTTCACAGGAATTTTATATTTAAAAATATTCTTTACATCAAGTCACACATAACGAACGAATTCAGCCAAGTTTTGCAATCATAAGCAATGCGCCGCACGAATTATTTTGAAGTGTTGCTACCCCGACAATATACGGGGAGTACATTTGAAGCGTTACTGTTGTGCCGGCAGAAATATCGACAACTACCTCACTAAAGTAGTTTGAGCGTGCTGCTGTTGGCTCTATAACAGACGCCGGGAGAGGTTTACCGTTTAACATAACGCGCGAACCGAGCTGAAGTGGTACTGTTGTGTTAATCTGATACGAAATTCTATAAAGTCCGGCACTGTTGATAGTAAATTCGGTATTTGCTTTATTTACATTTACATTATCTGATAAGATATGGCCGTTTGGCAGCGGTATATTTGTTCCCGATATGACAAGGGGTATCAGCGAACCGATTGTGTTTGATGCAAAAACTGATATCTCAACGGGACGTACCTCAAGGGTGTCCTGATGATCTTTTGCGCTTTCTTCTTCACCCGTGGCACCCGTGGAACTTGTGTCGGTATGAGCGGTACCGCCGCTCTCAAGCGATGTTACATTTTCTGCACTTGTCGTTTTCACCGCGTCATCACTTTTCACATCATCGTCCGAGCCGGTAGTACTCTCAGATGTGCTCTTTTCATTATCACCTGCGCTCACGGAATTAAAGGGTTTATTTAACTCTCCAAAGATCTCCACAGCGCCAGGCTGTTTTTCCTCTTTTTCAACATAATCAGCAGATTCTATATTCTTTTGACCATCGCGATTTTTGAAAAGTGCGGTGAAAAGAGACTTAAACATTTTGTAGTTTTGTATCGTGCCTGATATCGTCTTTAATACATTCTCATTTAACCCGAGAAAGTTATCAAGTTTTGTATTCTTTCCATCCCCTCCGCTGATAATGCTTGGAAGAAAGCTCAAAATAAACTTAATTTTCTCCCCCTCCGCGCTGAACAAGTGACCGAGCCCAAGCTCCTCAAGAGCGACAGATGCAAGAATCAGATTTATCGCATCACTGCGAGACAACGGAGGAGATGATTCCGAAAACAACGATGATGACATATTTAAACTCTCCTTGATTTTTCGCTTTAATGCAGCTTATTTTGAACTGCTCTTTTCAGCATCTTTCTCTTACTTTCACTTACAGCCGGATAATGCAGGGGTGTGTTGCTTGAGTCGAACATCATAAGCGGTAATTTTACGCCAGATTGAATCATGTCACCATCTGCGTCTGTTACAAGGTGGTCTGCGCCTACATCTTCTGTTTCTGTAGCACCTGTTGCGCCCCGAACTAAAACCAAATCTGCCCCGCCGCCGCAGAATTAATAAAGGGAAAAATGGTGAAAGGCCTGGTTGTATCATTTTTTAAATCCTCCTTGTTTTTGAGTAACAACTTGTTTTTTGTTATGCTGTCATTGACTTTCCGCTATCACGCATAAATCGTGCAATAACATATATGAGGGCTGTTAAACTGCGTTTTTTACTTTCAAGTAAATAGAATTAACTCCGGGGCACACCCGCATGGGTATGTTTGCTTTGCTCCTTTATAAGACGCTCACGCTGTTGGCATCTGACACAGCAATATTTGGTCTCCTTCTATTTTATGAGAAAATTTGACTTAATGTTCCCTGCGCCGCCATATATACATGAGGGCAGATGTCGGTTTATGTGACAAAATAATAAAATTCCGCATAAATTGTATAGAAGCAATATATACATCGCGCTATTTTCCTCAATAAAGTATGTAAGAGTTCGGTAGTTGTCGAAAATTTCGCCCGATGTAAAAGCCTAATGCAATTGTCGAAAATGAAAAAGAAAGTAAAAATGGAGGAACATTATACAATGTCACAACCGACGATTCCTATGCTCAGCCCGGAGACAATGCGCGACGTAGCATACAATCTACTCCTTGCCTCCATTGCCATGGAAGAAATCGGACTGAACAATATATCTGATGGCGACAAAATCAAACAAATTGCCAGTATTCTGATCGGCAATGAAAATGCGGGAGAAGCAGTCGGCCGGATACTGGAAATCAATAAAATCATCGGTTCCCTCGTTGACGCCATCATGCAAAATCAAACGCTTATAAAAGGCAGGCTTGAAAAGATACTCTCAGCGCTTCGGTACAATTTAAAGCGCCAAACAATAAAGACAGGTGAAACGGCAAAATCAAGCGCAGAAAACCAGGCAAGCACAGCAAATACAAAAAACACACAGGATACGCCCGACACGCCTGTTGTAACAAGTCCGCAAGAGACTATGCCGCCAAAAGATAAGGATGAGCCTGTTATAGCAGAGCATAAAGAGCCGATAAGCGATACTCTACAAAAAAGCTATGTAAGTCCTAACGTAAGTGCAGCCCCGCAAAGTAAAGCTGACACTAAAGAAATATGTCACAATACAGTGCCGATTGAAGCGTTCGGGGCACCGCCCGGTTATGAATGGCATAAGGGCGATCAGCTTCCCTGGTTTTATGTCTGCTCAAACTGCTGCCACTTGAGCTTATCCGGTGAAAAAACAAGGATAATTCTGCGCGGAGGAAGCTGTTACCTCGTCAGTTTCTCAGCTACGGTAATAAGCAGTCAAAAATGCCCGGGTAAAGTATCCGTTGCTCTGCAGACAATGTCCCTTGGCAAACGAAAGACGGAGTTCCGCACAGCGGCGCCCGTTATTTCCTCTCCATCGCAAGTCACGCTCTCCGGCTCCGGAATCGTAATTCCAACATACACATTCCCCGGCGACTCATACCTGATGCTGACGCTTGAAGAGCCATCATGTGTTGACGTTGACTATACGTACCTAAGCATTATTGAGATTTGACTAAAGTGCATAAATAAAATTATATAGCGTTTTGCCACACAATTAATTAATAAAACCCGCTCATCAATAACGAAGAAATGATGAGCGGATTTTTGTGTCATTATTTAGGGCAAAATGGGGTATTTATGTTATAATGATATGCGTCGTAGTAATGATTAAACATAACAGGATGCGTTTAATATAATATGGAACTATATAATTACACAGGTGTCGAAGACCGTCAGTATTTTATAAAAACACTCGATAAAATCGCGCGTCCGGTTCTCGAGGCATTATCAAAAGGACGTCTTCATGCTACCATGCCCGTTGAGCAGCGCGCAGGCTGCCACTGCGAATCATCGACGCACCTTGAAGCGTTCGCACGCACATTAACAGGCATTGCCCCGTGGCTGAGACTCGGGAGCGACAACACGCCAGAAGGTGCCCTGCGGTCCGAATATATCGAAATGGCGCTCGCTGCAATTGATGCCGCCACAGACCCCGCATCCCCCGACTACATGAACTATACGGTGGGTGCTCAGCCTATCGTTGACGCTGCTTTTCTCGCTCATGCACTGCTGCGGGCGCCAGATGTGCTGCTTGACCCGCTCCCCACACGTGTTAAAGAAAACATCGCGCGGGCTTTAATGCTGACACGCGAGGGGCGAAAGCCTTACTTTTGCAACTGGCTGCTCTTTTCCGCGATGATTGAGGCAGCTTTACACCGTATGGGGAAGCAATGGGACCGTATGCGCGTTGATTATGCCCTGCGTCAGCATGAAGCGTGGTATGTTGGCGACGGTGCGTATGGCGATGGCCCTGATTTTCACTTTGATTTTTACAATAGTTTCGTGATACAGCCAATGCTTATTGACATATTAGCCGAGCTTGGCGATGAATATAGCGAGTGGGCAGCTATGCGTACCCCTGTTCTTAAAAGAGCAAAGCGTTACGGGGCGGTTCTTGAGCGGATGATAGCGCCCGACGGGTCATTCCCGCCGCTCGGACGCTCGATTGCGTACCGATGCGGTGCTTTTCAGCTTCTTGCACAGCTTGCTCTCACTCACAACTTGCCTGACGACATAAAACCGGTGCAGGTTCGCTGTGCCCTTGCGGCTGTTATGCGCCGCACGCTGACAGACGACAGCTTCACACCCGACGGCTGGCTCCGTATAGGTTTATGCGCTCACCAGCCTTCGCTTGGTGAAACATATATTTCAACGGGCAGTTTATACCTTGCTTCAACCGCCCTTTTACCGCTTGGCCTGCCCGAAAGTGACCCGTTTTGGCGTGACCCGCCCGAGCCGTGGACACA
>ERZ773359.5793-NODE-5793-length-11536-cov-633.596290_pt1 | contig 11536 bp, 6 predicted proteins | sample MGYA00374955_ERZ773359 | MGnify/ENA primary metagenome ERZ773359 (study PRJEB29098, sample SAMN04486028) | biogas fermenter metagenome | study: EMG produced TPA metagenomics assembly of the Biogas fermentation microbial communities from Germany - Plant 4 DNA1...
ATCTGCCATTTCCCTTAAACCATCAGTTGATTTTTTAGAAGAAGTATTTATTTTCCCTATATATTTATCAAGAGCCTTGCTAATATCCTTTTTAGCCTCAAGGTAAATTTCCTTATAGTCCTTTGGAATATCTAAAGCTTCAATTTCTTTTATATTATTATCTGTCAACTTTTTGATATTATCTAAATACACTTCAATAGATTTATCTAGAGAATCTGCAGCTTCTTTAATATCTTCAGTAGATGAAGGATCCTCAAAGTTTATTTCTTCTATGGCTAAATCTTTTGCTTCTTCTTCAAAAGATTTCATTTGCTTCACTAAAGATATATAATATTGCTTTTCTGTTTCTATTAGTTCTGCAAACTTACCATACTTTTCTTCACTGTAATTTTCACTATCATCCTCTAAGCTTCCACTTTGCGCTTTGCTGCTAAGTTCTACGATTTCCTTTAAAGCATTAGTAAATTGTGTCTTTGAGTACTTATTTACCTCCTCATTTTTTGCCTTACTACAGCCTATTGTACCCATAAGCATTACCACTGTTAATGATAATATTAATAGCTGCTTTAAATACTTTTCCACCTTCATTTTGAATCCCCCTATTTTTATTCTAATTTATATATCATATGTAATAATATTTCATTACATATAATATTTACCATTGTATTTCAAAATTCTTTATCTGTCAACTTTCTTCAATTGATCATAATTGATGCTAACTGTATACCCTTAGAGCTTATAAAAGTCAACAATCATAGACTTTTTATTTATAAATCAAATTAAGTGAATCTGATTTGATACACCTAATTTTATATCTTTTGTATCTCAGACACACCAGCTGCTTCATCCCTTGTAACTCTAACAGTATCCTCAGAAGTCATTATAATATACACCCAATAATATGTATTTTTATCAAACCTATCACTTCTATCATGCCTTCTGAAAATAATGTATCCATGTGCATTTTTAATGTATATATTACTTTTTATTTTTTATATACTTTAATCTGCTAATCGCCTCTTTTATTATTAAATCCTTCATGACATCTTTTCCGTTTAAAAATGTTAGCTTGCCCTTATATTAATTATTTGATAAATCGTTCTTAATCTTTTTACCAGGCTAGATGCCATCCTCATTGAAACGAAATAGTCTCCTTCTCTGCAAGCTACTTACCATAAATTAAACTTCACTATATTGATTTTTGCATTAGATGGCCTCTTCCGATATTTTTTGCTGAGCATCTAGCAGTCAATAAGCAAATAATGCTTATTATGACTAATATTCTTTTCATCATATAAGTTCCTTGCAGTATCAATTTTCTATTTAATTGCATATATTAAGCGGCCTGTTGCTAGATATTTACAAAGCGCAACTATCTTATTCATTTTGACATATATCGCGCGCCCCTGGGGCACCTTCCTCTACATACTCCCGATAGGATATCCTGCTTCTATCCTTAAAAAACGATAATATTTCCTTAGTGACAACCAGCTTTTCCTTTTGCCAGCCTATATACATTTTATAGCTACTCCATTCATATTCTTCGGGCTTGGATACAATATTTGCCCTTACAGGATTTAAATGAATATACTGACTTGTAACCAGCAGCTGAGTAATATTTGTTATAAGCTCGCTGTGATACCTCCCCTGAAATAAATGTCCTACATACTCATATTTATTATTAAAATATTTGGCATATAAAGAATTAGTTCTCCCCATAAAGTAAGAAGGATGTAAATCAAGGGTCTTAATAAGAAGATGAATATGATTAGTCATTAAGCAGTAACACATGATTTCATAGCTATTTTTATAGCGTTTCAAAGTGTCCTCAATGATAGACAAATACATTAACCGATCTTCCTTGCTCTTAAATATATCCTCCTTACGATTCCCTCTTGCTGTTATATGATATGTAGCTCCAGGACACCATACACGAATTTTACTAACCAAAGTAATCTTCCTCCTTGTAATGCTGTTAGTTTGAATTGCAAATTTCGGCAGCGAACTACACAAATCTTTTATTTGATTTGTACATGCCTCCCTATTATTTACTAGCCATCTAAATCTTTGCCTAAAATTTAAACTTATAAACAGCTAGCGGAAGAAAACAGTTAGTAGATTGTAAATAACTCAGGTGTTCCAGTATTTAACGGATAGATTCCAGTTTTTAACTTATACTCTCTACTTTCAAACTTCTAATTTACTATTTGGCTTTGTTTTAAAAATGTGTTGACGAATGTAAATTCGGGGGGATTTTCAAATTGATAAAATAGCTGTCAATGATAATGATGAATAATAGATGTTATTATAGCTGGAAAGCATAGGAATCCAGTCATCTGCAAATGAATATTTATGATGGCCCTATTGTGGCTGGAAGTGGTCAATCGTTGCTTGTCCACTGTGCTGATATGTGTATCAACACTTCTTTGAAACAAAGCAACATGGTGGAAGGGTTAAATATCATGGATGTTGGTTAGTTGTTGCATGCTAAGGCGCTACTGGTCGATATACGTTTACTGGCAGTTGACTATTGGCTGCCAGCGCAAATAAATACCATACACCTACTGTAGTACAATTAACCACCATCTGACTACTGTAGCGCTAGCTACTGCCGCATACTTACTGTCAGATGCAAATTGCCACATTTCATACATCACATCCGTCACAATAAAAAACTGTTGCACAACCAACTAAGCAGTTAGTCATGCAACAGTTCTATTTTGACATATATCGGGCTAATCCGCGCGCCCCTGGGGCGTTCCCATAATCACCAGCGGTGTTGCGCAGAGGTCATACATATCTATAACGCCGTCCCTATTTAGATCCTTCTCGAAGCTCCAGCCTGGATCTGTTTCCAAAACGCTGTTATAACTAGAAGCTATGGCTGCAAAGTCTAGAATATCTACGATGCCGTTGGAATCTACATCTCCGTAAAGATTATCTTTAATAGGAATTATAATGAACTGATCTGGACATATTATGTTTGGATTGCTTTTACTTGTTACAGCACCTTCTTCAATTATTAAGTATAACTCTGAGTATTTATGTTCTATTGCTAAGGGGGTAATTATTATAGTATTACCGACAGCCCGTAAACTAATATCAAATTTCGAATATTCATCTCCTAGCATTATTAAGCTATTAGCATTGCTAGCAAGACTTATTGGTTCTTGTATTCTACTACAATACTTTCTCCTACTTTAAAGTCATTGTAATAATAGATTGAAATGTGTTTATTGTTCAAGGCTGCTACTTGCATACGATAAAACTGATAATTTACACCATAGCAAGATACCGACATATCCGATAGACTATCTAAGATGGATCTAGCTGTAGAGCCTTGTGAAAAGTCTATAAAATTACTACGCAAATTTATAGAAATATTTTCATTGGTTTTACTTTCTGCCAATTTCTTTAGAGGGCTTATATCTTTAACGAGGTTATCAGTAATATCAATTTCGTATAAATTATGCAACTTTTCTAAAGGCGTAATATTAGTAATTAAATTATAAGACATATCCAATACCTCTAAAGATGTTAGATTACTTAAACTAGATATATCTCTTATATTATTATATCTGATATTTAAATCCTTTAAATTTTTCAAATTACTTAAAGGACTAATGTCCTTAATTAAATTCATTTCCATGTTTAATCTTTCCAAAGCAGTTAAGGTACTTAAAGGTTTTATACTGATAATGTTGTTATAGCCTATGTCTAGACTCTTTAGCTTCACGGCATATTCTAAACCACTTAGATTAGTTACACCTTTAGAATATAAGTTTAGAGTCTCTAAACTTCTCATATCCCCAGCAGTAATGTTACCTGAATACTTGTTCAATCGATTCCTTACTGCATTTTCTAAAGCTGCATCCTTAAAGGTTACTACAGTATTAGCTGCAGGGTAAACAATGTATTCCTTCGAAAAATCATTATACATATATTCACCCTTTGAATTTTTAACTGCTGCTTTAGGTACATATAGTTTCAACCTGCCATACAAATGATTCTCTGGCACTTCTTTTATAATCAAGTTTTTACCACTGATGGTTATAGATTTTTGAACTTCAACACCATTTTCATCCTTAAGGCTTATTTTGCTGTAATCGCTACCTTTTGAGATATTATCGTCAAAGGTTATGGTGATGGACTCATTAGGATCAATTTCATCATTGGCTGGAGATACTGAGCTTATAGATAAATGCTTACTATAATCCATATAATCAGTATAAGCATTTATAGCTAATGCCACTGATGAGTTCTGCGTATACCCGCTGTTTATTTTAAGATAGCTCGTTCCCAATGCCAAGCTGCTGTTACTTTCACCATAATAGGCATCACCAGATAGTTTTAACCATACTATAAACTCCTCTCCTGCAGATAATTGTACAGGATTTTCAATCTTTATTGTGTGGTATCCGCCTTGTGGTAATGTGCCAGAAGCAACCTTTATTTGGGATTGAGGATTACTGCTAGATACATTTTTTTCAATCCACACTTCATAAGATATATTTTGTGCAAAGGTATAGAATCCTACCGCTGTAATATATTCGTTTTCCTTTGCGACAAATCTGTTACCAGCAGCTGTAATAGCTTCTTGTACAGGATAATATCCATAAGGTCCCTTATCAGTGATGCTGTACATATTTTTATATGTATCCATGTTTTCAATATCATAGAAAACAGCATTGCTATCATAGCCTAAAGACACATCGTAATAGGATATATAAAAGTAGCCATCATCGCCCCACCAATCTCCCCAGCTATTTTTTATAAGAAAGGCCCCATCTCCTGGTGGTTTAATTTTAAAATTGTTTTTAGAATAGTTATCGTCCCATCCAACGATGGTTATGGCATGATTAGCTATTTTAGTGGAGTTATTATAATAGGAAGTTTGTCCACCATAATTGTAATATGCACTATTATCATAATAAGATGAAGATACAGCACCATAAGTAATAATAGCATTCTTTATCTCTTCATTATCTAAAGCATTCTCTCTAGATGGCAAAAATATAATGTCCTTAACCCTGTATTGAGGCTTGAGATCATCTCTAACATTTATATTATCCACTGTAGGTGGATTTGGATAAGGCGCCTCACTTTCTAGGATTGGACCTTTACCAGATACAAGATAGGCAGTGGCAATATGATTGTTACCACCATCATTAGGCCCAGTTTCCCCATTATATACAGCCATGTGTATCTCAGAAAAATCATACGCATTACTAGAGGCCTTCTTTATAGTACTCTCTAAAGACCCATAGGTTGAGAAAGTCCAGCAGGCACCTATTGATCCCTGATTTCTTACTGGGGTAACATAATCAAAACTTCTTAAATCATACTTTTCTGGTAATACGGTGGCTTTGAAAAGTCCCTTATTAAAAGGATAAGAAGACTTCTTAACCTTGATAGCTGTAGGTATATAGCCTCCTTTAATGCTAAGCTCACTTGGATCCTGCAAAGTTACAGGTGTTACTGCTGTCACTTCACCAATACTTTCTTGGCTAACAGTAAGCTTATCCAAATTCTCTGTAGCCTTTACTGGAATCAAATTGAAGTTACTCAAGAAAATAACAAGAGTCAGCAATAAACTAATGTTCCTCAGTTTTTTCAATCCCCCATCCTCCTTTTTACGCAGCTAGGTAAACTACATATTCCTTGAGTTGAAAGTAAACATACCCAGAGTATAGCTTTTAACCCTTCTTCAAATTTCAATTTTCTTTCTGTCCTCAAATATCTCTGGATTTACTATCATTTATACCTAGCTTCTAATTTGATATCTCCTGGGCTTGATCCTCAAGAATCTTTACTGCTAATGGAAATATATTAGCCTTGATAGTTTGCAGCCCAAGTATTTTTCTACAAATTCCGAATTATATATTTATTCACTTTCTACATATATTTACTATTTATTATATCATTAATTTCATCACTCTTATATAAAAAAAGACGCTTTTTGCTATTATTCCAGCAAAAGCGCCTGTTTAGGGGATAAACCGCACGCCCCTGGGGCAATTCTTTAAAACAGCATTTCACTCTTCACTACCTTTCCGGTAACACTCCTTTTCGAATAATATATATCATTCTGTTCTATAATAAATATTATCCTTTCAATTACATCAGAATCCAACCAATATTCAACTAGCGAAACTCCACTGCCCCCTATAAAGTCTGGAGCAGCATGAATATCGTTCATTGCTTCTTGGATATCCTTTAAGTTCTTTCCCTCAGATGCAATTTTCTTTGCTTCATCTAAGGTAATTCTTCTATGATTATTTGAAATCTCACCATTTTCTATTTTTTCCTGTCTTGTTAGCCCCTCAGCCTTACGATTGCTTTTTTCAAGTGCAGCTTTAGTTTCCACATACTTATTTGAATAGTCACTATGGTTACTAGTAGAACCCTTGTGCTTTTGTCCAGTAGATCCAATTTTAACAAGTACAACAATTATACAAGCTATGATTACCAATATAGAACCAGATAATATGATGCCACCCTTATAACTTCTTTTAGATATTTTCATCAATAATCCTCCTTATAACTAATGGTACATTGGTAGAGTCTGTGGGAATGCTTATGAATAAATTTAACTTTGTAATCCTTACTATATTAATACAAGATTACATAGTAAGTTTTGAGATATACTATAATCGATGTCGTCGATAGTATGCTACATAAAGGTGAGCATCAACTAACACCACATTTATGGTGCTGAGCGGTTCATCGACAAAATGCTACATCCTTACGTTATATAGTAAATTATCTCACAGTTTGTGAATTTATGTCAATATATAGAATAAAAAGTCTGCCATGCTTTGAAAAATCAGTGGTGATAACTGAGATATCAGACATCTTGAACCTGCTATCATAAAGATGATTCACTATATGTCCTGTTTTTAAAAGAAGTTATGGATTGTATCAAAGACCCTGAAATAGCAAAATCATAGCCAAATATTAGGAAGCTAGAATACTTATATATTAACTTACACATAAAAAGAGCACCCACAGAATTCCTTACACAAATCTGCGGATGCTCTAAAATTAACTTGCAAATGCCCTAAAATTAACCTGCAGGCACTCTCAGTTGCCTGTGGACGCTCTGAAATATACCTGCGAATGCTCTCAATTTTACCTGCAGACGTCCCCAAATTAACCTGCATGTGCCCTTGAATTTACCTGCATATACCCTCAAATTTACCTGCGAATGCCATTAAATTAATCTGCGGACTCTCTCAAATTAACCTGCAGCTGCCCTTAAATTAACCTGCAAATATCCTCAAATTTACCTGCGAATGACCCCAAACTAATCTGCGGACGCTTCCAAATTAACCTGCAGGCACTCTCAAATGGCCTGTGTAGGCTCCCAAATATACCTGCGGATACCATCAAATTTACCAGCAACTGCCTCGAATTATAGCTAACTAATAAATTTCAAGCTCTATACCTGCCATTATACTGAAAGCGATAAACTACCTTTTAAACCTATGTCGAAGCTGGAAATACCACAAGGCCACCGCCGCTCCTACTACAGCTAAAATAATTAATAGCAGGCCTATTATTTTAAAACCGCCATTATCCTTTTTTAATTTATCATTATCAGATTTAGTATCCTTATCTTTACTGTTCTCAGCTGTCTTACTAGGTTTCTTATCCTTATTATTATTTCCAGATTTATTTTCTTCAGTCTCTTTGTCATTATTTGGTGTTTCATCGTCAGTAGTATTTCCCACCGGTTTATCATTTTCATCAGCACTATTATTTTGGCCATTAGTTCCGTCTACAGGCTCTTTTGAAGGATTGTCGTCAGCACCGGTTTCACTTTGCCCATTTGTGCTTCCTGAGCCAACACTGCCCCCTTGACCAGCATTTGGGTCGCTGATGCCTCCTGATGGGTCTGTGGTCCCATTATCACCTTCAGATTTACCGCCAGTGGAGCCAGTTTCGGTATTGCCCTTCGGATTACTTGGCTGCTGAACTACGGGAGCATCCTTGCTGCCACCTGATTCATTAGGTGTTGGCTTCGTAATTGAACTTGCCTTACCATAAGGGGTAAATTCATAGATCATAAATTTAATATCAGTGCTTACAAGGTCGATTTTCATATTATAATTATTAGATAAACTCTTTTCCAGTGCTTTGGCATTAATATATAAATCTGTTTTCTTCAAAACCTTAGCCTTAAATATTACCAAAGTACCTTCGCCAGAATAGCCATCATTCTTACCCAAAGCAGTAAATATATACCTTGCTATATTCTTTGCCACTTTGTTATCCTCTGGCAAAGTCTTCTGCTCAAAAAATCCTATCTCCTTTTTATTTAGAAGGCTTCCTTTTTCTATACCAGTAATCTTTAAGACACTGTCATCAATTCTAAATTGTATGTCTCCTGAATATAAGGACTTAACATTGCTAGCATAAATGGATATTTCCACCTCGGCTCCTGGCTCCAATGCTCCAGATACCTTTGCCGATAGCTTCATTTCCGCTGCTGCCTTCACAGGTATCCCTATTAGCACTATAAACAACACTGTTAGTATACCAATTAACTTTTTCATTGCTCCTCCTCATAGTTCTCATTCAGTATTTGAATCCATTAGTCATAGTGTGTAGTATAAAATGGTCCTCATTAATTGTTTGCTTTAGTAAATCATCATATATAGCTAGTAAATATGGTCAAATCGTAAATGTCAATAACTCCGTCCCTATTAATATCCATTCTCTCATTCCAAGTGACACAATTCTCTAAGCTCTCATTGTAGCTTTGGGCTATAGCTGCTAAATCCATGGTGTCTATTACTTTATTGTTATCTACATCTCCATACAGCCCATTTCTCACATAAATCAAATACACTTCCTTCATATTTTCGGCTCCAGCGTTTGATATTAGGGCACCTTGTCCAATTACCAAGTCCACAAAGCTATAGCTATTTATTATATCTAAAGGTGTAATAATAAGTTTATTAGAAATGCTCAGAAGATTAATATTTATTTTTATATCATTTTGACATAAAGATATTAAACTAGCAGCATTCTCTGATAATGAAATAGGCTCATTAAACTCTAATACTAGCTTTTCTCCTGGACTTATTTCGGCGCTGTAATAGCTATAGAATAAATTAACATTATTTAATGCCGTTGCTCTAAAGTTAGTATATTGTCTATTGCTGCCAGAAACTTTTACCGACAGCTCCTTAAGTATATCAAGAATAGCACTGGCTTCTGAACCGTCGGAAAAATCTATGCTATTCTCAGCAAGGTTAAGATCCAAATTGGTATTATTGGTTTCAGCTATTATTTTTAAGGGATATATGTCCTTTATATAATTGGCAGATACATCTAGCTTAGTTAAATTCCTTAGGCCATGTAAAGGATATATATCTGATATACGATTATTTGAAACATTTAATGACTTCAAAGCTTTTAAATTTTCCAAGGGCCATATATCCTGAATAGCATTTCCCATGATATTTAAATTAGTTAAGTTAGTTAGATTCCTTAAAGGAGATATATCTTTAATATAATTATTTTGAATATTTAGCGTCGACAATTCATATAAGCAGCTTAATAGCTTTAAGCTTATAATTTTATTATCATTTAAGCTTAAATATTGAAGCTTTACTGCATATTCTAACCCACTTAAATTGGTTATTCCACAATAACTAGCATCTAAACGAATTAAGGTTCTCATATCCCCTGCGGCAATGACTCCAGTAGGCTTGTTTAACTTACTCCTAATTATCTCCTCCAATATTGGGTCCTTAAATTGCACCTCAGCAGAAGCTTGTACATATACATAAAACTGTCTCTCATAATCCTTGTACATATTTTGTCCCTTGGTACTCTTAAGCGTATCTTTAGGAATAAGCAATACTAACTTACCGTTGATATGATTTTCAGGTAACTCCTTGATAATTAAGTCTTTTCCATTTATAATAATAGACTTTTCAAGCTCATTACCTTTTTCATCTTTAAGGCTTATTTTACTAAAACCTTGGTCCTTTGAAATATAATCATTAAAACTTATTATGCTATCTTCAGGGGATAGCTCTCCATTCACAGGCTGCTCCGAATTTATTATTAGATAATTATTATAATCAACTTGATTTACATAAACATTAATTCCAAATAATATTTCCGAATTATATATTTTCCCCCCAGCTACTAAATAACTTTTATTTAAAGCTAAGCTCTTATCTGGATGACCATAATAAAAGTTGCCTGAAAGCTTAACCCATACCATATATTCTTCTCCTGGTGATACACCAATTGCGCTTGGAAGCTCGATTGTATGATATCCCCCTTGGGGCAAAATCCCAGAAGCAACCCTAGTCTTTGGCGTGCTCACTTAGGATGCTGCAATTTTATCTATCCAAATCTCATAGGATAAGTTTTGTGCAAAAGTATAAAACCCTACAGCAGATATATATTCTTGCTTTTCCGCTTTAAATCTATTTCCTGCATACTCATAATCTGCCGCCTTATAATAGGAATACAAGGGTTTATCATATTAACTATGCATCGCATCATATTTATCTACTCTTTCTATACCATTATAAACCACATTTGTATCATATCCTAGTGAAACATCATAGTAAGATATATAAAAATAACCATTATCCCCCCAAGAGTCTCCCCAGCTGTTTTTCACTAAAAATGCCCCATCTCCAGGCGGTGGATTTAGAAAATTATATCTTGAAAAATTATCATCCCACCCCACCAGAGTTATTGCATGATTGGCGCTTTTAATATATCCATTGTAATATATAGTTTGTCCCTTCTTTATATAATAATTGGCATTATCATAATAGGAAGATGAAACTGCACCATAAGTCATAATGGCATTTTTTATTTCGTCATTATCCAAAGAATTAGCCCTAGCAGGTAAAAATATAATATCTTGTACCCTATATTGCGCTTCCAAGCCCTCTCTAACAATAATATTTTCAGCCTTAGGTGGATTAGGATAGGGATCCTGAGTTTCCAAAATAGGCCCTTTACCAGATACAAGATAGGCAGAGGCAATATAATTGTTGCCCCCTTCATTTGGTTTAGTGACACCATTATGAACCGCCATATGTATCTCTGAAAAATCATATTCCTCTCCACCGAGCCTCTTAACTGTGCTTTCTAAAGATCCATAAGTGGAAAAAGTCCAGCATGTACCTAAGCTGCCCTGATTTCTAACAGGAGTAACATATCCGTAATCCCGGAGATCATACTGTTTTGGCAAGATTGAACTCTTATATAGATTTCCCTCAAAGGGATAGATTGCTTTTTCTACTTTTACTGGCGAAGGTATATATCCACCTTCAGTATATATTTCTGTAGGATCCTGAAGAATAACTGGGGATGGTAGTTGAGTGGTATTGATGGCGTTGGTGGATTTTTCGCCATTGGGGGCATTTGCAGCGTTGGTGGCATTTGCAGCGTTGGTGGCATTTTCGGCAACATCAGTATTGGCCGATTCGGTGGTGTTGATTGAGTTGATGCTATGAATGGCATTTGCGGCCTTAGTGTCGTTAGCGGTGCGTGC
>ERZ773359.5798-NODE-5798-length-11528-cov-7.528284_pt1 | contig 11528 bp, 14 predicted proteins | sample MGYA00374955_ERZ773359 | MGnify/ENA primary metagenome ERZ773359 (study PRJEB29098, sample SAMN04486028) | biogas fermenter metagenome | study: EMG produced TPA metagenomics assembly of the Biogas fermentation microbial communities from Germany - Plant 4 DNA1...
CCCTTTCCTCTTAACTGAGGATTTACATATGTATGATCAATATCAACCTCACCGTTTTCCTTGTAAACAAAGGTGGTTTCCGCCATCAATTCATTGCTTTCGTTTACGCTGTATATGCGTCCATTTTCATATTTCCAATCCATCTTACTACTCCTATTCTCTTTTATTTTTAGTATAAGTAATTCCCGTCACTAGTCTTGATAATATATGAAGATTATCTACTGTGACAATATATTTTATCCCCTCTTAAAAAGACTATGTCCATACATGTTAACTTCCCTATAATGCGTTTTACGTATAGTTAGACCATCTCACAAACTCCTTTGTCATTAAAAGCCAGTCCTCTTATGCTGTATAGCTTGCTTAGTGTGTTAGTCCGTAGGTTACAAGGCAAACTATTCGGGAAAAAAGCTGACTTTATTTTTACCAGCACTCTTTGCCAGGTATAGTGCCCTGTCCGCCATTTCAATTAACTCCTCATATGTTGAATTACAATGCTGAGGCAATCAATTCACCATTCACCCAAAGCTTATATGCCGTAAATATTCTTGGAATCTTTAACGCTAATCTAACATTTTCCTTTGTGATAAACTCCAGTCGATAGGTTGCATAACCATATCCGGAATGCACCTTGTTATCTGTATATTTATTCCACGAACTTGGGATTTGAACATAATCGTTTAATACACCAGCTTCTACTTCATCGGGATCCAAAAGTTGATTCCAGAAAAATTCCCATTTGCCATCAACACTAACCACATCATTCTTAAGCTGTATTTGGGTTAAATCCATAACTCCCGATTCAGCCTCTGGCTTAATGTTAGATCTATGATCTGTACAGCCGACCAAAATTAATAACACGAATATAATGATTATTATATGTAGCTTGTATTTATACACCAGATTTTATCGCCCATCCTACTATAATGTGTTTATAATCTCATATGCTACTAAAAAGAGGTATCATCTCATTTAAAGCTACTATAATGCTTCTTAGTAAATCAGCCCCAGCCATGGTTGTTCTCACTTTTGACATAATATGAGTTATTGGTTTTTTCAGCACTGGAGTTTTTCAATTTCAGACATAATAATTGCATCTACATTATTCCTTCCACAAAACTCAAGTAGATGCATTTTTGCCAATTTGCCAGGGGATGTTCGTCCGTTTCCTATCTGTTAATTGTAGAGTAACTAATAGAAAATCTTGGGATATCTGCACCTGAGTAATATTCAAATCCTTATACGGGTAACACTAATAAAAGCTACAAACAGCATGTAGGTACCCCACCTTAAGGTATAGTATAGCATAGGATAATGCATTTGACTAACTCTTTTATAATCGATTGTCTAAAAAATATACCCCCAATATGTTTATTTATACACATATCGGGGGTATAAAGCGGAGTGGACAAAATAAACGTTGGTTAAAAGGCAGTTCCCTTCAATTCACCGGTGAATTTATTATCCTTCACAGTCAACCAATGAGTTGCCCCATCAATAAATTCCTGTTCATCAGGCACGCCGTCAAGGATGGTAGCGGGTTCGTCTACATCATCAAATCGGGCATAGGAACCGTTATTGCCGGAGAAAATGGTTCTGAACACGCACATAGCCTTGGTCAGCCCCTCTCCGTATGTGCTCCCCACTGCAGTGCTGAAATAGTATTGTGCTGCGTAACCGTCATCGGTCCTTATATATTCAAAAAGTAAGGCCCGTTCGCCACTATCATCGGCCTCAAGACGCAGAGCGTCAATGTCGGAACGGTAATCTACCTGAATAAAGATCTGCCCACCTTCGTCTTTATCAATGGTCATAGTGTATTTATTGGCACTTTCCCTTTGAAGATCGGCGCTTATAAACCTTTTTCCCTCTCCTGTAAATACGCTCATTACAATATCTTTTTGGGCCAGTTCCCCATCCTCCAGTGTTTCACCCCAATAAATAAGTGGTGTTATGTAATCGAATATCTCGATGTCCGGAATAAGCACCAATGACTGGCTGTGCATTACAGTTTCTTCTGCCGGGCTGTTATCTATTATATAATTGTCAAACGCCATCCGGGCATCATGGAAAGCCTCGTAGCCCCTTTCACCGTCTATCACATCATTTTTAGAATTCGTTCCACCAGACTCTTCAAAAGGCTCTTCATCGGGCAGATCCACTTCATTTCCAGAATCCCCCTGAGACGAATCTTCTGAAGGTAGATCCGGACTTTGGGATTTATTTGCCACACATGCGCAGAGAGAAAATATCAGCATCATGCTGAGGATAAAAACAAATATTTTCTTCATTAGAAATACCTCCACAGAAAGTTATTGGCATACAATATCCCATATGGGAAGAAGCTATACCCTATTTCAGAATATTGAACTTACCGATTAGAGGCAGTCTCTTGGCCTTTCCTCCGAATCCATTGATAAGACCCATAATTCCCAATATCATAATACCAATTCCAAACAATGGCATCAGAATCCACCCTATAATAGGGATCATACCTAAAATTACATTACCCGCTATACCTGCTATTAAAAGAATAAGTCCTTGGTTGGCATGAAATCTGGCATACCCGGATTCTGGACATGCGACTAGCGGTAGAAAGAACAGAATATACGCAAGACCTGCCATGGTTTTGTTCTTTTCAATATCTTCCGGGGAATAAATGTTATCCTGGGCTGCTCCCGACTCTTGGTTTATGCTTTTTTCTTCTATCATCATAACAACCTCCAAACTTTAAAATTAAGTTTCCATATTCGGTTCCCAAATACGGTTTTGACATGCCATCCCCATAAGGAAAATATCATACCTCCCTTATTAGCCCATGAGGGATATTAATACTGTAGCTTGCAAAACTTACTTAGTCACCTCAGTAGTTCACATGATAAACGAAAAAAACCCCCCTCATTAGAACTAATGAGGGGGGCTAAAGCCCTATATTATCTGTTATTGTTTGTATTCTTGCAGTAATAAGAAGAGTTCAGTACGGCTATTAATGTTCAGCTTCCTATATATGGATGTACAATATGTATTGATGGTCGCATAGGCTTTCGACTGTATACCTGAAATCTGCCGTAGAGTATATCCCTCCAGGAGCAGGTTACACACCTCAATTTCGGCAGGAGTTAGCTTATAATCCTTCAGTCTTGCCTCCAGTCTCGAGCACTGGCTGATATCCCCGCGGTAGGCGTCGTCGATCCATTCTCCTGAATACAGCATCTTAGTAAAGAAAGGAGACAGGATGAAAAACAGGATGATAATACATATGGAAATAAAGGCCATCAATATAGATGATACCGCCATCTGGGTCTGTCCGAAGAAAACCCCTAATAATATAAATGAGGTAAAGTAGCACAGTGATGAAAGTAAAAAGCCGGTCCGGTAAAAATAGACGCTTTGGAATTTTTTTATCATAAATCCGGCGAGATAATAGGTGTTAACAATGCCTATTGAATAGGCAATACCGAAGCTAAGGGCAGACACTAGCCCCACTTCCGGATACTGCATTCGTACTAGATCTACCACAAACCCCAAGGCCAAAAATGCAAAGGAAAGATTCAGCATTATGCATATATTCATAGAAAAACGGGTTTGTAAAAGAAGGATTACGACAATCCCTACCAGAATTCCTATGAAATAAAGGCTTTCTATCTGGCTTTTCGTAAAACCGTCAATCTGTTGGATGGCGGCTGGAGCTATCACATCATTTAAGGCAAATACAATAAAAATTACAGGCATTAGAGAGTATGCCTTGACAGGTGCTTTTACTTTTTGTAAGGAAGGGACCTGGTCAGCATTGGATTTTATATGGTATGTGCTAAAGGCCAAGATTACCAAGATGAAAAATATCAGAATGGTAAAGGGATGCAGGATAAACTTCCTATTGTTTAATAGCGGTTTTACATACATTAATACCTTGGGAAGCAGCACAGCCAGAATCATGGAATAAAACTTTTCCGGATTATTCAGGACCATAAAAAAACCGTATACATGGGAGATAAAGATGTGCCCTATACAGGGTACGGTAATCAGCATAATAATTTTCGAAGGAACACCGGGTCCAAGAATCAGTACTGATACAAAACATACCAAGGAAAGGATCACGCTGTAAAATGAGGCGGGTACAAATCTTTTCCCATCAAAAAGGAGGGGTATCAAGCTCCCGGTAATCAGCATGACATAAAAGTAAAAGGCTGTGTCGCCTACGATCTCCTCGAAAAGACTTACTTTAACTGCAAAGTCTCCCATTGGCAGAAAATATGCATAAAGCCATATGGAAACAGCAATCCAGCCCACAAAATACGGCATATTTTCCCTTGTGACAGCTTTGATGCTTAGTTTATTTACAGACCAGGATGCAGACCCCAAGAGATTTTTTAAATCAATCTTATGTGTTCCCATTTTTACACCCTCCTGTGCTGGCCTGTACACCTTGTACATGCCCCACAAACACTCCGCTTCTTGCTGCTTCTCTACGATCATATACCATATGTTACTAATATATCAATAAAATGAAATATAGCAACTCCATTATAATACATTAATACGTATAATAACAGTAATAATTCATAACATGACTGAATTGAACTGTAGTCACCCCAAAACTTGCAGTTAGGAACTCCGAAATTGGAGAATCCTTGTGCTCAATCTTTAAAGCCTCTATCCTCTCCCGAATCCTTTCTGCTATTTCTACTGCGGAATAAATGTCTGTATCGGGCAATATACATGCAAACTCTTCTCCCCCATATCGGGCCGCCAAATCAACATCTCGGTTTATACAGTATGATAACACCTTGCCGATTTGGCGCAAACATTCGTCACCCATGACATGACCGTAATAATCATTGTATTCCTTGAAATGGTCAATATCCAATAAAATGATTCATAATTTAGAGTTTGAACGTCTAAGCCTGGAATACTCATGTTCCAAAGTGGCATCAAAACATCTTCTGTTGGCTATTCCCGTTAGGCTGTCCATATTGCTCAATTCTGTCAACCGTTAATTCGATTCTTCCGATTTAGAAACTTCTATTCAATCATTTTCCGTATGCCTTTCATGGTGTCAATATCACTCCATTAACTTGGCTGAAGTATATTGAGTAGAACGGAACTCGTCACTTACACTGGTATATAAAAAATAATTTATTTCAGTTAGAGCATAACATTATTTGTTGACAATACGACTGGGCAGTCATATAATATAAGTGTGAATATGACCACCTGGTCACATATTATTAGATGGAGGATCTGATGCCGAAAGCAACCTTTTTTAACTTGCCGAATGATAAGAGAAGCTTAATAATCTCAGCTGCTATGAAAGAATTTTCTAATGCCAATTATGATGCAGCCAGTATAAATCAAATATGTAAAAACTCAAACATTGCCAAAGGGAGCTTCTATCAGTATTTTACCGATAAGCTGGATCTGTACGTATATATAATGACTTTAGCCGTCGAAGAGAAAATCAAGTTCTTTTCCGCCATTATATCTGAATTTCACACCTTAACATTATTGGAACAAATTCGTTTGCTTTTTCGCAAGGGAGTAGAATTTGCAAATAAGCATCCTGAATATGCTGCCTTAGGTGAGCAATTCTCAAAAGAGGATAATGAATTAGCAAAATTAGCTGTTACTAAGGAGGGGAACAAACAAGCAGAATCATTATTTATTCAAATGATACTCAATGCAAAAACAAAAGGCGAAATAGACAGCAGCGTTGATTCCTTAGCCTTAAGCCTGTTGTTGCAATCCTTATATGGTGCAGTCAATAAATATATAGTTGGAAAGTTGGAAAACGCCAGTTATGAATATAACGAAGAAGACATAAACAGCCTTGTGGATTCACTTTTAAATATTATATTTCATGGAATTCAGAATAAAGTAGATTAAATTCCAAGGAGGCCTGTCATGAAGAAGAAGGTAGATTTCATATTGGGGATGGTCTTTGCACTTGCTACCATAATATTCATCGTACTATTTCTAACCAATGACACATTTTTCAACTGGGCATTTGAAAGACATCACAATATATTAAGCTGGTATATCAGGCCTTTGTTTATAATACCAATAGTCATATTTGCATTCAAGAAAAGTTTTACTGGTGTATTTGCTTCCGTATTTGCTCTGTTTACAAGTATGTTCTGGTTTCCTGTTCCAGCTACAAAGAATCCTCAAGTTATAGAATTTTTAGCTTTTGAGATGGATTACCTTAAGGATACATGGACCGTTCCCAAAATAGTAATAAGCTTGGCAGTACCCCTATTTTTCTTTATGCTCCTTACAGCTGCATGGAAAAGAAACTGGAAATGGCTTTTAGGAGTTATCATAGGTGCAGCTGTTTTAAAATTTGTTTGGAGTATTGCATTTAGTGGCGAAGCGGGCATGTCTATTCTAAAACCTGCATTATTAGGATTGGTTGTATGTATAGGTGGTTTGGGTTATTTTTTCAAGAAGCATAAGCGTGCGGGAAAAAAACAAAAAATTAGCAAGTAAATATTACCTTGCTAATCAAGTCCCCACAAATTTCAAACCCAAAAATCAGGAGGTGGACAGCTCCTTTCACTTGCTTTCCTATAATAACTCAATATATTTCATACATACAACTCCATAAAACCAACTGTGAAAGGCAGTTGCTCAAATTTCTTAGTACCTGTATGGATAAAACCATAAGCTGTATACCATTCTCTAAGTTTTATGTTTTCTTCAATTATCCCTATAGTGATTTTTCTACCACCAAGTTCTTTTACTTTACTCTTACAGATATTCAACAGCTCTTTACCATATCCTTTATGGCGGTACTCAGGAAGTATACATAGGTTTTTAATTTCGAAGGAAGTATCACTGTTTTTATTGAGAGAAATATATCCAACTATTTCTCCCTCTGAAAAATAGCCGTACATTAAATAACCTCTTTTAAATTGTAACCGTAGTCTTTCAACGTCGATAAAACTTGTATGACCGGGGCAATTCTCCTCAGTAACTCCGAACTCATGGGCAACTGTAGCAAAACTTTTGCGAATTACTCCAGCACAACTTTCAAGCTGCTCCTCCCCGATAATATATATCCCATTTTTCATGGACTAGTACACCTCACATACATAAGAATTATTCCTGGCTTTTCTATGTCATACAGCTATACGAATTTACTAAAAAATACTCCGTAATCTCTCCTTACCTCGACGCAAAGGGTTCATGGTAAGTTGCATCGCTGCTTTGATAAGGTCGTGTATAAAGCCCCCCTTATCTTATTATGAAATTTATCATCCCTTCTCCAAAACAAGGCATAATGTGTCTGATTTACCGGTATATGGACTGCCACAAACATCATCATAAATACTGTGCACCCGGAACCCAAGAGGCGTTACCTCATTGAGCAAGGTATCTTTAGTGTACACCGTGTCCCAGATAAGGTATTCCGATATACCCTTCTCTGTAATTACAATGACCTTGTAGACCTTTACAGTATTGTTTTCATAATAATACTCAGCTTCCAGACATAAGTAGGGCTTATCGCTCCAAAAACCTCCATTTCCATGGTATGACCAGGATGTATGATCTATCTTGCCGTCATAAGTTTGTTCGGTGAAGACATCAAAAATGAACAGGCCCTTGGGCTTAAGCCCCCGGTGTATTTTTGACAGCAGCTTACTTCTCTCATCAGGGGTTAAGGCAGCGTAGTCACAGTAGATCAATGTAATTACATCAAATGCCTCGTTGTAATCCATCTCCAAATAATTCTGGTATACATATTTGGTTTTAGTGTCGTGCTCTTTTGCATAAGCAATGGATCGTTTGGAATAATCCATACCTGTTACATCATATCCTGCATCTGACAACAGTTTGGTGTAAAGTCCCGGGCCACAGGTCAAGTATTCTACTGCCTGCCGGTATGAGACTTGTAAGCCACTTTACCGAACGGTCAATATAGCTGTGCCTGCGACTTGCCGCATCCCAATCCGGGCTGAGATGAGCTTCAAGCATTCCCTTTGAAATATGCTCATCGTCCCAAAAGGGCCCATGACTGCGCTGCCAGAGGTCAGGTTTTTGTAAATGAATAAACAATTTGCTTATCATTGAATTTGACTCAAACACATTTTCCCTTGTAGAGTCCCCCATATCCACACCTCCGCTTTACTAAACCTCTTTAGAAAAATGGTTATCTTTTCTTAAAGCCTCCATTTTTCTTCCTTTGCTTGCTCCACTTGGCTATGTCCTTATGCCATTGCTGTTTTTGACGTAAATACCCGGCCTTGTCATCGGAATATTTAGCTTCCCGTTTTAGCTGTAAATAGCTCTCCCAGCGCTCCTCCGAGAGTTCACCGCTCATAATCGCTGCCTTAACTGCACAGCCCGGCTCGGTCTGATGACGGCAATCGCTGAACTTACACAGCCCAATATAGCTTTCCACGTCGCTGAAGGCTTCACCGAGACCAGTGCTCACATCCCACATTCCAAGCTCCCGCATACCAGGTGTGTCGATAATCATAGCCCCATTTTGAAGTCTAATAAGCTGCCGATGTGTAGTCGTGTGTCGGCCTCTCGAATCGTCCTCACGAATATCATTTACCTCCATAAATTCCTGTCCTGCAAGGGCATTGACCAGGCTTGATTTGCCAACGCCGGATGAACCGAGAAAGACAATTGTTTTGCCTGGCTTCAGGTAATCCTCCAGCATATTCAGCCCAAAACCGGTTATTGCACTGATGGCATACACATCAGCTCCTGATGCAACCCGTTGTGCTGCCCGCATTTGCTCAGAATAATCCTCTACCAGGTCGGCCTTTGTCAGTATGACCACCGGTACGGCTCCGGACTGCCATGCCAGGGTAAGGTACCGTTCCATACGTTTAAGGTTGAAGTCAAAGTTAAGGGATTGCATGATAAATACATAGTCAAAGTTTGCGGCTACTGCTTGCTCCCCCCGTCCGGGTGTCGGGTCACGTCTGGAAAAGAAGGATTTCCTTTCGAGAGTTTTGATAATCTGACTGTCACCGCTGGGGTTATAATTTATCAGTACAAAGTCACCTGTCGTTGGAAATTCTTCTAACCCGTTAAGGTAATATATGCTAGATTTTAATCTGCCAAAGGTAGGCCCATATTCACAAATAAGCTCATATCTCTCCTTGTGTACTGCCGTAATACGTGCCGGGATACCACTACAACCTTCCGGCACCATAGTTGGTATAAACCCATAATCTGCTAAATTCAATTTCCGAACCCTCCTGTATTGATATATTGTTAAGAGTGTTGTTAATCACATTCATAAGTCAACAACTCCTTTCTTTGGATGGCTATAAAAAAACAAAAAAATACCGCAGAAAGCAGCCTTTTGATATATCTGCAAACTGCGGTTTATGAATAAGTGTACAAAAAAGCACACCTATTCGATGTGCTGTAATAATTTGCAGTATTCACGAAAGGTTACTTCTTAATTAGGCACGGCAAAAAAAGTGTCCATTGCACCAGATAAAATCGCATGGATTTTTGCCCTGCCGCTATTCAGTTTTATGACATCAACACCCCGTATAAAGCCGTCATAAAACATTTCCCCTTTCTTTCCTACCTGCAGTAGTTATCAACAAACATATAATACCATATGCCAGTTTGTATTTTCAACTTTTTTATGCTATTTTGCAACACTATGAGCTAATACTTTTTTCATGCTTATCCAAAAATTCCAGAGCATCTTTTTCATCCAGAGGTTTGCTGATGAGATATCCTTGTACTTTATCGCAGCCGTGTTCTTTTAAATACTGCAGCTGGACATCGTGTTCAACCCCTTCGGCAACTGTAGTGTGGCCCATTTTGTGTGACATGGAGATGATATCGCATGTTATAGCTTTACTTAGATCCGTATGTAACAGCCTATCTATGAAATATTTATCAATTTTCGTACTGTCAACTTCCAATTCCTTCTCTCTGGACAGGGAGGAATAACCGGTACCAAAATCATCTATGGCTATATGTAAACCAGCTTCCTTTAACTTCTCTATTACATGATTGATGTTATTAAAGTCGGTAATAAAGACCGATTCAGTAATTTCGATGCCGATATTGCCAGGATTAACCTGAATTTGGTTTATTAACTCAAAAAACCTGTTGGTGAAATCCGGATTCAACAGCTCAACGACAGAAATGTTGATGGAGACACGGATATCATCATATCCACGCTCCTTGAGCTTTCTTAAGAATCGAAGGGCCTTGACCAAGACCTTTTCTCCAATAGGTATAATTAGCTTTGTTTTCTCGGCGATAGGAATGAATTCCAGGGGCGACACCAGACCATACTTTTCTGTCCTCAGTCTGGCCAGGGCTTCAAAGCCAACGAGCGAACCTGTTTTTAAACTTATAATCGGCTGATACTGCAAAAATAGTTCATCCTTGGTATCATTATCCATTGCTATGGCGTTGAGGGTTTTTACAATATCCCTTTCACGGTTAACCAGGGCTTCCAGCTCTTCATCGTAAAAACTAATTTCAAAGTCCCTGCCAAACAGGTTGATACACCTTTCAGAAGCAATGAGAAGCCTTCTCAGGAGCAGATCAATATCGGTTTCATTCTGGTACTCCCCCATCTCCAGGATTCCAATTCCGCCTCCTATTCTTTCTGTTATAAATAAGGATTCCAGGATTTTTGCAACCTTGTTGCTAAAATCGAGAAGTTCGTCTTTGTCCTTGTAGTCCAGGAGATAGAAGATAAAGCGATATTCGCGCGGATGGAATAAAATCCGATTATCGGAACAAAGCTGACTTAGGGCCTCAGCTGTCTTTTTTATCAGATCCTGAGAATACTGGAAACCATGACTCATTGTTAATAACTGCATCATACCTAAGCTGATGCCAACAAGAGCTTTTTTAGACTTTTTCCTTAACTTGATATCCCTTTCTAATACTGACACTAAATATTCCCGATTGTACAAGCCTGTCCATCTATCATGCTCATAATTATATCTTAGGGTATCTTCAACTGCTTTCCGGTCTGATATGTCGAGAACGATTCCTTCCAGTGCTTCGACTGCACCGTTCTCGTTATATATGCCTTGCCCCCTCTCAAGAACCCATTTTCTCTCACCTGTGGCAGTTATAATCTCATACTCATAGATAAAGGGCTGCCTTTTGGCAAGAATCCGTTCCCATTCCTTGTATAAGGATTCCCAGTATTCGGGGGAGATAATCTTTATAGGATATATCCCTGTTATAAAGCAGGCTCTCTGGGGGATAGCCCGTAAGATTTAAGCAGCCTTCAGAAACATACTGCATTGTCCAGTCGTCATCGTAGTTGCACCTGTATGCAAGTCCTGGGAGGTGGGATAGAAAAACAGACTTACTGCGTTCACTCTCATGCAAGGCTTTTTCAATGGCTTTACGCTCGGTGATATCCTTGATCAGACAGATATGGTTGTATTGCTGGTGATCTGATAGAGTAAAGGGAGCAGCAACCTTATGAACCCAGACGATGGAACCATCTGGTTTGACATACCGTTTATCCATTGAATAAATATTTATTTCACCTGACAGAAGCTTCCTGAAATTAT
>ERZ773359.5803-NODE-5803-length-11520-cov-12.941212_pt1 | contig 11520 bp, 10 predicted proteins | sample MGYA00374955_ERZ773359 | MGnify/ENA primary metagenome ERZ773359 (study PRJEB29098, sample SAMN04486028) | biogas fermenter metagenome | study: EMG produced TPA metagenomics assembly of the Biogas fermentation microbial communities from Germany - Plant 4 DNA1...
GTAAAAGTCTCTGGATTCCCGATTACTAATTTCAGGACTAACAGGGGAGGCCCCCATGCTGCTTCGCAGCACCAGATAACAATGAAAGCCTGGGGGCTATCCTGTTAGTGTTTAGTTTTTTAAGCTTTTAAGTTTTAGTTTTTTATTTTTAGTTTTTCTCCTTCGGGTGGCAATAAGGGGCACTCCCCCTTATTGCCGTTCACAAAACAATCAGGCGCACCCCCTATCATCTCCTTGGCGTATCTATTCCTCCTCAAAGGCTTTCTTAAAGCGGATGGCAGGGTCGTCAAATACTACTTTCTTCGGGTCAAAGTGTTCGGGGTCGAATTTTCCTCCCAACCACGTTAACATTTCTTCGTATTCATCATCGTCTGGATTGCTAATGATTTCTAAGAGTCTTTCGTATCCCGAAACCCCTCCACAATCTTCCGGAGGGCAGGCTCTTTTCCCTCCCAGACATACTGGATACCTAACCCCGGTTTCTCGAGATAGAATTTTTTCTAGTTCTACTTCGTGTTCCCAGCCATCACCAAAATCATAAAAATATACTGCTACTTTATTTTCCGGAGTAAACCACTTGGCAATTTTCTGCCTCCAGCCGGAAAGAGTTGCCCTGCTCCAATCGTCGTCATCGCTAGGAAGTCCTATTAGCTTCAGAGCTCCTGTAGCGGGATTAACTATTTCAAATCGATGAAGGTGGTAATCTTGCCAGCCCATAACATCCTGGATGGCCACATGTAAATCCCAGAAAGTATAGGTTTCTGGAACCTGGATTCGCCGCCAGATGGGTGGTTTGATTCTTTTTAAAGTGATTTTGAACTGGTATACCCGATCAAATTTTCTTTTCATGATTTACCCCCTCTTAAGATTAGTGCAAAACTTAACTTTATTCACCTTTCTCATATTTGAGCCAGAAGCTTTTCTTCCGAGCGTGAGTCTCTGCTATTTTTTGGTAATACAGCTCGTGAGGTGGAAACCCCTGCCAGTCAGAAACTTGAGGGGCAAGTTCCTCCAATTTTTTCAAATAGCGTACTCCATGGTGATAATATTTAGATTGGGCTCGGCTCAGAATAGATTCCAAAAGCTCCCGGTAGATAACGGTAGCCGCAAGTAGCCGGTTTTCCTTTTCAAAACGCTGGGCCAGAGGCAACATGAGATTATACAGGTCGCCGTTTAAAGCAGTTACATTTTCCAATAGATACTTTTGGGCGAGATCAATCTGGTTGGTATCAAGCAAGAAAGATAGATCAGAATAGGAAAAAGAAGGAGTGACCAAAATTTCCTGGCTGGCTTCGGCTATCACTTTTTCTCGTTGGTGTTCGCCAATGATGGACAAAAGCTCTTCTAAAGTATCGATGTCTTTGTGTTGACGGAACATTTTCCAGGCTACTTCTGCTAATTTTTCCTGGTCGTTGATTTTTCGATAAACATCTAACAACAATTTATCTCGCCTATATTCTTCTAAAATTGTCTTTTGTGGAATTTGCTTTACCCAATGAAGGGCTTTCCCCGGGTCTTGTGCTTCTAAATAGACCTCGGCAATATTTAAACAGGTGGCAGGAGAAAGATCGGGCCAGATAGCTAAGGCAGCTTTCTCAAACAGGGGAGCATCCTGTAGCTGACGAGCTAATGACTCTACTGCAAAAAGAGAGTGTCGAGCAGCATATTGACCATCTGTGGTAGTTTTATCAATATTTTCGGCATTCTCCCAGAACCGTTGGGCCAGGGAGCGCAAAGTTTCCTCGGGCAAAAATTGGGAAGCTTGGTCCACCAATTTTTCCCGGACTCCGTATTCGTCTTCTTGGTAAAGCTTGAAAACTAAGTCGGACAGGTATGATTTATTTGCTATATCCCGAGCATAATGGGTAAAAAGCTCAGTGGCATCGAAACGAAATATCTCTCCCATAAACCCGTAAGAATCGTCACAGGATTCTAAAATTTTGCTGTCAATTTCAAAGAGAGCTACCACAAGCTCTAGCCCAGTTTTGGGGTCTTCTATTACCGCCTGGATATCGGCTAAAAAATCTGCTAGTTCTTGGGCATAACTGCGAGCTTCTCCTTTTCCCACGAATCGCTCTCTCCGCTTTAGGCCAGCTAATTTTGCCTTAAAATACCGGAGGCTATCCTCCGGAGAGGATAGTAATCGCTCAACTAGTTTCCTGGCCTGGTCGCTGCGGGTGGATAAATCCAAAAGAGCATCGGCTAACTTTTCAGCTCCCAATCCGATCAGTTGTTCTCTGGGGTTGACAGGTGTCATCGAATTAAACCTCACCCTAATAACTCAAGTTGATTTTCATTTTACCACTTTTTTACCCTTGGGTTACTTTTTTCAGAGTTGGATAAGTTCCCACTGGAGCCGGTTCCATCCGCAACTTCTAAGCTTTACATCCTAATTTCCCGGAAAATTATAACTATGTTTCGGGTCAAGCCCCAGACTCTCTATAGTTTGGGGCTTGGTGATCTCTGTGAAAATGGGTTCATACTTGCTGCAATAGCAAACTTGAGTCAGTGCCTTCCACTCCAGGAGCAGATCCCAAACTGTGTACTTCTCAATCAGCCCGGTATCTCGCATCTTTTTCCGCAAAGCACTCAGGTAAATGAGAACAATAAACTGGATAAAAAGCTGACCATCCATAATGGGAAAACTGTGAATGCGGAGTCGTTAAAACCCTGTTTTCATAATTATAATCATGACTGTTATTAAAAGGATTTGTGAAGAAAATATTGCCACAAAGCAGTTTATTTTCAGGTTTTTAGAGGTTCATAGTTATAAAATACTCGCGGGAAATCAGGTTACTTTTAACCTTTAATCCTACACTGCAGGCACTGAGGATGTTTTCTATCCCCAGTAGTTTCTTGTCTTTTGTTATTTCTTTTTTGCATCTGTCTTTTAACTTTTTAGCACCGCAGGTAGTTTTGGACATGACAAAAAGGGATGTCCCCCCTGAATGTCTTTACGAGGTGTCCAGAGGCTTTTATAAAAAGATTGCAGAGTGAGGTTACCTTCTGTGGTTTTTGTGATTAACTATATAATTATGATAACCGAGAGGAGGTCGAAAAATGAACAAATTTTCTCAAGAGCTGTTTTCTCTTTTTTTGGAGAGTCCTAAAATTGATACCCATGAGCACTTGCTTCCCCCGAAGCAGTTTAGAGAAAACCCCGATATTCTATTATCTATTCTGGAACGGAGCTATTTATCCTGGATTCTATCTGGTACCACAGGAAAAAGCTCTGGCTTAACTCGAGAAGAGTTATTGTCTCGACTTAAAACCATTCCCGCAAGCTCTTTTTACCGCTATTTAATTCGAGCGTTCCAGTTTATGTATGAATTTCGAGAAAACACCCTCAACCGGGAAAACTGGGAAGGTCTTTCTCAGCAAATCAGAGAGAGCTATGAAAAAGATGATATGATAAAAAAGTGGTTGTCTGGCCGATTAAATATCCAGAAAATCATTCTCGATCGTTACTGGATAGTGGGAGATTTTCAAGTAGATAGAGAAATTTTTTCTCCCGTTCTGCGACTGGATTCTTTCTTTTTTGGCTATAGTCGGGAAGCCCGTGACCACGACGGTCAAAGCCCCTATTTTTATGCCGACCGAGAAAGGATACAAGTGGAAACTTTTAGCGAATATTTAAGCCTGATTGACCACATTCTTCAAAAAGGGATGAGAGAGGGAATTTCTGCACTTAAACTTGCCATTGCCTATGACCGGGGACTTTCTTTTAAACAGGTAACTCGAACGAAAGCTGAGGTGGCTTTTTACCGAAAAGCAGGAGAAGAAACCCCGGAGGAAATTGCTAATTTTCAGGATTTTATTTTCCATTACTCTTTCCAAAAAGCTGAGGAGTTAGGCCTTCCCGTTCAAATTCACACCGGCCCGGGCAAAGCTTTTCAGACAGCCCCCTCTCTTTTGGGGCCAATTCTGGAAGAATACCGGACAGTAAAGGTTTCTCTTTTCCATGGAGGGTTTCCCTGGGTGGGAGAGCCAGGAGCCATGGCGCTTTTTTATCCCCATCTCTATTTAGACTTAGTATGGCTTCCTCTTTTATCCCCTGCTTTTTCTCGGCTGGCTCTCAGGGAGTGGCTGGAGACTACCGGAGGAGCCCGGATAATGATGGGGGGAGATTCCTGGAATGTAGAAGGAGCAGTGGGGTCGATATTGTTTAATCTGGAGACTATGGCTCAGGTTCTGGGAGAAATGGTAGATACTGGATATTTAAGCATGAATGAGGCTCAGGAAATCGGTAAAATGATTCTCTGGGATAATCCTCGGGAGTTTTTCCTCCCACCTCAGGCGAAATAAGCAATTTATGATGACAGAAGGGAGGAGATACGCTGAAGAAGCGGTCATAAAAAGAGACTATGTTTGCCCCGGTTAATAAATGAAATACAGGGAGTATGCTTAACCACAAAAACTCTGATAATACCACCGAGGAAAGTTCCTATCTCTTTCAGGAGTTTTTGCCCTTTTCTTTTGTTTTATTCTTTTTTGGGTGTTTTTTCTTTTGTTCAAGGGCTGAAGGAGAAACAGTGCTTTTTCGCCGAGAAGGAATAAAAGAGGAGAAATGATCCACATCTTCCGAGGTAACTATCCCCCAATCTTGCAAAATATGTAAAACAGCCTCTCTTTTGGCTTCTTGTCCGAGGAGCTGGCCTATCATACCTAAATAATCTGAGCTAGAAATCAGATAACCGTGTTCCATTCCCTGCCGTTTCACTGCCAGCTCCAAGAGCTCATGCACTACCGGGGTTTGAGTTCCCAGCAAAATCCTACTGGCTCTCAGATGTTCCCTTTTCGCAGGCATAAAGTCTTTTTACATCCTCAATCAGTAAATCGGGTATGGTTTTAGTCTTTTCGAATAGATCACTATAGGCATCCACCCATCTCCGCCATATCTCTCTTACCTGGTCATCACCAACCGGCGCCCCCTTTTCTAAAAAGGCTGTAGGTTTGGTAGCATTTAGCCATTCAGTAATGGTCTTCAAGGTTTCCAGAGTAGCAAACCGTCGATCAGCCATCTCTCGAGTGTAATCTTTAATATCCATGGTGATTCCTCCTTCACATCTTTGGTTCTCCTATTTTACTCTCTCCATTTCTTTTTATCAATAAGCGGGTACTGCGTGCACTCGAGAATTTGAAATTCGCTCTTCAGGAGGGATGATAGCCAACCAGCATAATTACTAAAATGGGTAAAGAAATGTTTGAGGACAATTAAGAAGTCGGCAGAAGTTTTATAAACGGTTATGTGTAGGATTGTAACACCGAGATTAAGATACTAAAGAGAAATATTGGGGTTTAAGGAATGTAGAGGCTTACTGGAGAAAGATACTACCGCGATTCTCACCACAAAGATAATGTTTCCACCCAATTTGACAGAGAGCCCTCGCCCTATTGACAAACGAGGGGGGAAATTATACAATTTAGCTCACTTTAATAGAATAAAGACTGAGAGCAGGATTAGTAACCAGGGGAAGGATTAGAGAGAGCCTGGATAAGGTGGGAGTCAGGTATTCAGAACCTGGTGAAATGGCCTGGGAGTTGAAGCTGCGAAATTAAGTAGTGGTTTACGGGTAGTCTCCGTTAAAAAGACTGCACTCTTCCAGTGTAAAAGAGGTTGGCTTGTGCCAGCGAAATAGGGTGGTACCACGAGATTAACCCCTCGTCCCTCGACGAGGGGTTTTTTGTTATATAAGGAAGAAATAGCAGGAGGTGAGAAAATGGGAGAAAAACTCCGGACTTATGAAGAAATCAATGAAAAAATCCGACAGGGTAAAGCAGTAGTGGTGACTGCTGAGGAAGTAATTGACTTAGTAGAAGAAAAAGGTGTAGAAAAGGTTGCTCAAGAAGTAGATGTGGTGACCACTGGCACTTTTGGAGTGATGTGCTCATCAGGAGCTTTTTTTAATATCGGGCACACCAAACCCCGCATGAAAGTCAGCGAAGCCTATCTCAACGGAGTAATGGCCTACTCTGGTTTAGCTGCTGTGGATTTCTACATCGGGGCAGCGCAGGTAGCTCAGGATGACCCGCTCAACAAAATCCATCCCGGAGAATTTAAGTATGGTGGAGGACATGTGATTCAGGATTTAGTGGCAGGAAAAGACGTCCTTCTCGAGGCCTATGGTTATGGAACAGATTGCTATCCCCGCCGAAAGTTAGTAACCTGGATCAATTTGGCGGACTTAAACGAAGCCTACCTTTTTAACCCCCGCAATGCTTACCAGAACTACAACGTGGCGGTGAACCTCTCTTCTAAAACCCTGTATACCTATATGGGGGTCTTGCTCCCCAAATTAGGCAATGCCAATTATTCTTCCGCCGGACAACTTTCTCCTCTGCTTAATGACCCTTTTTATCGAGTAATCGGGGTAGGAACGCGAATTTTTCTGGGAGGAGGAGTGGGATATGTAGCCTGGCAGGGGACGCAACACAACCCTGGAGTAGAGAGAAACGAACGAGGTATACCCAAAGACGGAGCAGGAACCCTGGCGGTTATTGGAGACTTGAAAGGAATGAATGCTAACTGGTTGTGGGGAGTAAGCATGAGGGGCTATGGTTGCTCTATGGCCGTGGGTCTGGGAGTCCCTATTCCTATCCTGGATGAAGAAACCCTTTATTATTGCGCAGTAAAGGATGAAGATATACTGGCTCCTGTTATAGATTACAGCGACGCTTATCCCAACGGGACAGGGGAGATATTGGGTTATGCGAGCTATGCCCAGTTGCGCCAGGGAAAGATAAAGATAGAAGGGAAAGAAGTTCCCGCTGCTTCTCTATCCAGCTACTCTCGAGCCCGGGAAATAGCCCTGACTCTGAAAGATTGGATTCAAAAAGGAGATTTCACTTTAACTCAACCAGTTCTACCTCTTCCGGGGAAAGATGCAGGAGCTCGTTTCCACAATCTTCCCGAAAGACCGGTAAATAATGGAAGAGTGGGGAGGTGAAAATATGAACTCTTCCCAGAAAGTAGTTTTGCGGTTTCCTCCTGAGCTGGTAGAGCGACCTCTCGTGTGTGAGCTGGCTCTTCAGTTCGGGCTGCATTTCAACATTATGCGCGCTTCTATTTCCCCCCATCGGGAGGGACTTATGGTGATAGAAATAATTGGAGAAAAGAAAAAACAAGAAGAAGGACTGCAATTTTTGCAGGAAAACGGTTTAGAGGTTGAATCTCTGAGCCAGGATATAAAAATGGTGGAGGAGCGCTGCATTCACTGCGGCTCTTGTGTAGGAGTTTGCCCCACCGAGGCTCTTTATGTGGAAAAACCTTCTTATTTAGTAAAATATGATGAAACTCAATGTATTGCCTGTGAAATGTGTGTTTTAGCCTGTCCCACTCACGCTATGGAGGCTCTTTTGTGACCAGATACGTAGAACGGTGGTATCGTGGATATACGAAGGCGCCGGATTTAGTGCCCTTTTCTGTACAGATTAAAGAGAGCGACCTTTTAATTTGGGCAGAGAAAAATCTGCAGGACCTGGCTTATAAAAGGTTAGAAAAAGAGAGAAACAACTTAGAGGCCTATCTGCGCTATGACCCTGATTTTTTGCATTCTTTAGTTCCGGTTGCTGCTTCTCCTTTTGCTCCTCCCCTGTGCCAGATGATGGCAAAAGCAGCAGAAAAAGCAGGAGTAGGTCCTATGGCTTCTGTTGCCGGAGCAATAAATGAGATGGTGGGAGAAGAGCTCCGGCAAGAAAGCGAGGAGATAATAATTGAAAACGGGGGAGATTTACTGGTCTTTTCTCGGGAGGCTCGGGTTGTGGCAGTGTATGCCGGGGAAGATTCTCCTTTCAGCTTCCGGATAGGCATTAAATTGCCTCCGGGCAAAAAATGGGGGGTGGCTACTTCTTCAGGAATAGTTGGCCATTCTTTAAGCTTCGGTAAAGCAGATGCTGTGGTTGTGGTAGCTGAATCATCAGCTGTGGCTGATGCCTGGGCTACCAGCCTCGCTAACCGGGTGCAAGAAAAAGAAGACATAAAGAAGGTATTAAAATTTTCTCAACAAATTACTGATATTCAAGGGACTTTAATAATTCTGGGAGAATTTTTAGGAGTGGAGGGAAATATTCAGATAGAAAAACTTTAAACTCTTTTTTGTGGTAAAATTTAAGAAAATACCTGGCGGGGGATAAAGAAAATGGCTCTGGTAATCATCTTTGTTTTGGCGCTTCTTGCTATTTATGTCTCGGGAATAGAGAGAACAAAGTCCATCTCTCCTGAGGTGCGCGAATTGTTTCACCAGGGTTTCTCTCTTGTCCGGGATAAAAGATATACAGAGGCTCTGGAAATTTATGACTTCATCATAAACTTGTTGCCCGACGATCCTACAGCTTATGCCCAGCGAGGTAACGTTTACTACTATTTAGGAGAAATAGATAAAGCCATCGAAGATTATTCTAAAGCCATTGAGCTGAAGCCCGATTTTGCCGAAGCTTACAACAATCGGGGAAATGCTTATCTATCAAAAGGAGAAATGGAACGAGGAGTTAGAGACCTGACCAGGGCAGTGGAGCTAAGTCCTCAATTGAAAGAAGCGTTTTTCAATCGGGGAATAGCTCGCTCAGAAGAAGGAAAGTATAAGGAAGCATTGGAAGATTTCAGCCAGGTAACTCGAATTGACCCTCAAGAGGCCGACGTATATCTTGCCCGAGCCCGTCTCTTGTTAAAATTAAAGACTTATTCCAACCAGGTTCTGGCTGATATCAATCATTTTCTGGAATTTTATCCTTCTCATCCTCAGGCTTATTTTCTGAGAGGAATATGTTTTTCCCGCCAGGAAGATTATTATCAAGCCATCCAGGATTTTTCCCGGGCCTTAGAGTTTAAAAGTGACTTCCCTATGGCTTACTACTACAGAGGAATTGCCCGGATTAAACAAGGGGAATATGCAGAAACCATAGAAGACTTTACCGCTGCTCTAAATTTAGAGCCGGAATTTTACCCTGCTCTTCTGGGAAGGGGAATAGTTTATTACCAGAAGAAAGATTATGAACTGGCTAAAGAAGACCTCGACCGAGCGATAAAACTCAACCCCCGGTTCTATAAAGCTTACGGCTTCAGAGCTATGGTTTACCGGGCACTGGGGAAAGAGGAAGAGGCAGAAAAAGACTGGGAAGAGTTTTTAAAAGGAAACATCATCGATAGTTTAGCCGAAGAAAATTTAGAAGAAGAAGCAAATGACCTCTTTTCCTGGGGAGAGAAAATACTTCTCTGGGGCGAAAACGAAGAGCTGAAGGAAGAAGGAATGGTAGCGGGGGTCGGATTCGAACCGACGACCTCCGGGTTATGAGCCCGACGAGCTTCCTGACTGCTCTACCCCGCGCCGTTTAATGTTCGCAAAATGCGGACAGTATTAATATTAAACTATTTTTTTATTTTGTCAAGTTTTCGAGGGCTCTATGCAAAAGGAGGTTGAAACATGCCCGGAGGTAAGCTCGACGTAAAAACACTGGAGAGCTGGCTGTGGGAAGCCGCCTGTAAAATTAGAGGCCCAATTGATGCGCCTAAGTATAAAGACTACATTTTGCCGCTTATATTCTTAAAAAGGCTCTCCGATGTGTTTGATGATGAGATGAATGAGCTGGCACAAGAATATGGGTCACGAGAGATTGTTGAGCTGCTGGTAGCCGAGGATCACAACCTGGTTCGTTTTTATCTCCCCGAAGAGGCGAGATGGGAAGAGATTGCCAAACAAACCACCAATGTCGGGGAGTATTTAACCAACGCCGTTCGCACCATCGCCAGAGAAAACCCCCAGCTGCAGGGAGTTATCGACACCATAGATTTTAACGCTACTACCGCCGGACAGAGGATTATCGCCGATGATAAACTGAAAGAGCTCATAGATGTTCTGGGTAGATATCGACTTGGATTAGAAGACGTGGAGGCCGATATTTTAGGACGGGCTTACGAATATCTTTTGAGGAAATTCGCCGAAGGTTCCGGGCAGAGTGCCGGGGAGTTCTATACCCCCAGCGAGGTTGCCACGCTGATGTCTTACATTCTGGACCCCGAGCCCGGGGATGAAGTCTACGACCCCTGCTGCGGCTCGGGAGGCCTTTTAATTAAATCTTACTTGCGGTTTCAAGGTAAATATGGAGTAGATTCTTCTCTTGAACTTTTGAAATTCTATGGTCAGGAAATACTACCTTCCACATTCGCCATAGCCAAGATGAACACCTTTATTCACGATATGGAAGCAGATATTGCTCTTGGCGACACGATGACGAGACCCGCTTTTACAACGCCGGAGGGGTCACTCAAAAAGTTCGATCTGGTGGCTGCCAATCCCATGTGGAACCAGAATTTTTCCCAGAGTACCTATGAGAACGACCCCTACAATCGCTTCATTTTTGGCTATCCTCCTTCCAGCAGTGCAGACTGGGGATGGATTCAGCATATGTTTGCTTCCCTGAACGAAGAAGGCAAAATGGCTGTGGTAATCGATACCGGTGCAGTTTCCCGAGGTAGCGGGAATGTGGGAAGGAATAGAGAGAGGGATATAAGAAAAGAGTTTGTTGAGGGAGACTTTATAGAAGCAGTTTTATTGCTGCCCGAAAACCTTTTCTATAATACTACCGCACCGGGAGTTATCATAGTAATCAATAAATCCAAACGAGATAATAGGAAAGGGCAGATATTGCTGATTAATGCTTCTAAACTGTTCAAGAAAGGTAGACCCAAGAATTATCTCCCCGAAGAGAGCATAAAACAGGTATCCGATATATATCTCCAATGGAAAGAAGAAGAGGGCACAAGCAGAGTTATCACCCGGGAAGAAGCGGCCAAAAACGACTATAACCTGAGCCCGAGCCGCTATGTTACGCAAAACGGGGAGGATGATACCCTGCCTTTAGAAGATGCTGTTGTGCAACTCAAAGAGGCAGAAGAAGAAAGAGAAAAAGCAGATGTCCAACTAAAACAGGTTCTCAGGGAGCTGGGGGTGGAGATTTGGTGACCGAGCTTGATAGAGAGCTACCCGAGGGATATAAAATGACCGAACTCGGACCGCTACCTGAGGAGTGGGAAGTGGTGAAGTTGGGAGATGTAGCTGAAAAAATGAGAGCAGGAGGTACACCTAGAAGAGGAATTGACCAATATTGGGGTGGAGATATCCCTTTTGTTTTGATAGAGGATATGACTTCTTGTGATTTATATTTATCTAAAACCAAGGAAACAATTACAGAAGACGGATTAAATAATTCTAACGCTTGGTTGGTGCCTCCAAATACTATTTTGTTAAGTATGTATGCAACAATTGGAGAAACTGCGATTAATTCGATTCCTGTAGCTACAAATCAAGCTATTTTAGCTATAATTCCAAAGGATAACTTCAATACAGTTTTTGGTGCGTATATACTGAAATATAACGCTCAAAGACTAATAATGCAAAATATCCAAAGCACCCAGAAAAATGTTAACAAGGGGATTGTAGAAAACTTCAAAATCCCCCTCCCCCCTCTTCCCGAGCAGCGAAAGATTGCTGCTGTTCTCTCTACCGTTCAAGAGGCAAAGGAGAA
>ERZ773359.5805-NODE-5805-length-11515-cov-4.097382_pt1 | contig 11515 bp, 9 predicted proteins | sample MGYA00374955_ERZ773359 | MGnify/ENA primary metagenome ERZ773359 (study PRJEB29098, sample SAMN04486028) | biogas fermenter metagenome | study: EMG produced TPA metagenomics assembly of the Biogas fermentation microbial communities from Germany - Plant 4 DNA1...
ATAACCTTGGAAGGAGACAAAGCATTGGCGACAAATACGTGCGGATCTTCATCCCACTTTACAATATCAATTTTTTCCCCGCGCAGTTCATTGACAATAGCCTGGACACGGGCTCCTTTCGGTCCCACGCAGGCGCCGACAGGATCCACATCCTTATTTTTTGACCAGACTGCCAGCTTGGAGCGGTAACCTGCTTCCCGCGCCACCGACTTGATTTCCACGGTACCGTCATAGATTTCCGGCACTTCCAGTTCAAAAAGCCTTTTCAAAAGCCCCGGATGCGTCCGGGAGAGAAAAATCTGCGGGCCTTTTGTTGTTTTTCTGACTTCCGTAATATAGGCCTTGATTCTTTCCCCCTGCTTGTAATCATCGCCCGGCATCTGCTCCGAGGCCAAAAGCAAAGCCTCTGTCTTCCCCAGGTCGACAATGATGTTTTTTTGTTCTGTACGCTGGACAATCCCGGTAATTATGTCCTCTTCCCGGTCGATATATTCGTCAAAAACCATTTCTCTTTCCGCTTCCCGGATGCGCTGGATAACCACCTGCTTTGCCGTCTGGGCGGCAATTCTGCCGAAATTTTTCGGCGTTACCTCCCTTTCAATAACATCATTCACCTGGTAGGCAGGGTCAATTTTTCGCGCTTCCGCGAGAGAAATTTCCAGCTGCGGCTGCGAAACCTCCTCCACCACGGTCAGGCGGGTATATACTTTAATGTTGCCCGTTTCCCTGTCCAGATGTATGCGGACGTTTGCCGCTGTGTTGAAATTGCGCTTGTATGCTGAGACAAGAGCGGCCTCAATTGCCTCAAATAAAACTTCCTTTTTGATGCCTTTCTCCTGTTCAATTGCCGCCAGAGCAGCCAAGAATTCTTCGTTCATTTTTCGTTACCTCCTTCCTGGCGGTCTTGAAAGAGAAGATGGGCTTTTGCCACTTTGTCCAGGGGCAGGCGGACAATGCCCTTGTTGTCAGTTTCCAGCAAAACATGATCTGCTTCCAGCCCCTGCAGCACTCCCCGGAACACTTTCTGTCCGTCAAGGGGCGCAATCAATTTTACTGCAGCCGGCCTTCCCCGGAAGCGAAGGTAGTCGCCTGCTTTCTTCAGGGGCCTTTCCACTCCGGGGGAAGAAACTTGCAGCAGATAACTGTGTTCTATCGGGTCCAGGCGGTCAAGTTCGCTGTCCAGAAGCCGGCTCAAAGCCTCACAGTCATCAAGCGTCACGCCGCCTTCCCTGTCAATCAGAAAACGAAGCACATGCTGCCCGCCTTCCCGCACAAACTCAACATCCACCAGTTCCAGCCCCAATTGCGCGGCAAAGGGCTCGGCCAGCCTGGTCATTTTTTCTGTCAACTGCGACATGTCAACCCCTCCATATGCTATGTATTCAAGCGCCGTCACCCGTTTTAGTATTACCCAATTCTAAAACCCGGAGCAGATCCAGCCAAAAATTTAGAGTGGGCGGGCCCACTCTGCGCTCATGCTTCATAATTGTACTCACAGTAATTTTACCACACCTGGCAGAAAACCGCAAGTATGACAAAAATAGTGCTGCAGTACTGCGTTATAACGATAAAAACTGCCTTCACCAGCCGTCAGGGCAAATGAAGGCAGCACAGTTTAGCGCAGTATCACTTCAGGTTTAGAAGTAGCCCAGGATTTTCAGCGACAGGGGCACCAGGACTGCAACAACCACTGACATGATCAACTGGATAAACGCCGTTGATTTTGGCATTTCCAGCATTTTGTAGTAGCCCGTCATGTAAGTAATAAGGGGTACTGTATCCAGCGGCAGCAGGTAGCAGTTTGACACTGTCAGCCCCATCACCATCATCGGCAGAGCCGGCGGGATGCCCATATTGTTTGCCAGCCCCACCAGCGGCACGGACAGCAAGGGTATAAGTGCCGGGGCAACGGGCACAACGATCAGCAGCAAAAAGACCAGGATGGCAATGATAAAAGCAATGCCCACCAGCGGCAGGTCAATGGTCCTGGGGAAAAGGGTGGCAACCAGCCAGTCGCTTACCCCGTTTTCAATAAGCTTGTTGCCAATGGTAATAACACTGCCGAGGAGGAAAAACGCCGGCCAGGAAACGCTGGCCACGAACTCATCCCAGGTAAGGATGGGAAAGCCCGGGACAAACAAGAGGGCAAAGCCAACCATCATCACCACTGTAATGTCAAACACAGGATACCAGGAACTCAACAGCCAGAAAATAAACATTCCCACCATGACAACCAGGACGTAGATTTCCCGCGCTTCCATTTTTCCGGGGACATCCAGCCCGTCAACAAACTGCCTGATTTCCTGTTCGCTTAATTCTACCACGCCGTATACTTTCAGAACAATGTACCAGGCTATCGGCAGCATAACAATCACAACAGGTATGCCTATGGCCATCCAGTGGGCAAAAGAAACAGTGGTGCCTGTAAGTTCCTCTAAAAAGCTTAAGGTCATCAGGTTCAGGGAAGACCCTGCCGGTGTGATCATGCCGCCGATCATGCTGGCCACAGGCAGCCCGATCATAAACGCTTTTCCCGTCCGCATGCGGTCTTCCTCGTTTTGATAAATGCCCAAAAAAGTAAGAATAATCGGGATAAAAACCGCCGTGGTTGCCACGTTGGAAATAACTGAAGACAAAACCGCCGAGGTTACCATAAAAGCAAGCAGGATCAGCCTTACGTTTTTGCCGAAGGAACTGATCAGAATACGCAGCAGTCTGTTGGATAAAGGCACTTTTACCAAGGCTTGCGAAACACCGAATGAGGCCAGGACAAAGAAAACAATGGAATTGGTATATCCTTTCAGTGCCGCAGGCACATTGGGTGCCGCACGAAAAATAACCAGCAGGGGAATGGTGATCAGACAGGTTAACCCGATGTGGATAGGTTCAGTTATAAAGAGAATGAGCACTGCGAGCAGAATTCCTATGGTGTTGATGCCGCTGCGCGTCAGCATTTCCGTTTCCGGGATAAAGTTCATGAAAACTAAAACCAATAAAGCTGCAATAAGCCCTATATACTGGGACGGCTTCAATTCCCCTCACCTCCAGAAATAGTCGGCAAAAAGCACTCTTTTTCCCAAAAGCAGCCGGGCAACCGCCGGTTTAACAGGCGACTTACAGTGCGGCACACCCCCATCATACTTTGTGAAACTATTCATTTATTACAGGTAATTGTAAAGCGTATAATTACTATACAGTCAAGACCCGATTACTTCTTTCGCCGCTTTTCTTACCGGAATCTGCAGCTGGCACAGGTCAACTTCAGTATTCTTGTCATAAAAAGTAGTATCAAGAATGCAGGCGTCCACAATATCTCCTGCCACCTCGTAATTATTCTCCCTGATCCATGACAGCAGGCTGTATAAAAAATGAGTATCGTAAGGCATGCCGTATTTGTACATGCAAACATACTCTCCCGCCGGCAGGATCACAACATTGGCAATATGTTCAATTTGTTCCGTCCTGGCGGGTATGGTAACATAAGCGCCCGCACCCTCCAGGATATTCTCTTTGCCGAGACTGTCCTTTTTGATAATCGTGCCAAAGCCTGCAGAAGGCATGATTTCATGTTTCGCCAGCGTATTCCAGATCTGCATGATTGTCAAATGCAGGACCTCTTTCTTTAATTCGCCGCTGTAAGGGCTAAAGGCAACATGTCTTTCCGGAAATGTTTCGATGATTGGTTTCGACAACTCTTCCTGGAAATTGCTTGCCCTTTCATAGATAGCCAGCCTGTTGGCAATGGATTCCCTGATTGACTTGAGTCTCTCTATTTCCTTGTCAATAAATCCTTTGTGGAATTCCAGCAATGATATTGCCGTCTGCAAATCCCTTTTTTTGATGTGGTTCTTTATATCTTCCAGCTTGATTCCCGCCGCTTTTAAAAAACAGATCTCCCGTAAAAAAGGGATTTGATAGGAACTGTAATATCTGTAGCCGTTTTCATCCACATAAGCAGGCTTGAACAAGCCTATTTTATCGTAATAAATCAGTGTCTGGCGTGTGAGATTATGTATTTCAGCCATTTCTCCCACAGACAAATATCGTTCCACAAAGCTCCCTCCCTTGCGCTATACTAACTGCTATTATAGCACACAAAAAGCTTCCCATGTTCAATTAAGGCTGCCCGGTATGAGCATTGTCCTATTATTGCCTGTATACTCCACGACGGCCATAATTTGGCATGCAAATTATGAAGGATTCTTAACATTTTTAGCCGAACTTGGTTTTTAGGCAAGGACACCAGGAAACGGAGGAGCGAGTTTTGAAAATCTGGAAAAAGAAACTGCAAATTCTTCCGGCTATCCTTTTCTTTATTGTGCTGGGAGCTGTCAGCATGCGGAACTGGTATGGACGCGAAGCCGAGCGGTCCGGCCCCTCTTTGCCCGCCGGATATACAGGTGCTGCCGTAGCATCGCAAAAAAATGAGGCAGGGAAGAAAAAGCCTGCCGAAGCGGATGATGCTGCTGAAACCGGGGGAGAAGCACAGAAAGGGCAAACTGTTCAGACAGCAGCTGTTACTGAAGACGAAAAAGAGGCGGGAAAAGAGCAGCCTGCTGTTCAGGCGGCCGCCCCTGACAAAAAGGACGCTGCTGAAGAGCCGCAGAAGGTACAGGAACGGAAAGAGGCGGAAAATGCCGCGACTGACAGGGAACAAAATGAGAAAAAAACCGGTAAACAACCGGCGGCGGACGGAGGCGGCAAAGGCGGCGGCAAAAGCAGCGGTGACAGTGTGACTTACTTTACATACGAAGTGCAGCGGGGCGATACTTTCTGGCTTATTGCCCGTAAATTCGGCATTCCCATGGCGGAGCTGCTTGCCGTCAACAAGATGACTGAAAATACAATCCTGTATGAAGGGATGACATTAACGATACCGCAGCATCACATACCGAAAAAAAGCACGCCGGGCCCTCAATACGGCGAACTGCTCGACTGGTGGACCGAGGCGCAGTACTTGTGGCCAATCGGAACGGACGCCCTGGTAACAGATCTGGCAACGGGCAAAAGTTTTCATGTCCGCAGGTCATACGGGGCAAATCATGCCGATGCGGAACCTCTGACGACGGCCGACAGCGCTGTCATGAAAGAAATCTGGGGCGGCTGGAGCTGGGCAGCTAGGCCTGTCATTGTAACTGTCAACGGGAGAAAAATTGCCGCATCGTCCCATGCCATGCCCCACAGTATCGAGACAATTGCCGACAATGATTTTGACGGCCATTTTTGTATTCATTTCCTCAACAGCACCAGGCACAGCGATAATCAAATGCAGGCCGACCACCAGGACACTGTCCGCCGGGCGGCAGGCCTCATGTAACTTCTCCGCACAAAACCTTTAATGCGCACGAACAGCCGGACACACTGGACACAGTGTCTTCCGGCTTTACTCTCCAGTATTGTTGTTTTTCTTTTTTCCACCCGGCAAGCAGGTGAAAAGCAGACCAGGTAAAAAATGGCTGCCCTGCTGTTCTTGCACCGGCGGAAAGCCTCAGGGGCCGTACTTGGGAACCTGGTGCAGCCAGCCTTTCAGCTTCCCGTAGAGAATAAACTCGTGAATTTTCTCCACTTCCTGCTTTAGCAGGTCCATGATCAAGCTGCGCAGGCGGTGGTTGGAAGACAGTTTTTTGTAGGTGCGCACATGCAGCGCCCCTGCCCCCTGCATGCCCATGAGGGTCATGCGATAAATATGAGAGTCCTCCCAGAGGTCTTTATTGTTTAAAGAAATGGTAATATCGGAGGGGCGTTTCGGCAGTGCCAGTCCAAAGTAAACGAGCTCTTTTTCCAGCAGTTTTATCTGCTCTTTCAAAAGCTTGATCCCCGCGGTAAAAATCAATTTAAGGTCTGCATCATTGATAATGCCGAGCATAACCTCCGTATTGTGCAGCGTATCATAGCGGTAAGTCAGCATGTCCCACAGAGATCCAGCCTCCCCGCAGTGAATTCTCTCATTTGTGCCGACTGGTGTATGCCGGTACGCCGGAGGAATGCCGATCCAGCCGCGCATGGCTACATGCTTCATCAATTCATCCGTGCTTTTCATCGTCCGGAAAAGCATATCGATAATTAATTTGCGCAAACTGTCATTTGTAACGGTGGCATAAACTGAAATCAGCAGGTTCTCCATATGCTCCTGCTCGTAAAGAAGCAACTCCATGGCAATGGCCTCGTCGGACATTAATTCCTTGTCTGAGTGTTCGGCAACGGCGGCCCTGTTTTTGTTGGGCGAAATGATATTGTATTTTTTCATCTGCTTCTGCAGGATGGCTATATTGTGTTCAATTTCCTGCTCCATCTTTTTCATGATATATTTTAAGTCCAGGTCTTTGACGAATGATTTGCAAAGCAGCAGTCTGTCCAAAGTCATGTATTTTGAATTCAGTATGTCCCAGAGGACAAATGCTTCCCGTATGTCAACATACTGAGACTTCAATTCAGGCTTTTTTTGCAAAAGTGTAGTAATTTCCATAGAAACCCTCCTCAACATTTCCTGGTTTAGATTGTGCAAGATTCGGCCGCCAAATACACCGAAAGGGCTTCTGTTTTTTACTGCTTAAATCACAAGCAAAGCCCTTTCCCGTTTTTTGGGAAAGGGCTTTGCATCCGGGTAACTTGCTTATTCTGCAGCATCAAGGTAAATAATGGTACCATCAGGCCTTTTGACAATATTATCGTCTTCAAAGAATCTTGCATAGCCTGAAACCATGATGGGAATCATGCCGCCGCCCATGACACAGCCGACTGTCATCAAATGGTCGTAATCCTGCAGCATGATGACCCGCTCTGTCAAAATCGGCGCGCAAGTGTGATAGGGGACCCAGCCTTTAATGTCCACAAGATAAAGCGGGCCTTTTATTTTTGTTGCCCTGCAGGGATGGTCGTTTGTAGCTTCTCTCAGGGGCGACCAGCTTACACGACAGACACCTTCCTTAATAAATTCATGTACTACGTAACGATCGCAGCCAAGAACCCAGGCAACAGACGTGCCCACCATTTCATCGCCGGCATCTTTATGTTCTCCCCTGCCGGGGCGCCAGTCGTACTCTCCCGAGCCTTCGATCCTGCCGAAGAAATACTTGTCTTTTTGAATGAGGGTGATGAGGCCCTGCTCCAGGTCGACCACGGCAACATCAAAGCCGAGCCGGACAAAATAGGTGGTAGTTTCCAGCTTTAAAGCTTCAAATTCACGGCCTTTGCCGTCAATTTCCATATAACCTTTCCGGATGAAATGCAGGTGATGCTTCTCAGTGCCGTCGCTGATGGTAAACTGCTTGCCTACAAGCTCATAATTGAGGGGAAAGCGATATTGGCTGATTCCCAAATGCTCCCCCGTATTGCTCAAGTTTTTAATGTAGACGCCGCCTTCATCATATATGTGATTAAACATGTTTTTACTCCTTTCCGAATTTTTTTGCCGCCGGCACTAAACGGTATACGGGTTTGAAGCATTCTCAAAATTATCGGGCAATTTCACAGGGTTGCCAAACGCACCGAACCTGATATGGCAGGGTACGAGCTGATTTGTTGTGCGGTTAAGAACAGTGCCGAAAGTCCGTCCTACATGGTACATACGCTCATAATTCTGCAGAAAGATCATATTGTTGGAGCGGAAGGGCGGATTGGTCTCGTGCAAAACACGTTCCATCAGTTCTTCCGTCAAGCAGAAAAGATACAATCTATCTTTGATTTTAATATACCGTGCTGACTCGTCCGGACCGGGCAGGAAATTAAACATGTTGCTGTCGTCCCTGACTTTGACGAGTTCCGATCCTTTGCTGGTCAGACGGTAGTAATCGGAAGAGTAATACATATGGCGTGTAATTGTCATGGTACTCCAGTGCCACTCCACCCTTGTCCCCAGCAAGTCCGTTGTAAAGCAGTGCCGTTTAAAAGGCAGCTCCATTCCTTCCATTTCAATGGCACCAAAAGTGTAGTCGCTTTTAATCAGATAAGGGAATTTTGGATTGTAGCCGATTGTACAAACAACCCTTGTGACCAGTCTTTGCTCCAAATCAATGCAAAAGAGATGATTGACCCGGTTGGGTGTATTTTGATACTCCTCAAGTTCATAATCCACCAAATAAGTTGTGTCGTCGCCCTTCATGCACTGATATGCGGCTTTCCCCTTTTTTTCACCGGCCCAGTTCCACTCCAGCGTGTCCTTGCCTGTAAAATTAAGGTAAAAGTCATAGCCGTCATCCATCACAAAATGAAACGACTCACCTTCAAGTTCGGAACAATGGGGCTGCGTAAATTGGTCAATTGCATATTCGCGCCGAGGATAATTCTTCAGGTTCACTCTCTTTCATCTCCCTTTTTATTATTTTAAGCCGCTGCCTGCAGGTCAACCTGTGCCAAACGCACAAGCAGCAGGCAACCGTCGTGATGTCACCTGCAGCCTGCGGATACGGCAGATATTTTAAAACGTTCTTGCATTTTCCTGTAAAATCCTTCTTACACTACCGCATTAAGAATGACTTATACCCGAAAGCCGACAGGCAGAACTGAAATAACAGCCTTAAAACTGCTCCTCATTCCTTTTACCGGCCATCTCTTCCACCATGCGGACAAATTCAGCCACAAGTTTGTTTTGCGGTACTTTTTTCACCACCTTGCCGCGGCGGAATATCAACCCGGCATCTTTGCCGCCGGCGATGCCCAAATCGGCATCCCGGGCTTCGCCGGGACCGTTGACGGCACAGCCCATTACAGCCAGCGTGAGCGGTTCGGTCATGCCGTCAAGCCTGGCGGCAATTTCCTCGGCAAGCCGCCTGATGTCGAGGCGGCAACGGCCGCAGGTTGGGCAGGAAATAATGCGCGGCCCGAAGCGGCGGACACCGGCGGCCGTCAAGATTTCCTTGGCCACCCGGACCTCCTCCACCGGATCCGCAGTCAGCGATACCCGCACAGTGTCGCCAAGCCCGTCCAATAGCAGGGCGCCGATGCCAACAGCAGAATGTATGGTACCGCTGAAGGCCGCTCCAGCTTCGGTAATGCCCAGATGCTGGGGATAGGAAACCTTCTCCGCCAGCAGGCGGTGAGCGGCTACCGTCAAGGGGACGCTGGATGCTTTGAGCGAAATAACCAGCTGGTCGTAATGAAGGCGCTCGACCAGACGGATATGATTGACGGCAGACTCCACCAAGGCCTGCGGCGACACGCCGTATTTTGCAAGCAGGTCTTTTTCCAGGGAGCCTGCATTAACGCCGATGCGCAGCGGTATATTCTTTTGCGCAGCCTTTTCCACGACGGCGGCCAGCCGTTCCTGACCGCCAATATTGCCCGGGTTGATTCTGAGTTTGGCAATTCCGGCATCTAGTGCCGCCAGCGCCAGGCGGTAGTTAAAATGGATGTCCGCCACCACCGGCAGGGGTGATGCGGCAACAATGGCCGGTAAAGCCGCGGCAGCAGCCTCGTCGGGAACAGCCACCCTGACCAGTTCGCAGCCGGCTGCGGCCAGTTCCCTGATTTGCTGCAAAGTGGCGGCTACATCCGTTGTTTTTGTTTTCGTCATGGACTGGATGGCAACAGGCGCACCTCCGCCTATTGTCAGTGCGCCCACTCGGATTGCTTTTGTTTCATATCTGGTAATCATGGTTTAGGCCTCTAAAAAAAGATGTCAAAACGTGTCAGGTCGCGATAGGCAATAACGATCATCAGCAGGATCAGGAGGGTAAAGCCGATAAAATGGATAAAAGATTCTTTCTGCGGGTCAACAGGCCTGCCGCGCACCCACTCCACGATTAAAAACAAGAGGCGGCTGCCGTCCAGGGCGGGAATGGGAAGCAGATTGAGAAAACCTAGATTCAGGCTGATAATGGAGGCCAGCTGGATCAGGTTCATAATGCCTGTTTTGGCCACTTCCCCCACAATGTGGATGATGCCTACAGGTCCAACCAGATCGGGGGCAACACGGCCGGTAGCCATCTGGACAAGGCTGACGGCAATATAGCGCAACAGCCAGAAGGTATGCTCAAAACCAAGCCTGAGAGAGCCAAGAAGGCTATAGAACCTGGTTTCAGCCTGGATGCCGATCAGCCCGTTGCCGGTTTGCGGGTCGCGCGTCGGTGTTACTGTTACAGTATGGGTAGTATTGCCGCGCACAAAAACTATTTCAATTTCTTCCTGCGGGTGTGCATGGATAACGGAAACCACTTCCAGCCAGCTGTCCACTTCTTCCCCGGCAATGGAGAGAATGTGGTCGCCGTTTTGCAAGCCGGCTTTTTCAGCCACTCCTCCGGGCAGTAGTTTGCCAATGGCGGTGGAGCCGTAATCAGGCACGCCGAGAAAGGCAAAATACAGCAGGGAAAAAAGCAGGACGGAGAGCAGAATGTTCATCAGCGGCCCGCAGGCAATAACTGCAAAACGCTTCCAGACAGGCTGCTTTTGAAAACTGCCTTCCTCTTCGCTTTCCTCCGGGTCTTCGCCTACCATCCGGACAAAGCCGCCCAGCGGGAAGACGCGCAGGGAGTAGGTTGTCCCCCCCCTTTCCCAGGAGAAAAGACGCGGCCCGAAGCCGATGGCAAACTCAAGCACGGCGATTCCCGCTTTTTTCGCTACCGTATAATGACCAAGTTCATGAAAGAAAACCAGCAACCCGAAAATAATGACGGACGAAACAAATGTCAGCATGAATTACCCTCTCTTTCCTGCGCACTCCCGTGCCAGGCGGCGTGCCTGCCGGTCTGCTTCAACCAGGGCGTTGTAATCCGGCAATGGAATTACTTTATGTTTATTCATTACCGTTTCAATTATACGGGGGATATCCAGGAAACGGATCTGCCCCAAAAGATATAGCCTGACCGCTTCTTCATTGGCCGCATTCAGCACGGCGGGCATGCTGCCGCCGGTCTTTCCCGCCTCGTAAGCCAGAGCCAGGCAGGGGAAACTTTCAGTGTCAGGCTGTTCAAAATGCAGTTCCCGCAATGTTTCCCAGTTAATCCGGGGAGCGTTTCCTGCCATTCTTTCCGGAAAGCTAAGCGCATAACCGATGGGGACGCGCATGTCAGGCATGCCCAGTTGGGCCAGAACCGCACCGTCTCGCAGCACGACCATGGAATGAATGATGCTCTCCCTGTGAATGATCACTCTGATTTTAGCGTAATCCAAGGCAAAAAGCCAGTGTGCTTCTATTACTTCCAGGCCTTTATTCATCATGGTGGCCGAATCTATGGTTATTTTTGCCCCCATCTCCCAGTTGGGGTGGTGCAAAGCTTCCTCCGGTGTTACACCGGCCAGTTCTTCCCGCCTGCGCCCCCGGAAAGGCCCGCCTGAGGCGGTCAGGATTATCTCTTCCACCGCAGCCTTGTCCTGCCCCTGCAGGCACTGGAATATGGCAGAATGCTCGCTGTCCACAGGCAGCAGGGAATGCGCGCGCCGTGCCGCCAGCGGCATGACAAGGTGGCCGCCTGCCACCAGCGATTCCTTATTGGCCAGCGCCACGGTGTTGCCCGCTGCCAGGGCCGCCAGCGTGGGCGCCAGCCCGGCAAAGCCTACCAGGGCATTCAAAACAAGCTGG
>ERZ773359.5809-NODE-5809-length-11509-cov-81.521565_pt1 | contig 11509 bp, 8 predicted proteins | sample MGYA00374955_ERZ773359 | MGnify/ENA primary metagenome ERZ773359 (study PRJEB29098, sample SAMN04486028) | biogas fermenter metagenome | study: EMG produced TPA metagenomics assembly of the Biogas fermentation microbial communities from Germany - Plant 4 DNA1...
TTGCCGCCGCTGCTTGCTCCAAAAACAATGATCACTTTAGCGCTGTTAAGCTTTTCTTCCGCGTCTACAAATCCTCTTTCAAGCTCCCTTATGCTTTCCATGATCTCGCTTCAAGCCAACCTCCTCAAATACTGCATCATCTTAATAAAATCTTCAGCAACGTAACTGAATAGCCGGATATCATTTTTAGCAACGGGATTAAAACATAAAATCTTGTACATTCTTTAAAATCAGGCTATGTTGCTTTACTCGATTAATTTAGATAAAAAGATTACAGAAAAAGCCCAATATATATTACATTGCAAACTGACAATATCACAAAAATGCTCAATAGAACTTGGTTTTGCTTAGCCTTAATTTAGGCCTCAGTTTATTTAAAGGGAAATGAAACATTTTTCAGCAACTGTGTTAACCTGTTTAACTAAAATTCAAGATTAAAGACCTGACCCCGGAATTTTAGACCTTGGCCTCGAAAAGAGCGCCGATCATTTCGTTCACCCTTGCTATAAAATGTATTAATTCGTCAGGGGGAATTTTACGGATAACTTTGTCGTGGTGGGCGTGGTCGATGACGTGAACCTGGTAGATGTCGGCTTCTTCGATGTACTTGAACTTAAGGCTTCGGTCGAAGATAATAGCCATCTGTTCGGCCTTGCGGATGGCGGATTTGATGTCCTCTTTGGAGTATTCCCGCAAACTTTTTTCATCATTTGCTTTTGCTTGTATTCTTTCAAAATTGATGCTTTCTTTGTAAACAGCTCCCTCAAGGTTAGTCTCAGTTGCCTTTGGTACGTTGTTTCCCTGAGAGAAAGAACTCAACCTGCTGATGCCGTCGACGCTCATGACACGCACCCTCCTCGAAACGGAAACCCGCGCTTTAAAATGTTGCTACGCTTAATCGCTTCGCAAGGGAGGAGGTTTCCTCCCTTGCGAAGGCTAGGAGTAACTGCCCAAATTATTGTGCGTTTTTAACTAACCTGTTACCGCAGCAACTGCAACACGGCCTGAGGCAGTATGTTAGCCTGGGCGAGCATGGCGTTGCCGGCCTGCATCAAGATCTGCAGCTTAGTAAAGTTCATCATTTCCTGGGCCATGTCGAGGTCGCGGATGCGGCTTTCGGCAGCGGTCAGGTTCTGGGATGCAGTGGTCAGGTTGTTTATGGTGTGTTCCAACCTGTTCTGGTAAGCGCCTAGCTTTGCCCTTTGACTAGAAACCTTATCAATGGCACCGTCAATGATAGATATGGACCGGGCAGCCGATTCGCGGTCAGTAACCAACACGCGATGGATCCCCAGCGATCGGACAGACATATCGCCGAGGTCAACTCCCATATCTTCGCCTTCATTAGCCCCGATCTGAAAGACTGTGGTATTGTCGGCTAAATGGATATATGTGGTAAATGCATCAGTTGGTCCTGAACTAATCTGTTTAAAAGACCAGTTGCCATTTGTAATTGACCAAGAAACAGTTACATCTGCCATGCTATTGAACTCCACATCGACATTTTCGTGGACTATGCCGACGAGCAGGTTCCCCGTAACGCTGGCCTCAGCCACCGAATCACCGCTGTGTGCATCGGTAACGGTAACCGTAAACCTATTTTCTTTGCTTTCCTGGACTTGGCTCAAGCTCAAAGCTTTAAGCAGGTCCTCGTCACCTATAAACGTGATCTCCCCGGCCTTGCCTACGACGGCACTGGATATGACAATAGTACCCTCTACGGTAAGGTTTCCAGATGTAGTAGCACTCCCCGGGGCCACATACTGGACTAGATTGCCTGCTGTAACAGCTGCCGTAGACACATAGGCACTCTGCATATCCTGTATAGCTCCACCCAGTTTTTCAGCCAATGATGCCAGAGTGTCATCTGCATATATCGTCACGCTGCGCTGTTGTCCATCGCCCATAACGAGGGTAAGCGTTTGGGGATCGTCGAGCATGAATTTGCCGTTGGCATCCCAGAATTTATCTATGTCGTAAAGCTTGCTGTCTGAGGATGCTACTTGGCCGATCTCCGCTGCGCTTCCGTGCTTAAGTTTGAATATGTCGGTTTTTAGAACCTGGCCCTGGCCTATTTCCTGCGCCTCTATCGTTACCTTATAGTTGCCTTCCAAAGCAGTCTTTTGCCCATAAGCATCGACCTGGCGCAAGCCGCCCCTGACGAAGACCTTGGTGTCGGGGGTATCGGTAGACCATAGGATGGAAGCAGAACCATCAAGCAGTTTTTTCTTGTTAAACTGAGTAGTGTTTGCGATTCTGTCGATTTCTTCTTTTAGCTGGTCTATCTCAAGCTGTATGGCCTGCCTGTCGTTTGCCGTCAAGGTATCGTTAGCGGCCTGAACGCTCAGTTCGCGCATCCTCTGCAAGATGGACTGAGTCTCGTTCAATGCGCCTTCGGCCGTCTGGATCATTGATATGCCATCCTGGGCATTTCTTACGGCCATGTCCAAGCCTCTGATCTGACCGCGCATCTTTTCGCTGATGGCCAGCCCTGCGGCGTCATCGGCGGCGCTGTTGATCCTCAAACCCGTGGACAATTTGTTGATGGATTTTTGAAGCTGATCGTTCGTAGTGCTCAGTGAATTATACGTAAATAGGGCAGGAATGTTATGGTACACTCTCATTTTGCAAAACCTCCTCCGTGAGTTGTAAATTTTTTCTGTCCGTCCTGACAGAAAGCCTTATTGCAAAACCTGCTACACCTATAAATCGACCTTTATCTTTGTGGCAATCACCCCCCTCTTTATTAATCGGCATTTTGAGGTTGTAGCTTTACATGAATTCCAAAGGCTTCAGAAAATTTTTCCTGATATTTTTCCGCAGGAACACGGGCGCACAGGCAGGCATTCAACGTCCGAATCACAAGAGATGTAACCCACGTTCCCCTTCCGGCCGAGGCTATTGCCAGTGCAACTTTGCGTTCTGCTTTAAATTTATCCAGCAATTTGGACAACTCGGACAGAAATTCCCTGCGCCTTCCTTCCCAATATAAGGCTTCGACGTTGATCATGTCGGCCAAAAGGGAAGTATCGGCTTCATCATTGAAGTCGCTAAATTTTACAAAAGGCGCCAACGCTCTAAGCTGCGCAGGAAGAAAGGACGCCATGATTTCAAGCCATCCCATGGACGACTCCGTAGCTGCTAAAAATTGCTCAGCCTTATGGTAAGACCTCAAAAACATCAGGTATTTCTCGAAATGTCCATGATATAAAAAGTCGTACCAGCTCCTCGAAAGATCGTAAAGCCATGAAGGAACCCGCTCCTGTATATCCTCTATCATCTGGTTTAAGGGGGCTTGAAGATGGGCACCGTGAGCCTTCGCGACAAGTTCCAGAAATATTTCGTAGTTTACGTCCTCTGCATTCAAAAAGACACTCCACCACGGCCTTTCTCCAGAGGAAGCCACTGCAAGCCATAACTCGTGCATTTGCATGGAGCCGCTTTCTCTCCGGCTTTCCTGATTTTCTTGACACTTTTTTTCAAAGATGGGCGAAAACATGGACCAAATGCTTTTTATTTCCTGCAAGTAGACCCGAGCGAACTCTACATCATCTAGAAAGAGATCGGCGATCTCTTTTGCGCCTTGAATATTGCTTATTAAAACCATTGCCTTGCTCAATATATCGCCGCTGCTGCTGAACCTGAGGGAAGTGATTGCACCCCTTAAAAACTCACAGTGGTAAAAAATATCCCGCCAGGTTTCAAGAGCCGCACCATAGGTCTTCTTGATGGAGCTAACGGACCTTGAAATAGGCAATCTCTTGACCTTTAGAAATTCCTTTCTTATATCTTCCGTATCTTTCAAAACACCATTTATCAATTTTAATATACGGCGTTGGTTATCCGAGGTAAGTCCTATATTTTCTATCCTCGAACCTTTTAAATAGGGTGGAGCAGGAACTTCAACATGCACATCGAGCCTTTCCTTGAAAGGCACATGGATGGCGCCGTTTATCTTCGCGCCGCCTTCGGTGCAGTTATATACGGGCACCGGGGAAGCTGTTATAAGGTGCTCAAATATACTGAGAAATCCATACCAATGCCTGTTGGTCTTGACCGTTCCGCGACCGTCCCAGGAAGTGATCTCAAGCTCCAAATCAGCAGGCGCCGATCCTTCAGCAAAACCAACTGAATGGCTCCTGCCTTCCTCTCCGTAGGCAAGGTCCTGGCCCACAAATATCACTTCTTCGGGACAGATGGCCTGCGCTATAGAATAACAAAAATGAGCTACAGAGGAGCCGTTATCCAAGGGATTTAAGCCCAATATTTCGCAAACCTTGGGGCCCACGGCATCCGATTTGTTGGGGAAAAGAGGACCGGGCCATTCGTAGATCAGTTTGGGATATACCTTACTACCGAAGGCGAGAACGGGCTTAAGGTCGCAGGAAGATAGGAATTTGATCGCTTTTTCCAATTTTTTGTAGACTATATGGGAATAATCCAGGGCTGCCACAACATGTGGCATTATGCCCTTTTCCATCAAATAATATGTGATGACGTCGTTGGCAACGATCACGCAGTGGTACTGCGCTTTCCTTAAAAGCTCGACCTGCCTGTCCAGGGAAGGTCCCGCCGAAACGACTATGGCAGGCCTTCCTTTCCAGTGTTCCTGCATTTCCTCAAGGGTTACGATATTTTTATCCCTGTATATATAGGCATTTACCGCGGTCTGAGCCGTCTCCGTCAAATTTCTGAACAGGGGAATGGTGCTCGTTGATATGGTGGAAAGGAGCATCCCCCTGTATTCGCTCAAGAACTGCTTCATCTTTGAGATATCGCTTCCGGAATACTGCTTGTGTATGTATATAGAAGGTTCTATTTTGCCCATGAGCCTTACCCATGGGGATATTCTGCGCCACTGAGCTTCCCTGTCGGCCCTCTTTTCCCCAACGACGAAAAATAACTTTCCTTTGGAAATCAAACGAGAGAAATCGTGCAGATGTAATGCCCAATACAAAAGAGGTATATGCGATTCACAGCAAATAAACCTTATGTTTTCATCCATCGAGTCAAAGGTGGTCAAAAAATGCTCGCCAAGGCCCAAGCCTAACACGATGGCGCTCTTGCCTTCGACATTTTCATTGATGCAGTTATAACATAACCCTGTGTTTTCGACGAAGCGGAGTTTGCCATCGACGTCGCGAAGTTCGACGTAAGGGCCCTTGTAGCTTACCGTCCACGAAGCAAGGCCCAGATCTTCTGCCCTTTGCTCAAGAAGCTCTATTAGGTAAGGTTGGATAAGTTTTAAGGCTTCTAAATTAGCCTTCCAGGTCAATTCAAGTTCTTTAACAGCTACAGACATATTCTTACACCTCGATCTGTCACTGCAAAAAATCTACCAGCGTGGGCTGTATTATCCTGGCTATGGTGGCCAAACTAGCCTGGTAGACGGCTTGAGCCATGGCAAACTTCGTGACCGCTTCGGCGAGATCGGTGTCTGACACCTTGCTGTAAAGTTCGTTATAATTCAAGTTCATCTGCTTAAGCCTGGAGTTTGAGGTTTGGTACCTTTTCTGAAGGGCACCCGTTTGGGTACGAACGCAAAGTATGTCATCAATGGCCTCGTCGAGTTTAGGCAAAATTGTGTTCGATATGCCTTCAACGTCGCCCTGCCTTACGGCTTGCATCAGATCGTCGAGCAAGCCGAATAAATCGGTGGAGCCGATATCGGCAGAAGTCCGCTCGGTCATCACCTGGTTGTAAGGGCCTACGCCGCCCCTTACGTCCGAACTTGCAGGACTGGATAACCCCGGAATGTCTCCCTGAGCTTCGATGACATATCCTTTGGGCGACCACATGACAAACCGTGCATCGCCAGTGTCGTCTTCCACAAGCTCAGCCCTGACATCTCCGCTTTGGAACCTGGCATTTACGGTATTTACCAAATCATTTATATTCATGCCTTTGGTATCTATGGTATGGGTATAGCCGTTGACGGTGATGCTCAAACTCCCGCTTCCCGTCCAGCCCGACACATTGGAGGCGCTGCGCAAAGCAGTGTCTATTCGCAGAAAGCTGTTTGCGACATCTCCTTGAACATCATAAACGGCCAGAGGTGAGCCGTCCTTGGCCGCCAGTGAAATCCTCTGGCTCCCCGACGAACCGCTTAAATCGGCGTCGTATAAGCTCACGTCAAGCCAGGAACCTGCGAGGCCCTTTATCTTTTTGGCAATATCTTCGGCCGTATCTGTTTGCAGGACGGAGATATCAACCGTATGGCCGCCAGAAGCAATGCGAATGACACCATCACTTGAGGGCGCGGAACCTGCGGCAATTTCGCCCCCCGCAACACCGGAATGAATGCCGAGGTTTGCCGCAATTCCCGATGTATAGTCCGCGAAATGAGGATCGCCGAAAGGCAGGTCGGTAACCCTCAGGGATTGGCCCGTCTTGGAATAAAGGGCCACACGGCCGTCCTCAAGCTCGCGGTAGCCGATCAAATCCTCACCGACTTGAGACTGTATGGCCTTGGCAACCTTTAGGGCATCCACATTCCAAGTGCTGCCGGAAAGGCTGCCAACTTGGTCGCGATAAAGCTTTACGGCGTAACCTTTTCCTCCTACTTCGACATTGACTAAGGCAGGCATGTTGGGATCAAGTCCGTCCAGGGGAAATACGGTATTTGTGTCATCCATGACCAATGCCGTTTGTAAACCGAATTTAGCGGCGGAAGCGCTTACCGTCGGATTTAGGTCATATATATTAAGAGCTGAACCGTCCAGGGTGCGAAAAATGAGCTTTTGGGTGGGTGCTTCATAGTTGATGCCCGACGATTCTTCCTCGTCGCCTTGAACAATTACTTGAAGCCAGTCTCCTGCCGCGCTGTTCAGTCTGTCCGCCAGGTCCTGAAGGGAAAGCGCGGGCCCGCCGTCTATGCGCACCTCGGCAAAGTTACCGCCGCTTTCAAGCCTCCAGTAAATTGGGCTATTTGTCGGGTCTATGTCCTGACCCATCGGAAATTCCACGCTTTTCAGAGAGGTCTCAATGCCCAAATAGGAGGCCAATCCTATGTGACTGTGATCCGTGGGCTGTCCCGTGGTTCCATCGCTCGGCAATGGTTCAAAATCAGGAGAAGGCCACGAGGTAATCGACAAAGGTTCGCCAGTATGTCCCTTGATAACGAGTCTTTGAACCCCGCGATCATAGTCTTTTTCAACGGACACAGACACAAGCTTTCCCACGTCTCCCATGGCCAGACTTTCGTTTATGAGAGATGCCAGTTCATCCAAGCTGTATCCTACAAGTTCCCCCGGGTCTCGAAAGTTATTTTCGTCTGAAGGTTCCTGCACTCCGTCTTTATCGTCGTCGGACCACTTTTCCGGGATCAAAACTTTGGCTGTCCTGTCTCCAACGCGTATTTGAAGTATTTCGCTCCTACCGGTCCATGAAAAGGACAAGGGGGCTTCGTAACTGGCCAATGTGTATTGTTGGTAGCGGATCGGGAACACTTCGCGGCCGTGAAGGGAAACCTGCCCCATAACTCCCCGTTCCACTTCATATTCAACGTGTAGTTGATTTCCCATGTATATGATTTTGCCATTCGCGTCGCGAACGAAAGGCCTTTGTGTGGCGTTCAGGCCGGAAAACAAATATCTTCCCTCCACCGAGAAATTGGCAGTATTCATGAGCTCTTCCTGAAGTTGGTACAACTCCTCTGCGATGGCTGCATATTCTGTCTCTTCAAAGGTCCCGTTTCCCGCGTAGATGGCAAGCTCCCTGATGCGTTGTATCACATCGGTGATCTGGTTTAAAGCGGCATCGGTATTGGAAAGCCACATCATGCCGTCATCAAGATTTTTCAAGTATTGCTCGTTCTCAAATATAGTCGTCGACAGAGACAATTCCCTGCCAACTGCCAGGGGATCATCGGAAGGGTGCTGATGAAGCTTGCCTGTCGACATCTGCCTTTGAAGTTTGAGCATTCGCTCCAAGTTGCTGTGCATGTCCGACAAAAAAATCTGGTTCATCATCGAATTGGTCACGCGGTTCATATTACATACCTCCCGAAAGAAAATGCTACCTTCCCACCATCCCCATGCGGTTGATTATCGTATCAAGCATTTCGTCTATGGTCGTAATATAACGTGCCATGGCATTGAATGCCTGTTGAAATTTTATTATGTCCATCATCTCTTCATCGATGTTGACACCCATGACCGATTGCCTCTGAGCGTTTATCTGATCTGTCAAAGCGCGCTGGTTATCTGCCATAGTCGTGGTCCTTTTCCCCTGAGCCCCTATTTCTGCAATGAAGCTCAGATAAAACTCGTTGAAATCGGCGCTGCCACCGGACAACACCTTTGTCTGTTTGAGCCGGGCCATGGCAAGGGCTTTCGTGCCATCGCCGCTTCCAAGGCTGCTGCCATCGCCATCATCTGCGGCCGCAGCAATGAGACTCGTGTCTTTTTCCAAAAGCGGATTAATGAGCAAGGAGCTCGCCGCACCTCTCTGTTTAAGCAGGGGGACAAAAAAGGCCGTTCCTGTGAGAGCAGAATTTTCTCCCATGCCGTGGCCCGAATAATGCACGGCGTTCATTTCCAAAGCCAACCGGTAGGCCAACTCATCAAAAGACGCAAGGTGAGATAAAATGAGGTCATCGCGTGCCTCCAAAGTGCCGTATATCTTGCCGCCCTGCACATGGTGATCTACGGTTATGGAGGCACTTCCTTCTTTCTTTAGTTCAAGCGTGATGCCGGGAGAGACCTCGCTCGTGGTTTTTGCTGCATAACCATCCGCAGAGGTTATCTGCCTTGCCTCAGTAAAACGGTTGACTGAGGAAAGGTAATTTTTGCCGTCAAAAGTGACCAGGGCGTCGCTTGAGGTACTCATGAAGTTAGTTGTCCCGTCGCTTCTTAAAAGGCCCAAGTTGCTTGCCACGTAAAGGCCACCGTTTTCATCGCCAAGGACGTTGATTCTCTGGGCTTCTCCCATGACCTGGCTTTCAAGGGTAAGATAATAAGTGCCGTCAGGAGCCTGCTCTACGGAAGCCCTAAGCCATTCTTCGGGCTTTGAAGGAGCGCCATCATTGCTCATGTAAGCCCCGTTTATCTTGTTTGCTATCGTAGTTAAACTATCTTCTTCTTTAACGTTTATGGTGACGACCTTTGCCGAGTCCGCAATGCCCATTTTGCCGGCAAAATTTCCCTTTATATCGACAATGGAGACCAAATGTTTGTCCGATGATTCGATTGTCAGGCGGTCATCCGAGGTGGTGGCCGCATCGAAATATGAAGAATAATTTGTGTTTATAAAACCGGATAAATCCTGTACATTCAATGTTGAAGAAGCCGTCCAACTGTTACCCATATTGTCGCTTATTTCCCATCGGGAATCAGCATCATTCCAATTTATTGAAATGATGCTTTCAAAGCCGTCTGCCGCCAGACGAAAGCTGTACTCTTGAGGTTCGTCCGAACCTGGAGGCGGGAGTACGCCGCCGCTAAATTGATGCGAAGTTTTAACGACTCCGCCGGAACTGACCTGAAGCGAAAAAGAACCGTGTAAGTTAAGTTCCTGATCGGGGCTTACCACGTTCGGTAAGCTTCCCGGCGTTCCGACCTTCCAGGTGGTCTCGCTCGCAAGCCTGTGAACGATGACGGAGTGTATGGCCTTTAAGGCTCGCTGTTCTATGGCCGCTAAAATCACGTCCGCGTTATCTACGGGATCAAAAAGGTTATCTTCTACTTGAACGTCGTAAAAGCCGTCGTTGCCGGGTATGGGGACCAGTACGAGATGTCGCGTCTGGGAGCCCTGCACCAGGATTTTTCCGTGAAGGTCTATCTTATAGTCCCCGTCTTCTTCCTGTATGGTCGTAGATACAGATATATCGATGAGCTCGCTCAAGCGTTCGACGAGTAAATCCCGCCGATCGAGCAGATCGTTTGGGTTGCCGCCTACAGCCTTAACTTGTGAGATCTTTTCGTTCAACGCTGCTATCTGGTCTATCAAAGAATTAGCCTCGGTGACCAAAGATTCCAAATCTTGGTTCAAAGACGTCCTGTATTGGTCATAATTTCTCGCCAACTGATCCAAAAAGACGGTCAGGTTTTTGGTGCTTTGGATCACGCCTTCTCGGGCTGCTGCGTTATCGGGTCGCTTCGACAGCTCTTCTAAGGCAGACCAAAACTCGTCTAACGCAACCTTTAAGCCTTCTCCTGCAGGTTCGTTCACGAAAAGCTCTATATGGCTTATGGCTTCCTCTAAGGCTTCCCAATAACCTAAAGCAGACATCTCCTCCTGGTATTGTGCATCCAAGAAGGAGTCGCGCAGCCTCCTTATGGCTTCAATTTGGACGCCAGTGCCTATCTGGCCGGGCGTTGCCGGACGGTTAAAGGCGGGGTCAGTAAAGGGCGTGGTGGTACCTGCCTCTACCCTTTGTCTTGAGTAGCCTTCGACGTCGGCGTTGGATATATTATGCCCGGCAGTCTCCATGCCCCTGCGAAAGTAATCCAACGCCCGTCGGCCCATTTCTAAGCCGAAAAATGAATTAATCATCGCAATTTTCCCCTTTTTGTTTAACCCCTGATGCTAAAGGTGCCTCCGCTTGCCAGCTCGCGCCACTGGGACAGGAGTAGCTCGCTGAATCTTTTGGATTCATCGAGCAGGTGTGTGGTTATGTCGAACTCGGACTTTAAATTTCTCATGGAACGCTCCAGCTTTCTTGACGCTTCAAGCAAAGCCGCTGCCTTTTCCTCCCCCATGACTAAAGCAATTTCGGATATCTTGGGTTCACAGGCAAGTGCATCGGCAATCATCTGGGCAATACCGTTGCGTTTTGATTCAAGCTCTAAAAAGTCTATTGTCTTTTTTTCTAAATCTTTGACCAAGGACTGCAAGGCAGCATAATCGCCACCTCCTAAGAGATGTCGTTCTTTCTTGAGCAGCTCGACTATATCTTCAAGCTGACGCGACATCCCTTCGAGGAGACTCGTCATTTCCTCGGCCAATTCTTCCGGCGGTAAGCCTCTTGCGTTCAAGGCATCATCATCCTTTAAAACCTGCTTTCCGCAAAATCCGAGCAAGCGCATCTAAATCCGGCTCGTACGTGCCGTCTTGTATCTTGCGTTTTAATATTTCGACTTTATCATCTCTAACTTCCGGAATTTTTTTAGCTTCCTCGACGGCCTTCTTTAAAGTCTTGGCAAAGGAGCTTACCTTAAACTCGTCGCCCTCGCCGCTTCGTATCTCTTCGGATCTAGGACGAATCTTTTTGACCGGTTTCGTTTCATGTGCTCTATTTATTGGATCGATTGGTTCAACCATCGTCATCACCTCTTTTTTAGTTCCTGTTAATTTTATCGGCACAAATTCGCCATAGCTTTACTTGCGGGGGTAAAATTTATAAGTTTCCCACTTCTTTTGATGCTTTGATGGCAAAGGAAAAACACGCAATCGCAAAGGCGTTTCTGGGGCTTGCGAAAAAGTTCGTCAGGTTTGTGTAAAAGGCTAAATTTGACCTGCTTTTAGAGCTTCGGTCCTTTGCCTACGGTGAAGCTAATGGAACCTACGA
>ERZ773359.5810-NODE-5810-length-11508-cov-9.900201_pt1 | contig 11508 bp, 7 predicted proteins | sample MGYA00374955_ERZ773359 | MGnify/ENA primary metagenome ERZ773359 (study PRJEB29098, sample SAMN04486028) | biogas fermenter metagenome | study: EMG produced TPA metagenomics assembly of the Biogas fermentation microbial communities from Germany - Plant 4 DNA1...
TCCAGACAACTTGCCGTTATGATGAGAAAGGGATCATGGGTTCGGGTAAATTGTACGGCGTGACGAATTACGGCGAATTTGTCCTAGTCTATTACAATAAGGCATGGTTTGATAAATTCAATTTAAAAGTACCGACTTCATTGGAAGAGTTTGAACGGATCTGTCAAGTCTTCGTCGATAATAACGTAACCCCGATGGTGATTGGTGGGGCGGACCGTTGGCCGCAAACCCAAAACTGGTATGAGTTTGCGCTCTATAAGGCGGATCGGAAATTCATTACGGATTTTCAATTGTTACAGGATGATATTGATTTTAAAGGCCCGGAATTTAGTTTTGCCACCGATAAATTCTTAAGTTTCGTGAATAAAGGCTACTTTGATCGGAACTCAAACGGGATCAAGTATGATGATGCCAATAATGCTTTCTATCAAGGGGAATATCCCATGATCCTGACGGGAAGCTGGTTGTTTGGCGCGGTTATGGAGCAAGTGAAGACCTTTGACTGGGGAGTATTTATCCTACCCGGTAAAAAATACAATACCGGTTCCGGTGGTAATCTGTGGGTTGTGCCCAAGAACGCGCGAAATAAAGAACTTGCCTATGAATTTATCAATCTAACCTTGCAACCGAAATACCAGACAATAATGGCGGAAGCTGGTGGGATCCCGGTTAATGCTGATCTGGACCAAATTAAAGATCCAAAAGTTCAGGCTTTGAATGCGCTATTTGCGGAGATTGTTGAAAACGACGGGCTTGCCTTCTATCCCGACTGGCCAGTTCCCGGTTTTATGGATGCCTTGGGTGGTGGCCTCCAGAACCTGTTTACCGGCCGGATGAACAAGAATCAATTTTTAAATTCGCTCAGCAATACCTATTATGATTATAAAAATATGATCAAGTAAATATAGGATTGAAGCTACAAATTCGCGATTGCGGATTGGCCTTGATTCTTTGCAATGCACGCCATTTACGGTCGAGGTCTTTAACGATCAAAGCAGGGACGCCTGTTCAATGGCGTCCCTGCCTACCTAAGGCATTGTCTGCACAACCAGAGCTTTTCCCGCTGAAAGGGGGGCAATTGGAACGGCTTTCCAACCGGGCGTAAGGCTTATATTAAATGGCGTTAAAGATTTTAAAGGGGGACACGCGCAGATGAAAACCCGCCTGAATAGAGGATATTACTGGTTTTTAATTCCGGGTTTTATTTTGTTTCTCATCTTTGTGATGTTGCCGTTTGTGGCTAATATCTACTTGAGTTTTACCCGATGGTCGGGCGTGGGCATTCCCGAATTCATCGGTTTAAAAAACTATCTGCGGGCGATTGATGATTTTAATTTTTGGCTGTCCTTAAAAAATAATGTTGTCATTATTGTTGTCTTGACAACAATCCCGACGATTATCGCGCTCTTTCTGGCTGTTTTTCTGTTTCAATTTGTCGCCGTTAAAGTGGGAAAAACAACGGCTAATCTTTTTAAAGCCGGCTTTTATTTACCACAAATTATTCCGGTGGCAATTATCGGCGTAATATGGAAATGGATTTTACAGCCGAACTGGGGTGCCCTCAATGTTATTCTGGAAAAAATCAAATTAGGAAGCTTGGCCCAAAACTGGCTGGGCGATCCCGGCTATGCTTTGGGGGCCGTGCTTGTGGTTATGGTCTGGTTTCAGATCGGCTATCCGCTCGTTATTTTCATGTCCGCTTTGCAGCGGATCGATCCCCAAATCTACGAATCGGCCCGTGTTGACGGGGCCAAAGGGCTGCGGATGTTTCTCTCGATCACCTTGCCTTTGATTAGTCCCGAGTTTTATGTGGTTATTTTAACCACCATAATTTACTCGTTGAAGATTTTCGGTCCGATCTTTGCTTTAACGCGGGGTGGACCGGGTAACGCGACGATGGTTGCTTCCTATTTTTCCTATAAAAACTTTTTCGAGTTCTCCAATGTGGGTTATGGGGCCACCATGTCCACCATCATTAGTTTAATCATTATGCTCATTACTGTAGTCTACATTAAACTACAAAGCTTTGAAAGCACGGAAGGGGAGTGACGGGAGTGGAAAGGGTAGATATGCAAAGCATGAAAATGCCAATGCGGATGGTTTCCGCGAGAAAAAACAAGGAAGTATGGAAGAAAGCCAGCTACGTCGGGCTCCTCACTCTTTTTCTCCTCCTCTTTCTTATTCCCGTGGTCTTAATCGTCATCAACTCGTTTAAGGACGAAGCTGAATTTTATGCCCGGGGTGTATTAAGTTTGCCGCTCAAGCCGTCGTTTGATATTTTTCGGGAAGTTTGGCAACTGGTTGAGTTTGATGTCAAGTTATACAATAGTTTACTGATCAGCACCTCCGTTGCTTTTTTGGGGCTACTTATTTCGGTGATGAATGCTTACGCCATCGGCATCGGAAAAATCAAGTGGAGTAAGCTTTTCCTGGCCTTTTTCGCCTTCGCCATGGTCATCCCCCATGAAGCCCTTGCTTATCCGCTTTATTATATGATGAAACTGGTTGGCCTTTATGATACCAAGTTGGCGGTGATTCTGATTTTGTCGGTCTTACAATCGGCCTACGGCACCTATCTCCTCTCTTCGGTGTTTCGGACCTTTCCGACTTCACTGGTTGAGGCGGCTAAAATTGACGGGTGTAATAAATGGCAGATATTAATGATCGTTGTGGCGTTGAATAAACCTGCCCTCTCTTTGCTATTGGTCTTTTATTTCATCTGGACCTTTAATGAGTTTTTCCTGCCCCTGATTTTTCTGGTCTCCAACGCGAACCAGACTATTCCAATAGCGGTAACCTTATTCCAGGGACAGTACACCGGATACGCGACCATGCAGAGTGCATGTTCGCTATTGGGCATCTTACCTTGTATTGTCTTCTTTATCCTCTTCCAGCGGACGCTGACGAGAGGATTGGTGACTGGTGGCTTAAAAGGATAAGCATGAATCAGGAATTACAGGATCGGAAGGTCCCGACGCAGCAATTATTCGGAAAAAGATTTGGAGGAGTGTAAAATGAAATTTACTAATGGCCAGTGGTTAATGCGGCCGGGTTATAGTGAGTTAAACCCGCAAACGGTTTTTGATCACCATTTTGATGGGAAGAATCTGTTTGTTTATACGTCAACAAAGGTCATCACGGATCGGGGAGATCTGCTGGATCAAGGGACCATCACGTTTAAATTCAGTTCCCCGCTTAAGGAGATTATCCGGGTTGAAGTTGTGCATTTTGCCGGACAGAGAGAGATCGGGCCCTACTTTGATCTGAACCTGGATCATCAGGGGCAAGTCAGTTGCGAACATGCTGGTCAATATCTGATTTTTCAGACGGGGGAGTTAAAAGCGAAAATCGATATCGAGGATTTTGCCATTGATTATGTCTACGGGGAACAGACGATCACCGCGAGCGGGAGAAGATCCACGGGTTACGTTCGAAATGATCGGGGCGAACCTTTTATCAAACAGCAGTTAAAACTGGATGTGGGCGAATGTGTCTACGGCTTGGGTGAAAGGTTTACCCCTTTTGTAAAAAACGGCCAAGTTGTTGAGATGTGGAACGAAGATGGGGGGACTTCTTCGGAGGTAGCCTATAAGAATATCCCCTTTTATCTTACGACGAAAAATTATGGTGTCTTTGTTAACCATCCGGAGAAGGTTTCTTACGAAATTGCTTCGGAAAATGTCCAGACGGTTCAGTTTTCCGTGCCTGGGGAAAAAATGGACTTTTTGATCATCGGTGGCGCATCCATGAAGGATGTTCTTCAGAATTATACGGCCCTGACCGGAAAACCTGCTCTGCCCCCCGCCTGGTCCTTTGGACTGTGGCTTTCCACCTCATTTACTACTGATTATGATGAAAAGACGGTCAATAGTTATATCGATGGTATGGCCCAGCGCGATATCCCGCTCCAGGTGTTCCACTTTGATTGCTTCTGGATGAAAGAGTTTCAGTGGTGTGATTTTCGGTGGGATGAAAGAGTGTTTCCTGATCCAGTGGGAATGCTCAAACGGCTTAAGGAGAAAGGATTAAAAATATGCGTTTGGATCAATCCTTACATTGCGCAGAAATCCAGGTTATTCAGCGAGGCCAAAGAAAAAGGCTACCTTTTGCAATTAAAAAATGGCGATGTCTGGCAGTGGGATCTGTGGCAGGCGGGGATGGGAATTGTTGATTTTACCAACAAAGACGCGTGTGAATGGTATAAAGGTCTGTTACGAGAATTAATCGCAATGGGCGTGGACTGTTTTAAAACCGATTTTGGAGAGCGGATCCCCACCAATGTGGAGTATGCCGATGGGTCCGACCCCCTCAAAATGCACAACTACTATGCCTATCTTTATAATAAAACCGTCTTTGATCTCTTGGTTGAGGAGAAAGGCCGGGAGGAAGCCGTCGTCTTTGCCCGTTCGGCCACGGCCGGTTGTCAAAAATTCCCGGTCCACTGGGGTGGTGACTGTTGGGCCACTTATCAATCGATGGCGGAAAGTTTAAGAGGCGGCCTGTCCCTATGCATGTCGGGTTTTGGCTATTGGAGTCATGATATTGGTGGTTTTGAAAACACGGCTACGCCGGATATTTATAAAAGATGGGTGGCTTTTGGGATGCTCTCCTCCCATAGCCGTTTGCATGGTAGTAAATCAATCCGGGTGCCCTGGGCTTTTGATGAGGAAGCGGTGGGGGTATTACGTTTCTTTACGAAATTGAAATGCCGCCTAATGCCTTATCTTTATGAAAGTGCCTATCAGACCAGTGAAAACGGGTACCCCATGATGCGGGCTATGGTGATGGAGTTTCCGGATGATCCGGCTTGTCGATACCTGGATACCCAGTACATGTTGGGCGACTGCTTACTGGTCGCACCGATCTTTAGCGCTTCCGGGGATGTTACCTACTACTTGCCGGAAGGAAAGTGGACACACTTCATAACCGGAAAAGAGATCAAAGGCGGAAAATATATCACGGAAAACCATGACTATTTTAGCTTGCCCCTGATGGTCAAACCCAACTCGCTTCTTCCCGTGGGTAATGTGGAAGATCATGCGGATTACGATTATGCCGATGGCGTTACTTTGCACCTGTTCAATTTGGAAAATGGGAAGGAGGCGAAAGCTAAGGTTAGAAACACCAAAGGCGAGTTGGAACTGGCGGTTGTGCTGAAAAGAACGGACAATATAATCCGGGTGCACGTTGAGGTGGCGAAGAAACCATGGGGAATTCTCCTTCGAAATATTGATAAAATAGCGGTGCAAAGTAAACTCCAAACGGAAACAACCCCGGAAGGTATTAAAATTGTGAACTGTCACGAGCAGGGAAATAGTTTTGAGTTGATGTTATAAGCGGAACTGCTTATGGGGCAGTGAAGCTTTTAGCACCGAAACAACTTTTACCAGCCAATCCCTCCTTGATAATAGGGTCAGAAAGGGAAAGTCCCAGGATTCTCCAGAGAAACCTGGGACTTTCCCTACTATACGGGCGTAACGAGAGCGATATAAAATTGTTTCCTTATAGAAAATGGTTTTTTTAGTCATTTATTTTCGTAAGGGAGAGGAATGCGCCGGACTATAGCGAATAGATACTGTATATTCATAAAAAACGGAACATATCCTTGGAAGGAACAGGATCATTTGAATGAAGTAAGCAGATCATTAGTTTTTTGGAGGGAATAATGGAGAAAATTGATACCATTCACAGCAGAAACAGACTGGTTTTGAAGATATTGTGGTTCTCCCTGTTTCTCGGTATGATCTCAAATTTTCTTAACAAGGCGCCGCTTAATGAGGTAATGGCCTTGGTTGTGATCGGTTTTTTGGGGACAGGTCTTGCCACCTATATGACTTACAAACGGAAGTATGAGGAATATGTCAGGTATGTTATTCTGGTTGGGATGTCCTTATTAACCTTCATGATTATTTCATTCAGTCAGGATATAGCCGATTATATCTTGTTATACTTTTGTTTAGCAGTGATCACTTTGTACCACGATTTTAAGCTCATCATTATCGAAGGGGTGATCGTGAGCCTGATCACCATCTACTTTTTCTTAGTATACAGCGATACTTTGTTCAAAGAACTTACGCCGACGCATATGATCACTTTGAATTTTTATTTGATCATCACCACGCTGGTCTTGGCCTTTCAAAGCAAAATTGGTACGAACATGCGGAAAAGTTTGGAGGAAAGCAACGAAAAATCGCGCGAAGATAACATCAAGTTGGAAAGGATGTTTGCGCAAACGCGGAAGACCGTTCAAACTCTTAATGAATTCAGTAGTGCCTTAATGACTAATGTAAAGGCGATGGGCGAAACAGCGAAAGAAATTACAATGGCCTTTTCACAGATTGCGGCGAGTGTTGATTCACAGGCCCAAAGCGTGAATGATATTAATGGTTCAATGCAGAAAAGTAACGATCAGTTACTGTCGGTGTCCGATGCTTCCACCAGCATGCACGCGCTATCCGGTTTTACGGTGGAAACGGTGAATGAGGGGAATAGCGAAATCAATGTTCTGACCGATGAGTTCAGCAAAGTGGGTGTGAATATTGATGATACCGTAACGCTGATGAACGATCTAAATGAACAAACCAATCAGATTGGGGTCATTCTCAATACAATCAACGAGATTTCAAGTAAAACTAATCTTCTTGCCCTAAACGCCGCGATCGAGGCCGCACGGGCCGGGGAACACGGAAAAGGCTTTGCGGTTGTGGCTGCGGAGGTAAGAAAACTTGCTGAGAATACCCAGCGTTCAACCGAGGAGATTGCGTTAATTCTCAACGAGGTGCAAGAAAAAGCAGAAAACGCAACCAAGAAAGTCCACGCGGTTCACGATTCCTTCGAATCGAGTAAAATAGTGACCCAAAATGTGGCTGCTGCCTTTAAAAAGGTCAATGAAAATACGAACAATGTATTAACCAATGCGCAGGAAGTTGACGAGAAGATCAAAAGTCTGCAAGAGACCCTCAATAAAATTGTGAACGAAACCGTCTCCATCTCTTGTGTGACGGAGGAGATCTCCGCATCGATCGAGGAAGTAACCGCAAGTATGACGGAGCAGAACGGAAAAATTGGGGAAATCGTCGACAGCTTCAAGAAGATCGAGGCTTTGGTTCAAGAGTTAAGTATGTTGACCAATTAAACTACGTGTCCGCTGGAGCCATTTCCTTCTTGATTTTAGTATTGACAAGTACGAAAGAATCTGTTAAATTATTATTAACTAGGAAAGTGTGCTTGGTTGGGCGAAAATTGAATATAAAACGGATTGTTACTGTTTAATCAGGCAAAACCAAACTTTTATTCTGAGTTTGGTTTTGCCTTTTTTTGTTAATTCTTGAACGAGGGTGATGAAGGTGGTTATTGAAAAAATCCTCAATAACAACGCGGTGATATCCCTTGGTGAAGAACAGACGGAGATTATTGTTATGGGAAGGGGGGTAGCGTTTGGCAAAAGGCCGGGCGATTTGATCGACCAGAGCCGGATCGAAAAAGTATTTACTTTAAAAAATAACGATCTGACCAATAAATTAAAGCAACTCATTGCCGAAATTCCCATCGAGTATATCACGGTTTCCGAAGAGATCATAAACTATGCCAAATTGCAACTGGGGAAAAACCTTAATGACAATATTTATATTTCCCTGACCGACCATATTCATTATGCGGTGGAAAGATTTAAAAAGGGCATGACCATTAAAAATGGACTTTTATGGGAGATAAAAAATCTGTACAAGGAAGAGTTTCAAATAGGCCTGGAAGCCTTAAAAAAGATCGAGCAGGCTTTTGGTGTACGACTGCCCGAGGACGAAGCGGCCTTTATCGCCCTACATATCGTCAATGCTGAGCTAAATGAGGATATTGGTAACATTATGGCCATGACGGAGATAGTCCAGGAAGTTCTAAAGATTGTCCAGTATCATTACCGGGTCGATTTTGACCAGGAAAGTTTGAACTACTACCGCTTCATCACACACCTGAAGTTTTTTGCCCAACGCTTAGTAAACAAAGAGTTCTACCACGATGGTGAACAGGATGACCTCTTCCAGATTGTCAAAACAAGGTATGCAGAGGCCTATGACTGCGCCCTAAAGATCAAGGAGTTCATCTATAAAAAATACCAATACATCATAACCAAAGAGGAGATGATGTATCTAACAATCCATATCGAAAGGGTGGTGAGAGTGCACTAGAGATTCGCGTCATTTGCTAAAAAAATTACCATTAGCCATTACTAAGGAGGTAAGCAGATGGATTACCAAACAATTGCCAAAGAGATCTTAACGCATGTCGGGGGAGAAGAAAATATCGAGCTTATGGATTATTGTGCAACCAGATTACGCCTGCGGTTGCGGGAGATGAATAATGTGGACCGTAACCGTTTGGAAAAGACCAAGGGTGTCTTGGGTGTAAACTACAGCGGAAATCGCGTGCAGATCATTATCGGCAGCGATGTGGCTAACGTATATAAAGCATTTACTGGTATGGTTAATCTAGAAAAGAACCGAACACCGGCCGAAGGCGGAGGGGGAAAATCGAAATTATCGGTCATCTTGGATACGATCGCCGGGGTTTTTACCCCCATCTTACCCGGGATCACCGGTGCCGGTATGATCAAGGCGTTACTGGCCTTATTTACCGCTTTCAATTGGATCTCACCGGAGACCCAGACCTATTATGTCTTGGATACCGTCGCCGATGCTGCCTTTTATTTCATTCCGGTACTACTTGCTTATACTGCGGCGAACCGCTTTAAAACCAATCCTTATTTGGCAGTAGCCTTGGCCGGAGTCTTACTGCATCCTAATTTCACGGCGTTAATCAATGAAGGGCAAACCACAATTGGGTTCTTAGGAGTGCCGATTCGTCTGGCCTCTTACGGTTCTTCGGTCATTCCGATCATCTTGGGCGTTTGGTTCATGTCTTATGTGGAAAGATTTGCCGACCGGGTTTCCCCAAAAGTCGTTAAGTTTTTCCTAAAACCCTTGATAACCCTCTTGATTGTGGCCCCGGTAACATTGGTTATCTTGGGACCCATCGGTACGATCATCGGCGATTATGTTGCCGAAGGGACTGTCTTTTTAAACGACCGGGTGAGTTTCCTGATTCCGACGTTGATGGGCGCCTTTTCCCCATTACTTGTCATGTTCGGTATGCACTATAGTCTGTTCCCGGTGGCTTTGTCCGCCTTTGCTGCGCTAGGCTATGAAGCAATCCTCTTACCAGGGATGTTGGCGGCAAATATTGCACAAGGAGCAGCCGCTTTGGCCGTTTCCATCAAGGCGAAGGACCAAGAGGTGAAGAGCTTAGGAAGATCGGCCGGCTTGACGGCGCTTATGGGGATTACGGAACCAGCGATGTATGGGATTAACTTAAGATATAAAAGGCCTTTCTTAGCAGTGATGATCGGTGGCGGCGTGGCCGGGATTTTTGCTGGAATAACGAAGGTGAAGTCCTACGGTTTTGCTTCTCCCGGATTGGCTTCTTTGCCGATCTTTATCGGGGACACATTTATTTACTCTTTAATCACTATCGGCATTTCCTTTGCTTTAACTTTTGTTTTGACCTGGTTTTTTGGTATTGATGAAGAGACGGGGGCAGAAAGTAAAAAAAAACGCAACTAGATTCCGGTAAAGCGATCGACATCAAAGCGCCAGTCCAGGGGGAGATGATTCCGCTGCAACGCGTGAATGACGATACTTTTGCCAGTGAAGTCCTGGGGGCGGGGGTTGCCATCCGGCCGGCGATAGGTAAAGTGCACGCCCCGGTCGATGGGGTGGTGACCAGTTTTCACAAAGCCAGGCATGCGATTGGGATCACCTCCTTTGATGGCGTCGAGATCTTAATCCACGTTGGTATTGATACCGTGGAACTAGAAGGGCAGTATTTTACTGGCCATGTCAAAATGGGCGATAAAGTAAAAGTCGGTGATTTATTACTCGAATTTGACAGCGCAAAGATTAGCGCGGCGGGTTATGATCTGACAACCCCGATCCTGATCACGAACACATCTAGTTTCTTAGCGATTTTACCTTTAGAAGTGGACCGGGTCCAAACAGGAGATTCGATCATCAAAATCTTATAGAGAGGGGGTGCGAACATGAGTATAGGGAAGTTCCCAAAGGATTTTTTGTGGGGAGGTGCTGTCTCGGCCAGCCAGTGTGAAGGGGCTTATGATGTAGGCGGTAAAGGTCTGTCTACCGCGGACATCTTACCGGGAGGAAAAACGCGGATTCCTTTGCTGCAATACGCCAAGCCAGCCTTGGCGACTGTCTATGATTATTATCCTTCCCATGAAGGGATCGACTTCTACCACCGTTATAAAGAGGACATTGCTCTCTTGGCCGAAATGGGGTTTAAAGCCTTCCGCACTTCAATTGCCTGGTCGCGGATCTTTCCCAAGGGTGATGAGGAAGAACCTAATGAAGAGGGGTTGAAGTTTTACGACGCTCTACTGGCGGAAGTGGTTAGACAGGGCATGGAACCGGTGATCACCATCTCCCATTTTGAAATGCCCTTGCACTTGGTAAAGGAGTATGGCGGTTGGCTCAATCCGCGTGTGGTTGAGTTTTACGAAAGATACGCCCGGGTTTTGCTGGCGAGATATCGAACCCAGGTTAAATACTGGATCACTTTCAATGAGATAAATATGACTCTGCATGCGCCTTTTATCGGTGGTGGCCTGATTATCGAGAACGATGACGATCGTGCGCAAAAAGTCTACCAGGCGGCCCATAATCAACTGGTCGCCAGTGCCCGGGCGGTGATTGCGGCACGCGAACTTGCCCCAGAGGCCAAAATCGGGTGTATGCTGGCCGGTGGTCCCTATTACCCGCAGACGCCCAATCCTGAAGATGTCTTCGCCGCGATGGCCATGGACCGGCAAAATCTCTTTTTCGCTGATGTTCAGGTTCGAGGCTCCTATCCTTCTTATATGCAACGTTTCTTTCGCGAGCGCAATGTAGAGTTCAAGATCACGGCAGCAGAAAAAGAGATCTTAAGAAGAGGAACGGTTGATTTTGTCTCGTTTAGCTACTACATGTCGCATGTTGCCACCGCCCAGAAGCAAAGCGATGGTGTCGATGGGGTATTAAATCTCTTTGCCAGCGCCCCCAATCCTTATCTTACGAAATCGGAATGGGACTGGCCCATCGATCCGCTGGGTTTAAGGTATATGCTCAACCAATTATACGATCGGTACCAAAAACCGTTGTTTATCGTCGAAAATGGCTTGGGGGCCAAGGATCAGGTGGAAGCAGACGGTACAATCAATGATGAATACCGGATTAGCTATTTACGCGATCATATCCGGGCTATGCAAGAGGCGGTAGAAGATGGCGTGGATGTTATTGGTTATACGCCTTGGGGGTGCATTGATCTAGTCAGTCTCTCCACGGGTGAAATGGCAAAACGTTATGGCTTCGTCTATGTCGACCGCGACGATCAGGGCAAGGGAACGCTAAAAAGGATCCGCAAGAAAAGTTTCTACTGGTATAAAAAGGTGATTGCGACCAACGG
>ERZ773359.5818-NODE-5818-length-11492-cov-5.063391_pt1 | contig 11492 bp, 10 predicted proteins | sample MGYA00374955_ERZ773359 | MGnify/ENA primary metagenome ERZ773359 (study PRJEB29098, sample SAMN04486028) | biogas fermenter metagenome | study: EMG produced TPA metagenomics assembly of the Biogas fermentation microbial communities from Germany - Plant 4 DNA1...
GCGCACCATATGGCCGCCTACGGCGCCACATTCTCGGGAAGAAATGTTGCCCCAGTAACCAGACTTGTACTCAGGATTGATACCGAGCTCCGAGGCCATTTCATACTTGAACTGATCCATGGCCTGCTTTGCCTCAGGAATGAGGATGCGGTTACCTCTCCTGCGCCTTCTGGTCATCTAAAGCCTCACCTCCCTATTTTTTAAGGGTGCTCCCGCCCCACAGGCGGAAGCACCCCCGGTGCCACCTACTGACTGGGCTCAGGTGGGAACTGCCCTCTGAAGCTGGCCGCTCCGCCCTGGCCGATGAGGGACTGCTGCGCGGCGGCGACCATACGTCTGACCATATGTCCACCGACGGCCCCGCACTCGCGGGAGGAAATATTGCCCCAATAACCAGTCTTGTATTCGGGATTGATCCCAAGTTCTGTAGCTACCTCATATTTGAACTGGTTCATCGCCTGATACGCTTCGGGGATTACCTTGATGTTGCTGCTAGAAGATCCAAGCGCCATGCCTAGTTCACCTCCCTCTTCTCTGGTATGCTTAATGTTCCCGCACGTAGAGGGCGATAAACAGGTAGACTGCTGGCGGATTTGGCAAAAAAGAAAACCAGCTTACTCAGCTGGTTTCTCCAAGTCTTCAAACTAGAGGCTGATTGCTTCCGTGGGGCACTCGTCTGCGGCCTGCTGGCAGCAGCCGGCGGCTGCGCAATCGGCGCCTTCCTTCACATGGGCCAGACCATCATCACGGAGTTCAAAAACATCAGGGCAGATATCGGCGCACACGCCGCAGCCAATACAGAGATCGTGATCAACTTTTGGATTCATCAAGTTTCCTCCTTAAGCACCTTATACTTATAGTTGTTCAAACATATCCTTTCCTACCCCGCACTCTGGACAAGTCCAATCATCTGGCAGATCATTGAAGTCCACGCCGGGAGGAATATCTTGCGTTGGATCGCCTACGGCTGGGTCATACACGTAACCACATACTGTACATTCCCACTTCGCCACTGCCTTCACCTCTCCTCGGATTTGTACTTCTGGTTACATTCTACCTTAACCAAGAAAATCCTACCCTACTGCTGGAGAAGATCTCTAATTGATGAAGGAACGGAAATACCATAGGCTTGGTACATGGCTTCGATGACAGGTGCAGTCAAGTTGATCCCACCATAGATAATGGAGGACTCTGGCAGCACTACGTCAATGCCGCTTTCTTGGGCGACCTGCTCGATGATCTCCAGGATGAAAGATACGAGAGTGACGCGCACGTTATGTTCGATTTCTTCAAACTGACGCTCGTACTGGGCAGCCAGTTGGTCGATCTCTTCTTGAGTCGCCAGCTTCTCCGCCTCAGCCTGGGCCTCATTGTACAGCCGTTCCGCGGATTCCTGCAGTTCCCTGTTCTTCGCCTCGTACTCCGGATGCGAGTAGAACAGGAACTCAAAGTCCACATAACCGATGGTGGCAGCGGCAGCGGCTGCAGAAGACGACAAGATCATGGTTAAAACGAGCATTATTCCAAGTGTTTTTCTCTTCAAGCAGGACACTCCTTTGAATTTCACTGTCATAGGACTATTCCACCCCCGACATATATTTCCTTCTAATCCGCTGCCTTTTCGGGGGTATTATTCACCAAATCCGCGATGGTACGTTTGCCCAAGACGTCCACGAAAGCCTGCTGAGCCTCCATCCACACAGGCTGCATGGGACACTCGCCTTGCCTGGGGCATTCAATCTCGCCCGAGAGGCACTTGCTGATGGCTATCGGCCCTTCAATCAGCTCGACTACATCTTTGATGGTAATCTGCGCAGGATCAGCCTCCAGGCGCACACCTCCCCCCGGGCCGCGCACTCCCGCTACCCAGCCCTGGTTGCCCAAGAGAGCAATGATCTGCGGCAAAAAATTAACCGGAATCTCTTGCCGGCTCGCTATGACTTTCGAGGAAATGTACTCGCCAGGATGTCTAGCCAACTCCACTAGAGCGCTGACCGCGTATTCTGTTTTCCTTGTGATTTCCATCCTTTCACCGCCCGCCCCCCAACCGCCATACGACAAAAAAGGGGTTATATTATATGCTTACTTACCAAAATTATACTGACAAGCAAATTGCCTGTCAAGAAACCCGCAGGGCACGATTTACCCCAACCTCACTTGCATGCGCCCCCCGATTTGCTACAATAAGATCATGAAACGGGGGTCGAACCATGGAGCGAATTGGCATCATTGATATGGGGTCTAACTCCATCCGTTTGGTGATTATAGATATCAAAGAAAATCGCGCCCACCACCTGATCGAGAACCTCAAGCGCACAGTGCGTCTGCGCAGCGGCGTGGGTCAAGGCGGGCTCCTCACCGAGCAGGGCATCAATGACGCAGTGGACACAGTGGCCTTGTTTGTCAAGTTCTGCCAAGCCCGCCGGGTCAAGCACATTATCGCGGTGGCCACCGCAGCGGTGCGCCAGGCAGCCAATGCCCACGTGCTGGTGGACAGGATTTTTAAGGAAACTGGCGTGCAGACGCGGGTACTCTCAGGCGAGGAAGAAGCGTACTTAGGCTACATAGGCTTAGTGAACAGCATTACCGAAACGACGGGGCTCATGGCCGATCTGGGGGGCGGCTCGCTCAAACTGGTGGGTTTCGTAGACCGTCTCAACCGGCATTCTGTCACCTTGGAATTCGGCGCCGTTTCTTTGATGGAGAAATACAACCTGGCTGACAAGCCCAACCCCGAAGACCTGCGGGCATTTGAGGCCTTTTTGGATGAATCCTTCAGCCAGATTACCTGGCTGGCTGACTATCCTAAACTCATCGGCATCGGCGGAACTTTCCGCTCCCTGGCCAGGGTCTACCGCAACCATGTGCAATACGTCCCCGATCTGACCGATGGCATTACCATCCCAGGGAGTGCCGTTAGCGAGCTGTACCACCTGCTGAGCACCATGAGCTTGGCCGAGAGGCGCCAAGTGCCGGGCCTAGAGCAAGCCCGCGCAGATCTTATTGTAACCGGCCTGGGCATCATTTATCGCCTGCTGGCAGCCGCCCAGTGCCCGGATTTGATGGTGAGCGCCAGCAGTATCCGGGATGGGCTTTTCTTTAGATATCTTTATCCCCGCGATCCCATTTTGTTCAACGTCCTCACCCACCACACCAATAACCTAATTGAGTACCACAACCTGGACGAGAATCACCTCAGACGGGTCTCCAATCTGGCCGTTACCCTTTTCGACCAGCTGCAGCCCCTGCACGGCCTGGGCAGCGCCGAACGGCGGCTCCTGCTCATGGCCAGCCTCCTGCACGAGCTGGGTGTGGTGGTGAGCGTGGAAAGTCTCGAGAAGCACACCCTGTACACTGTGCTCAACTCCCGCTTTTTGGGCCTGGCCCACAGAGAGCGGGTGCTCGTAGCCTACCTGGCTGCTTCCCACGACGGGCCTTTCCGGGCCAACCTTGCAGATTACATCAAACACGGACCATTGGTTCCCGAAGACCTGGAGCTGATCAACAAGCTCGCCCCGCTGCTGCAGGTAGCTCACAGCTTAGATCGTTCTCGGGCCGGCGTGGTTACACACCTCAAGGCTGAGCTCAAACCGGGGCTGTGCGAACTCAAGGTATTCGGCACCCAAAAACGCGACCTGGAGGTCAGCGACGCCGCCCGCCACGCGCCCGCTTTTGAACAGGAGTACGGAGTTAAGCTTGTGGTTCTGCCCGCTTAGCCCAGAAAAGCAACGGACCTGGCTCCCTCTGGGGCCAGGTCTCTTGTTTTTTCGCCCTTAGGTGATGGACTCAGCAACTGTCGCGCCCATGGCCCGGCAGCGCTCTTCGTCCTCACTGGTCAAGCCAAAGCGCACCTTCAGGGGAGGATGTCCCACCACCAGGCGCATTTTCTCCAGTCTCTCTTCCAGAAGGGCCACAGCCTCGCCGCTCCAACCATAGTTGCCGAACACCGCGGCAGCCTTGCCCTTAGCGTTAATGGCGCTCACCGCTTCTAGAACCCGCCATATCGGATAGACCGCATCGGCATTGATGGTGGGCGAGCCCACGATCAGAGCATCAAAGGAACTCACTGCCTGCTCAACTACTTCCGGATCCGCACGCGCGGCGTCCATCAGCACAACATCCACCTGGGGATGGCCCGCGGCACCTTCCGCTATCAGCTCCGCCATGCGTTTGGTGTGCCCATAGGCGGAGGCGTAGGCAATGACAATTCTCTTGCGTTCCCCTTGCTGTCCTGTGCGGCTCCACTCATGGTACAGACGAATGAAACGATCCACATCAGTATTTAAGATGGGACCGTGGCCCGTGGCAATAAGGTCAAGCTCGAGCCCTTCCAGCTTGGGCAGGGCTTCCCGCACTTTTGTCTTGAACGGCCCCATGATCTTCTCAAAATAATACTCCACCGCGCCAGTGAAGTCCACTTCCTGCTGGCTGGCTAGGATGCGTCCTTCCGGGAAGCAGAAGTGGGAGCCAAACCCGTCACAGGTGAAGAGCACTCCCTCTCCTTCCAAGTAGCTCCACATGGTGTCGGGCCAATGCATAAACGGCGCCATGATAAAGCGCAGCCTGCGGTTGCCCAGATCCAACACATCGTTTTCCCCGACGATGCGCTTATTGAAGTCCATGTTCACCTGCTCAGTCAGAAACTGTAGAGCCGGCCTGGTGCCGTGCACGATCAGGTGAGGCGCCCGCCGCAGCAGCTCCTTGATGCTGCCCGAATGATCAGGCTCCGTGTGGTTGACAATCAAGTGTCGAAGGTCCGCTAGGTTGATTTTCTCTTCCAGTTGGGCGAACCATTCGTCTTCAAATTCCTTTTTGACTCCGTCCACTAACGCCGGTTCCTGTGCTTCGATCAGATATGAGTTGTAGGTGGTTCCGTACTCGGTGGGGATGATCACATCGAAAACCTCTAGATCAGGGTCACGCACTCCCACCCAGTGAATACCGGGACGAATCTGCATCATTTTCACCTCGCAAGAATGATAATCATTCTTACTAAATCATACCGCTTTTCGTCCCGGATGGCAACCAGAAAAAGGGTTATTCCTTAGCTCTCTGCTAAAATTTTTCTGGCCAAATGGTGGCAGCCAGCAGAACCTCCACTACCTCTTTCAGCCCTTCCGCATCTTGGTCGGTAAAGCGGCCCAGAGTAGGGCTGTCCAGATCTAGGACACCTAACAGCCTGCCATCTTGGGCAATAAGGGGTATCACCAGCTCCGAGCGGGACGCGGCATCGCAGGCAATGTGCCCTGGAAAGGCGTGCACATCAGGAACCACAATGCTCTCCCGACGTTGAGCTGCTGTACCGCACACGCCCCTGCCCAAGGCGATGCGCACACAAGCCGGTTTGCCTTGGAAGGGCCCTAAAACCAGCTCTCCTGCTGTGAGCAGGTAAAAGCCGGCCCAATTCAGGTCAGGCAGCTCCTCATACAGCAGGGCCGATGTGTTGGCCAGGTTGGGCAGCCAGTGGTCTTCCCCCTCTAGTAGGCTGGCTAACTGACGTTTGAGCAGCGCGTAATCCATCTCGTACATAGGTGCAACCTCCTTTTGCTCCAGTATAGACCAGGAAAGTAAAGTAAAACAAGCGCCAGATCACCTCCGGCGCCTGCCCCATTTTCGCGCTTGCCTATTTTACTGGATGGCCATGGCCGCCAGCACATCATGCTTGATCTTGCGCAGGGTGGTGGATGGCTGGTACATCAGGTTGTAGTACAGGGTAAGCATGTGTTTGGTGGAAAAACGGTGCATGGCCATGGATATGCTGGCCCGCATCATCTCCTGCCAGCGCGCCTTGTCTTCGTAGAAAGTGGGAATGACCTCCTCCAGCAGCACTTCGTACAAGGAAAGGGCATCGACCATAGTCTGCTCCGGCCCTTCATAGCCCCCTCCGAACTGCCAGCCGGTGACACCGTGCAGGCAGCCTTCGGGCCACCAGCCGTCCAGCACACTGAGGTTGAGCACGCCGTTGAGGGCTGCTTTCATGCCGCTGGTGCCGGAAGCCTCCAACGGCCGCTGGGGGGTGTTCAGCCACACGTCGCAGCCAGCAGTGAGCAGCCGGCCTAGACCCATGTTGTAATTCTCCAGGAAAACTACGCTGTCCGGGAACTTGTAGGCCATTTCCGCGATGTTGGCCACGATCTGCTTCCCCCAATCATCTTCTGGATGGGCCTTCCCAGAGAAAACCAGCTGGATAGTGCGGTTCTTGAGCAGCGGCTCAATCACATGGGGCCGGTGGAAAATCAAACCGCTGCGCTTGTAGGCCGCGGCCCGGCGGGCAAAGCCGATGGTGAGCACATCCAAATCCAGGGCTACGCCCGTGCGGTTTTCCACTTCTTCCAGGAGCTTCTTTTTCACCTGCAGGTGTGCCTTCCAGAGATTACCCTGGACGTTATAGGTCTGTTGGATCAGCTTGTGCTGCCACGTTTCCACATGCACCGCGTTGGTAATACTGATGATGGGAGCTGTCCCCGGATTGCCGCGCCACATGGCCCGGGCGGTGGCCCCATGCAGTTGGGAGACTCCGTTGGCGATGTAGCTGAGCCTGAGGCCGGCTACAGTCATGTTGAAGGGGTCGCCCCCGATGCGCGCCACTTGATCATATTCCAGCCCTGCCCACGCACCCATATGCTTCAGCAGGCCATGATCGTGTTCCTCATTGCCAGCCATCACCGGAGTGTGGGTGGTGAACACGATCTGCTGCCGGGTCTCTTCCCAGGCCTGCTCAAAGCTCATGCCCCGGTGCATCTTTTCGCGAATCAGCTCTAGGCCTGCAAACACAGCGTGGCCTTCGTTAAGGTGATAGATATCTGGCTGCAGGCCCAGTTGGTTGAGGGCCCGCACCCCGCCGATACCCAGCACCATCTCCGCCGCTACCCGCTCCTGAGGAGGGCTGGCATAGAGCTGCCTTGTTATCCAGCCATGGTGACTGCCTGGAAAATCCGCGTCCAGCAGATAAAGGGGAACGTTGCCAAAGGCCTCTGTTTTCCAAACCTTGCAGGGTACATCTTCACCGCGGATCCACACGTTAACCATGATGCCCGTATCTTCCAAGTGGGAGCGGTCATACGTTTGGCGGCAGTGTTGGGGAAAACCGTGCTGATCCAGGAACTGATCGGAGTATCCTTCACTCCACAATATCCCCACACCCACCATGGGTAGGTTCAGATCGCGGGCAGTCTTGAGAATATCACCCGCCAGGATCCCTAAGCCGCCCGAGTAAATAGGAAACGATTCGTCCAACCCAAACTCCATGCAGAAAAAGGCTACCTTTGGTTGGGGAACTGCTGCCATCTGTTTCATTTATCCTCCCTTTCGTAACTTCGGATCAGATCTGCATAATGCTGGATCAGTTGGGCAGCTTCTGCCTCGCTGTCAGCTTCGCTGTACAGCCGAAAAACAGGCTCATCGTCATCGGGCACAACTAAAGCCCAGCCTGAATCGGTATGTTCTTTGATGCCATCGAAATACAGGGTGCGCTCAGGATCGGAGTTCTCGATCAATTTGCGCATCACCGTGCCTTTATCTCCCCACGAGCAGGGTACTTTGGCCGTTTTCAGGTAAGTCTCTCCCTGCCAAGAGCTCAAGGGGATCTGCCGAGAGCTGATCAGGCTGAACAGCTCACCCAGGCTGGCCAAGGGTTCAATATGGGGAAAGACAGCTTGCTCCCCTGAGCTGTGGTTACCCAGTTCGCTGGCTGCTTCCATCCAATAAAGAGGTTCCAGTTTGGTCACACATACCTTAAGACCCTGTTGGTGGGCGGTGTCCGCCACTGTCTGAGAGAGATTGACAGGCAGGGCCACACCTGGCCGCTCCTTGGCCGCTTGGGCGAGCACAAATCCCTTCCACCATTCCACCTCCGAAAGATCTCTGCCGTTCTCATCGCGGATGGACCAGTCCTGATCGCGCACCACTACGGTTGGTAGACCCTGGGTCTGGTCAGTGACGACCGTGTAACCGCTGAGTCGGAAGAAGTCCCGGACCAGTTCGCCTAGGGGGTCATCGTTGGGCTCCACCTGCAGCCCAACCCGAAACCCAGGGGTGCCGCAGGGATAAAGCTTCGCCAGATGGCGCAGGTAACGCTTGCGCAGCCCGGCAACCTGAATGTATTCTCCCACATCCTTACCTGCGAAACGAGGATAGTCTTCGCGCACAAAAATGCCTTCGATTTTGCGCTGGTCACCCTTGGACAGCGGCCAGCCCCTCTGATCCCAGCACTCGATGACCACTCCTGTGGGATCCTGGGGATTGGCTGCCACATGAAGGGCCCCAGCCAGCCCCAACGCTTGGACCGCGAAGCGGGTGAGCCGCGCCGTTACCTGCCCTCCATCGTGCACATGGACACCTCCCCCGCGCAGTCCCACTACCAAGGCCTGTTTGGCCAAGTCGGCGGTAGCTGAATAACCGCAGGTCACTAAGGCTTTCTCCCCCTCCCCGAGGAAAGCCGCATAGCTCAAGCCAAACTGGGTGATGGTCTCGGGCGTGAGGTTGCCGCGAATATCGCCAGCCAGGCCGAACTTGGTGAAGATGGGCCGCTCTTCCTGACTGCCCCAGATTACTGATTTGTGCAGCCTGGTGCCGCTGGGGATAATCTTTTCTGGCCAGACCTTGGTTTTGGGCAAGATGGTGCTCATGGCGCCTACGCGCACCTTATCGCCCAGGATCGCTCCCTCAAAAACCTCGCTGTCCTGTTCTACCACCACATCTTTGCCGCACACACAACCCCTCAGGCGCGTGCCCTTGCCAACCCGCACCCCGGACCACAGCACCGCGTGCTTGAGGCTGGCTCGGGCATCTACTTGGCAGTAGGGCCCCAAGACGGTGTAAGGCCCCACATAGGCCCCTGGCCCGATGCGGCTGCCCCTGCCGATGTAGAGGGGGCCTTCCAAACGGGCGCTGGGATCTATTTTCACCCCTTCCTCGAGGTAGATCCCTTTTTCTAGAGCTTCCGGAAGCTCAATGCTGACTTTTCCGTCCAGGCAGTCCTTCTGGGCCTGACGGTAGATGTCGAGGTTGCCCACGTCCGACCAGTACCCCGCAGCGATGTAGCCAAAAAGGGGCGCACCCCGCCGCAGTAGTTCGGGAAAGACGTCTTGACTGAAGTCCACTTTCTCTCCCGGTGCCACGTAATCAAGTACCTCGGGCTCGAGAATGTAGATGCCTGTGTTCACCGTGTCACTGAACACCTGGCTCCAGGTGGGTTTCTCCAGGAATTGGGTGATGCGCCCGTTCTCACCCGTGAGCACCACACCATAGCTGAGAGGATCGGCCACCCTGGTAAGAACCAGGGTGGCCAGGGCGCCCTGCTGGCGGTGAAAAGCCACGGCTTGCGTGAGGTCAATGTCAGTGAGGGCATCACCGCTCATGACCACGAAAGTGCTCTGCAGAGACTGGGCAGCGTTTTTCACACTGCCTGCGGTGCCCAAAGGCTCTCGTTCTATGTAGTACTCCAAGTTCATACCAAAGGCATGGCCGTCTTGGAAGTAAGTGGTTACGTCCCGGGGCAAGTACCAGAGGGTGCAGGCAATATCGGTGAACTGATGCCGCTTTAGGAGGTGCAGGATGTGTTCCATCATGGGCCGATTGAGAATGGGCACCATGGGTTTCGGCACACAGCAGGTCAAAGGGCGCAGCCTGGTGCCCTCACCACCCGCCATGATTACTGCTTTCATGGACGCTTCCCCCCCTCTTGAGCCCTTCCGTTGTCAGCTGATAGCGTTCATAGAGCACCGGCGTCTCCCGCTGGGGGAGAGTGGCCCGATAGCTTTCCACCGTACGCTGTGCGATCTGGCGCCAGTCGTACTTCTCCACCAATTCCTGCGCGGCCCGTTCGCTCAGCCGACGGGCAAGTACTTTGTCGCTGAGCAAGCGGATGATGTTGTCGGCCAGGGAGTTGGCGTTGCCCGCGTAAAAAGTCAGGCCGTTCACCTCATGGCGCACCGTTTCCGCGAACCCTCCCACATCGCTCACAATCACCGGTGCCCCCCCAGCCATGGCTTCCAGGGCAACCAGACCAAAGGGTTCGTAGCGGCTGGGAAAAACTGCGGCCTCGGCTAGGTGGTAGAGGCTGTTGCGCGTGCGGTCATCCACGAAACCGGCAAAATACACCTTGTGGCCTAGGCCCAACTCCCAGGCCTGTCTTTTCAGCTCCTCATGGCAGGGACCTGTCCCCGCAATCACAAACTTGGCCTGGGGGCGGTGAGCTAGCACTTTGGGGGCCGCAGCCAGCAGCAAATCCACCCCTTTTTCAAACACGTGCCGTCCCACATAGAGCACGATCTCCTCTTCCGGAGCGGCATACCTCCTCCGCCACTGATCTAGATCAGGGTGCACACTGGCAAAATTCTCAGACCGCACGCCATTGGGGATCACAGTCAGCTTATCCGCTGGCACCTGGAAGATCTTGCGAAGCTCGGCACGCATGTATTCGCTGCAGCAGATCACGCGGTAAGACTCGTAGGTCAGCCACCACTCCAGATCGCTGATGTGGCGCTGCAGATCGTTGTGCAGCCCGTTGTTGCGTCCCCATTCTGTAGCGTGAATGGTGCAGACCAGGGGAATCTGGAAGGCATGCTTCAACACCTTTGCTGCAGGCGCCACCAGCCAATCATGGGCATGGATCAGGTCATACTCTGCTTGAGTTAAGAGCTCAATACCTTTCTGGATGAAGTGGTAATTCTGCAGGTGTACTTCTTCCAAAAAGTCCAGGGACTTGGGCAGGAACTGATTGACCCTGAACACCCGGACTCCGGAAGCATAGGAACTGCGCTCCAGGTCCGGCGCATCGGTGGTGATTACCGAGACTTCGTGGCCCATTGCTGCCAGGGCCTGGGATAAATCCGCTACTGCCCGGGCTAAACCTCCCACAACTTTCGGCGGGTACTCCCAGGTCAACATCAAGATCTTCACTTCAGGTCACCATCCTTAAGCTTCCTCTCGACTCAGGATACCCTGAAACGCCCGGTATTATTAGAAGGAATATGGCCGGAAGTCGCCAAATAGAAAACGGACAACTAGTTGAAGGAGATTAGTTCATGCGCAAGTTTCATCAAAATCGACCGGCTATCTACGCCCTGCATCCCTGGCAGGTTGTGGAAACGGAGTTCAAGCCCGAGCACAATCACCGCAGTGAATCGATCTTTTCCTTGGGCAATGGGTACATGGGTTTGCGGGGGACTTTTGAGGAAGGGCTGCCCAGCCACGTTCCCTCCACCCCAGGTATCTACATCAACGGCATCTACGAAACGGAGCCCATCATCTACGGGGAGTTCATGGCCAAACAGCCTCAGGAATACCAGACGATGATCAACGTCACAGACTGGAAAGGCCTGAAGATCTTCCTGGAACACGAGGAGTTTTCCATGCTCCAAGGTGAAGTGGAAGAGTATTCACGCGTGCTGGACCTTAAAGAGGGCGTGCTGCGTAGAGAACTCATCTGGCGCAGCCCCAAGGGCAAACGGACCAAGCTTTCCTTTGAGCGGTTCATCTCCCAGGTGGAA
>ERZ773359.5819-NODE-5819-length-11490-cov-32.821863_pt1 | contig 11490 bp, 11 predicted proteins | sample MGYA00374955_ERZ773359 | MGnify/ENA primary metagenome ERZ773359 (study PRJEB29098, sample SAMN04486028) | biogas fermenter metagenome | study: EMG produced TPA metagenomics assembly of the Biogas fermentation microbial communities from Germany - Plant 4 DNA1...
AGCTTTTATAAAGGCACCAGCGAAGGCACCGTCGGCCATATCCCACTGGGCTTCGGTTAACCTGGCGTCCTCGGCGCCCAAGCCCTGCAGCACTTCACGGGTATAATAGTTTTCCGGAGTGACGCTGATCTCCTTAAAACCGGCCCGGGTCAGCAGTGCCTCATACTCACCAATACTAAGGCTCCCGGCAATACAAGTTACCCATAAGGAAGTGATCTGCCGAATCTCTCCGGGAACTTCCCGGGTAGATACTATATCAGCAATAGCTAATCTGCCTCCGGGTTTTAACACGCGGTATATTTCACTCATTACCTTATTCTTGTCACCACTGAGATTGATCACGCAGTTGGACATTACTACATCCACACTTTCATCAGGCAGAGGTATTTCCTCGATATAGCCTTTCAGAAATTCCACGTTATGTGCACCCATCCGTTCCTTATTACTATTGGCCAAAGCCAGCATCTCATCAGTCATATCCAAACCATAAACCTTGCCAGTCCGACCCACATATCGGGAAGCTACCAAGACGTCAATGCCTCCACCGCTGCCCAGATCCAGTACGATTTCTCCTTCCTTTAATCCGGCCAGAGCATGGGGATTGGCACAGCCCAGAGAGGCATTGAGCGCTTCTGCTGGCAGTGCGGACAGGTCTTCGTTTTTATAATTGATATCTATGCGGGTGATAGTACTGCAGCAGGAACTGCTGGGTCCACAACAGCACCCCTGCCCTCCCGTACCTATCTTCCGGGCTATTTCTCCATAGTGTTTCTGCACTTCCTTACGAATTTTTTCCATAAGGTAATTCCTTCTTTGTTAATTATCTAATACCTCTTATGACATTACATAGAGAGTTAACCAGACTCATCATTAAGTAGAGCTCAACAATTTTCACAGCCCTTAACATTCTGGAGCCGCAGGGTATCCTGCTGACAACATGGGATTTTACTGGCTTCGTCCTTAATTATCATGCTTAGGAAAGGATAACGCTGTAGAGTTTCCTCATTCATCCGATAGTAAACCCATTGAGCTCTCTTTTCCGAGCAGACTAGTCCAGCGTTCCGGAGTTTATCCAGATGCCGGGAGGCATTGGACTGCTGTATACCCAAAACTTCCTCGATTTCACATACACATAATTCTCGTTCTTTTAGCAAGTGCAGCATCCTTAACCGGGTTTCATCGGCCAAAGCTTTAAGTATTACCACCAGCTCCACTTTTTCACCACCTTCATGAGTATATGCAGTTATACTCATATGCTACACTCAGCAGCACATTTGTCAACCCCCTTTGTCTATTGTTGGATAGACTAAGTATTAGTGCTACTATAATATGACCATAGCTGCCCATGAGGGCAAGGCTGAAAACTGATAAAGAGCAAAGGAGCTTTGACATGTTATATATTGGCTGTCATCTGTCATCATCCAAAGGTTATAAACACATGGGCAAGGAAGCTTTAAGCATTGGCGCCAACACTTTTCAGTTTTTTACCCGCAATCCCCGGGGCTCCAAGGCCAAGAAAATGGACGTGCAAGATGCTCAAGCCCTGATGGATCTAGTGCGACAACATAATTTTGCCCCCATTATCGCTCATGCTCCCTATACCTTAAATCCCTGTGCTGCTGACCCTCGCGTGCGGGAATTTGCCCGCCTGGTGGTAACCGAAGATCTGGCTAATCTGGAGTATTTGCCGGGGGTGCTGTATAATTTTCACCCGGGCAATCATGTAGGTCAGGGCGTGGAAACCGGCCTAGAACTGGTAGCCGGACTGCTCAATGAAACACTTCGTCCCCAGCAGGCTACTACGGTGCTGTTGGAGACTATGTCCGGCAAAGGAACCGAAGTGGGAAGCAGTTTTGAGGAGATCGCTGCTATTGTGGACAGAGTGGAACTACAGGAAAAAATCGGGGTTTGCCTGGATACCTGCCACGTCTACGCGGCTGGCTATGATATTGTCAATGACCTGGAGGACGTCCTGGAATCATTTGATAAAACCATTGGCTTATCCAGACTGAAAGCGGTTCATCTTAATGACAGCCTGAACCCTTTGGCCAGCCGCAAAGACCGCCATGCTAAGATAGGCCAGGGCACAATTGGCCTGGAAGCCATAATTGAGATCATTAATCATCCCCGCCTACGGCACCTGCCCTTCTGTTTGGAAACGCCCAATGATCTAAAGGGGTATGCTCAGGAAATCAAAATATTAAAGGAGGCCTTCCCCTCGTAGCAGGGGGCATATCCCTTCCTTTCTCATAAATATTCTTTTATTATATCGAATGAGGAAGGATTTGCCACGAATTGCTCGAATATTACGCTTATAACAACTTAGGATGTGAGAAATTAGAGAGTTGTCAGGAGGTGCCCTATGAAAAAAAGTGTTACAGCTCAATTTGTGGTGTACATTGCTGTGTTATTAATTGCAATATGTGGCAGTCTGGGACTGATAGCCAATACTACAGCGTCCAATGCCTTAATTAACAGTATTGAGCAGCAATTGCCCAGTAAGGCTAATGATGGAGCAAATATAGTAGCCAGTCGGATAGAGGCCAGACTGGAATCAGTAGTTACTCTGGCAAATATGCCGGTGATGGAATCCATGGATTGGCCTGCACAATTTAATATACTGGCTAATGAACAGGAGCGTTTGGAATTTTTACACATGGGGGTAGCTGCTTCTGACGGTGAATGTAGGTTTACAAATGGTACAATAATTAACCTATTAGACCGGGATTATTTTATGCGGGCATTAGCTGGTGAGTCCTGCATGTCAGATCCAATAATCAACAGAATCGATGGCAGTCTCAATTTTGCCTTTGCCTCTCCTATATATGACGATAATGAACAAGTGCAGGGAGTACTGGTGGGCTTAAGTGACTCTTTTGAACTGAGCGAAATCGTACAGTCAGTAACTTTCGGTGAATCCGGCTATGCCTTTGTTTTAAATAAAGAAGGCACTACCATAGCCCATCCCAATACTGATCTGGTCATAAACAGGGACAATGATTTCGAAAATGTTAAAGAAGATCCCTCCCTGGCTTCGCTGGTGGAGCTAGAGAAAAAAATGATATCGCTGCAAACCGGCTTTGGCGAATATGAATATGATGGCGAAGTCAGATATTTGGGCTATGCTCCCATTCCCGGTACTCTGTGGTCTATAGCAGTCACTGCCTCCCAGGATGAAGTGCTGGCAGATGTAAATAACCTAAAAGCCGCTATTCTTGGGGTTACACTGGTGGCTTTGCTGCTGGGCTTGATATTTGCTTTCATAATCGGCAGGATGATCGGCAATTCGGTAAAAGAAATGGCACAGCATTTGGATAAAGTAGCCGCCGGGGACTTAACCGGGGACCTGGACGACAAGGCTCTTAAACGCAAGGATGAGTTCGGCATCTCAGCCCGCAGCTTGCAGCAAATGATAACCAAGCTGAGAGAAATGATATATTCTATCACCAGTAGTTCCCATGAGGTAGCGGCTTCTTCTCAACAGCTAACCGCTCAGGGAGAAAATGTAGCCTCAACTATGGAACAAGTAGCAGCATCATCAGAGGAGATTGCCGCTGGTATGGAAGAAGTAGCCGCATCTGCTCAGCAAATAAATGCCTCAGGAGAAGAAATCGATGCAGCTTTAACCGCATTGCATCAGGAAGCCGAAAAGGGGCATGAGCAGGCCAAGGAAATCGAAGAGCGGGCTCTACGGGTACAGCAAAGAGCCGAACATTCCCAGCAGAATGCCATCCAGGTTTATGAAACCATTCAGGCTAAGCTGGAACAATCCATTAATGATGCCCAGGTAGTAGACCAGATTTCCAATCTGGCGGAAAACATCGCGGGTATAGCCGATCAAACCAATCTTCTGGCCTTAAACGCTGCCATCGAGGCGGCCCGGGCTGGTGAGCAGGGGCGCGGATTTGCCGTGGTTGCCGAAGAAGTCCGCAAGTTGGCAGAAGACTCGTCCCATACAGTGACTGAAATCCAATCACTCACCCGGCAGGTTCAGGAAGCTATTAGAGCACTAATAGCCAATTCCCATGATGCCTTGAAGTTTATGACCGAAGATGTTATGCGTGACTACAAACAGATGGTGGATATCGGTAAGCAATACAAGCGGGATAGTGAGAGGGTTTACGAGCTTACGGAAAGAATGTCTCAGAACGTAGAACAAGTGATGGCCGCCATGCACGAAATCAATCGTTCTATTGAAGCTACGGCTGCCACGGTAGAAGAGTCTTCAGCTAGTTCCCAGGAAATTGCCCGCGGCACTGAGGTAGCCGCTCGGGCTGCTGAGGAGATTAGTCAAGCCTCATACCGTTTAGCGCAAAATGCCGAACAGTTAACGAACCTGATTGCCCAGTTTAAGCTGTAACTATAACCTGCAAATCAGGCCACGATAAATGAAAGCGCCCGCTGCTGTAGGGGGCGATGCCCACATCGCCCCGCTAGGTATTTTCACAGCAAGACTAAAGCTGACTTAGCCAGGACCTTTTGACTAGGTCAGCTTTAATTATTGGAACGAATATTATAAGAAAATATGTCTCATTAGGCAGGAATTTCCATTAATTGCTCGAATATAATCTTTATTACCTTGCCATGCTGGATAATTGCGGCCTTCAGGAGGAGTCATATGAAAAAAAGTGTTACCGCTAAATTTATAGTTTATATTGCGGTGTTATTAATAGTAATATGCGGCAGCCTGGGGCTGATAGCCAATGCTACCTCATCCAACGCCTTAATTAACAGTATCGAACAGCAACTGCCCGCTAAAGCTGAAGACGGAGCACGTCTTGTAGCCAGTCGCATAGACACCCGGTTGAAATCGATAATTACCCTCACTAAAATGCCGGCTATGAAATCGATGGATTGGTCTGCCCAATACGAGATACTGACCCAAGTGCAAGAGGGTCTGAAGTTTACCCACATGGGAGTAGCTTCCTACAGCGGACGCTGTTCGTTTACCAATGGTAAAACCATTAATTTGTCTGACAGGGATTATTTTATACGGGCTTTAGCTGGACAACCCTGTATGTCTGATCCAGTAGTTAGCAGAATCGATGGCAGTCTCATTGTTGCCTTTGCTGCCTATATGATCATAACGACTACGTACGGGGAGTGCTGGTAGGAATAAGTGATGGTTTTGAACTGAGTGATATCGCCAGATCAGTGTCTTTCGGTAAATCCGGCTATGCCTTTATACTCAATAAAGACGGCACTACCATCGCCCATCCCGATACCAAGCTGGTTATAAATATGGATAACGATTTTGAAAATGTCAAAAAGGATCCTTCCTTAGCACCCCTGGTGGAACTGGAAAAGAAAATGATAGCCCTGGAATACGGTTTTGGCGAGTACGTATATAATGGTGAAGTAAAATATATGGGCTACGCTCCTATTCCCGGCACTCAATGGTCCATAGCTGTAACCATGTCTCAGAATGAAGTGCTGGCAGACGTAGATAACTTGAGAATTGCCATCCTGGGGATTACACTGGTGGCTTTGTTGCTGGGCTTAATATTCGCTTTTATTATTGGCAGAACCATTGGCAAATGGGTAAAAAGAATGGCACGGCAGTTGGATAAAATAGCTGCCGGCGACCTAACGGGGGACTTTAATGACCAAGCTCTAAAAAGAGATGATGAATTCGGCATCTCAGCCCGCAGTATGCAACAAATGACCACTAGGTTAAGAGACATGGTATACTCTATCACCAGCAGCTCCAATGAAATCACGGCTTCTTCTCAGCAGCTGGCAGCCCAGGGGGAGAATATAGCCTGGACTATGAAAGAAGCGGCAGCTTCATCACAGGAGATTGCCGCTGGAATGGAAGAGGTGGCCGCATCCGCTCAGCAGATTAGTGCCTCAGCAGAAGAAATCGATACGGCTTTAACCACACTCCATCAGGAAGCTGAAAAGGGGCATGAGCAGGCCAAGGAAATCGAAGAGCGGGCTCTACGGGTACAGCAAAGAGCCGAACATTCCCAGCAGAATGCCACCCAGGTTTATGAAACTATTCAAGCTAAACTGGAAAAATCCATTAGCGATGCCCGGGTAGTAGACCAGATTTCTAATCTGGCGGAAAATATTGCGAGCATAGCTGATCAGACCAACCTCCTGGCTTTGAACGCTGCTATCGAGGCCGCCCGGGCTGGCGAACAGGGACGGGGCTTTGCCGTGGTTGCCGAAGAAGTCCGCAAGTTGGCGGAAGATTCGTCCCAGACAGTGACTGAAATCCAGTCTCTCACCCACCAGGTTCAAGAAGCTATTGGAGCCCTGATTGCCAATTCCCATGACGCTTTGGAGTTTATGACCGAAGAAGTTATGCGGGACTATGAACAGATGGTAGATATCGGTCAGCAATACAAGCGGGATAGTGAAACTGTTTATGAACTTACGGAAAAAATGTCTCAGAATATAGAACAGGTAATGTCCGCCATGCAGGTAATCAATCGTTCCCTTGAAGGAACTGCTGCCACGGTGGAAGAGTCTTCGGCTAGTTCCCTGGAGATCGCCCGCGGCACCGAGATTGCCGCTCAGGCTGCTGAGGATATCAGCCTGGCCTCCCGGCGTTTAGCGGAAAATGCCGAACAGTTAACGACTCTGATTGCCCAGTTTAAGTTATAACTTCTTTAAGCGAAGGGTAATTACCTAAAAAAGATACCCGTTGAAAGTCAATTCAACGGGTATCTTTAGTTTTTTTAATAATTAATCAATTTCGATATGGAATGTGTCGTTGTGGGTTTCTTGCTTAGGTACTGTTATTTTAAGAACTCCATCTTGCAATTTGGCTTTCACACCTTCCGTCTTGGCATCGCGAAGATAAATAGACCTTTGCATTGAACTGTAACGTCTCTCCCGGTGGACGTAGTTTTTCTTGTCTTCCTGGATATTCTCCTCCCGCTCCACGGCTATAGTAAGCCGACCGTCGTCCTTTAGCTGAAGGTTAATTTGCTCCTTAGTAACACCGGGAAGCTCGGCTTCAACGCAATACTCCCGTTCGTTTTCCTGGATATCCAGCTTAAAGGTATCCCGTGCCAGACTTCTCACCGGCCACCATGTATCACTAAAGAAGTCGTCCAGCATGTTGTAAAAGTCCTCGAAATCATTTCTCCTAAGCCCCCATCTGTTAAAAGGAACCAATCTTGACATGAGCAACAACTCCTTTCCTCATTATTAAAATCTATTTATTGTTAGCACTCTCCTCTGGCGAGTGCTAATCCTTATCATTATTATATAAGCATATCCTTATGAATTGTCAATCAAAATTTTTTTGTTCCGGTCCCTGGAAACGGCAGCTGGGGTTAATGCTGATTACTTGGCTGTTTCTTGGAAGATGCACAGTTAAAAAACTAGTGTACCTATAAATAATAGTAAGGAAAAGGCAGTAATACCAGCATATAAATAGATATTTATGGGATAATCCTCTGTGAGTGCTGATTTCACCAGGATTATTCTGGATATTTCAATGCTCCGTGATTTGTTTTACCTGATGAGTTCCGCTAACGTTTAAAGAGATAATTTTAGCCGAAGCTTCAGCATGAGGCACGGGGTAACCATTTTTGGGGCGAGTTTTCTCGATTTTTATGGAATTGAGGAGTAGGGCTACCCAGGCCCGAGCCCGTCAGCTAACCTCGTAGGCGAGAATGGGATTATTTGTTTTTGAAGTATTCATTGGCCCGCCTCTGTGGCTGGTAAAACCAGCCTTTCTTTAAGCAACTTTCATTTTTTTAACGCTATAATCTCTTTTCTCACCGCTTCCCCCGGCTGAGCTGTGGTTTCGTGCCGGTAGGAGGTATTCTATGATCACGATTAAAAATGAACTGGGTAAAAAAACGGCTAAATGGCTGCTATTATTGGTGCTGCTCATTTTTGGACTGTCGGCAGTGGGCTGCGGGGGTAGTAACTCCGGCTCAAAGGATGATGACACCACTAATGGCAGCGATAAGCCTAAACTGGTTATGGCTGACATAACCTGGGACAGTGTTCAGGTACATAACCGTGTCGTAGGTTTCATTCTCCAGCATGGTTACGGTTATCCTGAACCGGAGTATACCTTCGGCGATACTATGCCACTGTTACAAGGTATGGCTCGCGGGGATGTAGATATTACCATGGAGGTCTGGCAAGATAATTACGCTGAACCCTGGAACGAAATAGTCAAAAGCGGTTCAGTGATAGATCTGGGTTCTATTTATCCCGATGCTCCTCAGGGTTGGTATATTCCCACTTACATGATAAAAGGTGATCCTGAACGGGGTATCGAGCCCATGGCTCCTGATCTGAAATCAGTATTCGACCTGCCTCGCTACTGGGAGCTTTTCAAGGATCCTGAAGTTCCTACCAAAGGCCGTTTCCACAACAGCCCTCCCGGCTGGATGGTAACTGATATTAACGAAGCCAAGTTTAAGACTTATGGGCTAGAAGAGACATTTAACCTTTTCAGTACCGGTTCAGACTCTGCTCTGTCCGCTTCTATGGTATCTGCCTATGAAAAAGGCGAAGCATGGGTGGGCTACAATTGGGAGCCTAACTGGGTGATGGGCCAACTGGACATGACTATGCTGGAAGAACCCCCGTATGATCCAGAAGTCTATAATGATCCCGATAACCGCGGCTGTGCCTATCCGGCAGCCCAGGTCCTAAAAGGAGTTCATGTAGACGTGCAGACTTCTGCTCCTGAAGCATTCGACCTGGTTTCCAAATATGAGACTACCTTAGAGCAAAATAACGACTTCCTTTCTTATATGAGTGAAAATAATGTGGATACCCAGGCAGCAGCTATTTACTTTTTGAAAACCTACCCAGAAATCTGGAAAGCTTGGGTACCGGAAGATGTCGCTCAGAAAGTAGAGCAAGCATTAGAAGAGGTGAACTAGTATGACAGATGCCAACTGTAGCGACACCTTGGTAGAAATAAATGGTTTGTGGAAAGTGTTTACTGATCGCCCGGTTGATTTTGACCTCCAATATGAAGATGCCATGGAAAACCTGGAGGACAATGGAGCCGTCGTAGCGGTACGGGATGTGTCTTTTCAGGTGAAAAGGGGCGAGGTATTTGTAATAATGGGGTTGTCAGGCAGCGGAAAATCAACTCTGATCCGCTGTATCTCCCGCCTGGTAGAACCTACTCAGGGAGAAATCATAGTCAAAGGGCAAAATGTTCTGGAGATGGATGAACAACAACTTCTCGAGTTTCGCCGCTATGAAACCGCTATGGTGTTTCAGCATTACGGTCTCCTTCCTCATCGCAATGTAATCGAAAATGTAGCCTTCGGCCTAAAACTGCGCGGGGTATCTGAACGGGAGAGGAACGAACGGGCTCGTACAGCCATCGCCCGGGTGGGTTTGGAAGGTTGGGAAAATCATTATCCTTCCCAGCTATCAGGAGGAATGCGTCAAAGAGTCGGTATTGCCCGGGCCCTGGTCCAGGAAACCGATTTACTGCTGATGGATGAGCCCTTCAGTGGCTTGGATCCCCTGATTCGCCGGGAAATGCAGGACACACTCATTCGCCTGCAAAAGGAAGTTAATAAGACCATTGTCTTTGTCACCCATGATCTAGGTGAAGCTATTCGTTTAGGGGACCGCATGGCGGTCATGCGCCAAGGCCAATTCGTGCAGCAAGGTACTCCGGAAGAAATAATGAATAATCCAGCTGATGAATACGTAGAACGTTTTGTTGCTGACGAAAGGGCTCTCCTGTCAGGTAAGGGAAGACAACCGGTTTATTTTCCCAGTAAATCGCGCCTTACTAAAAAAGCCAAGAGTACTTCCCCCTCTGCTCCGCTGGCTGCAGCTGGGGCGGAGGTGAAATAATTGTTTCCTGAACAACTGCATTATAACGTAGCACCCTTTATTGACAGGTTTGTAAAATGGCTGGTATCTGCCTGGGGCCCTTTCTTCGATGGTTTATCCAACTTAGTGTTACAAATGCTACTCCACATAGAGCATTTTTTAAAGTGGCTCCCCTGGTGGGCTTGGATTTTAATTGTTACCCTTTTAGCCTGGCGGCTGACTCATAACTGGCTTAAAACCATACTTCCCGGCGTACTCATATTTACCATAGGTATGTTTGGTCTGTGGGAAGTAGCTATGGAAACCCTGGGTATAGTAATCATTGCGGTTTTGATTTCTTTAGTTGTTGGCATTCCGGTGGGAATTGCCATGTCCAGTTCTGAACGGGTCAATGCTGTTATTACTCCTATTCTGGATGCCATGCAGACTATGCCCAGCCTGGTATATCTAATTCCTGCTCTGATGCTGTTCGGGTTAGGTAAGGTTCCTGGAGTATTTGCTACGGTCATCTATGCACTGCCCCCGGTAGTGCGTTTGACCAACCTAGGCATTCGCCAAGTCTCCCGTGAAGTTCAGGAAGCCGCTTTGGTGTTTGGAGCCTCCCGCTGGCAGATGATGAAAGAAGTGCGGTTTCCTCTGGCTATGCCAACTATCATGGCCGGCATCAATCAGACCACTATGCTGGCTTTGTCCATGGTGGTGATCGCCAGCATGATCGGTGCCGGTGGTCTGGGTGAGGAAGTCCTCAAGGCCACTAACCGGGTAGCGGTAGGTAAAGGCTTTGAAGCCGGTTGGGCTATTGTAGTGCTGGCTATCGTCATTGACCGTATCTCTCAGGCCGCCGCCAAGAGTTGGGAACCTCCCCAAAACTAACCGTGACACGGGGACGGGGTTGTTGTCAACTTTTCTCTGGCGAGTTGACAACAACCCCGTCCCCGTGTCAACATACCGTTAGTGTCGTTCCATTACTGCCTGAGCGTTTTGCTCAGCCACCATAAGCTGGTGAATAGAATCGTCATAGGGATTCAAATAGCCTTTTTGCATCAAATAGCCGGTTATCCCCTCATGCTCCAGAGTCTTTTGGGTAGCAAAACCGCCGAGCAAAGCCCGGACTTCCGGAGTAGTCGACTGCAAAGCAGCTGTAAAGTAGGCCTGAGCTGAGGCGGCCGCTGCAGCCATAGCCGCAAAGGCCAAGGTTTTATCGGCTGACTGATCGGCTTTTTCACCGAACATTTTACTGACGAAGTTAGCCACTAGTTTACCCCTCCTGAATTAATATTTTTGTCATGTATTAACTGCTGCATTCCCTGGATTCTAGCTTCTGCTGACATTATTGCTGTTTCCGTCATGGTTCTGAGCTGCTCGTCTTCCATGGCAGGAATAGAAGCTTTAGCAAAGGCTAAGCCTTGGGTTTCCATGGTTATCAGAGCACTTAAAGCCAGAATTTCGTTTGGAGCTAGGTTTTTCAACTAGTATACCTCCTGTCTAATTTATAATTTTGAACAAATCTACCATAGTATTTGTCTAATGTTTCCGACCTATTCTTAAGAAACTAGGTAACAGATGGAGATGAACGGAATTGCACCGGATTCTCATTCCCCTTCCCCATCATTGTTAACCTGACTGTGGAAAATATCGTCCAGAGTCATTTTTTCCGGTCCCGTTTTGACCTGATTTATTACCCGGGTCACTCCCCGAGCTTTGGAT
>ERZ773359.5820-NODE-5820-length-11490-cov-21.928465_pt1 | contig 11490 bp, 11 predicted proteins | sample MGYA00374955_ERZ773359 | MGnify/ENA primary metagenome ERZ773359 (study PRJEB29098, sample SAMN04486028) | biogas fermenter metagenome | study: EMG produced TPA metagenomics assembly of the Biogas fermentation microbial communities from Germany - Plant 4 DNA1...
TTCTGCGATTTCCTTTTTATCACATCCTGCAATCTGTAAACTTATGGGCTTTTCAAAGGGATCGAAATCTAAGATTTTATTTCTATCTCCATGTATAATAGCACTACTTGTAATCATCTCCGTATATAACATAGACCTTTTAGTTAATAGTCTACAGAAATACCTAAAATGCCTATCAGTTATATCTACCATTGGCGCAATACTGATTCTTGCCATAGTTTTTGTCCTGGATATTAAAACCAGGCCATTCACCACCTTTCAAGTATAATTTAACTTGCATATCTTATATAAAGGACCTGCCTATATTATACTCCTTCATCAAAAACAATACATAATTTTTATTGGAACATTTTAATACCCATCTTCATTGTTTTCCCCATAATCAAAAAATCATTAATATGTTATTGGTAATCAATGTTAGTGTAAATTAAGATTAAATTTTGATACAATTGTTATATGATTTGTTAAATCTATAAAAGGAGGAATTCAATGTTAAACAGAATTAATCTGAAGAGGAATATAGTTTTTATTGTTGCCATAGCCCTAATATTATTGGAATTACCTATTAGTGTCTTTGCAACATCTAATCCATGGGAACCATATAAAGAATATATGAAAAGTTCAATAGCCAAAAGACACCTTAGAGGGGCTTGGATTTCAACTACCCTAAACCTTGATTGGCCTTCTAAGGAAACTATAAATATATTAGATGATAATGAGAGAGTTGAGAAAACAAAGGATGAACTTATTAAAATTTTAGATAAAGCCGTTGAAATGAATATGAATGCAGTTTTCCTTCAAGTTAGTCCAGAAGGAGATGCCTTTTATCAATCAGAAATAGTGCCTTGGTCTCGTTATCTTACAGGCACCTTTGGCAAGGACCCTGGTTTTGATCCATTGGCCTTCGCCATAGAAGAAGCCCATAAACGTAATCTTGAAATCCATGCTTGGTTTAATCCCTATAGGGTCTCAATGTATACTGATAATGCAACAAAAGAATCCCTTAATGTAGAAAAAAGTGTTTATAAAGAACATCCAGATTGGATAAGGACTGCACATTCCAGGTTAGTTGTTGACCCTGGTATCCCAGAAGCTAGAGAATGGGTAAAGAGAAGGGTCATGGAAGTAGTAGAGAATTATGACGTTGATGGAATACATTTCGATGACTATTTTTATCATGAAGCCTATAAAGGAGAATTAGACGACAAAGAAACCTATAAGAAGTATAATTCTGGTGAGTTTTCTAATATAGAAGATTGGAGAAGGAATAATACCTATTTACTGATAAAGGAGCTTTCCTCTGAAATAAGGAATACAAAGCCTTGGATAAAATTTGGAATAAGCCCAGCTGCTGTATGGGGAAATAAAAAGGATGGTCATCCAAGTGGTTCAAATACCAGTGCAGGAGTTCCAAACTATGATAGGAGCTTTGCTGATACTAAAAAATGGGTAGAAGAAGAGTTAATTGACTATATTGCACCTCAGGTTTATTTTTCCTTTGCTAATCCGTATGTCCCTTATGGAGAAATTGTTTCCTGGTGGTCCAATGTGGTAAAAGGCAAAAATGTACACTTATACATTGGTCAAGCCTTGTATAAGGTAAATAATGATAATGATAAATACTTTAAAAATAAGAACGCAGTAGAGGAATTTATCCGCCAACATAAATTTAACATTGGAAAACCTGAAGTAATGGGCAGCATCATGTTTAGGTTTAAAAACTTCTTTGATCTAGACAAACAAGATGTTGTAAATAAACTGAAGGACCTATGGTCAACAAAAGCCCTAGTCCCAATAATGGAGTGGAAGGGTGGAAAGGCACCACAAAGTCCAGTTGAGGGCAAGATAGAAAGCCTTTCCCATGGTAATAGACTATCATGGATTAATAAAGATGAAAATACTGCTTATTTCGCTATTTATAGGACAAGCAAGGGAAATGTCATTGACATTAATTCCAGCACTAGTGCTTTGGAGCTTATAGCTACTGTAAGAAAAAGTAATAATGATGTTCAAGAGTTTATAGATAGGACAAGCAATAATATTGATGATGTAATCTATGTAGTCACTGCCCTTGATAGGCTTCATCATGAAAGTAAAGAACTAATCATTGGAAAAGAACAATCTAATTACTTTTATGATGTAAACAAGGGACAAGCATGGGCTATAGAAGCCATCGATAATCTTTATGAAAGAAACATAATTAAAGGAGTAGGAAATGGAAAATTTGAACCCAAAAGAAATATAACCCGTGCAGATTTTCTAATTATGGTAATGAATTTTTATGGCATAGAGCCTGAGGATAATATTAGTGATAACTTCTCTGATGCTGGAAATAAATACTACACAAAATACCTGGCAACAGCAAAAAAACTAGGACTTATTTACGGTGTTGGGGACAATCTATATTTACCAGAAAAGAACATGACTAGGCAAGACATGTTTGTAATACTCTATCGTATTCAAAACATCTTAGGAAAATTAAAGGAAAATATAAATGAGGGGAATAAAAAATTTGAAAATTTTAATGATATAGATGAAATCGATGAATATGCAGTTGAAGCTTTAAAATCTTTCGTAAACACAGGGATTGTACAAGGTGATGGTGGCAAACTGAAACCTAAGGCCATGGCAACAAGGGCCGAAACAGCACAAGTCCTTTACAATATTGATACTGGGGCCTATTAGGGTCCCAGTTTTATTTAAATTAAGTTTTTCTCCATATTCTCTAAAATCTCAATATCCTCTGGTTTTAATTTTTCATACAAGTTCTTTCTATAACTTATAGATAATTCCACCTTGTTTTTTCTATCCTTTGATTTATCTGGTTCATGCCAGTGGACCTTTTTGTTTTTATAATATAAATCAAAATCTACTAATCTTTTTCCGTCCACTGTATATTCCAAAGCCATCAACAGCTTTTTAACCTCATAAGGAGTATAAAATGTAAATAACCTCACCTGATATGTTAGTACTGAAAATAGCATTACAGCATAGTCCTTTGTCCAGCTCTCACCTAAGACCATTCCAACTTCTAATTTGGATAGTATAAACATAAGTCTCTTATAATTTTCCTCGTATTTGCCATTTGAATCATAAATATTGATTCTTAATTCATACCACTGGCTGTCATCTAAGGCCTGAGTAATAAGCCTTAATGCCTCTAGTCTCAATGTTTGCTGTACTTCTCTAATTGGTTTTGGGATTAATATTTTTGTTTCCAATAAATCTTCTGGGGGAACAGGCCCATTTATTGCTTTATTGGTTAAGGCAATAATAGTATCATCCTTCTCTCCCAATCCAATTCCTTCTATTAATTCAACTTCTTTACCTGAAAACATTTCCTTTAGTCTTTCTATTAGTTTCCTCTCATCACCTGCTATTCTCATGACTACCGAGGCTGGGCCTAAGTCTACCCTATCTATAAGATAGCACTTATGGCTGTTAATTATAGTACCTAGTATAATAGTAGAAGCTTCATTTACAAGTACAATTTTTTTAGCATCTTCTACCCTTGTCTTCTCATGGTTGACTCCAGTTATAAAGCAAAGAGTACTATTGTCTGATGCTTTCTCAAAGGCCTTCCATAAGTCTGTAGTTTCCCCATTAAGCTCTTCTTCTAAAAATCTTGTCACTTCATCGATACTTTTAGTTCGAATAAACAAATAACGTGGGCCCATCCTGGCTAATAACATTCATATCCCCCTTTTAATAAATACTTATAAAGTAATTCTTCGAAACTCCATTAATCTAGCTCTATTTGTACCTATTGGATAATCTAAATGGTATATCTTTCTACTTGATAAATCTATTATATTTATATTTAATACCCCATTTAAACCAATTGTATCCTTATCCATATAGTGTTTAGGTGCAAAGCTATGGCCATAAAGATTGAAATCTACTTTATAAGAATATTCTTTATAATAATGGCCTACGAAAAAATTACAATTTTCAATAGTTATGAGTCCTTCTTCTAATATGGTACCTCTTTTAGTCAATTTGCTTAGAGTCTCGTATTCATCGTGGTTGCCTAAAACATAATATATTTCAGTCCCCTCATGGCTTTCTAAACCTTCAATCAGCTTTGCAACTTCCTTTGTATAGTAACCAAGCTTGTCTTTGTAGTTTTCCAGCTTTATATTATCTGCCAAATCACCTGTGTGAATAATAAACTGGGGCTTCAAAATATCAATTATTCTAAATATATAGTTATAGATATCAGCTGGGGTATCGCTTATATGCAGCAGTATGGGGCCCTTTAAATTCTCCAATATATCCTTTGGTATATAGGGATAATTAAATAGGGATAACAATCCGCTGTAGATATACTTCATAAATTTCATGGCAGATCTCTTCCTCCTGTGAAACAAGGCTTAGTTTCAATTATATTTAACTATTATAACATTAAGCTAATCTCAGTCTCAACTCTTTTGCAAAAGATAAGGCAAATCTGTATTCTTTAAGGCTTAACCTCCTATTTATTTCATCATATTCAAAGGCCTTATGGGCAGGATAGTACTGACTCATTAAATTCACTAAACAATCAGAGGACAATTCTCTTTGAATAAATTCTAAAACTTTTTTAGTGTCCTCTAGGCCTCCTGGCAACATTAAATGTCTAATTAATAGCCCCATATAAGCTATACCATTAGAATCTGTCTTCAATCCTCCTACCTGCCTATCCATTTCCTTCAGGGCTAATTTTACCTTATCAGGATAATCCCCTACCTTAGAATATTTTTTAGCTAGTTCTGGATTGCAATATTTAAAGTCTGGCATGTAAATATCTATAATTCCATTTAAGAGCTCTAATATTTCAAACCTTTCATAGCCTCCAGAATTATACACTAAGGGCAGATGTAAACCTTTTTGAACTCCTATATAAAGAGCTTCCAGTATATTGGGAATGAAATGAGTGGGAGTTACTAAATTTATATTATGACACCTATAGTGATTTTGTATAAAAAGCATTATTTCTGCCAGCTCTTCATTGGAAACTATCTTTCCCCTACCATAATAACTAAGCTCGTAATTCTGGCAAAAAACACATTTAAGATTACAATATCCAAAAAATATGGTACCAGAACCCCTATATCCTACTAAAACATCTTCTTCACCAAAATGTGGACCATAGCTTGATACTATTGCTTTATCCTTAGATTTACAAAAGCCCATGGTTTTAGTCCTATCTACTCCACATTCATGGGGACATAGATAACATTGGGTTAAATGTTTTTTTGCTTCCTCTACCCTTTTTAGTAAAGCACCTTCTTCAAACAATTTTATATAATTGGGCTTAAAGCCAACCATTTACTCACCAACCTTCTAATTTGCAAGTATAATCTATACTAACTCGGACAAACATTATATTTATATTATTATACTAAATTAGTATGAGAATGTCTAAGTTAGTTAATAAATTCTCCAGTTTTTTTATGTTCAGCCTATTTTTACTATTTTATGTCAGTTCACTATGGTATAATACAATATAAAAAAGGGTGAAGGCAATGCCAATACTAATTGGTGATAGGATTATCCTAAGAGAATATAGAAAAGAGGACCTACCTTATATGAGAAGATGGGTGAATGATCCTGAAATTACTCAATTTCTGAGTAATAATATATTTTTATATCCTCATACAATGAGCACAACAGAAAGTTTCCTAAATAGCATGATAGATGGCAGTTCTGGTATGAAGGGTTTTATCATTGCTCACAAGGACAGTGAAGAATATATAGGGCAAATCGACTTAATCAAAATCGACTGGATAAATAGAATTGGTACCATAGGTATAGTCATAGGCAATCCTGATAAACTTGGTAAGGGCTATGGTACAGAAGCCATAAAACTAATCCAAGAATTCGCTTTTAACAAATTAAATCTACACAAGTTAGACTTAGAGGTAAGAGAAAACAATGAAAGAGCCATAAGATGTTATATTAAATGTGGTTTTGTTATAGAAGGCAGAATTAGGCAAAACTGCTTTATAGATGGAAAGTATACTGATACTCTATTTATGGGAATTTTGAAAAGCGAATGGGAAGAAAAACAAAAAGGGTTGGAGTAAAAGCCAACCCTTTTTAAATCTAATAGCTGTCCTACTGTCAAGAACTAAATCCTGAAAATTTATTATAGTTCCAACTCCCAAGTCTCCCCTATGAGGTCCTTGCCAAAATTGTTATGAGCTTCTTCTTTCACAAGCTTAAATCCAGCCTTTGTATAAATATGTCTTGCTGCTTCAAGTACATTGTTGGTCCATAAAATGAGCTTCTTGTAGCCAGCATTCCTTGCAAAGGTAATACACTCCTGTACCAAGCGGCTCCCCAGCCCCAATCCACGTGCTTTTGGCTCTACCAAAAGAAGTCTTAGCTTAGCTACAGTTTCACTAGTCTGAACAAGGAAAACGAAACCTACAATCTCACCATCCATCTCTGCAATTATACATTTCTCACGTTCTGGCTTATAGTTATTGATAAAATCTGCAGCAATTTGAGCAACTAGGGCCTCAAAACGTTCATCCCATCCATACTCTTGAGCATATAGGACTCCATGGCGGTGGATAACCCAGCCCATATCACCTGGTCGAAAACTTCTAAAAACAAATTGATTAAATTTTTGAACGTGATCATTCCTATCCCCCAGTGTACTGCCCATAATATATCACCATTCCTTATCCCTTGTTAATATAAATATTATTTTATAGGGTTGGTATTGTCAACTATTTATTTGACCATGTCTATGACGTCTTCCGCAGCAAAAGGAACACTGGCCACAGTTAATATTACTAACTACATAATCCCCACCTTCTATTTTTAGAACCTTTCCATTTACTAAACTTTCTGCTACCTTCTTCCTTGCGCTAGTATACATTCTTTGTATTGTAGAACGAGCAACACCCATTTTTTCAGCACATTGCTCCTGTTCAAATCCTTCAAAATCTATTAATCTAATAACCTCATACTCATCAACAGTCAATAGTATAATTTCCTTACTTCCATCCGATTTATTTAAAGGCCCAAATATTTTAAACCTGGGCATCCCACAAACCCTTCTTCGTTTTCTTGGCCTAGCCATTTATTTACCTCCTAATTTAATATATATATTATGTAGTTTATTAGGGAAATAGGACTACCTATTTCCCTAACTATAGCTTAGTCTTCTTCCTCGTCTAATTTTTCTAAGTTCTCGTTAATTCCTTTAAGTCTTTTTTCAAGAAATGCCTTTTCCTCTTCCATAAAAGCTTTCATCATCTTTTTATCTACAGGTCCATAGTAGCCACAAATACCTCGTCCATATCCCCTTCTATATCCGCTTCTTGGCCTTCTATGATAAATATAGCCTCTGCCACATGGTCCCATTCCTCTACCAACCAATGGAATACCTCCTTTCTTAAGTTTTGGGTATATGTTCATTATATTTTTATTATACATGATTTTGGGTATATGTCAATATCCTTTACTTTTCTATTTTTACCTGCATATTTTATAGAAATTTAAAAAGAAGATTTAAGTCCTACACATCATGAGTTGGATTGTAGAGTAATTTTTCGCTAAAGTTTTGCTTTGTAATAACAAATATAATAAAAAAAGAGTTACCTATTTTGGTAACTCTTTTGCTTATACATATTTCCTATTCTATTGGCTTCAATTTAGCTGTAAAATGTCTAAGTATTTTTGGTTCCCAAAGAATTTTATATCCTTTAATAGTTTCTGCCCTTTCTTTAATTGCTATCAAAGCATCTGCAACCACATCTAAATGGGACTGGGTATATACCCTTCTTGGTATTGCTAGTCTCGTAAATTCAAATGGTGATTGTAGCTGTTCTCCAGTATCTGGGTCATTACCTAACATATAGGAACCTATATCACAAGATCTAATACCTGCTTCCTTATATAATTCTACTGCCAAAGCATGGCCTGGAAACTCATAATATGGTATATGGGGAAGCAATTTTTTAGCATCTATAAAGACTGCGTGACCGCCGACAGGATATTGATATGGGATGCCTGCTTCATCAAGTCTAGATGCTAAATATTCCATTTGCCCTATTCTATATCTTAAATAATTTATATCTATTCCTTCTTCTAAACCTATGGCAAGGGCTTCTAAATCTCTACCTGCTAAACCTCCATAGGACACAAATCCTTCTAAGGGTATGGTCTTGAGTTTCACTTCTTCATATAGTTCTTCATCATCTTTGATACCTATAAGCCCTCCCATATTCACTATGGCATCCTTTTTAGAACTCATGGTAAATATTTGGGCATAGCTAAACATTTCAAGTACTATTTCCCTAATTGATTTGTCCTCATATCCCTTTTCCCTAGTTTTTATAAAGTAAGCATTTTCTGCAAATCTTGCTGCATCTATCAATAATGGTATATTATATTTTTTAGCTATTTCTGAAGTCTCCTTAAGATTTTCCATAGATACGGGCTGTCCGCCAGCACTATTGTTTGTAATAGTCATTATTATAAGCCCAATATTCTCAGGCCTATATTTCTCTATTAATTCAATTAATTTCTTTGTATCCATATTTCCCTTAAATGGACTATAGGTTTCTGTATCTAAGGCATCAGATACTACACAGTCGATTGCCCTTGCCCCAGCTATTTCTACATGGGCTCTAGTAGTATCAAAATGCATATTAGATATGGCATATTTACCAGGACCTAAAAAAATTGGCATAACTACCTTTTCTGCTGCCCTTCCTTGATGTACAGGTTGAATATATTTATATCCAAAGATTTTTTGAGCAGTCTCTACCAATTTTTTATAATTTTTAGACCCAGAGTAGGCCTCATCCCCTTTCATCATGCCAGCCCATTGTTCTGTACTCATGGCACCTGTACCACTGTCGCTTAATAAATCAATATAGATATCTTCTGAATCTAAGTAAAATAGATTATAATGTGCTTCCTCAATCTTTTTTAGCCTCTCCTCCTCAGATAGGATCTTTATTGGTTCCACCATCTTGATTTTGAAAGGTTCTGCATAATACTTGCTTTTCATAAACTTGCCCCCTTTATAAATCTATTTACATATATAATATATACACCAAAACTTTTCTTTTTCCTTCTTTGTTTTTTAATTAACAAAAAATCAGACTTTAATTTTTGTACATTCTAAGATTTATTGAATTGACAAATTATCAACTCTATATTTTGTTCAAATAGATAGGTCATGTAGTAACTGTAGATGAATTGATAGTAAATCTGGGATAAATTTACACGAACAAATATCCACCAGAAAACTGGTGGATATTTTTATATTAATTGTTTACACCTAAATCAAGCTCTACCTCATATTCTATTGGTTTTTGCTTAAATAGGTATTCTCCTTTTCTAATTGAAGCAAGAACCCTTGCACGATTTCTAATTACATCGAATGGGCTATCTCCATCAAGGACGATAAAGTTTGCATCTTTGCCTACTTCTAATCCGTATCTGTCTTGGATATTTAAACAGCGAGCCCCGTTATAAGTAATTAAATCTAAGTCTTTTTCTATCTCTTCCGGTGACATAACTTGGGCCAAGTGAATTCCATTGTCAAGTATATTCATCATATTGCCATTGCCCAATGGATACCATGGATCATTTATTGAGTCTTGAGCAAATGCTATATTGATTCCTGCTTCCATGAATTCCTTTATCCTAGTAGGTCCTCTACGTTTTGGATAGGTGTCTTGACGACCTTGAAGGTAGGCATTTTCTGTTGGACAGGCAATGAAGTTCATCTTGCTTTTTTTGAATAGATCTATCATTCTAAAAGCATATGAATTATCTGCTGAACCAAAGGAACATGTATGGCTAGCTGTAGTTCTAGTACCATAATCCTCCATAAGAACTAAGGCATTTAATAACTCAACAAATCTTGATTGTGGATCATCTGTCTCATCACAGTGTACGTCAATTAGCTTGTCGTATTTTAGAGCAAGTTCCACTATATCATGGATAGACTTTTCACCAAATTCTCTAGCTGGTTCATAATGTGGAATTCCTCCAACTGCATCTGCCCCCATCTTAAGGGCTTCCTCTACTAAATCACGTCCTCCCTTATATGTGTACATTCCTTCCTGTGGGAAGGCTACTATTTGAATTTCAACTATATTTTTTAACTCTTCTTTTAGTTCCAACATGGCTTTTAAAGCTGTAAAGTTAGGATCTGTAACATCTATATGTGTACGAATATATTGTACTCCTTGTGAAACCTCATCTCTAATCGCCTTAACAGCAAGTTTTTTTACACTTTCTATGGTTAAGCTTTCCTTGAATTTTGGCCACAATTCAATTGCCTCAAAAAGGGTTCCTGAACTGGCACCTGTTTTTCCAAGTTCAGATAAAGTGTAAACATAATCTAGATGTATATGAGGATCTACATAAGGAGGGATAACTAATTTACCTCCTAAATCTATAATCTCATCTGCTGGTCCAAGATTCTTACCAATTGCTTTAATCACTCCATTATTTACTAAAATCTCATTGGCATCATCATGACCATAAATAACTGCATTTATAAATTTCTTCATATGTTTCCTCCTTTATAATTATTAATATTCTTCTATCTCCTTAACTGAAATTCTTTGTTTAACAGTGGATTCTTTAGAAATTGGAACATTAATATTCATTAGGACAATTGATGCTAACATTATAACTATACCAATATATCCAACCAAGTTGATTTGCTCATTTAATAAAAATACTCCAGCAACTGTAGCTACAACAACTTCTATGGAAGCTACTATAGTTGTTTTAGAAGCATCTATTCCCATTGATAATCCTTTAAAGAAAAGGACATTTGCTAAAGTACCACTAAGACCAGCACCTGCTAATGCCCAGAGCAAAAATTTGCCTTTTGAAAATAAACCTATGTGTTCCCATGGCTTAGCAAAGATGGCTGTAGTGATTGAACTGAATAAAAACATATAAAAAGCCATAGTCATGGAATCATCTTCACTAGTTCCAACTTTTCCCAAAATAGTACTAAGTCCATATAAGAAACCTGCCGCTAAGCCTAAGGCTAAGCCAAGGCCTGAAATATTTAATTTGGTAAAATTCCCACCAGTTACCATGAGAACACATCCGATAAGATTTAAGACAAGAGCAAACTTTTGATAACCACGAAGTTTTTCCTTGAAGAATATCATAGCCATTATGGCTGTCCAAACAGGTGCCAAATACATAAGAATTGTTGATGTTGCTACTCCTACCAAAGTCATACTAGTGTCCAGGGACAGTTTGAAAATCCCTTTTGTTAAGACACCCAATAAGATACTATACAATAGGCCCTTTTTAGAAATTTTTAGTCCTGCTGTACCTTTCTTTGCTAATATATAGAGCAATAAAGGTGGAAGCGCTAAAAAGTGGCCGGTAAATGCGGTCATCAGAGAAGATGCCCCCATATCACTCATCTTGGTAACAAAGAATCCTCCAATTCCCCATAGTGTTCCGGCTACAAAAACAAAAAGGTACCCTTGCAGGTATCTCCTT
>ERZ773359.5821-NODE-5821-length-11488-cov-11.228899_pt1 | contig 11488 bp, 9 predicted proteins | sample MGYA00374955_ERZ773359 | MGnify/ENA primary metagenome ERZ773359 (study PRJEB29098, sample SAMN04486028) | biogas fermenter metagenome | study: EMG produced TPA metagenomics assembly of the Biogas fermentation microbial communities from Germany - Plant 4 DNA1...
CTGCCTTTATGCCAGGTCAGCTCAAGATCACAGTCAGCATTGATGCCACTTTCCGTTCAGAGTTGACAGAAGGCAATTAGCCCTGTATAATCTAGCTGAACTTAACTGAATATAATGCCTCATCTAACGAAGGTGAGGTAGAGGCGCGGTTATCAAGAGTATCTGCAGTGAGGCTGGGGAAGCCGACGAACTGCCGAGAAAGGGATCACCGCCGAAGTCAAGGTACTTCCCCGGTACTTTGGCTGGGTATGCATCGAATAGGTGCATAACTGTCACTGGTAGGTCTCCCACCTGCCAGTGGAGAGCTATCGCACAGAAGGGAGGTTAGTGAGGCTGCGATCTGCATAGTAACAGCCTACACACCATGTGCTAGGCTGTTTTTGTTTACTTTTGGAAACAAAATACCAAGGAGTGAGTTAAATTGGAATTTGGTCTCGTTAGTGTGATCCCGCCGGCCTTAGCGATTATTCTGGCCCTGGTAACGAAAAAGGTAATTCCATCGCTGTTAGCGGGCATTTTATCGGGAGCCCTTATTCTCTCCCATTGGAACCCTATAACAGCGATAACCTATACTGTCTCAACCCTATGGGAAAACGTGACTGACAGCTGGAATTTGGCTATTCTGGCTTTCTTAGTCCTGCTGGGTATTCTAGTGAGTCTTGTTAATCTTGCGGGAGGCTCTGCACGCTATGGTGAATGGGCCCAAAGACGCATTAAGTCTAGAGCAGGATCCCAGTTTGCCACCTTTATCTTGGGTATTCTGATCTTTATTGATGACTATTTCAACTGTCTTACAGTTGGAACGGTTATGCGTCCTGTGACGGATAAGTTCAAGGTGTCACGAGCCAAGTTGGCTTATATCATCGACTCTACAGCTGCCCCGATCTGTATTCTGGCACCTGTTTCCAGCTGGGTAGCAACCGTTATGTCAACCATGGGCGGCAAGTTTAGGGCTGAAGGGCTCGATATAGACCCCTTTACCGCCTTTATTCAACTGATCCCCATGAATCTGTATGCTCTGTTGGCGCTCTTCCTAGTGCTGCTGGTCACGCTGCGAAACCTCGACTTCGGCCCAATGGCAGTTCATGAAGCCGGGGCACAGGCCGGCAATGATCCTGGGCGTCTGGACGAGCCTGCGGCCAGTGCTAGTGAATCGAATCCAAACCCGAACGGGACCATTTGGGATCTCGTTGTCCCCATTTCTGGTTTGGTACTGTTTACCGTGATGGCCATGATCTACACAGGTGGATACTTCAACGGTGGAATGACAGTCATTGATGCGATCAAAGAAACCGACGCTGCAACCTCGCTTTTCCTCGGCGGAACTGCCGCAGTCCTTTTGAGCCTTATCGTTTTCCTGCCCCGTAGGGTAGTTACATTTGCCCAGCTCCCACAGGCAAGCAAAGAAGGTTTTCTCAGCATGCTGCCTGCAATCAGCATTCTAATTATGGCCTGGACCATCGGAGGAGTAATCAGCGAACTCGGTACCGGTCAGTACTTAGCCCACACCTTGGGAACAACACTGCCACCCTTTATGTACCCGGCATTGATCTTTGCCCTGGCGAGTGTCATTGCTTTTGCAACCGGAACTTCTTGGGGGACCTTTGCCATTATGATACCGATTGCAGTTGACTTCGCACTGCTGTTCGGTACCGAATATGTTCTGCTTATGATTGCCGCTGTTCTGGCAGGAGCCGTTTTTGGCGACCACTGCTCGCCCATTTCGGACACAACAATTCTGTCCTCAACTGGTGCAGCCTGCAATCACATTGACCATGTCACCACCCAGCTGCCTTACTCTCTTCTCACTGCCGGAATCAGCTTCGTCGGCTATTTGGCGGCAGGGCTGCTGATCAGCGTTGGTGGCTTTGATGGCATTGCCTCCAGCGTAACAGCCTTAGTATTGTCAGTAATTGCTATGCTGGCAGCGGTATATGTGCTTCACAATAGGTCTGAGAAGGAAACCCGCGTGCAAGCGAGAATGTAGTGGGAAACCTTCATTGGAGGTCGACGAATGGCAGCAGACAGGACCATTATTGGCCTAATCTCGGACACCCATGGGCTCCTTCGCCCAGAGGCCGCAGCTGCACTCCGCGGCTGCAGTCGGATTATCCATGCCGGTGATGTAGGTGAAGGCGTACTGGAGCAACTGCAGAGGATTGCCCCGACAACCGCTGTACGGGGAAATACAGACATGGGGCTCTGGGCAGCCAAGCTGCGGATGACTGAACAGCTAGAAGTATCAGGCTATGCTTTCCATGTTGTCCATGATTTGGCAGGTTTCCCACAGATTCCAAGCGGTGTTGATGTCGTGGTTCACGGTCACTCCCACCGCTGGAGCTGCTCAGAAGAAGATGGTGTTTGGTACATTAATCCGGGAAGTGCGGGCCCGCGCCGCTTCGGCCTACCCATTACATTAGGGTTGCTTATCATCGAGGGGCCTGACCTGCACGTAGAACGCATTGAAATTGATTAAGCCTGAACCGCGTGGTTCAGGCTTTTTCTTTGAACATATTCCATGGATAGCGTTCTGGGGGTGGCGCCGTGAACGTCATTTTCTCCTGCAGGGTTGGATGGATCAGCTGAAGCTCATATCCCCACAGAGCAATCTGGAGATTCTGCCTTGTGCGTCTCCCATAACGCACATCACCCACAAGCGGGAATCCTGCATGAGCCATCTGCACCCGAATTTGATGAGCCCTGCCGGTATGCAGCTCCAGCCGCACAAGGCTCATATTCTCGCTGACCCCCACTACTGCATAGCTGAGCGAGGCCCACTTCGCGCCCGGTGTACCTTTAGGTACAACCTTCACTTGATTTGATTCTGCGTCCTTAAGCAGATAGTTTTCTAAAGAACCCTCTAGGGGGTGGGGAATACCTTCCACCACCGCTAGATAGCGCCGCCCCATCTCCCCTGCCTGGATCTGCTTGGTCAGGCGGGCCGCTGCTTTGGATGTCTTGGCAAATACCATCACGCCACCCACTGGGCGATCTAGCCTGTGGACAAGACCTAAGTAGACATTGCCCGGTTTATCATAGGTAACCTTGATGTACTCCTTCATGAGAGTCAAGAGGTCCAGATCACCGGTGTAGTCTCCCTGGGACAGCATGTTCGGCGGCTTAACGACCACCAAGAGGTGGTTATCTTCATACAGAATAGAGACTCCGCGATAATCCACTTTTACTTAAACTTGGGCAGCCAATCACCATGGGCTTCGATCAGGTCGTCGCACAGTGAGCGAATCTCATCAAGGGTAAGTTCAGACCCAGTATGTGGATCGAGGAACGCAGCATGGTAAATATGTTCCTTCTTCCGGGTCACATAAGCCTCAATGGTAAGGAGCTGCACGTTGATATTGGTCCGGTTAAGTGCCGCCAACTGTTCGGGAAGAGCACCGACATAAGTCGGGGTAACCCCACTAGCGTCCACTAGACACGGGACTTCCACGCAGGCTTCTTGCGGCAGGTTTGTGATAAGCCCTGTGTTAAGTACGTTGCCGCCAATCTTGTAGGGGGTATCGGTTTCCATAGCCTCCATGATATACGAACCATATTCGTGGCTGCGGGAGTGACTGAGGTCTTTGTTTTCTACCAGCTCTTTCCGCATCGCCTCCCAGCCTTGAATCTGGGCAACACAGCGCCGCGGATACTCATCAAGTGGAATATTGAACTGTTCAATCAGCTCAGGGTTCCGGCTCTTGATGAAGTATGGCATATACTCAGCATTGTGCTCACTAGACTCGGTCACATAGTAGCCGAACTGCTTCATGATCTCATAGCGCACCATGTCGTGATGCTTGTCTGTGCGGGCAAACGCACGACGCTTGATCTCCGGGTAGAGGTCTTCGCCATCACGAGTAACCTCTAAGAGCCAGGCCATGTGGTTGATTCCAGCGATCTTCCACTGTACACCTTCGGTGGACATGCCCAATGGGCGCAGCAGCTCAGGTACGCAGGCCTGCACACTGTGGCACAATCCTACTGTCTTAACTCCTGTATAGCGCTGCATGTAACCAGTGAGGATCGCCATGGGATTGACGTAGTTTAACAACCACGCATCAGGACAGACCTCTTCCATGTCACGCGCGATATCCTCAAACACAGGAAGCGTACGCAGCGCCCGGAAAATTCCGCCAATGCCTAGAGTGTCGCCAATAGTCTGGCGCAGACCGTATTTCTTTGGTACTTCAAAGTCGGTAACAGTACAGGGCTCATAGCCACCTACCTGAATAGCGCAGATCACGTAATCTGCGTCACGCAGGGCTTCACGCCGGTCAGTATAAGAGACAATCTTCCCATAGCCCCCTGTGTTTCTGTTCAGATTGGTCAGCATCATCTCAGAATCCTTCAGGCGCTGGGGATCGATGTCAAATAGGGCAAACTCCGATTCTCTCAGAGACTCTGTTAAGAGACAGTCACCAAGAATGTTGCGGGCAAATACGGTACTACCTGCTCCGATAAAGGCAATCTTGGGCATGCACATCCTCCTTTGTGGGGCAATTCCTGAGATACTTGAACTTCTACTTCAACAATTCTGCATTGTGTACCTAAAACCTTCAGGCAGCTTACACTTCATACTTCGCTGTCAGCGGCATTTTCCACCCTAATCCAAAGGGTTTCTTTGAAACACGCAGGTTCGGTGCAGCTTGACGGCGCTTGAACTCGGCCCAATTTATAAGCCGTACTACCTTCTCTACAGTTTCCTTGGGAAAGCCTTGAGCAGCGATTTCGGCGATGGTCATGCCCTCTTCAACATAATAAGCGATGATCGGGTCAAGTACATCATAGACCGGCAGACTGTCGGAGTCCTTCTGGTTAGGGCGCAGCTCCGCCGATGGCGCCTTGGTAATTGTATTCTGCGGAATGATCTCTCCGCTGCGATTAATGTATTCTGCGAGTTCATAGATGGTGGTCTTGTATACATCAGCGAGAGGTGCAAGCCCGCCGCTCATATCACCGTAGAGGGTGGCATACCCCACTGCCGCCTCACTCTTATTACTGGGAACCAGAACCATGCCTCCGAATTTATTAGAAATGGCCATCAAAATGTTCCCCCGTATGCGGGCTTGAATGTTTTCCTCTGCCACATTAGGTTCAGAACCAGCAAAGATATCCTCCAGAGAGTCCAAATAGCTCTGATACAGCGGCGAGATTGGCACCACGTTGAAACGAATACCTAGGTTCTCAGCCAGCGCCGTGGCGTCGGTAATACTGCCCGGAGAGGAGAAAGGTCCAGGCATAGCAACTCCCCACACGTTTTCTGGGCCGAGCGTGTCTGCGGTCAATGCACAGAGCACAGCCGAGTCGATACCACCAGAAAGACCCATAACAACTTTGGTTTGACGGCACTTCTTCATGTAATCACTAAGGCCAAGCTTCAGCGCCGCGTAAATGGTAGCTGCATTGTCCCCGGGGATGTCCTCACCCTGCGGAGGCTCAGCCTTGGTATCGATCATAACCGATGTTTCGGTGAAGAAGCCAAATGCTGCTAGCCGCCCTTCTCCATCACAGTACATGCTGCCACCGTCGAAAATCAGTTCATCCTGGCCGCCAACCTGGTTGACGAATACCATGGGAATTCCATGACTCTCAGCCAGTGCACGCAGGCGATCAGCACGTTCCTTGGGCCTACCAGCATAGAAGGGCGAAGCAGCCAGATATATACCTATTGTGGCACCCTGCTTGACTGCATCATCAAGAAACTCATCGCCCAAAACCAAACCCAGGACCTCGCCGCCAAACTCAATGGTATTAAGCTCCGTTCCTGGAACAAAGTAGCTTTCTTCGTTCAAACAACCATCTGGGCTCAGTACGGTCTTGTGCTGCACAAATGCAAGTTGGCCCTGGTAAAACAAACCAGCAGAGTTGTACCATCTACCATTCGGTGCTGCTGTAGGAAATCCACAGATGAATCCCAGGCCGCTGTATTTCTCAGACAAGGCCTCCAGCCGTCTGCGGCCCTCTACTGCAGCCTCACGCATCCAATTTAGAGTGAGTTGGCCCTTAATTGGATATCCAGTCAAGGCCATTTCAGGAAAGACAACCAGCTCGGCGCCATTCGCTTGGGCTTCTGCCAGAGCTTGGTCTATTTTGCTTATGTTATACTCAATATCCCCTAACGTTGGATTAAGTTGGGCTAGGCTGATTCTCATACGAGTCCCCCTCTAAATTTACAGATGTGTTTCCGGGACCGGGACAGCGCTCCCAGAATAATTCAGTTCACGCACTTCCCGAAGCAACAAAACGACAGTCAGTAATGTCGATGCAAAATCAGATACCGGCAGACTGATAAACACTCCCTTCAAACCCAAGATACGAGGAAGAATGAACAGCGCCGGGACCAAGAGCAGCAGCTGACGAGAAAGAGACAGAAAGGCTGCTTGGCGAGGCTTGCCCACAGCTTGAAAATAACCAGAGCCCACTATCTGAATTCCCACTACTGGAAACACGTAGAGGGCCAAGCGCATTGCCTTAATACTCAGCTCCAACAGTTCTGCATCACTGCGTCCAAAGAGGGAGATAAGCTGCGTTGGGAAAAGACGAGTGGTAATCCAGCCTAAGGTGACCAACGCTGTGGCACCGAGAGAGGCAAGCCTCAGGGCTTCCTTGACCCTCTCATACTGTTTCGCACCGTAGTTGTAACCTATGATAGGTTGAACGCCTTGGTTAATCCCGAAAATTGGCATCATAAAGATTGTGGTAATGCTGTGAACAATACCCATTCCCGAAATAGCCAAATCACCGCCATAGCGGCCTAAACTCTGATTCATGATCAAGTTGATCAGGCTGGCCGCGAGCTGCATGGCGCAAGGTGCAAAACCGATTGATACGATCTTAAGCAGAATAGAGAACCGAATGCATACGCTCTTTAGGCACACCTTAAGATGACTTCTACCTGATGCAAAGTAGTACACAACCCAAAAACAGGAAAAGATCTTGGCAAGCACAGTCGCCACAGCGGCACCAAAGACACCCCATCCGAACCCAAAGATAAAGATAGGATCAAGAATTGTATTGGTGATTGCCCCAATAAGCATACTGCCCATCGCCCATTTTGGACTGCCTTCCGCACGGATAAAGTTGGTCATCCCAAAACTGACCGTCTGAAAAACAGCGCCTATGAGAATGACCCGCATGTAGTCTCGTGCGTATGGTGCAACCGTATCGCTTGCGCCAAGAACCCGGACTAAGGGGTTAAGGAGAACTAATCCCAATACGGTTATCAAGAGACCAACCACAACAAGCATAACTACAGCTGTGGAAGTGATCTCTTCTGCTTCTTCTCGCCGCCCTTCACCTAGTTTTATGGAAATAAGAGCAGTCGCTCCTAGTCCAATCAACATTGAAAAAGCCATGATAATGAGCTGCACGGGAAAGATCACAGTGATACCTGCGATCCCTAGGGCACCCACACCATGGCCTACAAAGATGCGGTCAACAACATTGTACAGAGCCTGCACCAACATGCCTACAATGGCAGGAATGGAGAACTTCAATAGTAGGGTACCGATCTTTTCTTTACCCAACTGCTGTGCACGATCCATTCTGGTTCTTCACCCTTTTTATTACTGTTAGTGTCAGTATACTATCCCAAAGAGCGAAAGACAAGGCGAGGCCAAGTACTATGAAATTGGGGTCACCGAACGCTCGCGATGGCGCACAGTGGATGGTACATCGAGTTTGGCTAGGTATTTCTGTAGAGCAATTGCCACTGCAACGGATCGGTGCTGTCCGCCAGTGCAGCCTATGCCAATGGTCAAGCGAGCTTTGCCTTCCCGTGCATAACCGGGAATCAGAGTAGCTACTAGATCCGCCGCCTTCTGAAGAAACTCTTTAGTTATAGGAAACTGCATTACATAGTCGTAGACCCCTTTGTCTTCGCCGGTCATTGGACGCAGCTTGTCCACGTAGTACGGGTTGGGAATAAACCGCACATCAAAAACCATATCAGCATCGGCCGGGGCCCCAAACTTGTACCCAAATGAAAAGATCTCCACTGTAACAGACTCATGCAGCGGCTTTCCTTCATATATCTCAATCAAGCGCTGCCTCAGATCCATGGGGCGCAGATCAGAAGTGTCAAGCACCACATCGGCAATACTGCGGGCATCAGCCAGGAGCCTACGCTCTGCAGCAATGCTGGCTTCGATACTCTCAGGAGTCTCACGAGTCTTGTGCAGTGGGTGGAGGCGGCGAGTTTCGCTGAAGCGCCGAATTAAGACCGAATCACTGCAGTCGAGAAACAGCAGAAAATACTGATGGCCGCTGCTATCCAGCCAGCTGAGGGCCTTATGCAGATCGGAGAAATATTCTCTAACTCTAACGTCAATGGCGATAGCATACTTGCGATCTTGACCGCTCTGTGAATGCAGTTCTACTAACTGCGGCAGGAGGGCTGGTGGAAGGTTATCGATGCAGAAATAACCGAGATCCTCCAGGACTTTCATTGCTTGTGTTTTCCCTGCTCCAGATAGGCCTGTTATAATAGTGAAACGAACGTTGTGCATCGTATCCCCCCCCTCAGGTATCTTCACCGGTAGATTCCACAAGGTTCTGAAGCAATCCTTCCAAAGCACTCAAACCCACCATAGGATTCCCGGGAAAAAGATCGTTATTAGAATATGATAGTCAAAAACAGCCAATTTGTGCATGAAAGAGCAAACCCGCCTGCGGAGAGGCGGGTTGCGTGTTTACTTTGAAATCCAACCTGTGTCACTTCCATCGGAGTAGTCTGAGCTTCGGGCCATGCGCAAGTTGCGCCCGTAGACCATAATCGTTGGGCCTGGTACTTCTTCCTCAACCACACGATATCCATCGATGACCTTCGTAATGCTGAACGTGAGTGCGACCAATCCGTTTGTCTGAGGCGTACGCATGCTGAGGATCATCTCGGGTTCTACGTACTCGACGCTATTCCGGCTGGGTATATATTTCCAACCGCCCTCAAAGGACTTGACTTGGATGCGGCCTCGGCTGGGTGCCCCTGTGGAGTAGAAGAACTCGTCTAGTACTAGACGACTTACTCGCGAATCAGAAAAGGCGGACTTAAGATCTACACCAACGTCTAGTTGGGTGTTCGCCGGCACAATGTATGAGTCTATCTTGAAAATCCCAGACTCTTGAACTGGGACCACGACGTTCCTCCGCAGATCGCCGAGGATAACCTCAAGGGCTTCACCCCGTCTTGGCGGTTCGATCCGAAATGTCTCAACAACGATACTGCGGGCAGGGACAGTAATTCTCCGCGATTCGAAGACCGGACGCCAGCGAGTGTCCCAAGTCTCTGTTGATATGCTCACCACAGTCCTTGCGTTAGACTCATTAGCGATGGCAACGTTTAGCGTCGTCTCTCCTTCTAACCAAGCAATGGCCGTTAAATTACCCAAATAGACCTCGCGTGGTTGGATGGCAAATGCGGTTCCACTAATCAATAGTAACAACACCAGAGCCGTTAATAACTTCCGCATACCTAGCGCCTCCTAATTATTTGTACTGATATACCGGAGTATTCCTTCCTGCTTCTGGATAGATAAAGGGTGTATGCTTCTTGTCCTTCGGAGCACCGAAGTACTCATCATACATCTTCTTATACAGATACTCATAGAGCTCTATGTCAGTGATTATTCCGTCTTTCTCACCAACGCCCCTATAGCCATCTGCTGGACCTTCGAGTCCTTGGTCTACATAATAGCTGAATACACTATAGTAAGGCCATGTATTCCGTACATTAGCGGTCTCATCGGGGAACGAAGAAGCAATGACCGTGTAATCGGTATTATTACCTAAGGCAAGCGGCACAAACATCTGGTCTCGAAGCTCGCCAGGGTCCAGTGGAATTCCGTCCGCTAACGAACCTGATTCTACTCCATCTAGGAGCACAATAACCTCTCCCGGAAATTCCGCAAATGCCTCGCTCAGCTCGAGATCTGTTATGGTATTGGTCCAGTCATGCCTCTCATCGTATGGAGAAATGCGATCTGACTGCGAACGGCCTGAGAAGTAAAAGACAAGATAGTCATCCTTCGATAGTGAACTCCGTGCTGCCATAGCTGCTTCTGCAATGGCCCCTAGAATAGCCTTTTTCGTAGCCTCTGAATTTGTCATCTTCCAAATGTAGCCTGCCCACGGGCTTCTATAGAATCGATTATAAATTAGTTCTGCATCTGCAGCTGGACCAGCGTTTCGGTTATCGACAACATCATCTAGGTACTGATACTCCGAAATTCCTACTACAATGTAATAACCGATTCCGCCGTAAATGGATTTCGAATTTGTGATGTATGTTACTTCACCACGACGGATTTTAACCTCGGCCTTTGCCGGTCTTCTCAGCTTATCGTGAGTAACCGTAACGATATAGTCATCAGGACTAATGCCTTGTATACGGAACCATCCATCGCTGCCTGTAGTAGTCGAATAAGGGCCTTTATCAAGAGTAACCTTAGCTCCCTTCAGGGGCTCATATCTGTCCGACAGAGGTTCCATACTAAATACGACTTCGACATCATCTGCACCGAAAGCTTGGGTCGAAATAGGCCGTGGTATATAAGCGTAACCCCGCAGTTCCCCGGTAGTAGGCGATGTATCTCTCACCCCCACTAGGGCATCCTTCCCTAGCAGATACGTTGTTTTCCCTGCTTGAATAACCACCGGTTCTCGTATCGGATTGACGAAACTGGGGTATTCTACCTCGATATAGTAACTGTCAGCTGGCAAATTACCTATCCTAAAATACCCATTTGAATCTGTAATCTTAAACCGGCCCCCAACGTAAACATAGGCTCCCACCACTGGCGAGTTATTGTCAGCATAAAGCACCTCACCCTCAAGCGCACCATTTGTCGTAATCCTAACCGTACATCCCACCAAAAACAACAATGCCGCTACCAGGACGGCACCATAAACTACCCGCTTCATCTCTCCACCTCTCTTTGGCATAATGTGCCTTGTTATACTATTCGACAAGACTTGAGATTTTACGCGGACTGCAGTCCTAGTATCGGCATTGTGATGTGCATTGTTTAGCTGTAGTTCAACTACCTGTTTTCGGGTCTAAGATATAACTCGAACTGTTTCAGTGTTGCGAAATAACGCGATTCAGTAATGGATAGGCGCAAATGTCTTGCCGTTACCGGATCAAAACGCCCAATCTTCTTGTACCCAACGACCGTTCCAGAGTAGATTTCCTGCCACTCACCATCTTGGAGGGCGCTTAAGGTAAAGCGTTCGATTCTCTGACCAATCTCGATCGCTTCACCTAATACTACTGTATCAAACTGCTTTTCCTCGCCCAAATCGATCTCAATTTCAGCCTGCTCCACACTATCGGGGGCCCGCCAGTAAGACTCGGAGTCTTCATAACCTGGTGCAGTAACAGAAGGTTTAAAGACCGCTCCTTCAGCAAGGTTCTCTTCAAACAGGCGGCTGAGATAGTCTCCCATTTCCTTCAGCCGAGCGGCATCGTTCTCGTGAATTAGCCCCCGCTTAT
>ERZ773359.5827-NODE-5827-length-11472-cov-21.847158_pt1 | contig 11472 bp, 14 predicted proteins | sample MGYA00374955_ERZ773359 | MGnify/ENA primary metagenome ERZ773359 (study PRJEB29098, sample SAMN04486028) | biogas fermenter metagenome | study: EMG produced TPA metagenomics assembly of the Biogas fermentation microbial communities from Germany - Plant 4 DNA1...
AATTATTAAAATTAAAATAAATAGACTAAATTAAGAGATATTTCTTAATCTAGCCTATTATATAGTTTTATATTTTCTTGTTTTATAATATTATAACTTAAATCGATTAACTAACTTCTCTAATTTTTCGATTATGCTTACCAAGCTATTTGTGTTTTGTGATATGGTCTCCATAGTTGCTGCTTGTTCTTCCATGGAAGCTGACAATTCTTCAGTTGAAGCAGCAGTTTCTTCAGTAACTGAAGATATGCTCTCAATTGCTAAAATCGCTTCTTCCTTTTGGCCATTCACCATCTCTAATCTTTTCTCCAATTCCTTTATGGCTTCAATTGAGATGGCCATAGCATTGTATATATCCATAAAACCTTTATTAACTTCTTCTATTTTTTGATTTACTTCACTCAAAGCCTCTTGAGAAGAATCCATACTATCCTTAGTAGATTCTATTTCTATCTGTATATCATATAGGATGTTTTCGATATTTTTAGTAGCATTTCCAGTTTCCTCTGATAATTTTCTTATTTCCTCTGCTACTACTGCAAAACCTCTACCTGCCTCTCCTGCTCTAGCAGCCTCTATAGCTGCATTTAATGCTAACAGATTAGTTTGCTCCCATATATTCATTATATTATTCAATATGCTTCCTATGAATTGTGACTTTTCTAAAAGGGAATCTACATTTCTTGCTACCTTATCCGTTGATTCCTTTGATACCTTAAATTTTTCCATCATCTCTTCCAGTGATTTGGAGCTTGCTTCATTTATGTTTTGTGTTTTTATTGAGGATTCAATGACTACTTCCCCATTTTCAACTGCTAGCTTAATTTCATCAGCCAATTTACTCAATACTACAGAACCTTTTTCTGCATCCTCTGCTTGTCCCATCGATGCATCTGCTAATTCCTCCACAGTTCTAGCAACATCGTTAATAGATTGTGATGTATCTTGGGTTGCATTAGATAGACTATTGGTATTAGCAACAATACTATCTGTTGTTTCTTCTATAGCTTTGATTATCGCTTTCATTTCTTCAATATCAACTCCCACTACGCCAATAGGAATATTATTATGCTCAATGGGAATAGAATAGGTCATAACATTTAAACCTACAACATTTTCGTATAAATCACTCCACATAGGTTGACCTGCATTCAAACCATCATAATAAAGTTTTACTAAGGGGGCATTTTCATCTAATCCCAACATCTCTTCAGGTATAGAATAGACCACTTTGTCATTATCCATTCCTACCCAGATACCCTCTGTTTTGCCAAAGCGTTTAGGATCAAAGATTACAAAAATTCCTGCAGCATTTTCAAGTTTTAATATAGTTTTTTGCAAAATTGGACTTAAAATGGTTTCAGAATACTCTTGAAGTTATCCAGACTCGTAAAGTCTACTTCTATCAATTGTTCCAGCTATTATATCGTAGATTGTTGATGCAGTAGCTTCATAACTACTTATCCCTTCATCAAAGGTCTTACCATATACTCTAGCCATTTGAAGTAAGTTTTCTTTAGCTTCCCTTTGGATCACATTTACAACTCTAATAGTAGTTAATCCCCCTACCAGCAATGACATGGTAATTGAGCTGATAAGTACAGTCAGTATTATCCTTGTACCAATCCGTTTCATTCCCTTCCCCCCTTTCCTTGCAAATATTTAATATGAGGAAATAACCTGTTATTTTATCCTTCCCCTTAATTCTTTCTCAATGTATAAGTCTTTTAGGTTCCAAAACTCCTTAAAGTCTTTATATTTCTTAATAGCAGAAGAATTATCTTTTTCGCCTGCCTTTATTGCTCTTATTAGAATGTTTTTTGGAGTATGCTCCATATCTATAAATTCAAGTAGTTGAACTTGATAGCCTAAGATTTCTAGTACATTTGCTCTTAGGCTATCTGTGACTAAAGAGGCTAATTTTTCTTTTATTATGCCATGGGCTAACATTGGCTCCAGTACAGGATTGTAGATTTTTTCAAATAATTCGTGCTGACAACAGGGAACTGAAAGGATTATTTCAGCATCCCAATTCACAGCTTTGACCAAGGCTGCATCTGTGGCTGTATCACAAGCATGAAGGGTCACTACCATATCAACCTTTTGAAGACCTTCAAAGTCTTTTATATCTCCGTGTATGAACTTTAGTTTTTTGTAATTTAAATTTTCAGCTACTTGGTTACAAAATTTAATTACATCTTCTTTTAAATCAAGTCCTATAATATTTACATCTAATTCTAGTTTATTTACTAAATAATAATAGAGGGCAAAGGTTAAATAGGATTTTCCACAGCCAAAATCTATAATATTTATGGTCCTATTTTTATTTAAATTGGGAATAACATCTGATACCAATTCCAAAAATCTATTAATCTGCTTGAATTTATCATACCTTTTAGAAAAAACCTTGCCCTTCTCGTTCATAACCCCTAGTCTTACGAGAAAATCTATAGGCTCTCCTTCTTCTAATATATATTGTTTTTTCCTATTATGAGATAAATCAATACTTTCCCTAGTAGGTTTCTTTTTTAATATACTTACTTTCCCTTTTTTGCTAATTAGTATTTGATAATCTGCCTCTGTAGTAAATACCATTCCCTGTCTAAAGGTCTCTGTTAATAGTTTACTTACCTCTTCTATTGTTTCTAATGCATCTAAATTCTTATGTAAGACCTTTGTAGGATATTCATAGGTAAATTGGTACTTGATTTGGTCCTTGATTAAAACTGGTTTCATATTTACCTTTTTAAAGCCATCTATATTCTTTTTCCTTAAATTGCTGAATACTCCATATATGAATTTTTCATTTCCTATTACTTCTGAAAATAAGTTAAGAACTTCTTCCATTGCAAATCTCCTTTATAAATAATATGTTAGGCCTTTAATACATTAGTTCCCTAACTTATTGCAGGTTATTTTTACCCTCTTATAAATCTTTAATCTAGATAATGATTTTTATTCCCCATTAAATAAGATTTTTCAGCACTTCTCCTATACTATCATTAAAGGTTAAAAATGCCCTGTGATCGTAGGGAGTTTCCGATTTATTGATTAAAACCAATTTATTCCCCCTATAATATCCAATAAGCCCTGCTGCTGGATATACAGTAAGGGAGGTGCCACCTACAATTAATACGTCTGCATTTGCTATATATTCCACTGATCTGTTCAAAATATTCATGTCTAAGCTTTCCTCATAAAGTACTACATCTGGTTTTACAATTCCACCACAATCATCACATTTAGGAATAGCTGGGGAATTTATAATATAATCCAATGGGAAAAATTTATTGCATTCCATACAATAATTTCTATGGACTGATCCATGAAGCTCTAATACATTTTTTGAGCCAGCCATTTGATGAAGCCCATCTATATTTTGAGTAATAACTGCTTTTAACTTCCCTCTTTTTTCTAACTCTGCTAAGGCTATATGGGCTGCATTTGGTTTTGCATCTTTGTATATCATCTTAGTCTTGTAGAACTCAAAGAAATCCTCAGTATTCCTTATAAAGCAAGTATGGCTCAACATATATTCAGGCGGATATTTAGTATTCTTTGATGTGGTATAAAGTCCAGTACTTGATCTAAAATCAGGAATATTACTTTCAGTAGAGACTCCTGCACCTCCGAAAAAAACAATATTATGGCTTTCTTCCACAATAGCTTTTAACTTTTCAATTGTCATATTATCCCTCCTAAAATTCCAAGCTCTACCTAAGCTATTTTAAGATTCTCATTCTATACCCATTCATGGCAGTTTCTCCTAGTTTATCAATTAATTTACCATTGGTGTAAAAACCTACTACTGCCCCAATACCTGGCAACATTTGGGCTAATTTAGCTAAATCAATATAATCCCTATATTCCTGCTGGAAGGTCCTCCAATCAAACTGATTCATACTTACTGGCAAAAGTTTTGAGTATTCTTCCCAGTTTTCCATTTTTTCAAATACTTCATTTATCCTTTCTTGACTGGAGAAAGCTAGCTGAAAAATATTTAAAATATACAATCTCTCTCTAAAATCTCTAATGTTAAAGCCATAGATAGAGGCAATTTCATAAAGAAGTTTTATTTTAATACCTAATAATAGGGAAAAGTCTGCCAAGCCCATTAGAAACCCTCCAGCCCCAGTACCTGCTCCTTCTATCATGGCAACTCTTTTATAAGATTTTATTTTTTTTCTTATTAACTTTTCTCTTTCTACTAAGGTCATATTTGGATAAGTTTTATTAGTCATATATTGAGAACCTGTTAGTACTAGTTTAACCATATTTTTTATGGCAAAGGTAAGGGTCTCATGATATTTTTCAGGTAGGATATCATTTAATTTATCTTGTACCCCCTTAGAAGCCTTATTTATTAGGGAAGGCCTTCTTCTCATCTTTCTCTTCCAATTTTCTAAGTCTTTTCTAATAAAGATTTCATATCTACCTATGCTAATCACCAAGCCTTGTATTGGATTTATCCTTATATAGTAAATCTACTGTTATTTTCTCAGTTATTACTATTTATATCCAAAGTCCCTTTATATTTATCAACACAAGATTTACAAATACAGGCCTTGCCCTTTTTATCCTCAGGTAATAAGTCAAGTATTCCCTTTGGTATGGTGGTGCCATAACACCAGCAGTCTTTATTGTGGGTACAGCCATTGTCTTGGCCACAAAGAGGACATGTTCTAATTTCTAGATATCTATTAATAACTTCATTAAATATTTCATCTATTGGTTTGTTATCCTCTGCTGCCTTAGAAAAATATCCTAAATCATTAAATTCTTTTCCTAGTTCTATGGCTACATTATTTACTTTTCTCCAACCATTCAATACTTCTTCAGTTCTAGGATTGTTTCGTCCAAATTCAAAAGCAGATTGTAATATAAGCTGAAAGGCTTCTATCTCTCCACCCACATATTTAATATTAATTTTTTTACTGCTTATATAATCAAGCTTATTATTTAACTCAGTGGCTCCTGCAAAACCATCTCTGGCACCAAAACATATATTTCTAATATTCATCATTACAGTAGCCCCAAAGCACATAGGACATGGCTCCATTGTGGTATAAAGTATGTAAGTCCTTACATTGGGATGGTCCATTGCCTTCAAGTTTAAAAGTGCATTCATTTCAGCATGAGCCATATAAGTCCCTGCTAATGGGCTATTATTAGATATACCAAAAATTTGATTTCTACCTTTTGATACTAGATTCCCATCTTTATCTAATATTACTGCCCCAATTGGTATAGTATGATTTTTATAAGCTTCCCAAGCAAGGGCAATAGCCTCTTGCCAAGGCTTGTCCAATCTATTCCACATAATATCTCTCCTTTTATATAAGTTTACACTTTACTTCCACATCTAGGGCAGTATTGGAATTCAGGTTCTAAGGGAAGCCTGCAATTGCTGCAGTATCCTTGCCTATAGCCTGTATGTATAGGGCGTAACTCATCTTCCTCAATTTTAGTTTTTATTCCCCTTTCAATATCCCTACCTAATTCATCATCTATTGCGTATATGCTGCCGCAACAAGTACTTCTTGCATAGTACTTTTTATTCCACTTAAAAATGGGGATGAAAAATAAGCTAAAATATGAATAGGTCATAAAGGCTTCCAACCTTCCATATGCACCGCAACTGGGACATATAATGGTTTGTGTAAAATCAAGCTCCTTTTCCTTTGTCGACATGCCAAATACAAAAATCATTTCTATCCTCCATTTCTAGCTTTATATTTTTCTAAGTCCTCTTATACTTTCTTAAATACTATTTTGAAAATCTTATCGTTTACTTCTAGTTTAACAGTCTTAAAACCTGTTTCCTCACCAATTCTGACAAAATAGTTAACATCCTGATATTTATCTATTCTTGAAACACCATATCCAGTTTTTATCGTTGAAGTTGTAGTAAGAACTTCAAGTTGAATTACAAATACATCCTTTATATCTCCAGCATAAGGAGGTATTATACAATCCCATAATATAAATTCTCCATCATCCTTTAAAACCCTATATATTTCCTTAAATACATTTATATGATCCTTGTTGTCTATAAACATCATAGTAAAAAAAGATGTGACAGCATCAAATGAATTATTAAGGAATGATAAGTTTCTTGCATCCATAACACAAACCAATAATTCCTTCTCCTCCACCACCAATATCTAATATTCTATTCCCTCTTATCTCTTCCTTTATTGTAACTTTCTGATTATCAATTATATATATTCTTTCTTCCTCAATCATCAACTCCCACCCCTTTTATTTGTCCCTCTGTTTAAGTTTCCAGTAAAAGTCAATTATAGCATTTTAATCATGTTTAAAACTATTTCTGCTGACCTATTGGATCCTATTGTTTCAAATTCTCTATAGCTAATTGTTGCATCATGGGTAACATTGTTAGATATAACTACATCACATATTTTTACTGATTCATGTGGCCCCCTGCTATACCTGTATTTATAATTCCAATTGTCTTCATATGCCCTAGCTTTATATCAAATCCTTTAGAGAATATACCATTTTTCCTTTCCTATTAATTGTACTATTAGAGCATATCATTGAATTTAGGATAGCCTCTTCAGTTGCTTCAACGGTGGCCTTAAATATTTTATCTATCTTATTTTCATTGATTACTCTTATATTAATAATATCATTTACTTCATAATGCCTTATTATGTTGGCAGTAGAAAATCCTACCACTATTTCCCCACTTCCGTTTCCTGTGTAAGAACCTGTCCTAGAGATTCCAGGATAAACCCTCTTAATTATCCTCTTAAGTTGTCTAGATGATAAGGGAATATCTGTAGCCAAAATAATAATTATAGACCCTTTTTCCTCTCTTTCTTCTAGTTGTCCTATCTTTTCTTTCAATTTAGGCCCTATATGGTCTCCATTTAAGATAAAATCTTCAAGGGAACCAAAATTGCTGAGGACTAATATACCAATTGTATATTCATTATTATCTAATTCAATGACTCTAGAAGATGAGCCAATTCCACCTTTTAGGCCATAGCAAATCATGCCAGTACCAGCACCAACATTTCCCTCTTGAAATTCAACACCGCAGTTTTCTATGGCTTCATAGATATCTTCTTGCTTAATATGTAGGCCACGAATATCATTTATTTCCCCATCATTACATTCACAAATAACGGGGTTTACAGTACCCGTTGTATCTCCTATATCGTCGTTAAACTTAAGCATATACCTTACTAAGGCTTCATGGGCAGTACCTACACTTAAGGTATTGGTAAGGATTATAGGGGTTTCAAGGGTACCTAATTCTTCAATCTGGATAAGTCCAGTAGATTTGCCAAATCCATTAATTACATGGCATGCAGCCACCAGCTTGTCCTTAAAAATATTCCCTTCATGAGGTAATATGGCAGTTACTCCAGTTTTTATACTTCCATTGTCTATAGTCTTGTGGCCTACTTTAACTCCCTTTACATCAGTAATAGAATTATTTTTTCCCGTTGAGAAACTGCCTATATCAATTCCATAGTCTCTAATTTTTTTGTTATTCATAGTAAGTCTCACTCCTTTGCTATTTATCTATTCTATGGGACTAAACATATTGCCCAGTCCTTAAATCCTTTGACTAATACAAGTTTCTTTATATATATTCTACATTATTTTCCTAATCACTACTATAATCAATTTTCTCCTTCTCTATATAGGTTACTATGGCAAAGTAAATATCACCTTCCTGAGAGTACTCAATATCTATTATTTCTAATATGTTTTCTGTATTTTCCCCTATCCATATGTCAACCTTATCCCTAATAGATGCGCCATTTCCGTAATCAACAATGTACATATGTTTCATTTTATCACCCCTTATATCTAATATATTGTTATAATCATTATATTAAGTATCTGTTCAAAAATTGACTAAGTTTGCAAACTTATAGGAATACTAAAATTTACAACAACTAGGACCTATGATAAAATGAATAGGTATTAAAAAATTCAAATAGAGGCGATAAAATGAAGTATGGAAAAATAGTAGAAGGAATATTCCTAAAAAGACCTAACAGGTTTATAGCTCAGGTTTTAATAGATGGCAAAGAAGAAATAGCCCATGTAAAAAATACTGGTAGATGTAAAGAACTCCTTATTGAAGGAGCAAAGGTCTTGTTAGAGGATAATACTGATAATCCTAATAGGAAAACTAAATATTCTTTAATATCCGTTTGGAAGGGAGATATGTTAGTAAACATTGATTCCCAGGTTCCTAATTATGTTGTTTATTATGCCTTAAAAAATGGTGAAATTGAAGGTTTTGAACAAATAAAACATATTAAGAGGGAAGTTTCCTTCGGTAATTCCAGGTATGATATATATTTTGAGACCTGCAGGGAAAAAGGTTTTATTGAAGTAAAGGGGGTTACCTTGGAAAATAACCGGATTGCAGCCTTTCCAGATGCCCCTACTGAAAGGGGAACTAAACACGTACTGGAAATGATAGAAGCCACTAAAGAGGGCTATACAGGCATAATCTTTTTCCTTATTCAAATGGAAGGCCCAAAGGAATTTAGGTTAAATTGGGAAATGGATCCTAATTTTTCTAAGGCTGTAAAGCTTGCCAGTGAAAATAATATAAAAGTCCTTGCCTATGATTCAATTGTTAGTTATGAAGGCATTAAGATAGGAAAGCCTATTAATATAGATCTGAATTCAAAATTTATTAAATAAGGTAGATGACCAATCATCTACCTTAATGTTGCTTACCATAATATACTATACCATCTATGAATTTTTTGATATTCACCCTTCCCCTTTTCTTACTCTTTCCTCTTATATAGTCCATTTCAATCTTTAACTGCTCAAAATTATATAGTCCATTGGAATACTCTGTAAATATTTCATTCATGTAGTCTTCTATTCCTATATTAGCTAGATTTATCATGCCTACAGTTGCAGTTCGCCTTATTCTTTGTTCCATAGTTTTAGGATTATCAGTGAATTTAGAGCAAAGCTCTTTTATTGTGAAATCAGCCATGGTCTTGTTATTATCTATCAAGTATTTTGCAATTTTAATGATATCCTGAGTGCCTACCTCCCCTAAGATGCCAATCTTTTGCATTACCCTTTTTATTCCTGCTATACTATCCTCTTCGCTTTTATCCAAATTGGAAATATTGGATTCATTTGTAAACAGGCTTTGAATCTGATATAGTTTTTTATTTATGTCAATTTTCTCCTGTACTTTTTTTATAACCGTTTGTACTTCAATTACATCTATTGGTTTTGAAATATAGTATTCAATGCCACTTTCATAGGCCTTAGATATCATATCCTTAGTTGATACTTGAGAAATCATAATGAATTGAATATTTGGTTCAATAGATTTTATTTCCTTTACTAGGCTTATCCCATCCATGCCTGGCATAAGAAGATCTACCAATGCTATATCAGGCCTAAGGGATTTTATCTCTTCCAAGGCTGTTATCCCATCTTGGGCACTGCCTACTATGTCACCCAGGTTTTTGTCTATTATAATTCTCTCTAAAATTTTAATTACATTTTTGTCATCGTCAACTATATAAATCCTCATGGTTTTTCTCCTCCAAAATCTCTCTTGGAATATTAATTTCAAATTTTGTCCCTTTCCCTATGACTGAACTAACTGATAAAGTTCCTCTTAATTGTTCTTCAACGATGTACTGAACTATACTAAGGCCTAGCCCCCTATTTATCTCTCCTGTGTCATAATTTATCTTCGTTGAAAAGCCAGGGGAGAAAATATCTTTTAGTTCCTCATCATCTATTCCAGAGCCATTGTCTGATACTGTAAAGTAATAGGACTGTCCTTTTATCCCCTCTTCTATGGTAATTTTCCCATCTTTTTTTGATTCAGGTATTGCATCTATACTATTCATTACTAGGTTTCTTAAAATAGACATGAGATAATAGTGCTTTGATGTATAAAAATTATAGCTTATCTTAAATTCAAGTTCTATATTTTTTTCAAGTTCCTTAATTTCTCTTTTCATGGTCTCAGATAGGATATTTATTATATCTTTTATATTCATACCCTTATCTGCCAGTTCTTTATCTGTAATTGACTTTAAACCCCTAAATATTAAATAGTTTTCCTTCTTTATTTCGTGGACATCCCTTGCAATATTTAATACTCCTTCTTCCCAAGTCTCCCTATCCATATTATTCTTTATTTTTTCATATAGTTTATACGATTTAGACATGACTTCTTCTATATTGTCCATATTTTTTTCTATCCAATACATTTCAGTTTTTAATTGGGAGGTTAGCCACAATAGTTTCTTATATCTATGCTCATGTTCTTCCTTCATAATGAGCATTTTATAATATTTAATACCATTTAAGATAAGCCATGCAATAGCAGAGCGGACTATGCTGACAATCAACAAGGTAAAGCTTACTTTTGATGGAGATAGGGTATCAGTTGTCATATTTCTTAAAATAACCTCTAAGAGATTTCCACTAAAATCACTGATAACCATAATCAAAAATAAATAGTTTAAATTCTTCCTAGTCCTATTTTTTGTTAATACAGAAAAAATAATAGCATAAAAAACATAAAAAACTATTTCTAATAGATATGAAAATATGACATTACTTATATTACCATTCATTAAATAATATGATATAAGCCTAAATATATAAACTGTGATCCCCGATAGCAAGCCTGTTGGAATTATTTTTAGATCATCATAATAAATAATAAAGGCTTCAAAAAAAATTACAGCAACAGAAACCCTAAAATCACTATTCATTAGGCCTATGCTGATTTGAGAAAACAATCCTACTATTAATGATACTAGTATTTGCTTTTTTACCTTTTTCAAATCCTCCACCTCTTACCATAGTTTATTATATCACTTGATAAGATTTCAATCCAAAAAAATCAAAAAAGCTTCACTTGAAGCTTTTTTGATTTTAACTTATTATTTTAACATTGTAGTACTTAAGCCTTTTCTTAAAACTGACTTCTTCTTGGCCTTCTTTTCATCAAGATTTTGATATTCGTAGTCCCAGTAAATATTCCCGCTTAAGGCCTTTTTATCATAATCATCCAATATGCTTCTTACATCCTTAGATAATAGGAATAGGGCTATAATATTTGGTATTGCAAGAGTTCCTGTTGATAAGTCTACTAATTCCCACACAAAATCTGCTGCAGTTAAGCAACCTATAACTAAGGCTGCCAGAACTATTGCCTTAAATATAATCAATGTAGATAATTTACCATTAAATACAAATTTCACATTTGATTCAGCAAAGAAATACCATCCTATTATTGTAGTAAGTGAAAAAAATGATAAACATATGGATAAGAACATTGCTCCAAATGTTCCAAATCCTGCCATAAATCCATTTTGTGTCATTATACTTGCACTTTTTGTCATTTCAGCAGCTGGTATACTTGGATCATATGATCCAGATACAAGGTTTACAATAACAGTAGATACACAAATTAGAAAT
>ERZ773359.5830-NODE-5830-length-11465-cov-5.486941_pt1 | contig 11465 bp, 11 predicted proteins | sample MGYA00374955_ERZ773359 | MGnify/ENA primary metagenome ERZ773359 (study PRJEB29098, sample SAMN04486028) | biogas fermenter metagenome | study: EMG produced TPA metagenomics assembly of the Biogas fermentation microbial communities from Germany - Plant 4 DNA1...
TAATCTGATAAAATATATATAATGCTGCGAGGTGATGATATGGAAAAGAAAAAAATAAGCAGAATATTGGAAGAAATAGGTCTTATGTTAGAGCTTAAAGGAGAAAATCCTTTCAAAGTAAGGGCTTATGTAAATGGAGCAAGAATCATTGAGCTTTTGGAAGGAGATTTGAAGGATTATATTAAGGATGGCAAAATAGAAGGAATTAAAGGCATAGGAAATGCGTTATCGGATAAAATCGTTGAGCTTTATGAAACAGGAAAATTAGAGTATTACGAAGAATTGAAAAGCTCCATACCTGCTGGTATATTCGATATTTTGAAAATTCCAGGTATTGGTCCTAAAAAAGCAAAAAGTTTATATGAAAAGCTAGATATAAAAAGTATAGGAGAACTAGAGTATGCGTGTAAAGAAAACCGTCTTGTATCTCTTGATGGCTTCGGCGAAAAAACCCAAAGGAAAATACTTAAAGGTATACAAGAATTAAAAAAGTACAGCGGATTATTTTTATATGCTTATGTTAATCCAATAGCTGAAGAAATAAAAAAAATACTTACCGCATCATCACTGGTTACAAAATGTGAGATAGCTGGCAGCTTGAGAAGGAAAAAGGAAGTTGTCAAAGATATAGATATTATAGCCAGCTCGATGGAACCGATGAAACTTATGGATTTCTTTACTGGGCTTGATCAAATTGAAGAGATAATATCTAAAGGTGAAACAAAAACTTCTGTAAGACTAAAAGCTGGTATGATGATGGATCTAAGGGTAGTAAAAGAGGAACAATTCCCTTATGCTCTTCATCACTTTACTGGAAGCAAAGAACATAATACTGCCCTTAGACATAGAGCCAAGAAAATTAATATTAAGATAAATGAGTATGGATTGTTTAAAGGTGATGAATTGATTTATTGCAAAGATGAACATAGTATCTTTAATGCACTAGGTCTTAACTTTATACCACCAGAGCTTCGAGAAAACATGGGTGAAATTGAAGCGGCTGAAAGTGGGAAATTGCCTGATTTAATTGAATATGAAGACATAAAAGGTCTGTTACATATACATACTACATATAGTGATGGTTCCCTAAGTGTTACAGGGATGGCAGAAGCAGCTAAGCAAATGGGCTTTAGTTATATCGGCATATCAGATCACAGCCGTTCTGCCTTCTATGCAAATGGGTTAAAGGAAGATGATATAAAAAGACAGATAGAGGAAATAGATGAATATAATTTGCGCTCAAAGGATTTTAAGATACTGAAAGGGATTGAATCTGATATATTGCCTGATGGGTCTTTAGATTACGATGATGATATACTCTCTCTATTTGATTTTGTTATTGCATCTATTCACTCAAACATGAATATGGATAAAGAAAAAATGACAGATAGATTGATAAATGCACTAAATAATAGATATACTACTATATTAGGACATATGACCGCTAGGATACTATTAGCTAGAGAAGCATGTGATATGGATGTTTATAAAATAATAGATACGGCTGTGAAAAATAATAAGATTATAGAGATTAATTCTGATCCCCAGAGATTGGATTTGGATTGGAGGTATATAAAATACGCGAAAGATAAAGGTGCTAAGTTTGCGATAAACCCAGACGCCCATAGTATTGAAGGTTTAAATAATATAATATTCGGTATAGGAATAGCACGAAAAGGGTGGCTGGAAGCGAAAGATGTGGTTAATTGTATGAATCTAGTAGAATTGGGGGATTTCATTGGAAAACAGACAAAATAGCGCACTGTTGGTTATGGAAAAATTAAAGGAAGAATATCCAGAAGCTAGATGCCAATTGAATTATAATAACACATTTCAGTTGCTTATAGCTACAATACTAAGCGCTCAATCAACTGACAAAAAAGTAAATGAGGTGACAGAAGAACTTTTTAGAGAATATAAAACTCCAACGGATTTTCTTTCTTTGGCTCAAACTGAACTTGAAGAGAAAATTAGAAAGATAGGTTTATATAGAAATAAAGCTAAACATATTTTAGAAATGTGCCGTATTCTTTTGGAAAAATATAATGGAGAAGTTCCGAATAATATGGATGATTTAATTTCTTTGCCGGGAGTTGGCAGAAAAACTGCCAATGTAGTATTGAGCAATGGGTTTGGGATACCCGCAATTGCAGTTGACACTCATGTATTTAGAGTAGCCAATAGGATAGGGTTAGCAGATAGCAATAATGTGCTTGAAACAGAAAAACAGCTTATGGACATTTTACCTAAAGATATGTGGTCATTGTCTCACCACTTACTGATATGGCATGGAAGAAACATATGTGAAGCCAGAAAACCAAAATGTGAAATATGTCCTATAACAGAAAAATGTGATTATTTTAACATGAAAAAGGTATAAAGATAGCGATAATTCCATTTTAATAATCATAAATAATTATAACCATGCAGCGGAACAATTGCTAAGCTTGCTATATTTATTTGGTTTATGATATAATTTTAATAATTCTAAATTTGTAATAATCACATGGATATTTGAACAATTTTGATGAAGGACTTTTAGATTTAATGACGAATAAATATCAATGTTTGGATATTTGGTTATATATTACCATATAAACTGAATAATCCAAAGAGGAGGTGAGGCAATGGCAAAAGACGCAATTGGATTAGTAAAAGATGCAGAGGTAAAAGCCAAGGCTTTGCTGCAAGATGCAATTCAAGCTTCCAAAAAATCAAAACAGGAAGCAGAAATTCTCGCAGAACAGGAGTATGACAAAATCATTTCAGAAGCCCAAAAAGAAGCAGAAAGAATAAGAGCAAAAGCTATAGAAGAGGGCGAATCAATAGCAGGGCCAATAATAGATAAAGGCTTAAAAGAAGCTCAGGCATTAAAAGACCTTACAAGCAAAGACTTGGACTCAGCAGTCAACATTATTATCGAGAGGGTTGTGAACGCAAATGGCAATAGTTAAAATGAGTAATTTCAGCTTGTTTGCCTTTGATTCAAAAAGGGAAAATCTTCTCCATGAGCTTCAAAAATTCAAATATGTTCATTTCTATGATTTAGCTGAGGATGAATCCCTTATGGATGAGGGTTTACAAAGCGCTGAAATTCCCGAAAGCCTGGTAGCCATAGAAGAAGAAATCATAAAAGTTAAATACTCTATTGATTTACTATCAAAATACTATGTCAGAGAAACTGGTATAAAGGCTATGCAGAAGGGAAAAGAAAGCTTTAGTTTTGATGAGCTTGAGGATAAAGCTTCAAAAGTAGATTATCATGGGGTTTATAATAAGCTGAAAGAGCTTGACACAAAGAAAGAAGCCTTAAATCAGGAAGTTATAAAGCTGAAGACATCAGTTGATGAATTAAGTCATTGGATTAAACTTGATACTTCTATTAAAGATTTAAGTTTATTTGAGCAAAGCCATATTTTTTTGGGCACCATACCTAAGAAACTAAAGCAAAAAGTCCAAAATGAGCTGACGATTACAGAATTAACCTATTTTGAAATAATAAGCGAGGATAAGGATAATCTATATGTAATGGTTTTAACCTATAAGTCTGAGGAAGAGGCAGTTAAAGACATATTAAGAAACAATAGCTTCTCCATATTAAAACTTATAGGGGAAGATACACCAGAAAGAGAAATAGCCCAGATTAATGATAAAATCGAAGAATTAGAGGGCAAAATCTCTGAGTATGAGGAAGAGATTGTAGCCTTATCAAATAATCTACCAGATTTAGAGGTTGTTTATGATTATTTGATGAATGAAAAATTAAGAGTTATGTCATCAGAGAAATTCCTAATGACAGAAAGTGTAATTATTATCAGAGGCTACGTTCCTACAGATATGGCTGGCGAATTCACAGAAACAGTGAAGGCGGCACTTGATAATGTTTATTATCTTGAGATTAAAGAAGCTGACAACGATGACCCAAATGTACCAATACTTCTAAAGAATTCAAAGTTTGCTCAAACCTTTGAATCATTGACTAGTATGTATGCATTGCCAAAATATAATGAAGTAGATCCCACGCCATTCTTGGCTCCGTTTTATCTTATTTTCTTTGGAATGATGTTGGCTGATATCGGTTATGGGCTGGCATTGCTAATTGGTACGACCGTCGCCCTTAAAAAATTTAACTTATCTGAGAATCAGAAGAATTTTATGAGATTTTTTAACTATCTAAGCTATCCAACCATAGTTTGGGGCTTAATATATGGTTCATTCTTAGGCGGTATTATCCCCATGCCGGCTTTGATTGATCCTGCAACTGAATATTTCAACATCCTGATCATATCAATTGTATTTGGTATATTCCATTTATACTTCGGATTGGGATTAAAAGCATATTTAAGCATAAAAGAAGGCAAATATCTGGATGCACTGTTTGATGTAGGTTTCTGGTATATGGCCTTAACAGGAGGTATTGGTTTTCTTCTTCCGATGTTCATAACACTACCATCCATAATCAAAAACATTTCGCTAGTAGTTATGATAATCGGAATGGTGGGTATTGTTGCAACTGGTGGAAGAGAATCAAAAAGCATACCAGGCAAAGCAGTAGGTGGTTTGTACAGTTTATACGGAATATCAGGTTATGTTGGAGATTTTGTATCCTATTCCAGACTTATGGCTCTTGGTTTATCTGGCGGATTTATAGGTGGTGCCATCAATATGATAGCCGGGATGCTATTTGATTCTGGTATAATTGGAATAATAGCCGGTGTTGTTGTGTTTATCGGCGGTCAATTTTTCAATATTTTCTTAAGTGCATTAGGTGCATATGTTCATTCTATTAGGCTTATCTTTGTGGAATTCTTTGGAAAGTTCTACGAAGGTGGAGGTATACCATTTAATTTATTTAGAAGCGAAGCTAAATATATAAACTTAAAATAAGTTAGGAGGAAAAATATATGAATTTTTCAGAGTTTATGGTTCAATATGGTGGAGTATTTTTTGCAGGGCTTGGTGCCGCGATAGCTGTATTTCTTTCAGGTATAGGATCTGCTATAGGTGTTGGCTTGGTTGGTGAAGCAGCATCAGGTCTTATGATTGAAGAACCGGAAAAGTTCGGTAAATCCTTGGTTTTACAACTACTGCCAGGTACACAGGGTCTATATGGATTCGTTATTGGACTATTAGTATTAGGAAAGCTAAGTGTAGGTATGCCATTAAATGAAGGCTTGTATATATTTGCTGCTTGTCTTCCAATAGGTTTTGTAGGATGGTTATCAGCTGTAGCACAGGGTAAGACGGCAGCGGCAGGTATAGCTATTCTTGCAAAAAATGAAGAGCAATCTACAAAGGGAATTATTTATGCTGTTATGGTTGAGACTTATGCTCTGTTAGCGTTTGTTACTTCCCTAATCCTTGTGAATGCAGTAAGTTTCTAGAAAATCTAAGGATGTGAAGATATGTCTAATTTAGAGAACCTTACAAATAAGATTTTGGAAGATGCTAAGATCGAAGCTGATCGAATAATGGAGGAATCAGCTAGAACCAATAAGAATATTTTGGATTCAAAGATCGATGAGGCTAATGAGAAAAAGAAAAGAATACTAGAAAAAGCAGCTGATGAAGCTGCGATGGTAAAAGATAGAATAATATCTAACGCTGAATTAAAAGTTAGAGATGAAAAACTGAAGATAAAGCAAGAAATTATAGATGAAGTGTTTGAATTATCTAAGAAAAGATTAAAAGAACTTAGAGAAGACGAATATATAAAGTTTTTGACCAATAACTTAAAATCTATAAACCTGAAAGGAACAGAGATATTAATTGTGCCTGAAGATATGAAGAGCAAAGTAAAGGATATAGAGTCTTTGCCAAAGGTATCTGAAAATGAAACAGTAGATTCAGGTTTTATATTGAAAGACGGTGACGTAGCAATTAATTTCTCATTTGAATCTTTAGTAGATTATTTGAGGGAAGAACTAGAAACTGAAATAGCGCAACATCTTTTTAAGGAATAGGAGTGATTTCATGGATAGAATGGATTATATCCAAGCTGTAACTAGAACCAGAGTCCTTGAAAAAAAACTCCTATCAAAAACTAGAATAGATAGGATGATTGAAGCTAAAGATATTGAGGAAGTTTTCAAAACTCTTAGCGAAACTGAATACTCAAACGCTGTTGCAGGAGTATCCAGAGATGAGGATTATGAAAATATATTGTCTCATGAATTAAAAAGAGTATATAAATTGATGAGAGAAGTGTCAAAAGATCAAATTGTTGTGGATTTAATGGCATTAAAATATGATTATCATAATCTGAAAGTTCTAGTTAAAGAAAGAAAACTGAATAAGGATCTATCCAGACTATATATACCGATAGGGACTACTGATTTTAAAAAAATAAAAGAAGGGTTTATAGAAGGCAATCTTAGGGACGTAGAACCTGAGTTTAGAGAAGCCATAGAAGCTGTTGTACAAGATTTTGAAATAAATAAGGATCCACAAAAGATAGATATAATTTTCGACAGATATTATTTTCAGCATTTATTTAAGATGGCTAAAAATACAGGTATCCAGCTGTTTGTGGATTATGTAAGGGATATGATAGATTTTGTAAATATTAAATCTTCTATCAGGTTAAAGAAACAAGGTAAGGATATGAACTTTTTGGAAGAAGTACTCCTTCCCAATGGAAACATCGATAAGGATGCTATAATGATAAGTTACAACGATTCTATAGATACTATGATATCTAGATACAAAAATTATAGAATAGGGCAAAGTCTTTTGAAAGGATTAGAATCCTTTAGGGCTACAAATCGATTATCCGACCTTGAGAAGTATATGGATAATTATCTGGTTGAGATAAATAAGCCATCTAAATATGTGAATTTCGGACCGGAACCCATTTTTTCTTATTTAGTGGCGAAGGAAGCAGAGATAAAGACATTGAGAATTATTATGGTTTCAAAGCTGAACAAGCTTTCTCCGGATGCCACAAGGGAAAGGGTGCGTGATTTGTATGTATAAAATTGCTGTAGTTGGAGATAAAGATTCCATACTTGCTTTCAAGGCACTAGGGGTAGATGTCTTTTCAGTTTATGATAGTGACGAAGCCAGGAGAACAGTTGACACTATTGCCCGAAATAACTATGGTATTATATTTATCACTGAACAAGTGGCTAGTTTAATTCCAGATACCATAGAACGCTACGATAAAGAGATAATCCCTGCGGTAATACTCATACCAAGTAATCAAGGAACATTAGATATTGGTATGAGCAGAATAAACAGTAATGTAGAAAAAGCCGTAGGAACAAATATTTTATAGAAGGAGAGGGCTTATCTTGAAAGTTGGGAGAATAATAAAGGTATCTGGCCCCTTAGTTGTAGCAGAGGGGATGGATGAATCTAATGTATATGACGTTGTATATGTTTCAAATAATAGACTCATCGGTGAAATAATAGAGATGAGGGGAGATAAAGCTTCTATACAGGTGTATGAAGAGACAACCGGAATTGGTCCCGGTGACCCTGTTTTTTCAACAGGGGAGCCTTTGTCGGTAGAACTGGGGCCTGGGATGATAGAAGCAATGTTTGATGGAATACAAAGGCCACTTGAGCCTTTGAGAGCTATAGCAGGAGATTTTCTTGCAAGAGGCACTGAAGTAAAAAGTCTTGATAGAGAGAAAAAGTGGTATTTTACACCTACAGTAAAGGTTGGAGACAAGGTAGTTGAAGGCGATGTTATAGGTACTGTACAGGAAACACCTGTTGTTCTTCATAAAATAATGGTACCTATTGGAATATCAGGAGTTGTTACGGAAATTAAAGAGGGAGAATTCACAGTAGTTGATGATGTATGCGTACTTGATGGGAAAATCAAGCTTCAGATGATGCAAAAATGGCCTGTAAGAAAGGGAAGAGGCTATAAGAGAAAGTTAAATCCAACAGTTCCATTATTGACAGGACAGAGAGTAATAGATACTTTCTTCCCTGTATCAAAAGGCGGAACAGCCGCTATACCCGGACCTTTTGGTTCAGGCAAGACAGTGGTACAGCATCAGCTCGCAAAATGGGCGGATGCTGAGATAGTTGTATACGTTGGTTGTGGCGAACGTGGTAATGAGATGACTGACGTTCTCATGGAGTTTCCTGAGATAATCGACCCTTCTACTGGCGAATCTTTGATGAAGAGAACTGTTTTAATAGCAAATACATCAAATATGCCTGTTGCAGCTAGAGAAGCTTCTATTTATACCGGAATAACTATAGCTGAGTATTTTAGAGATATGGGCTATTCTGTGGCTATAATGGCCGATTCTACATCCAGATGGGCAGAGGCATTAAGAGAAATGTCTGGACGTCTGGAGGAAATGCCAGGAGATGAAGGATATCCAGCATATCTAGCATCACGTGTTGCTGAATTCTATGAAAGAGCAGGGAAGGTTGTTTGCTATGGTAGTGATGACAGAGAAGGAGCTATAACCGTAATTGGTGCAGTATCGCCTCCCGGTGGAGATATTTCCGAACCTGTTTCCCAAGCTACCTTAAGAATTGTTAAGGTATTCTGGAATTTAGACTATGCTCTTTCTTATAAGAGACATTTTCCAGCAATTAACTGGCTGAATTCCTACTCCTTATATCAGTCTAAAATAGATGAATGGATGGATGAAAATGTTGATCCTGAATTCTCTAAGAATAGGATAAAAGCTATGAACCTGCTTCAAGACGAGACAGGGCTCTTAGAAATAGTAAGGCTTGTAGGAAGAGACTCACTATCTGAAGAAGACCAATTAAAACTTGAAGCTGCAAAGTCCATAAGAGAAGATTTCTTGCAGCAAAATGCTTTTCATGATGTTGATACCTTCTGCTCATTACAAAAGCAAAACAAGATGCTCAAGCTCATTCTGAATTTCTATGACCAAGCAAAGAGAGCATTGGAACAAGGGGTCTATCTGAAAGAAATACTTGATATGGAAGTCAGAAATAGGATAGCTCGTGCTAAATATATAGCAGAAGATAATATAGATGAAATAGACAAGATAAACGAAGAATTGGTAGCTAGCATAGATAATCTAATAAGCAAAGGAGGTATCCTTGATGCTTAAAGAATATAAAACCGTTAGAGAAGTCGTTGGCCCCTTGATGATAGTGGAAGGCGTAGAGGGTGTAAAATATGAGGAATTGGTTGATATAGAGCTTCATACAGGAGAAAAGAGACGTGGAAGAGTTTTGGAAATAAATGAAGACAAGGCTATGATTCAGCTCTTTGAAGGCTCTAGCGGAATAAACTTAAAAGGTACCAGTGTAAGATTTTTAGGAAAGCCCCTTGAATTAGGTGTCTCACTGGATATGATAGGAAGGGTATTTGATGGCCTTGGTCGACCAAAAGATGACGGACCTAAAATAATACCTGAAAAAAAGGTTGATATAAATGGCGTGCCTATGAATCCTGTAGCAAGAGATTACCCAAATGAATTTATTCAAACTGGTATATCATGTATAGACGGGCTCAACACTCTTGTAAGAGGTCAAAAGCTTCCTATTTTCTCTGGTTCAGGATTGCCTCATAATGAGGTTGCAGCACAGATTGCAAGACAGGCTTCAGTATTGGGCACCGAAGAAAAATTTGCTGTTGTATTTGCAGCAATGGGTATTACATTTGAAGAAGCTCAGTTTTTTATCGATGATTTCACAAAAACGGGTGCTATAGACAGGGCTGTACTGTTTGTAAACTTAGCTGATGATCCTGCTATAGAGAGAATTGCTACACCCCGTATGGCTTTAACATGTGCAGAATATTTAGCCTTTGAAAAAGATATGCATGTATTGGTTATTCTAACAGATATGACTAACTATGCGGAAGCTTTGAGAGAGATATCAGCGGCACGAAAGGAAGTGCCAGGCAGAAGAGGATATCCAGGTTATCTATATACAGACCTTTCCACCATATATGAAAGGGCTGGAAGGATTAGAGGAAGAAAAGGCTCAATAACTCAAATACCAATACTTACAATGCCTGAGGATGATATTACTCATCCGATTCCCGACTTAACTGGATATATTACTGAGGGACAAATAATTCTATCAAGAGAATTGTACAAAAGAGGATTACAGCCTCCTATAAACGTTGTTCCTTCTCTTTCAAGGCTTAAGGATAAGGGTATAGGAGAGGGAAAAACTAGAGAAGACCATGCTGATACCATGAACCAGTTATATGCTGCATATACATCAGGCAGAGAAGCTAGGGAGTTAGCTACCATTCTTGGAGAAACTGCCCTTTCAGATGCGGATAAAGCTTTTGCTAAATTCGCTGAAGAATTTGATAGACAGTATGTCAATCAGGGTTATTATACAAACAGAAACATTATTGAAACCTTAAATTTAGGATGGGAACTGTTAAAGATTATTCCAAGAACTGAACTCAAGAGAATTAGAGACGAATACCTTGACAAGTATCTGCCACAAGATGATAAAGGGGCTGAGTAGATGGCTAAACTGAATGTAAATCCTACTCGTATGGAGCTGAGTGGTCTCAAAAAAAGGTTGGTTACTGCCAAAAGAGGTCACAAACTCCTAAAGGACAAACAAGATGAGCTTATGAGGAGATTCATAGAGCTAATAAGAAAGAACAAGTCATTGAGAGTGGAAGTGGAAGAAGAACTTCAAGACTCTTTCAAAGACTTTTTGATAGCCAGTGCTGTGATGTCTCCTGAAATGCTGGAGGAAGCAGTAGCATTTCCAAAGGAAACCATTACTGTTGATATTAAGAAAAAGAATGTAATGAGCGTACATGTACCGGTTATGAATTTTATCCGAAAGCTTGAAGGAGACGAAGGCAGTATTTATCCCTATGGTTTTGCCCAAACTTCATCTGAATTGGATGATGCCATAGCTAAACTATATGGTATTATGTCAAAATTGTTGGAATTAGCCGAAGTAGAAAAAGCCTGCCAACTGATGGCAGATGAGATTGAGAAGACTAGAAGAAGGGTAAATGCTCTTGAATACAGGACTATACCTGATTTGGAAGAAACCATAAGGTTTATAAGAATGAAACTGGATGAAAATGAGAGAAGCACCATAACTCGACTAATGAAAGTAAAAGATATTATCAGTAAAGAAGCATAAATATTATAGTTCAATGATAAGCCCGCACAAATTCTGCGGGCTATTTTTATACTTGACATGTGCAAGCTATTATATTTATAATGCATAGGAAAGCAAAATTCACTTAAATATAAGCTTTACGTAATGAGTTTAAAGAAAGGTATCCTTAATACTAAATGACTTTCAATAAAAACCTTTCTTATAACTCATAGGAAAGCAAAGTTCTACCTTAATATAAGCTTTCCGTAATGAGTTTCAAGAAAGGTATCCTTAATACTAAATGCTTTCAATAAAAACCTTTCTTATAATCTTTACAGCTTTATAAATTTCTTAAAATAGAACGTACTAATAATATTTTAGAATTGGGAGAGATCCATATGAATCCTGTTGCATTTGAAATATTTGGA
>ERZ773359.5831-NODE-5831-length-11465-cov-5.465469_pt1 | contig 11465 bp, 10 predicted proteins | sample MGYA00374955_ERZ773359 | MGnify/ENA primary metagenome ERZ773359 (study PRJEB29098, sample SAMN04486028) | biogas fermenter metagenome | study: EMG produced TPA metagenomics assembly of the Biogas fermentation microbial communities from Germany - Plant 4 DNA1...
ACTGCTATCAGCTTTTTGGTTCAGGGAAACAGATTGCAGATACCTTAAGAAAAAGGATACATGAAGAAATAGGCCTTACAATTTCAGTAGGGGTATCTTTCAACAAGGTTTTTGCAAAACTCGGAAGTGATTATAAAAAGCCTGATGCCACCACAGTAATTACAAAAGATAATTTTAAATCTGTTTTATATCCCCTGCCCGTCTCCCGTATGCTGTATGTAGGAAAATCAGCACAAAAAGTTCTGGAGAAACTTCATATCCATACTATTGGGGACCTTGCCAACAGTGATAAAAATCTTTTAGTTTCTCAATTAGGCAAACTTGGCGAGGCCATACATGACTATGCCAACGGTATTGATGACGAACCTGTAAGGTCAGTCAACGACCCTAAAGAAATTAAATCTGTCGGAAATGGCATGACTTTTAAGAGAAATTTAACAGGTATTTCGGATATAAAGGTCAGTGTCAATGCCCTGGCTGATCAGGTAGCGTCCAGAATGCGCAAATACGGCGTAAAATGTTCGACGGTCCAGGTTACTATAAAAGATCCGGATTTTAAGGTCATTACCAGACAAAAACCTCTTTTGGTACCCACTTATCTTGCAAAAGAGATAGCCCAGATTGCCCTGGAAATAATCCTTTCCAGCTGGAATTTAAAAGCTCCTATACGCATGCTCACAATTACAGGATTAAATCTTATACCCGAAGATGCTCCTATTGGTGAGCAAATCACCTTTTTTGACCTGAACAAAGAAAACACAAGAAAAAAACGTGAAAAACTGGAGACCGCCATTGATAAAATCCGGGATAAATTCGGGAAAAATGCAGTCTCTATAGCATCTGTCATAAATAACGATCTTGGGATAGATGAACCCAGTGAAAGTTAAACCGTAATTTTGCGTATCATTTATTTAATATAAGGCCAATACCCCGTCTTAAAGTAGTTTCATCTATCATACCTTCCACTCCGGCTTCTATATAACCCTCGCTGTCTATAAAAAGTGTGGTTGGTATGGATCTTATCATATAAGTGTAGGCAGCGTCCTGGTCAGAATCGAACAAAACTGTAAATGTGTACTCATTTTCTTCAATGAATTTTTTCCCTTTTTCCACAGTCTCCCTCTGACCATCTACCAGATCCACCATCAAAAAAATGAGTTCATCATCTGAATACTCCTGTGAAACTTTATTAAAATGAGGCATTTCCATCCTGCAAGGTCCGCACCATGAAGCCCAGAAATTAAGGACAATGGGTGTACCAATATAATCATACAAGGTTACCTGGTTTCCATCATAATCATAAACTGTGAAATCCCAGGCCTTAATCCTGTCTTCAGATTCTTCACCTGTTACATCTGTATCTTTGTCAGCTTCTTCATCGGATGAATTCCCGGATTCATCAGTATTCTGAGTTTCGCCGGAAGTTTCCCCGGAACCAGTGTTATTTTTTTCATATTCAGGGCTATTATTTGCCTTATTGTCCAAAATAGGGTTTTCAGGAGTAATTTTTTCTGAAAGATGACTGTAAACTGATACCGCTCCTATTATTAATAATATAAAAATTACTAAATATAATATGGTTTTTGTTTTGCTGTTCATACCAATATCCTCTTTTCCCTATAATGATAAGACTGATAACAGCCGGCCGAGCATACCGGTCATCATTGCTATTCCGACCATTACCAGTAATAATCCCGAGACTAAATTTACAACCTTATAGTTTCTTTTAATGAAATCAAACACTGTTTTAAGCCTTTCCAGAATGATTGCCGATGCAATAAACGGGATTCCCAAGCCGAGTGAATATATCAACAGCATAAATATGCCTTTAAGACTATGCTGTGATGATGCCGCCATCATCAATGCCGATCCCAAAAATGTACCTACACAGGGCGACCAGCCAATGGAAAAAATTATACCAAAGACAAACGATGAAATTATTCCCGGATCTTTTGGCTGATAATCTATTTGCTTTGAGCTTCTCAAAAACGGAATATTTATAACCTCAAGATAGTTAAATCCAAACAGGACAATTATGGCTCCCGCCACAATATTCACCCATCTTCCATATACCACCAAAAGCCTGCCAAATGTACCTGCAAAGGCTCCAAGCGCGACAAATACAATAGTGAAGCCCAGCACAAAGAATACTGAATTAATAAAAGCACGTTTCCTACTATTTGTACCACCGGCAAAGTAAGAGATGAAAATAGGAAGCATGGGCAGCATACAGGGGGATACGAAAGTTATAATGCCTTCTAAAAATAAAATAATATAATGCATATACCCTCCATTTTGAGTATACCGTCTTCATAATTTTGATTATTGTTCATTTTACAGTAAATCAAACTATATATAAAGTGACTATGTTACAAAGTTAAAATTTATACTTATTACCAAAAATTAAGAGCTGACCATATTAGTGTTTAATAATTTATAAAAATGGTAACTAAATAAAGAATAATTAATTTGTTGGGAGGCTCTTTTATGCGCAGAATTAATAATGTTCCTGAAAAAATTAACGAAAAACTTTCAGCAAATTACAGATGGCTTCAGAAACCTGTACTGGAAACCATCCTAATTGACGATATGGAGGATTTAACTCACTGGCAGCATATAGGTGTCGGAGAAATGAGCATAAGCCATGAAAAATATTTCTCGGGCTCAAAATCCTTGCGCCTGATATCAAAAACAAAAATGAAGACTGATGTAAGTCCTGATGATTTGGAACGTTATGGTCGCCCTTTCGGCGAAGCTGTCTGCAGAAGAATTATAGACAATGAAGACTGGTCAGAATATAACCGCTTGTCATTCTGGGTTTATCCCCATCTCCCCGGCTTTAATGTGATTTCCATGTATGTAGTTTTACATAATGATGGAGAAATAAAAATACCTGATTCTTATGAAAGGGAGGGACTTCATTTCTTTCTCCTTGAACCTGACAGATGGAATCATGTAGTCTGGGAAATTGCAAGCCTCCCCAGAGACAAGGTTACTGGTGTTGATATTATTTACAGAATGCAGGGCAACGAACCCGGTGCCACAGATACAGTCTGCTTTTATATAGACAGACTTGAACTTCAAAAAGTAGAAGCCGACCACTTCGAAGGCTGGGATGTTGCGCCCGGCAGAATTGCTTTCAGCCATACCGGTTATCAGCTTGGAACGGAGAAAACAGCAATAGGGACTGATATCAAGGCTGATGAATTTTCTGTTATAGACGCTGACAACGGTAAAATTGTTCTTTCCAAACCCTTAACAATATTAAAGAGCAAACTTGGTGAGTTTCAGATAATGGATTTTACCGAGTTGGATCATGAAGGAACTTATTATATAAAATGCGGTAATATTGAAACCCCTGTCTTTAAAATCGATAAGAATGTCTGGCGGGGCACTATCTGGAAAACTCTGAACTTTTTCTTTGCTGAAAGATGTGGTTTTGAAGTAGAAGGTATCCATGGCATATGCCACCGTGACTGGCAGTGCGAACATGATGGAAAAACTATCATAATTAACGGCGGCTGGCATGATGCGGGAGATCTTTCCCAGGGAGTCTGGAACACAACTGAAGCAGTGTATGCAATGTTTTACCTTGCAGAAACTGTAAAAGAAAAAGATCCTGAGCTTTATGAAGGTCTTATTGAAGAGGCAAGATGGGGTTTGGATTGGGTATTGAAGACCAGATTCGGGGATGGATACCGCTCTGTATGGGCGACCATGGATTTCTGGACAGATGGTATTATAGGTACTTTTGACGATATTATTTTCAAGGCCAAAAATGTCCCCATGGCCAATTTCGATACTGCAGCAACAGAAGCCCTTGCTTCAAGAGTATTAAAAGACCGGTTCCCTCATCTGTCAGACTGGTGCAGACAAGCCGCTATAGAAGATTTTAAATTTGCCCTGGATGCTCTTGAAAATAAAGAGCTTCAAAGTCAATACAGATCTTTTCCCGACGTTGTTTTATATTCCTATGGTATACTGTCTGCTGTTGAACTTTACAGGATTACAAGCAATGATAAATATTCTCAGAAAGCTTTTGAGTTTGCTAAAATTGTTGTGGATTGCCAGCAAAAAACATACCCTGATTGGGATATACCTATAAGAGGCTTTTTCTATAACAGCCCTGAGAAAAAAGATATACTCCACTTTTTCCATGTTTCCCATTCACAGGCTCCCATTATAGCCTTAATCGAATTAATAAAGGAATTTAAAAATCATGATGACTGGATGAACTGGTATTCTACAATTATACTTTTCTCCGAATACCTTGAAGCTATAATTGAATATACCGAGCCTTATTATATGTTCCCGGCCTCTATTTACAGAATTGATGAATCAGATGAGGACACCTTTGAGGATCAAGTCAGAAACGGGATCAGGCTTTCAGATGAATATTATTTAAGACGTTTTCCTGTATGGTTCGTATTCAGGGGCAATAACTCCCTTATTTTGTCCGATGCCAAAGCCATGTCCTCAATAGCCCGTCTGAGAAGAAGACCGGATCTTTTGAAAATCAGTCAGCACCAGATCGAATGGGTACTGGGCAAAAATCCGTTTTGTCAGAGTTTAATGTATGGTGAAGGATATGATTATGCCCCTCAGTATACAGCCATGTCCGGCAATATTGCAGGATCTCTGCCAGTAGGGATCCAAACTTCAAGAGAAAAGGATATCCCTTACTGGCCGGTGAATAACTGCTATAACTATAAAGAAGTATGGGTGCAGCCTTCTGCAAGATGGCTGTGGCTGATGTCGGATATATCGGGCGACAGCAGCATTACTGTCAAGTTTAGTGATGATTCCGATTTTGTTTTGCTTACTAATGAAATAACCCAGAAAAAAACTTTATTAAAGCCTGTCGATGGAAATACAAATATTAGTACATATCTGCCCCAGGGAAGATATACGGTTGAATATAAGAATATAAGCAAGACAATAACCATCCTTCCTAATGAAGATTACTGTCTGGATCTTGTAAATTTCTACAGTATTGTATGCAATAAAATTGTTTCCGGGAAAAATATAACTCTTTCAGTAAAGGCAGAGGCTTTAAAACCTTTGAATTTTGAAATAAAAACATATAACCTTGACCTTGACAGTAACAAATTCAAAGTTCCCGTAACCGATGGCCAATCATTTGTAATTGACATTAAAGGTAGTATCAGAAACCCTGATAAGAAATGGTTTGCACTTATAATACCCGATGGCAGATATGATGACATCTATGAAATTCATTAAAAATGTCTTTGTTTTCCTTAAATATGGTATTATCATATTTATGGAGGTGAGAATTTTGATAACAGATGAATACATAAATATTCCCATACCAAGACAAAAAAGGATTGCTCTTATTGCCCATGACAACAAAAAAGATGATCTTCTGGAATGGGTAAATGATAATATCTCTACATTAAGAAAACATTTTTTATGCGGTACAGGTACAACTGCACGGATTATTGCAGAGAAAACAGAGCTTCCGGTAAAAGCATACAATAGTGGTCCTCTTGGCGGTGACCAACAGATTGGATCCCGTATTGTAGAAGGCGGTATCGACATTGTTATTTTCTTCTGGGACCCGCTGGAAGCCCAGCCCCATGACCCTGATGTTAAGGCACTCCTGAGAATTGCTGCTGTATATGATATTCCAATAGCCAATAACAGGGCTACTGCAGACTTTATATTATCTTCACCACTCATGGATTGCTCTTATGACCGGAAGATTATCAATTTTAACAAACATATGATGGACAGGGTAAAAAATTTTTAGCCCAGTCCTGAATCGAAAATAATTCAGAAAAACCCTTTAAGACTGAAATGCTCCCCACTTAGCAGTCCTGAATTCTGTTATTTCAGGTATACGCCTTACAGGGGAGCATTTCAATACCGGTCCGGGGGTTTTTCACTTTTGCAGTTTAGAAGTATTTAATAATGGAAAAATAGTCTTCTTTATTTTATTTCTGATTTTATATATAATGATTTGGACAATACAGTATTGAGAGGTATCTATTAAAATGAAAAAAAGCTTAATTGACCGGATCAACGAACTTGCAAGAAAAGCAAAAACAGTAGGTCTTACCGAAGAAGAAAAAATCGAACAAAAACGTTTAAGAGAAAAATATATTCAAGACTTTAAGCAAGGTATGATTAACGCTCTTGAAAGAATAGTTTTTGTCGATGCAGATGGAAACTATACCAAGCTCAGAAAACTTGATACCCCTGAACAATAATGTATGAATAAATTATAATCTCAGCGGTTTATAGTTTTAATCAGAATTAAAAGTATGAAAAACAAACAGGTTTTTTATCATAGCCCAGGCATCTCTGTAAAAGTGGTGCCCATTTTTTATCACTGATACAGAGCCTGGAATATTCTATTTGTTTTGATAAGGGGATTGCACCTACTGCAAAGGAAGTAAAATCACTGACATCCCCAGATAACTTCACATCAAAATGCGAGTTTTCAGAAATCTCTATGCTGTTTCCTTCAATTTTCACAATCACAGGCTCATTGTTGGATTTATTGAAACTGTCTTTAATATTAAGTTTCACATATACCGGTTCATGAACAGGTTCTTCAAAGGTGGAATTCTGCTTTAAATAAGCTTTCAGGTCTAAAATTTTCAGCATACTTCCACCGCACATATGTGCCAGCTGTTGTATTCCATTATTATAGGCAGTATTTAAACCATTATCAGGATTATCTGATAAATAATAAATATATGGATCTGTAGTATACAGGCGTATACGTTCTATCTGATCAGACTGGGATGCAAGAAAAGTTAAAAACTGACCAAGAGTTTCTTCATCCTGATATACCATTTCTGATACTATCATATCAGTGGTTTTATCAACATGAGTTTCAACGGGTACCAGTCTGAAACTCAAATAGCCTGTGATTTGTCCGTTAATCCGGCAAACAACAACCTGATTATCCCTGAAAATCCTTGTATAATCATTACCTTTATTAATCAGCATACCGTGAGTGATTGATGCGTATTTACTGTAGAATTCAAGCACTTCTTCTTCCTCATCAGGCCTGCAATATGATAAATTGGATTTATCACCGTTGTTTAAAATGTACCCGGGGATTAAATTGAACATATAATTCTCGGTAGCATATCCAAAGCCCATTTTCTTATAAAATGCGAAGTTGAACGGATATAACGCACCTATTGTAATTCCCCTGTCCAAAAAATATTTTGTAAAGAATTCTACAAGAGCCTTGGCCGATTTCTCTTTTTTTCTTAAAAAATTGGTTGCAACAAAACCTGTTCCACCCAGCGGAATCAATTTTCCTTTGAAACACATTTCAAACTCAAACAATTCCATTGACGCAACCAACACATCATTGTCGTCAAATAAGCCCACAAATACTCCCTGTTCTCTTTTATCAAGCTCCCGTCTGACATAATCAGCCCTTCTCTCTTCTATATGGGGCGGTTTATGAGGAAAGGCATTTCTTATATTTTGCATTAATATGTCATAATCATCTAAAGTTAATTCTCTGAAGTACACTTTACTATCCCCCGCTTTTTTTTCGAGCAATTATAAAGAGCTGTCTCTGAAATCTTCTGCCATGTTTCTCAGATTTTCTTAGTTAATCAATGCAGGATATTGTTATTGCCAATATAAAATCTCAGCCGTACCTGCAAAAGGCTCAGAATCTGAACATCATGGCTGAAAACTATTTGAGACAGCTCCATGTTATAATTCTTTCTATTTACTATTAACAGGCTTCAGTACATCCTTGCCTATCCATTTGCGCAAAACTTCAGGAACAATTACACTTCCGTCTTCCTGCTGATTCTGCTCGACTATTGCAGGAAGGAGTCTGCTTGTGGCGAGGCCGGATCCGTTGAGGGTATGAACAAATTCTGTCTTTTTAGCATTTTTTCTTTTAAATCTTATATTGCCTCTTCTTGCCTGATAATCATAGGCATTGGAACAGGAGCTTACCTCTTTGTAATCATTCATACTCGGAATCCAGACTTCTATATCATACGTTTTTCCCATGCTGGCGCTGCAGTCCTGAGCTGCAAGCTTACTTACCCTGTGATGCAGTCCAAGCCCCTGAACGAGCTTCTCTGCTTTTCCAATAAGCTCTTCAAGAGCTTCCTCAGAATGTTCTGGCAATGTAAACTGGAACATTTCAACCTTATTAAACTGATGCCCTCGTATCATACCTCTTTCTTCAGCTCTGTAACTTCCCGCCTCTTTTCTGTAGCAAGGAGTATAAGCAAAATATTTCTTTGGAAGGTCTTCCTCTTTTAATATTTCATCTCTGTGATAATTTATAAGGGCTGTTTCTGCAGTTGGAAGAAGGAACTGCATTTTATCATTTACCTCACTGGTTTCAACCTTAAATACATCATCTGTAAATTTTGGAAACTGGCCGGCTGCAAAACCACATCCATATGTCAGGATATGAGGAGGCAATAAAAATTCATATCCATCTTTAATATGCTCTTCTATAAAATAATTCAGAAGGGCCCATTCTAAAAGAGCTCCATCATTGGTATAAACCCAAAAACCACTTCCTCCTATTTTGGCTCCTCTTTCATAATCTACAAGCCCCAAATCAGTTACCAGATCAACGTGATTTTTTGTTTCGAATGAAAATTCAGGTTTTTCTCCGTAAACGCGGATAACCTGGTTATTTTCTTTTCCGCCTGCCACCACATCATCTGCAGGTATATTAGGAAGTCCTGCCAAGAAATCATTTATTTTTCCTTCAATTTCTCTTAGCTGGTCATCCATCTTTTTTATAGTGTCAGATACATTTTTCATATCAGCAAGCAGTTCGCTGATATCTTTGCCCTGCTTTTTAAGAGCAGGAATTTCAGCCGATATCTTATTTCTTTTGGCTTTTAGTTCTTCTGATTCTGCTATAATACTTCTTCTTTCTTTATCCCAGGACAGAAGTTCTGTAAAATCAACATCGTATAATCTTTTCTTAAGAGCGTTTTTAACTTCTTCAGGATTATTTCTTATTTTTTGAATGTCAAGCATAGAGAATCTCCTCTCATTTAAGTACAATTATTTTATTTTTAACAGTGCTTTTTCCAAAGCTTCCTGTTCTTCATCGGAAAGTGTTTTAAGTCCCTTTCCGTTTTTTATCTCTTTTGCGTATACATAAGAGTTTTCCCTTGTATATATACCTGTAAACACTATACCGTCTTTATTGTCATTTAACGCGGCTATGGAAAAACTCATATTGTTGCTTATGTTCTTAAATGCATTGTAATTTACTATACCAACATTTTTAATACAGCTATCCATTTTATTTTCCAGGGTCAATATACGTGCATTAATATTATGCTCCAGTTTCTCTTTTACGGAATTTAATTCTTTGGAATAAGAAATCATCAACTCTTCAACATTTTCTTTACTTAAACCTTTTATCAATTTCTTATACTTTTTAATCATACCACTAAGTCGTATATAGTTGATTACAGCAAGCATTAAACATAACCCTGATAATGAACCGAATATATGTATCAGATAATTATCCATATTACCTCCAAAGCATTTTAAATCTTATAAATACATAATTTTACCCGGTAAATTAGTCCACCAAATTATTTATTTTAATAATAAATCAATTATTCTGTCAAATTCATCCTTGGAGTAATATTCAATTATAATTTTACCTTTGTTCGCATTTTTACTCAGGTTTACTTTTGTTCCGTAAAAGGATTTCAGTTTCTCTTCCAAAGCCTCTATCTCTATATTCTTCTTTTCCAGGTCTTTTGGAGCTTCTTTTTTCTCTTTCATTTCATTTGAGACCAGTTTTTCAGTTTCTCTAACACTGAGATTGTTGTTAATTATCTTTTCTGCAAGTTCTTTTTGTCTTTCTCCATCATCAATGGTAACCAAAGCTCTTGCATGTCCGCTTGATAAATTACCTTCCTTTAGCATATTTTTAACTTCTTCTACCAAAGTAAGAAGTCTTACAGAATTCGCTATGGCAGCCCGACTCTTGCCAACAATCTTTGCCACATCTTCCTGTGTCATTTTGTATTCCTTCATTAACTTCTGATATGCCTCCGCTTCTTCAATGGGATTTAAATCTTCCCTTTGAAGGTTTTCTATCAGTGCAATTTCCATTACTTCCTGAGGCGTCAGTTCTTTGACAATTACAGGAATTTTTTTAAGGCCTGCAATTTTTGCAGCCCTCCACCTGCGTTCTCCTGCAACAATTGAATATCCGGTTTCTTCCTTACGGACAATTATAGGCTGAACGATGCCATGCTCTTTAATTGAATCAGCAAGAGCTTTAAGTTTTTCCTCATCAAAGTCTTTCCTTGGCTGATCTTTATTTGGTTCAACTTCATTAATTTTCACTTCCAGTATATTGTTTTTTTCGTCTTCCAAATTATTTATTGGCCCGAGTAACGCATCCAGACCTTTACCTAATCCCTTTCTCATTTATCTTCCTCCGAGCATAGTATAACTTCTTCAGCTAAATCCATATAGCATTCTGCGCCCTTTGATTTTTCATCGTATAGTATTATTGGCAGCCCATAACTTGGCGCTTCACTAAGTCTTACGTTTCTTGGAATAATTGTGCGATATACTTTATTTCCGAAATATTTTTTTACCTCATCTACTACCTGTATAGAAAGATTTGTTCTGGCATCAAACATTGTCAGTACTACGCCTTCAACCCTCAGGTCCTTATTTAAATGTCTTTGTATCATTTTAACTGTATTCATCAGCTGGCTTAATCCTTCAAGTGCATAGTATTCGCATTGTATGGGCACCAGCAGTGTATCAGCTGCAGTCAGAGCATTTATTGTTAGCAACCCAAGCGAAGGAGGACAGTCTATAATTATAAAATCATAATTATCCTTTATATCATCAATAGCAAATTTAAGTCTTGTTTCCCGTGAAATAACCGATACAAGCTCCACTTCAGCACCAGCCAGATTGATATTAGAAGGTGACAGATGTAGATTTTCTATCATTGTCTTTATTAAAGTATTCTGAATAGGAATCTCATTAATTATTACATCATAGATTGAATTTTTAACAGAATTCTTATCAATACCGAAACCGCTGGTGGTGTTACCCTGAGGATCTATATCAATAACAAGAACTTTTTTGTTTTTAACTGCAAGACACGCACTTAAATTGACAGAGGTTGTAGTCTTACCTACACCACCCTTTTGGTTTGCAATAGCAATGATTTTAGCCATATTACACCTCGACAAATTTTATAGACCCCATAAGCCATTCATATTATAACATATATTACTGATTTTTTAACCAATGTTTCACGTGAAACATTGGTTTATTGAAAATCATATATATTTTAGATATTATAATTCTGAATTTATTATAGAATTATATTCTTATATATTTTATATATTTAATAATAAATCATATAATATAAGATATAATTTGCAATAGATTAAGTCTATATAATGGTGTAAAAAGGAGTTGAGCCAAAGCTCATACCT
>ERZ773359.5832-NODE-5832-length-11464-cov-4.305636_pt1 | contig 11464 bp, 10 predicted proteins | sample MGYA00374955_ERZ773359 | MGnify/ENA primary metagenome ERZ773359 (study PRJEB29098, sample SAMN04486028) | biogas fermenter metagenome | study: EMG produced TPA metagenomics assembly of the Biogas fermentation microbial communities from Germany - Plant 4 DNA1...
GTGCCGGCTGCGGTGTCTGTGCACAGGTTTGCAAATTTAACGCCATTGGAAAGGCGGGTGCTGCCAATGACGAGAACAACTAGCATTCTGCTGGGCGGTGTCGGCGGCCAGGGGATTGTCCTGGCAAGCAAGCTGCTTGCCTATGTAATCCAGTCCCACGGTTATGACCTGAAAATATCCGAAATTCACGGCATGGCACAGCGGGGGGGCAGTGTCCTGACTTATGTCCGTTTTGGCCCCCAGGTTCATTCTCCCCTCATTGAAGCTGGACAGGCAGATTATATCCTGGCGGGGGAAAAACTGGAGGCATGGCGCTGGCTGCCTTACCTGCGGCGCGGCGGCACCATGGTCTGCAGCACCCAGGAAATCAAACCGCTTCCGGTTATTACGGGCGCAGAGCGTTATCCGGAGCAGATTCTGGAAAAAATGCAGGCGCTGGCTGCCGACGGCACATTGGGTGGGCTTTTTGCTATTCCCGCCCTGGAGGTGGCCAAAAGCTGCGGTGAGCCCAAGGCCGCCACGGTAGCCCTGGTCGGTGTGCTGGCAGCCCGCCTCGAATTTCCCAAGGAGAGCTACCTGCAGGCGCTGGCGGATATTGTACCCGCCCGCTTCCTGGAAGCAAATAAAAAAGCATTCTTAGCCGGGTATAATTATTTTTAAACGCGGCAAAAAGGCCACCTCAGCCCGCCACAGTTAAGAGGTGGCCTTGCATTATCTGCCATCCGCCTTCGCCATTTTCTGCAGCCCTGAACTTGCATCTTGCAGAACGTGATGTTATCCTTTAACATGGGCCGGCCATGTTTGTGCCGGCTGCCCGCAACTCCTAAAATCACCGGTGAAAACGGTCCGGGGAGGCTGTTTACTTGCTGATCAATATTTTGACTTACCTGGAGCAGTCGGCGGCACGCTGCCCGCAGAAAAACGCCTTGCTTGACGAAAGGGAAAGCATTACTTTTTCCGACCTGGAACGCTTTGCCAAGGCCCTTGGCAGCAGTATCATGGCGGCAATTCCGGGAGTTGTGCGCCGGCCTGTTGCAGTGCTGGCGGATCGCACGGCAGCCACGGTAGTATCTATGCTCGGAGTTGTCTACAGCGGCAATTTTTACGTGCCCGTAGACAACCGCCTGCCCAGGGAGCGCCTGCAGCTGATGCTGGCTAAAATGCAGCCTGCCCTGATTGTCTGTGCGGAGAGGGATTTGCCACTTTTAGAAGAAATATCTGGCCTGCCGCCGTGCCTGGTTTACGAGCGCGGCATCCGGTCTGCCGCCAACGCGGAAGCGCTGGCCAAGGCCAGGGACCTGATTATTGACACGGACCCTGTGTATATGATTTATACTTCCGGCTCCACGGGGACGCCGAAAGGAATTGTGGTTTCGCACCGGAGCATGATTGACCTGGCCGAGTGGCTGGATGAAACGTTTGCTTTTGCCGAAGATGAAATCCTGGGCAACCAGACGCCTTTTTACTTCGATGCTTCCGTCAAGGATGTCTGCATTTGCCTGAAAAAAGGCATTACCATGGTAATTATCCCGACAAAACTGTTCATGTTTCCCCTGCCGCTCATAGATTATCTGAATACACACCGGATCACAACGATTTTATGGGCCACCTCGGCGCTGGTGCTGGTCGCCAATTCCGGCGTCTTCGCGCATAAAATCCCGCTTTACCTCCGCAAGGTATTCTTTGCCGGGGAGGCCATGCTGGCCAAGCATTTAAACATCTGGCGCAAATACCTGCCGCAAGCGCTCTATGTAAACCTGTACGGCCCGACGGAAGTTACAGTTGACTGTACCTACTATGTGGTTGACCGCGAATTCGCCGATGACGAACCTGTTCCCATCGGCAAGGCCTGCCGCAATATGGAAGTTTTCCTGCTTGACGAGCAGAACAGGCTTGTTACCGGGGAAAAGCAGGGAGAAATCTGCGTCAGGGGCACGGGTGTCGCGCTGGGCTACTACCGGGAACCGGAACACACCGCGGAAGTCTTTGTGCAAAACCCGCTCCATGATAATTACCGCGACCCGGTTTACCGCACCGGTGATCTTGCCCGTTACAATGAACACGGGGAACTGGTTTTTTGCGGCCGCAAAGATCAGCAGATCAAGTACCAGGGTCACCGTATTGAACTGGGGGAAATAGAGCTGGCGGCCGGCGGTGTGCCCGGTGTGGCGGCCTGCGTTTGCTTTTATGACCAAAAGCGGGAAAAAATTGTCCTCCAGTATACCGGTACGGCGGACCGCAGGGAGCTGGCAAAAAACTTGGGCAGGAAGCTGCCCAGATACATGCTGCCCCACGTGCTGGTCCGCAAACAGTCTTTCCCCTATAACGCCAACGGGAAGATTGACCGGATAAAAATCATGGAGTTGTATGATGCAGAAAATCACTGATTTTGCGCAGCTTCAGCGCCTTGTGAAGCCGTGGCTGAAAAAAGGAATTGCCACCAATAACTATATGCTGCTTGATGCGTATAAACGTTTCCTGCATGCAGGGACTTTGTATTATGCCGAGGCCGGTCACGGCCTCCTGCTCCTGGTGGACCGCGGCAATCACTTTCGGCTGTATTACTACCTGGCAAGCTGCCGGGATGCTTTCCCCCTGCCACGCAACAAGCCTTCCGCCCTGGAAATTGCTTTTGCGGCGGGCGACAAAAATGTTAAGGAGATTATTGCCTACTGGGGAAGGATGGGCTTCCAGGCTTACCTTCCCCGCAGGAGAATGAGCGTGGCGGCGGCGGCGTTTACGCCGGGCTCCCCGGCGGGGGAGGAGGTTGTTTTTGCCGACCGGCGGCATGCTGCGGCGATTCATGCCTTGCTTGCCGAGAGTTTCGATCCCTACCTGGGCGACCTGCCGACGGTGGATGAAATAAGGGCAGGCACTCTCAGGCAGGAGTTTATCTGTGTTCCGGCTGCGGACCACAAAGTCAGGGGAGCACTGGCGGTCAGCCGCAGGCAAAATGTTTACCTGATCCTGCACCTGGCCGTGGCTCCGGCCTATCGGGGTCATGGACTGGCCAGGCAAATGCTGGCTTATTTCAACACGGTCATGGAAAAGAATGAAAAAACCACCGTCCGGCTGTGGGTACAGCCGGGAAACCTGGCCGCCCGGCGCCTTTATGAGCAGGCAGGTTTTGTGTATGACGGCTGGGAAGCGGCAGGTTTGCTTTATCTGCCTTGAAATTTGACGGAAAGGGGCATGCTGCAATGAAAAAGAAACTGCTGGAAATCTTGGCCGAAATCAACCCCGCCGTGGATTTTGCCAAAGAAAAAAACTTGCTTGATGACGGCCTGCTGGATTCTTTTGATATTATTGCCCTGGTCGGGGAATTAAACGACGCCTTTGACATTGAAATCGGCGTTGAGCATTTGCTGCCCGAAAACTTTAACTCGCTTGACGCCATTATAAATCTGATTAAAAAACTGCAAGCCGGAAGATAGGAAAAATGCAGGTTACGACATTTGCTTTTTTGTTTTTTGTAACCCTGACGCTGCTTGTTTATTTTACCGTTCCTAAAAAGTATCAGTGGGTAGTCCTTCTGCTTGCAAGCTATTTCTATTATGCTGCGGCCGACGGCAAACTGGTTGTTTTTCTTGTTTTTACTACCGCTGTTGCCTACGTGGCAGGTCTGTTGCTTGCCGCCGCAAAGGACAAAAAAAAGCGGAAGTCGGTTCTTGCCGCCGCCCTATTTTTGGTTTTCGGCCTGCTTGCCTTTTTAAAGTATTACAATTTTACCGCCCGGGGTCTCAACGTCCTTTTAGCAAAATTGGCTGTCTTTTCCCTGCCGCAGTTTAAAATCCTCCTGCCGCTCGGCATTTCTTTTTACATTTTCCAGGCGGCAGGTTATGTGATTGATCTTTACCGGGGTAAATACCAGCCGGAACGCAACCCGGCCAAGTTTGCCCTCTTTGTTGCTTTTTTCCCCCAGATTATCCAGGGGCCCATCAGCCGTTACGACCAGCTGGCGCCGCAGCTCTACGGCGGGCATGAACTGGATTATGACCAGTTAAAATACGGAATCCAGCTTATGCTTTGGGGCTACTGCAAAAAGGTTATTGTTGCGGACAGGGCCGCTGTGCTTGTCAATACCGTCATTGATAATTACCGGCAGTACCCCGGGTCCATCATAGCTTTGGCGGTATGTTTTTACTGCCTGCAGATTTACTGCGATTTTTCCGGCGGCATTGATGTTGTAAGAGGCATTGCCCAGACCATGGGCATCAATCTGCCCCAAAACTTCCGCCGTCCTTATTTTGCCGCTTCCCTGGCCGATTTCTGGCGCAGGTGGCATATCAGCCTGGGCGAGTGGATGAAAGAATACCTGTTTTATCCCCTGTCCCTCTCCAAGCCTTTTTTAAGGCTGGGGAAGAAAACACGCAGGCTGATTAAAGGCAAAGCGGGGAAGATAATTCCCACCTCCCTTGCTTCCTTTATTGTGTTTTTTACCATCGGCATCTGGCATGGCGCCAATTTGAAATACATTGCCTTTGGCCTCTATAACGGCGTCATTATTTCCGCCTCCATCATTATTACGCCTTACTTCACCCGCCTGCTGGAGAAAGCCCGCATCAACCCGGAAGGCCGGCCCTGGCTGGTTGTGCGGGTAATCGGCACAAACTTGCTTGTTTTTCTCGGGCGCTATTTTACCCGCGGGGCTTCCCTGAAGGCGGCCCTGGCGATGCTTTGGCGGACTGTTTTTGCCTTTCAGGTCGGGGCTTTGTCCGGCGGGGCGCTGTGGTCGCTCGGTTTAAGCAGGCTGGATTTTTGCCTGGTGATCCTGGGCGGCATGGTGATTATCTTCGCAGGCTATTTGCAGGAGAAGGGCGTGGAAATAAGAAAGGCGCTGGAACAAAAACACTGGCTGCTGCAGTGGCTGGCGCTGATGTTAATCCTTGTTGCCCTGGTCTGGTTTGGTGTTTACCGCGAAGGATACATTGCTTCCGAATTTATTTACCAACAATATTGATTTTGAGGTCAGCCCATGTCATCAAAAAAATGGCTTTTGTTCTTTGCCTTGTCCGTGCTGCTTATTGCTTTTGCCATTGCGGCCTTCAATTATTATACGGATCCCTTTGGCGCTTTCGGGGACCGTTTCCTGGCATGGCATTCCTTCAATTTTACCCAAAACCCGCGTGTGGCAAAAATCGCTTACCTGGACAGGCACCATACAGCATACGATTCCTACCTGATCGGCAGCTCCTCCACCAGTTCCTTTCCCGTGGAGCTGCTGAACAAATATCTGCATGCCAGCTTTTACAATCTTTTTATGTACGGCGCGGATATTTACGATGTCTTGCGTACGGTCAGCTATGTTGCCAACAACTACGAAGTAAAAAATATTGTTTTAAACCTTGGCGTGCTCAATGCAGAAAAATATATGCTGGAAACAAACCCGCTGACGGACAATCTCCATGCCAAAACGGAAGGCGCACCCCTGCTTCCCTTTTATGCAAAATACCTGTTTGCCAACCCACGCTACGGCTTGGAAAAACTGCAAAGCCGCAAGGAGGACAGCTACCTGCCCCAAGTTTTTGACGTTTTCAACGTCGCAACGGGTGCCTACGACAAGTCCCTCCGCGACATTGAACGCATCCAGGATTTGCCGTCATATCTGGAGCGGTATCCTGTCTTCCGGGACTACCCCTATAATAGGTATGAGCTGCCCTACAGCGACGAGTTTATTGCCAGCGTCCGGGAAATCAAGGAAATTTGTGAGGCAAGGAATATTAATCTCCTCGTTATATTCTTCCCCCTCTATCATGAGCATGCGGTGCTTTTTGACTACGAGCAGCTGGCCGACATCTACACCAGGCTTGCCCAAATAACAAGCTTCTGGGATTTTTCCGTGCACCCTGTCAATGCAGACCCGCGCTTTTTCTATGATGCCACCCATTTCCGCAATGACATGGGCAGGATGGCCCTGGCTAAAATTTTTGGCGATGAAACAGTTTATGTGCCGGAAGGCTTCGGCACCTTGGTCACGCCGGAAAATGCCTTGGAGCAGGCGGCCAAATACCGGGCCGGATACAAGCTGGACGACAGCACCTACACGAAAGAAGTGCCTGTTTTACTGTATCACCACCTGGCGGCGGAGGCGGACGGCCCGCTGACCATCTCTGCCAGGCAGTTTGAGGCGCAAATTAAAGCCCTGGCTGAAGCCGGCTATACGGGGGTCTCGCTTGGGCAGCTGGTCGAGTATGTGGAAAAGGGAACGGAACTGCCTGAGAAGCCCGTAGTTATTACTTTTGACGACGGTTATGCCAGCAATTATGAAATTGCTTACCCGATTTTGCAAAAATTCGGGATGAAAGCAACTATTTTTGTTATCGGCTCTTCCGTGGGCAAGGACACGTATAAAGATACGGCTTATCCCATCATTCCCCACTTCGGGTACGAGGAAGCCCGCGAAATGCTTGCTTCCGGCCTGATTGAAATTCAAAGCCACACTTATGACATGCACCAAAGCGCGGAGTATGAGGGCAAGACGGCCAGGACGGCGGTTGAGCCGCTTGCGGGTGAAAGCGAAAAGGCTTTTATCGAAGCGCTGCGGGCGGACTTCCTGCAGTCCCGGCAGGAGCTTGCAAAAGAAACGGGCACGGTCGTGTTCGCCCTCTCATATCCCCTGGGAAAATACAGCGACCTTGCGGAAGTTGTGCTAAAAGAGCTGGGCGTGAAGGTTACACTTTCCACGGAACCGGGGGTAAACACGCTCATCAAGGGGCTGCCGCAGTGCCTGCGGGTATTGAAAAGAATTCCGGTTGACGAAAGTGTTTCACCTGTAGCCCTGTTGCAGATGTTTTAACAGAAGACTGCTGCATCCGCAATTGCCTCCTTGTGTAAAAGCCTGAACTGTTGTTTCTGCGTTAACAGGTACTTTTTTCTTGCCGGTGAGATGATAATTTTAGCCGACAATAACACGGTATAACAAAAAAAGTAAAAATCTCTGCTTGCATTTGGCACGGTCCTCTGCTATAATTACAATCAAAATTTTTTTATGGTGCACAGTTTCGCAGGCAAAAGCATATACTGCCAACAAAGCGAAGATGGGGATGAAGCCCGGATCAGCCGACAGAGAGGGAACCGCCTGCTGAGAGGTTCCTCGGTAAAGAGAAGGGCGAGCCGCCCCGGAGCTGCCCGCCGAAACAAGTAAGCGTGGCCGGCACTGCCGTTATCCAGAAAGCTTTGGCTTGAGCGACCGGATGTAGTCCGGTAACCAGAGTGGTACCGCGGGTTTTGCTCCCGTCTCTGTCATTGTGAGACGGGAGTTTTATTTTTCTCCTTCCTTTTCACATTTTGGAGGTGCACAGCATGAAATTTGAACAGTTGTATGCAAAACGGGCCAGTTGCATGAAAACATCGGAAATCAGGGAATTCTTCCAGCTGACGGAACAGCCGGATGTCATCTCTTTTGCCGGCGGTTTTCCCAGCGCCGAGTATTTTCCATTGGCACAGATCAATGCAGTCTTGCAGGATGTTATAGCCAGGGAAGGCAGGACTGCCTTGCAATACGGGCCGACTGAGGGCAACTGGGAGCTGCGCCGGTATCTGGCGGAAAAAATGAGCCGTGAGGGCATGCCGGCGGAGGTGGAAAATATTTTGATAACAAACGGCTCACAGCAGGGCATGGATTTAATCAGCAAGGTGTTTATCAACCCCGGTGACGTGGTTATAGTAGAAGAACCGGGCTATGTGGGCGGCCTTGGCGCCGTTTACAATTACGAAGCGGAACGTCTTCCAATTCCTCTTGATCATGAGGGGCTGCGCACCGATCTTTTGGCAAACCGCCTGCGGAAACTGAAAAGGGAAGGTCGCAGGGTTAAATTTGCCTACCTGGTCCCCAATTTTCAGAACCCTTCCGGCATCTGCATGTCCCTTGCCAGAAGAGAGCAGATGCTGCAGCTGGCCAGTGAATATAATTTCATCATTCTTGAAGACAATCCTTACGGTGAAATTCGCTATGAAGGGGAACCCCTCCCCAGTATTAAATCCATGGATACGGAAGGCCGCGTCGTTTACCTGGGCTCCTTTTCCAAAACTTTTATCCCCGGGATTCGCATCGGGTGGATTCTGGCCGACAAGGAACTGATCCGGAAGCTGACTTGCGCCAAGGGCGCCACGGACTTATGCACCAACTCCCTGGGACAGCGGATGGCCTATCATTTTGCTGCCGGCAGAATGATTGACGCCCACCTTGCCACCCTCATTTCCCGCTACCGGGAAAAACGGGACCTGATGCTTGCCTGCATGGAAAAATATTTTCCTGCCGGTGTAACCTGGACATATCCTTGCGGTGGCTTCTTTATCTGGGTAACCTTTCCCGAGGAGTTGAACGCCCGCCAAATTTTACTTAAAGGCATTGAACGCAAGGTTGCTTTTGTTGATGGTGCCGGCTTTTATGTCAACGGTAAAGGGAAAAACACGGGCCGCTTCTCTTTTTCCGAGGCCGGACCGGAGCAAATAGAAAAAGGCATTGCCATTCTGGGTGAAATTATTCGTGGGGAACTGGCGGCAGCCGGGGGGCCAAAGACAAAAAGCGCCTGATTTGTTGGCTGGTTGCAGCAGAGAGGAAAACTGTCTTGGTGGGGTCTTTTCCGCTTAATTTTAAGGATTTCAGAAAGGGGCGGACAGCAAAGCCTGCTTGTGTGCCCCTTTTTTGTACACCCGTTATGGGCGGCTGCCTGGCGGTGAAAGTCTGCTGCGGGGCCGGCAGTGGGAACTGCCGGCCAAAGACAGGGCGTCCTGCATGAGGTGGTTCTCTGCAGCAGGTTTTACTTGACAGGCAGCAGGGTTAGTTGTAGGATAAACTCAATTAAATAAAAAAACTCTTATCCAGAGCGGTGGAGGGACTGGCCCTGTGAAACCCGGCAACCGGACAATTGTCACGGTGCTAATTCCAGCAGAAGAAAAATTCTGGAAGATGAGAGTCGTTTCTTTTGCGATCTCTTTCTGTCCGGAAAGAGTTTTTTCTTGTAGAGGAGGAGCATGCATGAAACAGCTGCGCACTATCAAGGAAATCAATGAAAAAATCACCAAAGGCAAAGTGGTGGTGGCGACTGCGGAAGAAATCATTTCCATGGTAGCCGAAAAGGGCGTGGAAAAAACTGCGCGCCAGGTTGATGTGGTCACCACAGGCACTTTCGGCCCCATGTGTTCTTCCGGTGCCTTCCTTAATCTGGGACATACAACACCGCGCATGCGCATGTCGAAAGTTTACCTGAACGGGGTAAATGCCTATGCCGGGATTGCCGCAGTGGATGTGTATCTGGGAGCCACGGAAATTCCTGAAACAGACCCGGCCAACAGCATTTTCCCGGGCGCTTTCAATTACGGCGGTGCCCATGTAATAGAAGACTTGCTGTCCGGGAAGAAGGTTCTGCTGGAAGCAACGTCATACGGAACCAACTGCTATCCGCTGCAGAAACTGGAAAAATGGATCACCCTGGACGATATAAAAGACGCCTACCTGTTCAACCCGCGCAACTGCTACCAGAACTACAATGTAGCCGTTAACTTGTCCGACAGGACTATTTACACTTATATGGGAATTCTGAAACCTCATTTGGGCAATGCCAATTACTGCAGTGCGGGTCAGCTCTCGCCGCTGCTCAATGATCCCTTCTACCGCACTATAGGTGTGGGCACCAAAGTCTTTCTTGGCGGCGGCATAGGTTATGTTGCCTGGCATGGCACGCAGCACAACCCGCATGTCCCCAGGACGGACGGCGGTGTTCCCCGCGGCGGGGCAGGCACCCTTGCTCTTATCGGCGATTTGAAACAAATGAGCCCCAAATACTTGCGTGGTGTCAGCCTTTTGGGCTACGGTGTTTCCATGCAGGTTGGCGTGGGCGTACCAATTCCCATTTTGGATGAAGAAATCTTGCAATTTACTGCTGTCTCCGACGGGGAGATCCTGGCCCCCGTTGTGGATTACAGCGAGGCCTACCCGCAAGGGACCGGAGAGATTCTGGGCGAAGTCAGCTATGCTGAACTGAAATCGGGTACAATTATTGTCCGGGGCAAGGAAGTTCCCACCGCTCCGCTGTCCAGCTACCCGAAGGCCAAGGAGATTGCCGAAACACTGAAACAATGGATTCTTAAAGGGGAATTTACCTTGACGGAGCCGGTAGCCGCGCTGCCGTCAGCGGAAGTTGCCGTAAATTTTGCCCGGCAGCCGGAGAAAGAGTAAGGGGGAAGCATAGATGATTAAACGGAAAGTGGTATTACGTTTTCCCGCTACTGTTGTGGAATTGCCGTTTATTTATACACTGGCCAGGGAATTTGATGTGGTGGCCAACATCCTGAAAGCAAATATCAACCCGCGCAAGGAAGGCAGTATGGTGGTGGAACTATCGGCGGAAGAGGAAAAATATGATGCCGCCATTAACTACCTGCAGTCGCGCGGAGTTGTAATACTGCCCCTGGAGCAGCAAATCATCTGGGTGGAGGACCGCTGCACGCAGTGCGGCGCCTGCACTGTGATCTGTCCCACCAATGCTCTGTGGATGAAACGGCCGGAGATGATTGTTTCTTTCTGCAGCGAAAAATGTGTGGTCTGTGAACAGTGCCTGAAAGCCTGTCCCGCCCGTGCCGTTGAAGCCCTGTATCTTGCGGGGGAATAATCGATGGACAATGTGCGCCGTGAGTACAGGAAAATGATGCAGGCGAGAGGGTTTGCCGCGTTTACCTGCAAAATCAAGGAAACGGATCTGGCCGTGCAGGTGGACGAGGTAAGTTTTTCCCCTCAGCTGCCCGCTTTCGTGGAAAAGCGGGTGCTTGCTTTGCGGCTGGCACTGGAGGAATATATTGCCGCCGACCCAGAGTTCCGTACTACCCTCAAGCCTCACCTGGCGGCTCCCGGCGCCCCGCCTATTGCCCTTGACATGATCAAGGCCGGCAATATGGCCGGTGTCGGCCCCATGGCCGCTGTGGCCGGCGCCTTTGCAGAGTATGTGGGGCGGGAACTGCTGGCAAAAGTAGAGCAAGTAATTGTGGAAAACGGCGGCGATCTTTTTCTGTCCGTCAGGGAGAAAACAAAGATTGCCGTATATGCGGGCAGTTCACCTTTAAGCAACCGGCTGGCCCTGGAACTGGAGCCGCAGCCTGGAGGCTTTGGCGTCTGTACCTCTTCCGGTACTGTCGGCCCTTCCTTCAGTTTCGGCCGGGCCGATGCCGCAGTCATCATCTCTCCTTCCGCCATCCTGGCCGATGCAGTGGCTACCGCTACCGCCAACAGGATTCAGACGGCCAAAGACCTCAGGCCGGCGCTGGAATTTGCCCGCGCGATTCCCGGTGTGGACGGTGTGCTGGTGATTAAAGACGACAAGCTGGCCGCCTGGGGGCGCCTAAAAATTGTCTCCCTCTAGGCCAGTAATTGACACTTGATTTTCGTGGCGATTTCTTCTATAATTCTAGATACGCGCCGGCATAGCTCAATTGGTAGAGCAGCTGAATCGTAATCAGCGGGTTGGGG
>ERZ773359.5833-NODE-5833-length-11459-cov-5.389162_pt1 | contig 11459 bp, 11 predicted proteins | sample MGYA00374955_ERZ773359 | MGnify/ENA primary metagenome ERZ773359 (study PRJEB29098, sample SAMN04486028) | biogas fermenter metagenome | study: EMG produced TPA metagenomics assembly of the Biogas fermentation microbial communities from Germany - Plant 4 DNA1...
TAATATCCAAAGAGGCAAAAGCAACAACCGCATCCTGCAGGTGCAGCCCTTTAGCCATTTCCTCGAAAATAGCCACGTTAGTAAAACAAGGAGAATAAATTCTTAAGCGATATGGTTTATTAGATCCGTCACTCACAATATGAAAGCCAAAGTGCCCTTTGGAATGCTCAATCCGGTAAAATACTTCACCGGCAGGAGGCTTGATCACTTTAGGAACCTTAGCCATCACAGGGCCTTCAGGAATATCCCGATAAGCCTGTTCTAAAATTTTAACGCTTTCCGCCATTTCATCTAAACGCACCATATAGCGGTCAAAAGTATCACCATTTTTTCTCACGGGAACATTGAATTTAAACCGATCGTATATTCCATAAGGCTCATCCCGGCGCATATCATAATCAATCCCCGAAGCCCTGGCTATAGGACCGGAGATGCCATAATCTAAAGCCGTCTCGGCTGAAAGAGGAGCAACACCTATAGTTCTGGCTTGGAATATTTCATTACCGGTCAAAATCCCGTGATATTCCTCAAGGGCTTTGGGCATGATATCTAAAAATTTACGCAGAGCAGGCATAAATTCTTCGTTTAAATCAGCAGCAACTCCGCCTATTCTCATATAATTGGGCATCATCCTATTTCCGGCTGCCATCTCAAACAGGTCAAGGATAGTATCCCTTTCCCGGAAACCATAGGTCCAGGGGGTAAATCCACCCATATCTAAAGCCATAGAAGCCCAAAAGACAAGGTGGCTGGCAATACGCTGCAATTCACACATAATAACCCTGATATACTGGGCCCTTTCCGGTATCTGATCGGCTATGCCCATCAGCTCTTCTACCGCTTGCACATAGGCGGTCTCATTCAGCATACCCGATACATAATCTAAACGCCCGGTGTAGGGTATAAACTGGGTATAGGTTCGGGACTCGGCCAGTTTTTCCACCCCACGGTGCAAATAACCTAAATGATTGACACATTTGGTTATATATTCACCATCCAAGGTAAATACTGCCCGAAAAACACCATGGGTACTGGGATGATGAGGCCCGAAGTTTATTTCCATTTCCTGGGTTTTTACTAACTCTTGTTTCAGTGCCATGTCTTACACCTCAAATCCGTTAATGAACCGGTGTCACTCGTCTGCTTGCATACGAAAATCCTTGCGTAATGGATGTCCGACAAAGTCATCCGGCAAAAGAATGCGGCGCAAGTCAGGATGATCCGTAAAAATGATTCCCATCAGATCATATACTTCTCTTTCCTGCACCTGGGCAGCTTTCCAGATTGAACTAACAGATGGAACCCAACAAGGTTCTTCTTTACTTATCTCAACTTTCACCGTTAAATAGTGCTTATACTTCATGGAAGTCAAATGGTATACCACCGTAAAGTTCTCCGGATAGTCTACCGAACTAAGGTTCATTAGATAATCGAATTGATATTGTTCATTATCTCTTAATTCCTTCATGGTTTGAGGCAATTGGGACCGGGGAACTTTGATAGATCGCCCGGTATTATCTTCAAAAACTTGAACCTCAACACCAATTTTCTTTTGCAGCAGTTCAACCAGTGCTTGGCGATCAACACTTTTATCCATTGCTTTCCAACTTCTCCTTATATTTCTCGGCAAAAGCCTTAGGGTTTGCTACTTTTTTGCGTAATTGCAACAGCCCGTAGAACAGAGCTTCCGGCCGGGGAGGACAACCCGGAACATAGACATCTACCGGTAGAAAAGTATCAGCGCCTTTGACTACACTGTACGAATCTTTAAACGGACCACCGCTTATAGCACAGCTGCCCATAGCCATAACATATTTAGGCTCAGCCATTTGCTCGTATAACCTTAAGACCAGCGGTTCCATTTTTTTAGTAACCGTGCCGGCCACAATCATCAGGTCGCACTGCCGTGGGGTAGGTCTGAAAACTTCAGATCCAAAACGAGCAATATCATAACGAGCATCGCCTGCGGCCATCATCTCAAAAGCACAGCAGGCCAAACCAAAAGACAGCGGCCAAAATGAACGGGAACGGCACCAGTTTAAAACCGCTTCCACAGTACTCATAATAATTCCTTCGGGGACCACAATGTCTTTCCCGTCTTTCTTAACGTTAGCCATATTTAAGCTATCCACTCCAATGCCCCCTCCTTCCAAGCGTAGACAAAACCAATAACGAGGATAGCCACAAAAATTAACATTTCAATAATTCCGAACAAACCTAAATCTTTAAACAAGACGGCCCAAGGATAAAGAAAAACTGTTTCCACATCAAAAATTAAGAAAACCAGTGCATACATAAAATAGCTTATTTTAAATCTGATCCACGTATCCCCTTTAGTATCGAGCCCGCATTCATAAGTTAAGTTTTTAGCATAAGTAGGGTGATAGGGACTAATAAGCCTCTGTATCCAGAGTAGGATTACCGGAAAAATTATTCCCCAGACCAGGACTACAAATACTCCGGCATAATTAATGAGCATTTCCTTCTTCCCTCCCATAAATAAATTACTTTTACTGCTAAATTAAAACAACCCATTAAAAACAACCCTTAGAATATATTAATGCAAGAAACGTGCCGATTATAACAATTAATAAATAAAAGGCTATAACCTATCAAGCAGATGTTTTCTGTTCCAAGGGTATCAGTTTTTTTTCAATTAATTTATTTCTTTTTGAGAATGAACGTGCTATTTTAAAAAAATAAATATTGCATGAAAAAAAACTGTCTAGGATTTAGCACAGTCTCTTTCTCCCCATTTATTATATTATAAAATAAACACCTTGCGGAATCAAAAAAAAATCAAAGCATTCAATCGGGATTTTTTCCTTAAGTAAATATTAACCAATCCTATTATGAGTACTTTCTTTTTGGAAAATTTTATTATGGTACATATGCTTATCAGCACTTTTTAGTATTTCCCGCAAGCTTTTTCCTGGTTTTTCAGCAGTAGCAATGCCAATTGAATAACTTAATGGAATTTTTCGTTTTTGATTATAAATATCGGTATAGTGTTTTATTCTATCCAAAGTAACTTCTACAGAACCTTTATCTGTTCCCGGAAAGATAATCACGAATTCATCCCCGCCTATCCGAGCCACGATGTCCGAGGACCTTAAGGAACGTTTTAAAATCCTGGCTAAGTCTTTTAGCAGCTGATCTCCCTTGTCATGTCCCATAGTATCATTAACAATTTTTAAACCATCCAAATCCAGAAAAACAATAGTTATTGGATAATCCTTTTTCCTCCTGTGAAGATACCTCATTTTCCTTTCAAAAAATGTACGGTTATACAATCCAGTCAATTGGTCACGCATAATATAATATTTTAATCTAGCCTCAGTCTGTTTGTGGTCCGTAATATCCAAAAGAACTATACCTATAAAAGAACAAGCTTGCCCATTGTCAGCTATAGGGAAAAACCAAATATAAAACTGGCATCTTTTCCCGCTGGGAAGTTCAATACTAATAGTATGCTGGCAGGTTTTTCTATTCTTGACGACCTCTCCTATACCGGCCATGAATTTCCTGGATATAGAAGGTTTAAAGCATTGATCAATTTTCCGGCCTTCGATTGTGAGCTCTGATAATTCCATCATATTTAAGAAAGATGGAGAAAGGCGATAAATATACCCGTCTTTATCTACAATAGCAATAGGGTTGGGAATATTATCCCAAAATAAATTGAGAATTTCCGCCTGTCTTAGTTTGTTTTCCATATCATTCATAGTTATCATCTCTTTATTGATAAAAATAAAAATAAGCAAATGTATTGAAATAGGTATTTGGTCCCAGGAAATAGTCTTATATTACTATTTCTCTACCTTCCTATAAATTCCTTCTGTGGAAAAATATATTTTTTTACTTAAAAATTAAGTATTTGTGCCATTACCCGATTTGAATTTAGTATTTTATCAGCTATTTTAATAATCATATTTATTCCTACAATTCTGATAATATTAGCTAATTTGGCTCTATAAATATTTACCTTTCTAAATTTTCTGGCAATTTACCGCTGGCCCGTTAAGCCAACTTCTATATTTTTCTTGCTTAATTAAGGAAAAAAGCTGATAATTGATATAAAGCCAAATTTAAACTATGAGGTGATCAGAGATATGAAAGAATTAAAAGGTACTAAAACCGAGAAAAATCTCCTTGAAGCTTTTGCCGGGGAAGCCCAAGCACGAACTAAATATACTTATTTTGCCTCTGTGGCCAAAAAAGAAGGATATGAACAAATCGCAGAAATCTTTCTGGAAACGGCAGAAAATGAAAAAGAACATGCTAAACTTTGGTTTAAACACCTCCAAGGAATTGGTACTACACTGGAAAACCTTCTCGACGCCGCCGCCGGTGAGAACGAAGAATGGACGGAAATGTACGCCCGAATGGCTAAAGAGGCCCGAGAAGAAGGTTTTGAAGAAATTGCCCGTCAATTTGAAGGAGTTGCTGAGGTAGAAAAAGTCCATGAAGAAAGATATAGAAAGCTAATCCAAAATCTTGAACAAAATAAGGTCTTCCGGGCTGATAGCAGCGTTACTTGGAAATGTCGCAATTGCGGCCACCTGCATACTGGGACCGAGGCTCCGGAAATCTGCCCGGTTTGTGCTCATCCTCAGGCCTTCTTTGAATTGGCAGCTAAAAATTATTAATCCATATACTATTAATCCATATACTCCAAGATTACAAAATTTAGATTCAACCAAATACCAATTTTCATTACCAACTATTTACATTACCCACTATTAAGCTCAAGAAAACAGCACCCCTAGAGTTAGATTTTTGATCTGACCCTAGGGGTGTACATCATTTTTACACTTTTCCTATACTTTGAATTTGGAGATTTCTATTTGCAGTTCATTGGCACGTCTGGCAAGATTCTCACTTGCACCTGATATATGCTGTGTTGAGGCAGCCAGTTCTTCAGTTGACGCCGACACTTCCTCCGTTGAGGCCGCATTTTCTTCGGCAATAGCTGAAAGGTTCTCAAGAACAGCCAGAATTTCGATTTTCTTGCTATCTATTTCTTTACCTGAGATATTTAGATTTTCTATGGCCTCTTTCGTCTGATCAATAGCTGCAGCAATTCCATTAAATATATCACTTGTTTCGTTAACCGCAGTGGCCTGTTCAGCCGTTATTGCTTTTACATTTTGTATAGTCTCTGTTGACGCTTCAGAGCTGGCTTGAAGTTCTCTTACAATAGTATCGATTTCTTTGGCCGAGTCTGTTGACTGTTCGGCAAGCTTACGAATTTCTTCTGCCACCACTGCAAATCCTTTTCCGGCTTCCCCGGCTCTTGCCGCTTCAATAGCCGCATTTAAAGCCAGGAGGTTAGTTTGCTCGGCTATACTTTGAATAGTTTGGCTGGCGAGATTTATTTGGGCTGCGCTACTATTAGTTTTCATAATCGCTGTATAAATATCCTCTGCAGCTTGATTACTTTCGTCTGTTTTTTGTTGTAAATTTTCTACAATATTCATGCCTTCATCTTTGAGGCTAGTTACTTGTTGAACGGAAAGATTCACCTCTCTCATAAGCTGCTGATTTTGTTCAATTATTCCTCCAAGCTCCGCAGCTTTTGAGGAACCATTTTCCGTATCCGTTGATTGTTCCATTGCTCCTGTAGCAATTTCTCCGATTGTCTTGGCAACTTCGTCAATAGCACTTGTAAATTGCTGGGTAGTTGCTGTAAGTTCTTCAGAAGAAGCACTAACATCCTCTGCTGTTTCAGAGGCACTTCTTATAAATGAGCGGATACTATCTGATATTATTTGAAATGCAATTCCTAACTGCCCTATCTCATCTTTGCGCTCTAGCAGGTTTTTAGGAACATCCTGGGTTACGTCCAGCTCCGCAATTTTCTTAGCATGTTTTCCGGCAATGACAATAGGTTTCGCTAATGAATTTCCTATTATATAGCAAGCAACAATCCCTACACCTAATATTATAAGGGCAATTAAAATAATAGCTTTCTGTAAAAGCGCTATGCCTCCTAATACTGCCTCTTTTGTAGCGGTAATACCAATAAGCCAATTTGTTCCTTCTATCGGTGCATAGCCTACATAATAATTTCCTCCCTGAAAACTATAAGCATTAACCCCGGTTTTTTCCTCGATCATTCTTTGAAAATGCTCTGCAACAGATTGAAGGGAAGCATCCTCCGTTACTTCTTCCAAGGGATTCCACTGATTCATTACTCTTTCTCTATCCGGATGAGCAACTACAACCCCATTATTATTAATCATATAGGCATACCCGTCACTGCCAAATCCCATGTCGTCAGTTAAATCAGTCAAAGCATGACCTGCACTTCTGCCGATCAAGACCCCTACCGTACTCCCATTGTCTCTAATGGGAACCGCATACATCAATACCGCTTCCTGAGTTACTCTGCTTACGATTATATCTGAAACATTAGGCTCACCACGGAAAGCCCGGATAATATAGTCTCTATCACCTAACTCGGCAGTTGTTCCATCCACATAATAAGCATTACCGTCGGGATATACAATCCCAAGAGTCAAAAAGCCCGTATTCTCTAACTGTCGCTGCAAGACTTGTTGCTGTTCTTCCCAATTCATACTTTGAATGTCTTCTCTAAGAGCTATCACTTCCAGCGTGCGGATTTGAGTTTCAATCCGGCTTTCTGTAAGCAATGCTCCTTGCTCCGCCAGTAAAACTAGGGCTTCTTCTGCTTCAACCGTAACTGCGTCACTTGCAATTTTTATAGCGCTCAGGCTAAGTGCTGATAACCCTGCTACTATAAGAATAGCAATATAAACGATAAGTTTGGTCTTAATACTTTTCATTGATTCTCCTCCAACTTAGTGAATTTATTAACTAATTTAAATAAGCATATTTAAATTAGTTTGTTATTTAGTTATACAGAGGTTTATGTAGTATTTTGATTCTTTTTTATAGTTTTTGTAATTTTATGTCGGATTTTTGGACCGAATAAATTATAACCATAATTTAGCAGATTTGCAATCAATAAGTAACAATTTTTTTAATTTTTTGACGTAGGTTATACCAAACACCCCTAAAGTTAGATTTTTGGTCTAACTCTAGGGGTGCACATCAGCAGGGCGCTGTTTTTATATTGTATGAATTCGAAAATTGAATATTGCTATTTTAGAATTCCTATTATATGATTCTTATTATAAAGGTATTTTTTACTTTCACAGGATTTACTTTTGAAATTTAGGAGGATGATTAAAATGACAAAAATTAGAGAGTTGTACGAATGTGCTGTTTGCGGTAATCTAGTCGAAGTTGTTCACGCCGGTGCCCCTGCCCTGGTTTGCTGCAAGCAACCAATGACATTACTGGAAGGCAATACAGTCGATGCCAGTGGCGAAAAGCATGTACCTGTTGTACAGTCTACTGAAAATGGTGTCCTAGCCAAGGTTGGCAGTATTGAACACCCCATGGAGGAAAAGCATTATATCGCTTTTATTGAAGTTCTTACAGCTGATAAGGTTTATAGGGCAGAGTTGAAACCGGGACAAAAACCTGAAGCCTTTTTCCCTGTTACATTAAATGAAATCGTGGAAGTCAGAGAATACTGCAACCTCCACGGCCTTTGGAAAGCGTGAAAACTATATCAAATTAACACAAAATTATATATAAAAAAATAATGAGTAATACTACCTGCCAGAATAAAGAAATGAAATATCTCATGAAAACCCAGATTACCCAACCTCACTTTGGGAGATTTCATAACATAAAAAATTGATCCGCCGGAATAGAAAATACCTCCTAACAGGAGCAACAATATTCCTGGCCCGGGTATAGCCTTGGAGATAGGATAGAGAAAAAACAGCGCAAGCCAGCCTAGCAGCAGATAAAAGCTTGTAGACAGCCATCTTGGAGCATGAAACCACACTAATTTTAAAATAATGCCCCCTGCTGCTAGGCCCCATATCGCTATAAGCAGCGCGGTCCCCAACCCGCCCTTAAGGGTAAGCAGACAAAGAGGAGTATATGTACCTGCAATAAGAACATAAATCATGCAATGGTCGATTTTCCTTAAAGCCTCAATCACCCGGGAATGAGAAACAACCCAATGATAGATTGCGGAAGCACAGTAAAGCAAAATAAGACTTAAACCAAAAATCAGACTCGCCAAAATATATACCGGACTGTTAGCTTGAATAGATTTCATAAGCAAAAAAACCAAACCCGCCAGGGAGAGACAGGCACCAAATAGATGGGAGATAGAATTAATGGGTTCGCGGATTTTTAAATACACAGGCATAACCTCCATATAGTATTGATTACTATGTATAGTCATATCTGTATTCTATATGATTACTCCCTTGCTTTCAACTGTAATTTTTATTATTATTTTTTGTATCAATACTATTAAAAAGGAGTTAATAATGCCTGCTATTGAGTTTTTAAAATATAGAGGGGTTAATACTGACCAGATACCAAATATTGATCTCTATATGGATCAAGTGCTGACTTTTTTTGATGAATCCTTCGGCTATTTTCAACGTGACCAGAAGGAAAACATTCTTACCAAAGCGATGATCAATAATTATGTCAAGTCTAATACCATAGAAAAACCAGTGAAAAAAAAATATAATAAAGACCAGATCAAAAAGCTAATTATGATTTATCAGATCAAACAAGTCTTGGCCATTAATGATATCCAAACTTTATTTAACCAAGTAGAAAAACTGCACCTTACTACAGCAGAATTATATGATAGATTTCTTAAGGCTGAACGAGCTTCATATGGCCATTTAGCCGAACAATATTCCCATCTGGTTCAAGAGGAAGCTGAAGGAGAAGAGTTAATCAATACCATCCTAAGTTTAATATCCCAAGCTTGTGCCCAAAAACGCCTGGCCGAAAAGCTTCTCGATCATCTTAAACGTTCGCAAGAGGCGGCGACACCTTAAAATTTTCAATAAAACTTATAGTTTATTGTATTTAAGTTTTAAAACAAACGAATAATAAGCCTATAAATATTTTTTATAGGTGAAAAAGGCAATGGGTAATTCACTCTCCAAGTTTCATCCCCAATTAAAATATTTAGTACCGGTAATTACCTCTTTAACTATAATTCTATCCGGCTGCAGCCTGGTGGATAAAATGTTTGGCAATAGTCCGGAACAAACTGAACAAGCCAAGCAGGAAGAAAAGCCCGAAAAGATACCTAAACAACTGGAAGAGCTTGATCTTACCCTGGAAAACCTGTTTAAAACCTTAGGCGGTCCCACAGCAGTAACTTCCCAAGAACAACAGCAGGGCAATTCCAAAAACCAAAGTACGCAAAATCAAAACCAACAAGAATCTCCGTTTCAAAGCCAGGAGCAAGCTCAGAAACAACAACAAACGGGTAATAATTCTCCACAAAATAAAAACGGCCAGCAGACCGAGCAAAGTGCTCAACCCTCTGACCCCTGGCAGCAAACAGCTGCCGATATTGAAAGTTTGCATTCCGCTTGGAATGATTATATGCCCGAAATCACCCAAAAGGGAGCCAGTAAAGAACTGCTGGATAAATTCAGTGACGCCTTAAATAATTTGACTAAAGCCGTAGAAACGAAGGATAAAAACAAAACAATGTTAGCCGCTAATAACCTTTACGCCGGCGTTGCCGAAATGTATGCTCTCTATAAAATAAAAACCGTTCCCGGACTTAAACTGCTCATTTACCATACCCGAAACGTAATTCTCAATTCAGCAATTGACAATTGGTCCGAGACTATGACCGCCAGAGACGAGCTTAAAGCAGCCTGGTCTTTGGTAAGAACAACCTTGGAAGGACAGAAAGAGAGAGAAGTAAAACTCGACCTATCCATTAGTGAATTGGACAAAGTAATTAAAGAGAAAAATATTGATCTCATAGAAATCAAAGGTAAACTGATTCTTGCTAACATTGAATCCTTGCAAAAATCCCTTAAAGAAGCTTCAAGGTAAAGCAGAGAGGAAATTCCTAATCGGCATAAGCTTTAATGGTCGCCCCCCCTAAAACTGTATCCTGATCATAATAATCATAAAACACGACGGCCTGTCCCGGAGTTATTGACCTTTGAGGTTCAGCAAATTCTACCTCAACTATAGATTTTTGCACAGTAAGACGAGCCGGCACTTTGGGCGCATTATAACGAATTTTGGCTAAGATCAGACTTTTATCCGGCGGTGAGCCTGCTATAAAATTTGGCTCATCCGCCGTTAGTTTTTTGTGAAACAATTCCTCTTTTCTTCCGATCTGGACCGTATTTTTTTCAGGATCTATTTTGGTTACATAAACCGGATAACCTAAAGCTAAACCTAAACCCTTATTTTGCCCGATAGTGTAGCGGTAAATACCGCGGTGCTCGCCTATTTTTTTTCCTTCGGAATCTATAAAATCCCCGGAAGAAGTAGTTAGGCCGCTGTAACTTTCTACAAAATCTCCATAATGACCGCTGACAAAACAAATCTCTTGGCTTTCGGCTTTGTCAGCTACCGGCAAGCTTTCTCGCCTGGCAATTTCCCTTATTTCGGTTTTGCGATAAGTTCCCAAAGGGAAAAGCGTACGTTCAAGTTGGTGCTGATTCATGTTATAAAGGGCATAGCTCTGATCCTTACTGTCGTCCATCCCGGTTTTCAGCAACCATTGACCGGTAATAGCATCTTTTTCTTTACGCACATAGTGCCCGGTGGCTATAAAATCAGCGCTTAAGGCCTGTGCTTTTTTGAGCAAAGACTCGAACTTTATATATTTATTGCAGGAAATACAAGGATTAGGAGTCCTGCCGGCTAAGTACTCCCGGCAAAACTCTTTAATAACTTTTTCTTCGAATTCCTGCCTAAAATTCATTACATAATGAGGAATTCCCAATTTCCAGGCCACTTTTTGAGCATCACTAACCGCATCCAAACTGCAACAAGCCTTAGCCTGGTCTTCATGCTGGGGCCAAATCTGCATGGTAATACCAATAACCTCATAACCGGCCTGCTTAAGAAGCAAAGCCGCAACTGAGCTGTCTACCCCGCCGCTCATAGCAACAATAACTTTCTTTTTCATAAACCATAACCCTCGGATACTTTTATATTTCTTAATGTTCTCATTATATATATAGTTTGACCACTTTTCCAGTTTTTCTGCTACTCGGAATAATAGGAATAGAGAATTCAGGAGCCCTGGATTCTCTATTCCGGATTTATGATCTCACTATAGGGGTGTCTCTTTTCGATCCGAAGAACTCCTCACCTGGTTGCAATTTCCATGTTTCTAAATCCAAAGAAGTATCTGCTTTTTTGAGATCATCATTAATTAGTTCAGAGGGATTATATGGGTGATAATATCCCTGGGCCATGGCATAAGACATTAATTGTCCCTGAAGATCTATATTTTGGTTTAAGTGTTTCTTTAAAATATCTCTGACTATTGGCGAAGTTGCCTCACTTAAGACCGCTGCATAACGATTTACGGTGTTTTTACTGGTAAGAAGCAGCTC
>ERZ773359.5834-NODE-5834-length-11457-cov-6.107964_pt1 | contig 11457 bp, 11 predicted proteins | sample MGYA00374955_ERZ773359 | MGnify/ENA primary metagenome ERZ773359 (study PRJEB29098, sample SAMN04486028) | biogas fermenter metagenome | study: EMG produced TPA metagenomics assembly of the Biogas fermentation microbial communities from Germany - Plant 4 DNA1...
TTCGGTCAAACACCCTGAGCAAAACCCGGACAATTATCGTGACTGAAAACATCATACTGACTCAGCACTGCACCGGCAGAGCGAGTTAGCCCTCTGCTGCGCCACGCCTCAACTTAGAGACGCCAGCGAAGCATATGGGAGCATTGAAAGGTGGTGTTGGTCAGTGACCAACAATATAGCATCGTTAGCAACCGCCATGCGGCAGCAGCAGTTGTCCATGGATGTGGGAATCAAACTGATGAAGACGGCTCTGGATTCCGTAGACGATCAGGGTTCGGCAGTAGTCAAGCTGCTGGAATCCGCCCAACTATCAGAGCTAGAAGTGAATCCACATCTGGGTTCCATAGTTGACGTCCGCGCATAGGGTGCGCTGAACTCGCGAGTCAGGTGAGTAGTACTACCCAACGTCTGGCCTGGAGTTGCTTATTTCTGCATCTCAAAGAACCACAAAGGGGCTAATGCTCTTTTCTCAGCATTAGCCCCTCGGTTTTATCGGTGTGCCCTTCCCATTGCATTGGAGAGTAGTCCTGCCTGGTGGCTTTCGTGTTAAAGGTTCACATGGGATCGCAGGATATACTTATTATACCCGTAGACCCTCTTTCCACCGCTGAGAACCCTCGTCTGCTCAACTTCAATCAGTCCATGATCTTTCAGTTCCCTCAGGTATTTGCTCAGAGTGTTCGCGCAGATGCCGAGATCCCTCTGCATGTGCCGCCTGCTTGGCGACACGGATATGTCACCGTTTCCGACCTCGTCTATTCCAACGTAACTGCATAGATACAAATACACCACCCTAGCTCCAAGACTGAGCTTAGGGTTGCGGATCACAACTGATGGCACTGGGCAGTAATGATCGAGCATGCCCTGTTCGTTTTGACAACTCCGTCTTGTGACTATAGTGATCACTCCTTACTTATCTTATCGAGATGTGTGGCACTATTGCCAAGGGGAAGACGGGCCGCCCTCTTTTAGACCATCGTAGCATGTATCTTGTTAATTGTCAATTATATTTTGTTTTCTGACATTTGCACCAGCTATTACACCCTTGAACTCGATGTCCAACAGAAAAAGAGCCAATGCTCCTACCCGCGCATCAGCCCTTTTTCTAGGGTTTTCCCTTTCCCATCACTCTGCCGTAGACAGGCAGAAGGGATGCCCTTCCGGATCAAACATGACCCTGGAGGTCTCGTAGTACTGCGTGTCAGCCAGCCTGGCCCCGCATCTCACCGCATGCTCCACAGCCTTCTCCAGGTCATCGACCTTAAAGTCAAGATGCAGCATCTGCTGCTGTTCGCCCTTTGCCCACGGCCAGACGGGCGGAACATACTCCTCCACCCTTTGAAAAGCGAGGATGATACCCTGCGGGGTGTGTATGCCTGCCCACTGCTGGTTTGAGATGGTCTTCTCCAGACCCAGCAGCTCAGCGTAGAAGTCCGCCAGAGCATCCGGATCCCTGCAGTCCACGGCAATACCGATAATTTCCGAAACCAAACGCATCTGTCTCCTCCTCTCCACTCTGGCTCTCTCTCAACTCACCTTGGAGCCCCTAACGCCAGAGGTTGAAAAAAGCCTTTTGAGGTGCTGAAGCTATGACAGAAAAATACACGGTTCAACATCTTGAAGAAGCTGCTCAAGCCATTTCCGCGCTGATCAGCAAATCTGAGAAGGCAAAGAGCAAGCTGGAACCAGGCACCTGGCAGCACACAATGCTGGAAGCCAATCTCAGAGGCCTGTACATCGCCCTGGGGCTGGACCGAGGGCAGAAGTGAAAAGACCGCGCCACCGTGGCGTAACCTCGGCCCCAGGGCTCGAACCTCAGGCTCCATCCGATTTCGATGCACGGCGCAAGGTGACGTCGAACGCTGCTCTGCAGAAGGCCAGCCTTTCGGTGGTGAAGTAGATCATCGACTATCCCCTCAGTGATGTTCACCCAAGATAATTATGGAGTTGTACTCCGCAATGGCCAGCTGATCGCCCCTGGGCGACCACGCTAGAGCCTGCAGGCCCAGCACGCGCCCGGGATAGGTGTAGAGAACCTCGCCCGTGCTCACATCCCAAATCCGCACGGTCCCGCTGTGGCTGCCGCCGGCGAGATAGCGCCCGCATGGCGACCACTGCACAACGGTCAGCACAGTTTCATCGCCGTCTAAAGCCCTAACGATCTGGTCTGTCTCCAGATCCCAGATCAGAACTGTATGATCGTAGCCGGAGCTGGCCAAATACCTGCCGTCAGGCGACCAGTCCAGAGACTGCACCCAATCAGTGTGCCCCTCCAGCGTCTTTGTCTCCTTCCCTTGCGCAACACTGTAGAGGCGGATGACCTGCTCACGGCCTCCAAAGGCAATCTGATCGCCCCGCGGAGACCAGGCTGCTGCCGTTACCCATCCATCGCTCTTGATCTCCACCAGCTGTTTTCCAGCGGGCACATCCCAGATGGCCACTGTCTTGTCCCAGCTTGCGCTGGCCAGCCTCCTACCGTCCGGCGACCAGCTTACGTCCAAGACAATGTCTTCATGGCTCACATCTTTCTTGCCAACGGCAAACTCAAAACCCTCTTCCCTGATCAACGGCCTCTTGAGGCGCTCCGTGAAAGCACCAACGTACGTGCCTTCGGCATAGTTCCACACCCGCACCAGCAGATCATGCCCGCAGCTTGCCAGGTACGCGCCGTTGGGCGACCAAGCCAGGCCCTCCACGGCCGCGGTTGGGCCGGGGCGCATGTGCATGAGTTCTTCCCGGGCAGCCACGTCCCAGATGCGCACAGTGTTATCCTGCCCTCCAGAGGCCAGGTAATCTCCGTTCGGTGACCAGGCCAGGGCGGTGACAGGACGGGTATGGCCAGTAATCCTCAGCACTTGCTCACCCGTTTCCGCCGACCAGAGCTCTATAATGCCCCGGTAGCTTCCCACGGCAAGCTGAGGCGTCTCGTTCCCCCACGCGAGCGCCAAGACGTTGTTCTCCCCGTTGATCTGCCGCACCACCGCCTGCTCTTCCCAGCTCCAGACTTCGATCAGCCTGTCTGCACCAACGGCCAGGCAGCTGCCGTCAGAGGACCAGCTCGCGGTGATCACAGCACCCCGGTACTGCCTGAGGGGTACCCTCTCGCCGGTTTGGACGTCGAGCACCTCCACAGCACCGTTTTTCAGAACCAGGGCGACCAACGATCCCTGCGGCGCTGCGGCTAGAGACATGATGTGATCTGCCGCGGTGAACTGCTCTCCGAGCTCCCCCGACTCAGGATCCCAGACCACCAGGCTCAGCCCGTCGCCGCCGCTGAGCAGCAGCCTGCCGTCTGAAGACCAGGCCACTGCCCTGACCCAATTGTCTTGGAGAAGGGAGTGCAGCTCCTCGCCCGTGGACGCATCCCACACCCGCACTCTGTTATCCCAGCCGGAGCTGGCCAGCCTGGCTCCATCAGGCGACCAGGACAGATCGGTGAGCACGTTGCTGTGGCCAGGCAGGCTCAGGATCTCCTGACCAGCCTGCCAATCCCAGATCTTGATGGAGCCGTCCGCTGCGCCGCTGGCTAAGTAGCGGCCTTCTGGGGAAAAGGCCATGGCTTTGATGCCGTTTCTGTGGCCGCTCATAATCCGCACCAGCTGCCCATCGCGCGCCCGCCAGATCCGGATAGTCCGGTCATTGCTGCCGGTTGCCACATACTGATCGTCCGGGGAAAAGGCAATGGTCTCAACCCAATCGAGGTGGCTGTCAAAAGAAAACTGCGGCCCCCAGTTGGAAAAATCCGGTTCCGGCCAGGGATAGGCCAGAAACCTCAGCTCTTTGGCCTCCCCCGCCGCCTGTGTTTCCGGGACAAAGCGATAACCGGTTTTACGGGGAATGATCACTGTGCTGCCTGAAGCAGCAGCGGCGAAGTACCCTTCTGCATCCGTTTCCAGGTAGGAACTGGGCCCATCGGCAACCAGAAGACTTACGCCTGCCAAGCCCGCTGCCTGGTCTTCCGCCAACACGACTCTCCCTGAGACACTCTCTGTTTCAGGCACCTTTCTGCTGCCCGCACAGCCGCTGAGGTGCAGGGCAAGCAGAAGCAGAAGCAACATCACGGAAAGGCACTTCAGCTTTCTCGCCATCTCTCCCAAATCCCCTCCATCCTGTTATCACCATAAGCTACTACTCCGCAAACGGGCAAAATCCTCTTATGCCAGGAACAGCATCTCCTCTCCAAAAAAAAAGAAAATGGCAGGTGAGCAAGCCTGGGGAGAGAATTCACAAAAGACAGGGAAACATCGAACTGAAAGGGGACCGAGCATGAGCAGAGTTACCATTGCCGTGGTTGGGGCCGGCAACCGCGGCCAGGCCTATGGAAGATTCGTAACCCAACACCCGGCTGAGGCCAAAATCGTGGCCGTGGCTGAACCGCACCCAGTGCGCAGGCAGAAGTATGCTGAGCAGCACCAAATTCCTGAGGACAACCAGTTTGCCAGCTGGGAAGAACTGCTGGCGAGGCCGCGCCTTGCCGACGGCCTGATCATCGCCACCTTGGACGATCAGCACGTGGAACCAGCCGTGGCCGCCATGGAAAAAGGCTACACCGTCCTGTTGGAAAAGCCCATCGCCCATACCTGGGAAGGAACGCTGCAGATCGCTCAAAAAGCAAAAGATACCGGGGCCCGGGTGTTAGTGGCCCACGTACTGCGCTACACCAACTTCTACCGCCAGCTGAAAAGGCTGCTGGATAGCCGAGTGATCGGCGAGCCCCGCCTGGTGGATCACCTGGAGAACATCGGCTACTGGCACTTTGCCCACAGCTACGTGCGGGGCAACTGGCGGAATACCGCTGCGGCAGCCCCCATCATCCTGGCCAAAACCTGCCACGACCTGGATCTTTTGTACTGGCTCTTCGCAGCCCAAGGGCAGACCATCTTTTCCAACGCGTCCCTGGTGCACTTTACCGCGCAGGCAAAACCTGCAGGAGCGGGAGAACGCTGCCTCGACTGCCGGATTGAACCACAGTGCCCCTATTCCGCCCGCAAAGTGTACATTAACGAGAACAGCGGCTGGCCGGTTTCGGTGATCACGGAAGACCTTTCCTTTACCGGGCGTTACCAGGCCCTCCAGGAAGGGCCCTACGGCCGCTGCGTGTACAGCTGCGACAACAACGTTCCTGATGTGCAGACCGTATCCCTGAGGCTCAAGGAAAACCTCGAAGTGAACATGGCCCTCACGGCCTTTTCCAGCCAGATCAACCGCATCACCCGCATCTACGGAACCCACGGCGAATTGTCTGCCAACTTCCATGCTGGCATCATCGAGATCCACCGTTTTGGGGAGACGAAGCAGGTCATCACCGTCCAGCAGGATGCCGGCGGCCACGGCGGTGGCGACTTCGGCTTGATGCGCGACTTCGTGCGCCTGCTCCGCGGCGAGGAACTTGAAGACGCCCTCACCTACCTAGAGGATTCCCTGGAAAGCCATATTATGGCCTTTGCCGCTGAACAGTCCAGGCAGGAGCAAAGGATGATCGACCTGGACGCCTGGAAACGGGACCACGGGGCAGAGCGCTGAAAACGGTAAAAGCGAGGCAGAACGCGGCGAAGTGCTCGGCAGCTTCCGCAGCGTTCTGCCTCCTCTAGAAGAAGCCCGCCGCAGCCTGAAAGCGCTCCTTGCTGCGCAGGGCGCTAGAACCATCCAGTTCGGCCGCAGTTATCGCACTTCCAGGTAGTAACCATCCCAGCGGAGGTGTACGTGATCTCGGCCCCGCACTCGCATTTGGGCTTCGGTTTGCTGTCCGAACCTCCGGTCACCGCATCCAGCTCAGCAGCGGACAGCTCCTCGTTTCGGCGGCGCAGCAGGCTCACAAGCTCCTCCGCCTCTTGGGCCGAAAGGCCGATGCTGTGCTTCTCAGCCAGGCGGAGCAGCTCATCCGCGGTTTCACACCGTGCCGCCTGCTGCATCACTTCCAGCGTGTTATGCCCAAGACGTTCCATCAGCTCTCTAATCTGCATCTTTCCACCTCCCACTTATCGCGGGCGCTCGGCCAATCCAACCTCAGACACGGCGCCCTTTCTGCTACCGGACCATTACGGTGCGCCCTGTTCCCTTCCTTCTGCTCCAAAGAAGGCATAGGTTACCTCTTGAGTTACCTTTTGCCCGGCGAGAGCCCAGAGCGCAGAAAAGCCCGCCTTTTCAGGCGGACTTCCTTTTTTCAGCTGCCTTTTCTGTATCCGCAGGTCAGGCACACATAAAAACCGTTGGCCTTCATCCAGTCAAACCAGACTCCGCAGTGCGGGTAGATGCCCGGCCCTCTATCGGTACCACCGCCTGCTGCAGCCAGCTCATCCTCTCCCAGCTCGCCGGCAGCGGGATTCATCAGCCTCAGGAGCTCAGCCACTTCCTCTTCCGTCAGCTTGATATTGTACTTGCGTGCCAGCTCCATAAGTTCTTCTGCCGTTTCGCACCGGCCCTGTTTTTGTGGCGCGTCTCCAGGGTTCTCACCCTGCTTCATCCGCTACTCCCCCCTTCAGCTGCTTGTTCGAAAACACATGCGGCCCGAACACTGAACCAGCCTGCACATGGCTCTGCCGGACGCTGGTGCAGCTGACTAGCTCCGGGCACCTTTGGCCAAGGAGAACACGGGAAGCACAAAGCTCCAGAACCCTGTCAGCCTATCTGGGGCTGCCGCGCGGCGGGGCTACCCCGGCAGGAACTGCTTGGCCTGGTAACCGCACTGGGGGTTGGTGCGGCGCCAGTGCACCCAGGGACGCTCTAGACGGTAGTCCAGCTCCCCGCTGCACTGCGGGCACGTTTTGGGCCCATCTTTTTCGGCACCCGCCCCTCCAGTCACCGCATCAAGTTCAGCCGCGGAAAGCTCGCCCGCAACCGGATGGAGAAACTCAAAGACCTCCCCTGCTTCCTGCGGCGTAAGCTCGATTCCTCTGGTGTGGGCCAGAGTCAACAGCTCTTCGGCAGTGGCGCACCGGATCGCTGCCCGCAGGGCTTCATCCCGTGCCGCGGGCAGGCGGCCAAGCAGCCTTTGCAGCCGCATGGTTCGTGCCTCCTTCAAGGTTTCTCCCTATCAAAGCAGTACTATACAGGGTTTGGCAATCCTTCCGACGCGCAGTCACCGCGGGTTACCTCTTGAGTTACCTTTTCTGTGCGGACAAGTCGGCAGGCGCACAAGAAAAGACCGCTGACGCCAAAGGGCATCAGCGGTCTTCGGTCTAGAGCTTACTCCCAGCACAGCTGCAGCGGTAGGCTGGGCTTGTCCCCTAAAACAGGCTGGAAAGCCACGCAAAGAGATTGTACTTGGCGAAAATCGCCACAGCAATCAAGGAGACAGTGGACATGATCTTGATCAAAATGTCCAGCGAGGGGCCCACAGTGTCCTTGAGGGGATCGCCCACGGTATCGCCCACAACGGCGGCAGCATGCACCGGGCCGCCCTTGCTGTGCCCGTTTAGGGCGCCTGTTTCGATGTACTTCTTGGCGTTATCCCAGGCACCGCCGGCGTTGCCGGTGTACAGGGCCAGCATGATCGCGGACATGATGGCGCCGATCAGGATGCCGCCTACAAAGTTAGCCCCAAAGATGAACCCGCCTACCAGCGGGAAGGCCAGGGCGATGTAGGAAGGCAGCTTCATTTCCTGCAGCGCGCCTTCCGAGGCGATGGCTACGCAGGAAGTGACGTCGGGCTCTTCTTTGCCCTCCAGGATCCCGGGCTTCTCCTTGAACTGGCGGCGCACCTCATCAACCATTTTGCGTGCTGACTTGGAAACGGACTCGATCAGCATGCCGGAGAAGAGATACGGCAGGGCTGTACCGACCAACGCACCCACGAGAGTCATGGGGTTGATGATATCCAAAATCGGGTCAACCTCCGGCGGTGAGAAGGAGAAGATGTAAGCCACCATGAGAGATGTGGCCGCTAGAGCCGCCGAGCCGATGGCAAAGCCTTTGCCGATGGCAGCCGTGGTGTTGCCCACGGAGTCGAGCTTGTCCGTAATGGCCCTGACTTCTTCGTCCAACTTGGCCATCTCCGCAATGCCGCCGGCGTTGTCGGAAATGGGCCCGTAGGTGTCCACAGTAACGGTTGTCGTGACAAAGGACAGCATGCCGACTGCCGCCATGGCAATTCCGTACATGCCCGCTGCACCATAGGCCGCGATCACGGTGGCGCCCAGAACCAGGACCGGCGCCATGGTGGAGCTCATACCCACCGCCATACCCTGGGTAATGGTCAAGGCCGGGCCTTCCAGGCTGGCCCCGGCAATACTCTTGGTAGGCTTGTAGTCGTAGCTGGTGTAGTACTCAGCAATCAGGCCGATGATCACTCCGGCGGCAATACCCAATACCCCGGCAAGCCAGGGAGAAAGCGCACCCAGCCGGAACTGGACACCGGTCAGATCTTCAGCGCGGAACATGAACCAACCCGCAAGGCCCGTGAGCACAATAGTCAGGCCTGCAGACACCCAAGTGGACATGTTCAGCTCCCGATGAGGATCTTCTGACAGTTCTTTTTTCAGGATGATATAAGCAATGCCGACGATGCAGGCCAACAGCCCAAGGCCGGCCAGGACCACGGGATACATGAACATTTTCTCCAGCAAGGAGGGGGTGATGCCGCCGTTTTTAGCCTCGCTGGAAAGGAAGAGGTGGAAGGCCAGGATCACACCGGAAGAGATGGCGCCAACAAAGCTTTCCAAAAGGTCAGAGCCCAGCCCGGCTACGTCGCCCACGTTGTCGCCAACGTTGTCGGCGATGGTTGCAGGGTTGCGGGGATCGTCTTCGGGAATGCCCGCTTCCACTTTGCCCACCAGGTCAGCACCCATGTCAGCCGCCTTGGTGTAGATACCGCCGCCCACACGGAAGAACATGGCCACGATGGAGCAGCCGAGAGCATAGCCGGAGATGGTCATGGTGAAGGGCGAAAAATCGATGCCCAGCCAGTTGCGCATCAGGTACACGTTTTCCAAGGACAGCTGTCCCAGGAGACGGCCGAACACCACATAGACTATAGCCAGGCCCAAGAGGGCAAAGCCGCCCACGCACAGGCCCATGACTGAACCGCCAGTAAAGGCCACTTTCAGCGTCTGGCCCAGCTTCTTGGTAGTTCTAGCCGTGTTGGACACCCGTACATTGGCATAGGTGGCAATCCGCATGCCCACCAGGGCGGCCAGAGAACTCATGGTCGCACCAATCAGAAAAGCTGCACCCACATACCAGCCGAGCGCCACACCCATTACAACAGCAACAACTAAAGCAATCATGGCAATAATGCGAAACTCATAGTTGAGGAAGGTGACCGCACCAGTGCGGATGCGGGCTGCGATGTCCTGCATCACCCGCGTACCTTCGTCCAGCCTTTTCACCGAAAAGAAGTTCAAGGCTGCGTAAGCTATAGCTAGTACACTAGCCGCGAACACTAATACCAGCCAATCCATGTCGCTACACTTCCTTCCTAAGTATTACGAGACTCGTCCAGATCCTGGTGTTCATGCTGTTGTGGGCATGCATTCGCATAGACACCCATTGTATATATTACCACCTCTATTAAGCAAGTTAAAGGAGTAACCAAGCAAGTCCTACTGGAAAAGTCAGAGTTTATAAAATTCCAACTCAGATGTAACGGATGTTTTACTTCGGGCGCTCCCCCTGGGCACACAAAAAGAAGTCAGCGGTTCTGGCCCGCTGACTCCTTGTCCTTCTAATGCCACCGGCTGTTTTGCCTTGGCCGCCTCTGGCCGGCAGATGATTTAACTTTTCCCGCTGACCCTCTCTCCGGAGCGTTCTGCTTTCAGGAAGAACCAAGCGGCAAAGGCCCACCAAATCACAAAGGTCAGATAACCTGGTATGGGGTAGAACCACTCCTTGAAGTCAAAGAGGCCGGCGTTCCGGACGACGTATCCGTAGCCTAGGCTGAAAGCTCCCCAGAGGAAGATGTAAGGATAGAGAAAAGCCTTCCTTCCGGGAAGGAAATAAAGAAAGAGCATTACGGTCAAGGTCCAGCCCAACGGAGAGAGGGCATGATGACCCAGGACGAAAAAGAGCCCTTGGTTTTGAAACCACATCACGCCCAACACATTCTGGTACAAGGTCACAGCGAGAATATCCCCCAGGGCACCCACCAAAAGCCCGTAGATCAGATAGCGCTTGAACTGGTTGCGGGGTATGAAGATCAAAGCGAAAACCAGCATGAGCAGCACAAAAACGGGGTAAAACAGATCCTTAACGGTTAGGTTGGCCAACTCCCCCATCCCCTTTTCTCCAGGTTAGGCTGGTGTTATAATTCCCAACTTCCGCCAGGACCATACCAGCCCGCACATTTCATGCCCCTAACACAGAGAAAGACCCTGGAGCGGGCCAGGGTCTGAGCAGGATGGGTACAGGCGGCGCAGCCGCGGGGGCTGCACCGCACTGCCTGATGCTTACTTATTTCCCGTCGGCTGCAGGAAGGGCAGCATGTACTTGAGAGTGCCCCAATGTCCGTACGGACCCATGTAGGGGTTCTCGGCGCCCGGCCAGTTGGTCCAGTAGTACTCATCCCAGGTCAGGAAGCCGGAGTAACCGTAAGTGGGCACACTGGGCATTTCCTCAATGAGGATCTTCAGAGCCTCGGTACATACGGCTACCGTAGCCTCGATGTCCGTGGGATCGGTTGCCCGCATGCGCTTGATCACGTCATCCATCTCGGGGCTGGACCACCTGGAGCTGTGGCCGTGGTTGGCTTCGCCCAGAGGCGCAATGTACTCGGAGAAGAAGATATCCAGCGAACGGTACAGGTCTACGCCAGCACCCCAAGGCTCCAGGGCTGGCCAGGCTGCGCCAACCTGGAAGTCGCCCATCTGCTGCAGGGTGGTGTAGGCATCGCTGGCGACGTACTCGGCATCGATACCGAACTTCTTCCACTGCTGTACAGCGGCGTTACCGTTCTTGAACTGGTGGTGTCCGGTGTCGTTGATATCAGTGACGGTGATCTTCCACGGCGTGCCGTCGGGCAGCAGCCATCTGCCGTTAGCATCCTTCTTGAAGCCGTTCTTCAGCAGGAGCTTCTCGGCCACATCAGGAGCATACTTGAACCAGCCGATGCCGAAGGTCTTTTTGATCTCCTCAGGATCGCTGCTGACCTCGTGGCCCCTCTGGCGGGCATACTCAGCAATGCGCAATCCTGCATCGGGATCGTAAGGATAAAACAGCTCGCCATCGCCCAGATCAAGGGCAAAGCTCTTCAGCCACTCCTGCATGGGCTCATGGTAGTACTCAGGATAGGCACCCAGGTAAGGAATATGGATGGGGCTCAAGGTAGCCTGCCCGTCTACCGCCTGGGCCATGTACTCCACGATGTCGATGGCCAGAATCAAAGCCCAGCGCACTTCCTTGTTGTCGAAGGGCGCCACTGCGGTGTTGAAGGTAATACCGGTAATGCACGGGTCGTTGTTCACAACCCAAGGATAACTGGGCTGGTAAGCGCGGATGGTTCCGCCCTGAGCCATGGCTGCCGCA
>ERZ773359.5837-NODE-5837-length-11452-cov-4.957182_pt1 | contig 11452 bp, 7 predicted proteins | sample MGYA00374955_ERZ773359 | MGnify/ENA primary metagenome ERZ773359 (study PRJEB29098, sample SAMN04486028) | biogas fermenter metagenome | study: EMG produced TPA metagenomics assembly of the Biogas fermentation microbial communities from Germany - Plant 4 DNA1...
GAATATTAGAGATGTATTTAAAATTGTTAATATGTATACCAATAAAATATTAGAGAACCCTATCGAACAGGCACTTAAAACAAGACATACCGTCGGCCTTCAGAATAACTCTGCTCTGATCACCAAAGATGGAAGTAAAAAATTCATTTCAGCCAGTTGCTCTCCTATGCAATCTTCCCATGGGAATATTCTGGGAGTGGTTATCGTATTTAGGGAAATTCACCGCATTAAACAGATGGAAGAAAAGCTTAGATTAGAAAAAGACAATCTTCAGACTTTATTTGAATTTATTCCTATGGGGGTCATTTTAATTGATAGAAACACTGTGATTAAACAGGTGAACAGAGCTTTTTTAAATATGATGGAATTGCAAACTTCAAATCTTTTAGGACAGAAGTTGGGAGATGGGGTATGCTGTTTAGGAATTCGCCGTGAAGAATGTGGATTGGACGGAGAGTGTTCATCCTGCCTTATCAGGAAAACGATCAATAAAGTCTTTGAATCAGGTACGTCCTATAATGAAATCATTGTTCCTCGAATAAATTGTAAGAATGAAAAAGAAATCGAATCCTGGTATCGAATCAACTTTCTTCCTATTACCATTGCAATGGAAAATCATGTGATGATTTCTATAGAAGACATTACACACGATAAAATACATTCTGAAACGCTTAAAAGGGCAAAAGAGGAGGCAGAAGCGGCCAATAGAGCCAAAAGTGAATTTCTTGCGAATATGAGTCATGAAATTCGCACCCCTGTTAATGGGATTGTAGGAATGATCGATTTAACATTGCTTACTGACCTTAATGAGGAACAGAGAGAAAACCTCAATACTGCAAAGATATGTGGCAAATCTCTTTTGAACATCATCAATGATATTTTGGATTTTTCCAAAATGGAAGCTGGAAAACTTAAAATTCGTCATATTCTTTTTAATCTTCAGAATCTCATGGATAAAACCATAAAAAGCCATTTGGTCAGTGCAGATGAAAAAGGGTTAAAACTGGTATATTCTATTTCTCCTGATGTGCCTCATTATTTAGTTGGGGACCCTGACAGAGTTCAGCAGGTACTCAACAATTTAATCAGCAATGCAGTAAAATTTACTGAAAAAGGTGAAATTGTTGTTACTGTAGAAAATATTGCTACTTCCGGTGATTTTATAGAGCTTAAGTTTTTGGTTTCTGATACAGGCATAGGGATTCCACGGAATGCAATGGATAAACTTTTTAAGAGTTTTAGCCAGATTGATGGATCATATACCAAAAAATATAAAGGAACAGGTTTAGGCCTCGCTATCAGCAAACAACTGGTTGAACTGATGGGCGGGAAAATTTGGGTTGAAAGTGAAGAAGGTGAGGGCAGTACCTTTTACTTTACCCTTTCTTTTAAGATAGGAAGTCAATTAGAAGAAAAACCTGTGGAGCAGCCAGTGATTTATAAATCAAAAAAAGTTTTAAACATTCTTTTAGCAGAAGACGATTACATTAATCAAATTGTGATTTCTCGTATGTTGGAGAAAAAAGGTCATTTTGTAGATGTTGTAGATAATGGACAAGAAGCAGTAGCTGCTCACCAAAAGAAGCAATACGATGTGATACTTATGGACATCCAAATGCCTGTAATGGACGGGATTGAGGCGGTAAAACACATTAGAGAAAGAGATGGGGCTAATCATTATCCTCCAATTATTGCACTTACTGCTTTTGCACTACAGGGAGACAAAGAACGATTTATGAATTTAGGGATGGATGACTATATTGCAAAACCTGTTAAGATGGAAGAATTATTTAATATTATTGAGTGTGTTCTGGAGACAAATCGTCAACCATTTAATTTTAATGAAGTTCCCAGATTGAATGAAAAAGGAGAATTAATATTTGTCCATCCATCAGAATTAAAAACTCCTGAAGTGTTAAGCTCTGCCATTCATGAAGCAGATGAAATGATTAAGTTACTTTTTAGAAGTTTAGAAGAAAATGATTTAGATAAAATTGAAATAACTGCCCATCGTCTAAAGGAATTTTTTAATCAAAATGATCTTGAGGAATTAAAAAACCATGCGTTTAAAATAGAGTTGGCAGTAAGAAGAGGAAATCTTAAAGCTGCGGTAGAGAACGCTATAGAATTAAGATTTGGTCTTGAGACATATAAAAAATCTGCTGATCTTTAGGAGGGGGAATATGTTAAAAATATTAATTGCAGAAGATGATTTGGCAAGCAGACAATTTTTAAAAAAATTCCTTTCAAAATATGGGGAATGCGATATTGTAGTGGATGGTTTGGAAGCCATAGATGCCTATATGCTTGCTATGAGGGAGAAAAAACCCTATGATTTAATTTGTTTGGATATTATGATGCCAAAGATTGACGGAGTAAAAGTTTTAAAAGCCATTAGAGATATGGAGGCTCAAAATTTCATCTTGCCGGAAAAAAGAGTGAAAATCATAATGATTACAGCTTTGGCTGAGGCGGAATTGGTACAAACAGCATTCCAGTATGGTTGCGAGGCTTATGCTTCAAAGCCTATCGATATTGATAAATTTGTAGAAGTAATGGAAAAATTAGAGCTTATTCCTAAAAAAGAATCTAAGGAATAAATCTATTTCTTCTTGACAAAGTAAAGGACCTATGATAACATTATCGAAAAAATAATGTTGAAATGGATAGCGCATTTCGACCTTTAAATTGGTCCCGTGAGGCCGGAAAGGAAGAGATTTAGATGCGAGGCATCAGTGCGTTCTTTTATTATGGAAAAATTACAACTGAATACAAGGAAAAAGGCATGGTAGATTTTAATTTTCTGCCTGGCTTTATATTTTCTTTTTTAGAAAGGTATAAAAAGGCAATAGAGAGATTGTATACAATCTCTTTATTGCCTTTTTCTGTGCGCTGAAAAAAGGAGGGAACAGTGATGCTAAGACGTAAGGATATTTTAGGGATAAGAGATTTAAACTGTGAAGAAATTCTACACATTTTAGAAACAGCCAAAGATATGAAAGAAAAGATTGGGAACAAAAAAGCAAGGGAAAAAAGTCTTCAGAATTTCAGTGTAGTAACTCTGTTTTATGAGAACAGTACGAGGACCAGGATGTCTTTTGCTCTGGCCGGAGAGTACTTAGGAGCAGAGGTTGCTGATCTAGGGGTAGCTACGAGCAGTGTGAATAAAGGAGAAAGTTTGGTAGATACAGGAATAACCTTAGATCAAATGGGCATTGACATTATGGTTATAAGGCACAGTATGTCGGGAGCAGCCAATGTCCTCGCAAGAAATGTTAGGGCCTCTGTGATTAACGCAGGGGATGGTGTGAATGAGCATCCTACACAAGCCCTCTTAGATTTATACACCATCTTTGAAAAAAAGAAAAATTTTAAAGATTTAAAAGTAGCCATCATAGGCGATATCATCCATAGCCGAGTTGCAAGAAGCAATGTATTTGGACTTACAAAATTAGGTGCCCATGTGGTGGTAGGAGGACCTTCCACGTTGATTTCTAAAAACATGGAGTACTTAGGGGCAAAGGTTACAACGGATATTAAGGAAGCCTTAAGGGATGCAGATATCGTTATGGGACTCAGAATCCAACTGGAAAGACAAAAGGGAGGACTTTTCCCCGATCTTAGGGAATACAGAGGCTTGTTTGGAATAGACGAAGAGATGCTAAAATATGCAAAAGCGGATGCCCTTCTAATGCATCCGGGGCCAGTCAATCGCGGCATTGAATTAAGTACAGAAATTATTGATGGACATCAATCCGTCATTAATGAGCAGGTGAAAAACGGCGTTGCTGTCAGAATGGCGTTACTACACTTATTAGCAGAGGAGAGAAAAAGAAATGAAGATACTCATTCAAAATGGACGCATACTCGATCCTTCATCCAAAACCGATGGGATCAAAGATATACTGGTTGAAAACAGAGTGATTGTAGCTGTTGAAGAAAAAATCACCACATCGGCAGACAAAACCATAGATGCTAAAGGATATTGGGTTACTCCGGGACTTATCGATGTACATGTGCACCTAAGGGAACCGGGATATGAATACAAAGAAACGATAAAAACAGGAAGCAGGGCCGCAGCAAAGGGCGGATATACTACTATATGCTGTATGCCCAATACTAATCCGGTAATTGATAACGAGATCCTTGTAGAATACATCAAGATGAAAGCGGAACGAGAAGCCATTGTAAATGTTCTTCCCATAGGAAGCATTACCAAAGGTCAAAAGGGGGAAGAACTTGCTAATATCGGGAAGATGGCTCAGGCTGGAATTTGCGCCATCAGTGAAGATGGCAAGAGTGTGATGAATGCAGGGCTTCTTAAAAAAGCCATGAAATATGTCAGCATGTTTAATCTTCCGGTATTTTCCCACTGTGAAGATCCGACTCTGGTAGGAGGCGGTGTTATGAATGCTGGAGAAATGGCAGAGAGAATGGGGATGAAAGGGATTGGAGCCGATTCAGAGGAAGTGATTGTGGCAAGGGATATTATCCTGGCAAGAAATACGGGAGTTAAACTTCATATTTGCCATATCAGTACCGCAGGAAGTGTTCAACTGGTACGGGAAGCAAAACAAAGGGGAGAGGCTGTTAGTGCAGAGGTTTGTCCGCATCACTTTTCGCTGACCGATGAAGCAGTAGAGGATTATGATGCCAATACAAAAATGAATCCTCCTCTTAGAAGTGCCGAAGATGTAAAGAGCTTAAAAGAAGGATTGAAAGATAACACGATAGAAATCATAGCCACTGACCATGCACCCCACCATATGGATGAGAAAAACTGTGAGTATGACCGAGCGGCTTTTGGGATTGTAGGATTGGAAACTGCCCTGCCCCTAGGGATTACCCATTTGGTAGAAGAAAACATATTAACACCCATGGAGCTTATAGAAAAAATGAGCACCAATCCGGCAAAGCTTTTGGGAATAGATAAGGGTTCGCTTCAAGTTGGAAAAATTGCAGATATCACCATCATTGACCCTGATGAAGAGTATGCAATTGACGTTAACACCTTTGCTTCTAAAAGCAAGAACAGTCCTTTTCACGGCCATTGGGTTAAAGGAAGAGTTAAATATACCATCGTGGGGGGAAAGATTGTTTTAAATAATGGAGAGTTGGTATAAACATTCAACGAAACATGTATAAGGGGGAATAAAAATGATTGATCGATTAATAGAAAAGATAGAAAAGACAAAGAATCCGACCGTAGTAGGTTTAGATCCAAGACTTGGTTTCATACCAGGGTTTATCAAAGAAAAAGCTTATGACCTTCATGGGAAAACGCCAAAGGCTGTGGCGTGGGCCTTTTATGAATTTAATAAAGCTATCATTGATGCAGTCTATGACCTCATCCCAGCAGTAAAACCTCAAATTGCCATGTATGAACAATACGGACCTGAAGGAATTAAGGCTTATATCGATACTATTTTATATGCGAAAGAAAAAGGGCTTATCGTAATCGGAGATGTTAAAAGAAGCGATATTGCCTCTACTGCAGAAGCTTATGCGGACGGCCATATCGGAAGGGTTAAAGTAGAAGATGAAATCCATGAAGTTTATCATGAAGACTCTATTACCCTTAATCCTTATCTTGGCTATGATTCTATAGAACCTTATATGAACCACTGTAAGATGTACGATAAAGGCTTATTTATTCTCGTTAAAACTTCCAATCCCAACAGTGGAGAAATTCAAGATTTAGATATAAGAGGAGAAAAGCTTTACGAAAGAGTAGGAGCACTCGTTTCCAAATGGGGAGAAAAAGTCATGGGAAAACGGGGATACAGTCATATTGGTGCTGTGGTTGGGGCTACCTATCCGGAACAAGGGACTAGACTTAGACAATTAATGCCCCATACCTTCTTTCTGGTGCCGGGGTACGGTGCTCAGGGGGCAACGGCTAAAGATTTAGCAGGATGCTTTGATCAAAACGGTTTAGGCGCCATTGTAAATTCCTCAAGGGGTATTATTGCTGCCTATCAATTAGAGAAATACAAAAATCAATTTACTGAAAAGGAGTTTGCCCAGGCTTCAAGAGAAGCAGTTATTGATATGAGAAAAGATTTAGAAAGGGTGTTATGATGAAAGCACAACTGATACTGGAAAATGGAATGGTTTTTGAAGGAAAAGCCTTTGGACATATCAAAGAGAGCGTTGGAGAAGTTGTGTTTAATACGGGGATGACAGGGTATCAGGAAGTATTAACCGATCCTTCCTACTATGGACAGATTGTAACAATGACCTATCCGTTGATTGGAAATTACGGCATTAACCTGGATGATATGGAGTCAAAGAGTGCCAAGGTAAGAGGATTTATAGTAAGAGAAAAAGCAGATTATCCGAATAACTGGCGATGCGAAATGGAATTGGACGGCTATTTAAAACAAAATAGAATCATAGGTTTAGAAGGCATTGATACAAGAGCTTTGACTAAAATTCTCAGAAATCACGGTACAATGAAAGGGATTATAACGGTACGGGAACTTACTCAGAGCCAAATCAATCAGAAGCTTAAAGCTTTTCATAATACAAATGCCGTTGCAGAAGTAACAACAAAAGAAATTTATGAAATTGAGGGAAGTGGGAAGCATATTGCAGTGATGGACTTTGGTATTAAAGAAAATATCATTCGCTCCTTTAAAAAAAGAGGATGCAAACTCACCATTTTCCCAGCAGATACCCCTGCAGAAGAAATATTAAAAGTCAATCCTGACGGCATCTTTCTCTCCAATGGTCCTGGGGACCCCAAGGATTTACCTGAAGTCATTCATACAATCAAAGCGCTCATAGGTAAAAAGCCTGTTTTTGGCATTTGTCTTGGTCATCAACTTCTGGCTCTAAGCCTTGGAGGGAATACAGAAAAATTGAAATTTGGACATAGGGGCTGCAACCATCCTGTAAAAGATTTATTTGAAAACAAAGTATATATTACCTCACAAAATCACGGTTATGTGGTCACAGACCTGCCGGAGGATATGATAAAAACCCATATCAATCTCAATGATGGAACCATAGAGGGTATGATGCATAGAAAACTTCCGATATTCAGCGTTCAGTTTCATCCGGAAGCTTGTCCGGGACCTAAGGATACAGCATATATCTTCGATAGGTTTATGGAATTGATGGAAGGAGGATTCCCATGCCAAAAGATCACAGCATAAAGAAAGTACTGGTGATAGGTTCAGGACCCATCATCATAGGACAGGCAGCAGAATTTGACTACTCAGGAACCCAAGCCTGTCAGGCGCTAAAAGAAGAAGGGGTTGAGGTGGTACTTATCAACAGCAACCCTGCCACCATTATGACAGATAAAGAAGTAGCAGATAAAATCTATATCGAGCCTTTAACAGCCGAAATCATAGAAAAAATCATACAAAAGGAAAGACCGGATTCACTTTTGGCTGGTATGGGGGGACAGACGGGACTTAATCTAGCTGTAGAGCTTTATGACAAAGGAATACTGGAAAAATACAATGTGCGGGTGATAGGTACGCCGATTGAAGCCATCAAAGAAGGGGAAGACCGTGAGGGATTCAAGAAGTTGATGGAGCGAATCGGTCAGCCGATTGTTGAAAGTGAAATTGTAACCAATCTTGAAGACGGGATAAGATTTGCCGGGAAAATCGGATATCCTGTGGTGGTTCGTCCCGCATACACTCTGGGAGGAACTGGGGGTGGCATTGCAGAAAGCGAAGACGAGTTAAGAGAAATCCTTTCTCAGGGACTTCATTTAAGTAGAGTGGGGCAAGTCCTTTTAGAAAAAAGTATCAAAGGCTGGAAAGAGATAGAATATGAAGTCATAAGAGACCGATACGGCAACTGCATTACCGTATGCAATATGGAAAATATTGATCCGGTTGGGGTACATACCGGAGACAGTATCGTGGTTGCCCCAAGCCAGACCCTTTCTGATCAAGAATACCAAATGCTTCGCTCAGCATCCATAGATATTATCAATGCCATAGGCATTCAAGGAGGCTGTAATGTACAACTTGCCCTTAATCCCAATAGTTTTGAATATGTAGTTATAGAAATCAATCCAAGGGTAAGCCGTTCATCAGCCCTCGCTTCTAAGGCAACTGGCTACCCCATTGCCAAAGTAGCCGCTAAAATCGCCCTGGGCTATGGCTTGGACGAAATCAAAAATGCAGTAACCGGTAAAACCTACGCTTGTTTTGAGCCTACTTTGGATTATGTGGTGGTGAAAATTCCTAAATGGCCTTTTGATAAATTTCACGGTGCAAAGCGTTCACTTGGAACCAAAATGATGGCAACGGGAGAAGTGATGGCTATAGGCAATAATTTTGAAGCTGCCCTTTTAAAAGGCATTCGTTCCCTTGAAATCGGACAGTATTCTTTAGAAAGAAAATCCTCTTCCCAAAGAACTTTGGAAGAATTAAAGAAAAGGGTGCAGGTTCCCGATGATGAGAGAATCTTTGATTTAGCTGAGATGCTTCGAAGAAGCTACCGTGTGGAAAAAGTGTGTAAAATCACAGGAATAGATCCTTTCTTTGTGGAAAAAATCAGATGGATTGTGGAACAAGAAGAAATTTTAAAACAGATGAAAGTAGAAGATTTAACCAAAGAATACCTCTATATGTTAAAGAAGAAGGGATTTTCAGATAAGGGTATTGCAGATTTCTTAAACATTAGTCCCCAGGACGTATATAGCCTAAGAATGAAATGGAATATCAAACCGGTCTATAAAATGGTCGACACCTGCGGCGGAGAATTCGAAGCGGAATCTCCCTACTACTACTCCACCTATGATGAATACGATGAAGTGGAAGTATCGGACAATAAAAAGGTTATGGTAATTGGCTCGGGGCCGATTAGAATCGGTCAGGGGATAGAATTTGACTACTGTTCGGTACACAGTGTCTTAGCTTTAAAGAAGGCAGGGATCGAAACCGTTATAGTCAATAACAACCCCGAAACAGTTAGTACGGACTTTAATATCTCCGATAAATTATACTTTGAACCCCTTACAGAAGAAGATGTTCTAAACATTGTAGAAAAGGAAAAGCCGGACGGAGTAATCCTTCAATTCGGGGGACAAACTGCAATTAAACTTGCAAAATTCTTTAGAGAAATGAATATTCCAATCTACGGAACTAAGCCTGAACAAATCGATGCCGCAGAAGACAGGGAAAAATTCGATGCCCTTTTAGAAAAGCTAGATATCAAACGCCCTAAAGGGAAGGCAGTCTGGACTCTTGAAGAAGGTTTAAAAGAAGCAAAAGCTCTGGGTTATCCTGTACTGGTTCGTCCATCCTATGTCTTAGGAGGACAGGGAATGGAAATCACCTATCATGAGGAAGAATTAAAACAGTATTTAGGCAATGCTTTTGAAAGAGACTCTAAAAATCCGGTGTTGATTGATAGATATTTGACCGGACGGGAAATAGAAGTGGACGCTATTTGCGACGGAGAAGATATCTTAATCCCTGGAATTATGGAGCATCTTGAAAGAGCGGGAGTGCATTCGGGAGACAGTATTACCATATACCCAAGTCAAAATATCTCTCCAAGGATGAAAGAAAGAATTCTTGACTACACGAAGCGGGTGGCTCTTGCCCTGGATGTTATAGGAATGGTGAATATACAGTTTATAGAGTTTGAAAATGAATTATACATTATCGAAGTCAATCCCAGATCCAGCCGTACTGTGCCTTATATCAGCAAGGTGACCGGTGTACCGGTTATAGAACTTGCTACAAGAGTCATGCTTGGAGAACGTTTAAAGGAATTAGGATATGGGGTAGATCTTTATAAGGAAGCAGAACTTGTTGCCGTCAAAGTACCGGTTTTTTCTACAGAAAAACTTCCTATGGTGGAAGTAAGCTTAGGACCTGAAATGCGTTCCACAGGAGAAGTGCTGGGAGTGGGGAAAACTTTAGAGGAAGCCCTGTATAAAGGATTTATTGCGGCAGGAATTCATGTTCCAAAGCAAAACGGCACCATCCTTGCAACCATCAAACCCTACGACCAAGAAGAGTTTGTATCGATTGCAAAGACTTTTAAAGAAAAAGGTTACCGCTTTATCGCAACAGAAGGAACAGCAAAACTCTTAGAAAAAGTGAACATTTCTGTAACCGAGGTTAAAAAGATTAGTGAAGGGGTTCCTAATATATTAGATAGTATCAGAAGCGGTATGATTGATATCGTAATTAATACGCCGACCAAAGGGAACGACTCCAAAAGAGATGGTTTTAGAATCAGAAGAGCAGCCATAGAATCTTCCGTAAATATCTTTACATCCCTGGATACAGTGAAGGCAATGTTAAAGGTGATGGATGTCAACTTAAATTTAGCTGAGGTAGGCATATATGATTTAGGAGGAAGCCATGAAAGAAATTAAGCATGTCATTGTACTGGAAAATCAAATGATAGCCCCCAAGATGTACAGCATGGCGCTGCAGTCAGAGGAGATCGTGCGTGTCGCAAAGCCAGGACAATTTGTCAATCTATACTGCAGGGGAGAAGCAAGGCTTCTCCCACGACCCATTAGTATATGTGAAATAAACAAGGAAGAAGGGAGCATTAACCTAATCTATGCAGTAGCAGGGAAAGGAACAGAGGAATTTAGCCGTATAGAAGAAGGAGAAACCATAGAAGTCCTGGGGCCATTAGGGAATGGTTTTATGATTGATAAAAGCAAAAAAAGAAATATTGTTGTAGGGGGAGGAGTCGGAACACCGCCGCTTCTTGAATTGGTAAAACATTTAAAAGGAGAAATAGATGTTTATCTTGGGTTTAGGAGTTATCCCATACTTGTTGAAGAATTTGAAAGGCTTGGGGCAAGGGTGCATATCGCAACGGAAGACGGTAGTGTAGATTTTAAAGGCAATGTTTTAGAGCTTCTTAAAAAGGAAAATGCAGTGGGGGATATTATCTATGCCTGTGGCCCCAAGCCGATGTTAAAAGCAGTGGCCCAGTGGGCAGCTTCAAAAAATATACCCATGCAGGTTTCTCTGGAGGAAAGAATGGCTTGTGGCATTGGAGTTTGTGTAGGCTGTGTATGCAAAACGAAGAAGCAAGATGAAGACGATTGGCAGTATAAAAAGGTATGCAAGGATGGTCCTGTATTTTGGAGCAATGAGGTGATATGGGATGAATAAAGAAAATTTAGATCTTAAGGTCAACATCGGAGGAGTGGTTTTAAAAAATCCAGTAACCGTTGCTTCCGGAACCTTTGGCTCTGGAAGAGAATTTGCAGAGTTTATTGACTTAAACAGGTTAGGAGCCGTTACAGTAAAAGGGGTATCAAGTATTCCCTGGAAAGGAAATCCTGCCCCCAGAATTGCAGAAACTTATGGAGGGATGTTAAATAGTGTAGGACTGCAAAATCCAGGGGTTGAAGAGTTGATAAAGAATGACATCCCTTTTCTTAGACAATACGATACGAAAATCATTGTAAACATTGCAGGAAAGACCATAGAGGAATATTGTG
>ERZ773359.5841-NODE-5841-length-11448-cov-5.242605_pt1 | contig 11448 bp, 11 predicted proteins | sample MGYA00374955_ERZ773359 | MGnify/ENA primary metagenome ERZ773359 (study PRJEB29098, sample SAMN04486028) | biogas fermenter metagenome | study: EMG produced TPA metagenomics assembly of the Biogas fermentation microbial communities from Germany - Plant 4 DNA1...
AGGCGGTAGAGCAACTGACTTTTAATCAGTGGGTCGGACGTTCGAATCGTCTCGGAGACACCATTCGCCTGGGTGGCGGAACTGGTAGACGCGCAGGACTTAAAATCCTGTGGTAGCAATACCGTACGGGTTCAATTCCCGTCCTAGGCACCAGAACAAGGAGCGTGGGTCCTTAGCTCAGCTGGGAGAGCGCCTGTTTTGCAAGCAGGAGGTCGACGGTTCGATCCCGTTAGGATCCACCATTTTGAAAATATCATGGCGGTGTAGCTTAGCTGGCTAGAGCGTACGGTTCATACCCGTGAGGTCGAGGGTTCAAGTCCCTCCGCCGCTACCAGTGTATGGACCCGTAGCTCAGTTGGTCCAGAGCTACCGGCTCATAACCGGTTGGTCGCAGGTTCGAGTCCTGCCGGGTCCACCAGTAATATCCGGAGGAATACCCAAGTCCGGCTGAAGGGGTCGGTCTTGAAAACCGATAGGCGAGAAATCGCGCGCGGGTTCAAATCCTGCTTCCTCCGCCATTGAAAAAATAATATTTTATCGCATCGCGGGGTAGAGCAGCTGGTAGCTTGTCGGGCTCATAACCCGGAGGTCGGAGGTTCGAATCCTCCCCCCGCAACCAATGGTCCCATGGTGTAGTGGTTAACATGCCAGTCTGTCACACTGGAGATCGCGGGTTCAAGTCCCGTTGGGACCGCCATTTTGGCTCGGTAGCTCAGTTGGTAGAGCAATGGACTGAAAATCCATGTGTCACCGGTTCGATTCCGGTCTGAGCCACCATTAAAATGCTATTTTATAGCATTTTTTTGTTTCTCCTCTCCTATATATTCATAGATCATTTCAAAAAAAGCTATTCTCACAATAGCTTTTTTTACATTTTATTAGGATTTATGATTTGATATCCGTAGGGATATTTGGTAAAATGTGTTTAAGGAGCATCTTATGAAGAAATTCAAAGGCATCGAATTATACCTACTTGACATGGACGGGACGATATATCTTGAAAATGAATTGATTCCCGGAGCAAGAGAATTCATCGGCACATTGATCGAAAAGAAGAAGCAATATGTTTTTCTGACCAACAATTCCTCCGTAAACAAAAACAACTATTTAAACAAACTCAAGGGATTGGGAATACCCTGCGGGGAAGAAAACATCTTTTCTTCCGGCATGGCCACGGGCATATTTTTGTCCAAGCATAGGAAGAACGCCCGGGTTTATCTAGTCGGGACCAAGGCCCTGGAGGAAGAATTGTTAGCCTATGGCGTGAGGCTTGTACAAGATGATCCGGAGATAGTTTTGGTCGGCTTCGACCGCGAACTCAATTATCAGAAATTGGAAAATGCCTGCTTCTTTCTCGATCAGGGCGCGGAATTTCTTGCGACCAACGCCGATTATTTATACCCGCTGCCCAACGGGCGTTTCCTTCCTGACTGTGCTTCGATTTGCTGGATGCTTACGAAAGCGACGGGCAAAGAACCTTTTTTCATCGGTAAACCCAATCGTTACATGATTGATCTTCTCCGGGAAAAAAACGGACTCTCCCCCAGGCAAGTCGCAATCATCGGCGACCGCCTCTACACAGACATTGCCTGCGGGAAGAATGCTGGAATTGTTGCCGCGCTCGTTCTGTCCGGGGAGACCAAGAAAGAAGATTTGTCCGTATCCCCCCACAGACCCGATTTTGTTTTCTCCTCCGTAAAGCAAATCATTGAAGAAATCTAAGGATGGGTTAAATTCCCATCCTTTTTTGCTGTGGAGATATGTTATAATTATAACGGAAAAAATCATTTGGAAGGAGGAGAGTCATGAAGAAGAAAATCATATTTCCTTTGCTTGTTTTACTGTTGATTTTATGCGCTTGCGCAGAAGATAAATCCTTTTTCAAAGACGGGGCCCTCGCAAATCAAGAAACGACGGCCGCGGATTTGGAAGCGGAAAAAAGATGGGAAGAACTTGAAGAGTTTTTGGAGATGATTGTGCAGGAAGAGATAAAAACCCAGAAATTCTATCTTTATGGAAGCGAACCCGGATACGAAAAAGTTCCCGCAACCAATTTGGGATACCTTCCGTTCTATACGAACGAGGATTTGGGAATCATTGAGGAAATCGTTCCGCTGAGCAACACGCTTGTTCGTCCGGGAAAAACGAGGGAAAAAACAAAATACATTGTCATTCATAATACCGGCATGGCTTCACCGGTTATGACCGCTTCCCGCCTGAGCCGTTCCCTCCACAATTCCACAAGACAGGCCTCCTGGCATTTCACCGTCGATGACCATGAAATCTATCAGCAACTCCTGCTTGATGAGATTGGATGGCATGCCGGTTCTCCGGAGGGGAATAATTACGGCATCGGCATCGAAATGGCGGTTTACCAAGGAATTGACATGAACATGGCAATGAGAAGAACTGCGAAGCTGGTTGCTTGGCTCTTGCTTGAATACGGCTTGGAAATCAAAGACGTGAAACGCCATTATGATTTCAGCGGGAAAAACTGTCCCCAGGTTTTGCTGGAGGCGGGGCGCTGGGAAGAGTTCTTGAGACTCGTGGAGATTGAACTTCATGGGCAGAAGAATTTTTCGGATGCGGAATTTGTTTGGGAGACGCTTTCACCAGAGATTATGGACGACGAAGGGAAAATTTTGTCAAGCGCGGCTTCTTCCGTCAGGTACCGTGTGACTATCAGCCTGGATGGAAAGAAACGCAGCTACGAATTCGGTTCACTGATAAAGATGATGATCTAAACCCGCCCGCGCGCGGGTTTTTCCGTTTGACAGCAGCATATTCATGTAGTAAAATGAATTAAACCCTAGTTCGGAGAAGCATGATGGAAATATCAAAAACGGCATTCAAAGAATATGCGCGCTGCCTGAGGGTGCTCCCCCTGGAACGGTTATATCTGCAAAGGCTGGGCGCGGAAAGTTTTTTCAATGACGAACAAAAAGAAAAAATGCGCGAACTTCTCACGCAAATGTTTTCCGCGGAGGATGGCGAGGATTTGTTGCGGGAAGAAAACGCCGAGCAGGAAGCGATGCTAGATTACTATGAGGAAGTGGAAAGATGGGCGCTGGTTTGCGCGGAAAAACAATTCGGGCGTGCCTTTGCATACCATCGGGAAACGAAGAAACAGAAATGCTTCCGCTTCACGGATCCTTACGGAAACGCTTATTACTGCCATTTGGACGGTTATTCCGAAGGCAAGAACGAATGCATCGTCATTGAGGTGAAAGCAACCACCTCGCGGAAATTTCGGGATTTGGGACCGAAAATATCGGGGAAACTCGTGCCCCTTTTCCGGAAGGAAAACAATATCTACAGGCTGGGGGCAATCGAACCCCAATATATTGAAAAGACCGACAGGCATTTCCGAAAATTGTTCGATCCCTATTCCGACGTGGGGCGCTATGTTTTCGACCTTGCGGTGGAGAGGTATATTGTAGAAAACAGCATCCTCCAAAACCATCCCCATCTCAGGGGAAAGAAGTTTCAATATTATCTGGCGGTGCTGAATTCCGACTATGTATTTTCCGAGGAATACGAAGGGGAGATTCCGAAATACATAACTTCCGGAGATGATTCCCTCGTTTCATTCATCGATTTGACAGCTGTCACCAAGGAATTCCTCCCTTTGATCGATAAAATCAGGGAGAACATCAGCAGGAGCATCCAACACCCCCGTCTTGAAACCCCAAAGATCGGATCTTATTGCGAATTCGGAAAAAGGCATTCCTGCCTGTTTACAAAAATCTGCTTTCCGGAATTGCACGAAGAAGGCGCGCTTACCGAATACATGAATTTCCGCGGACTAAAATCTGAAGGCAAAAACCTGTCTAACTTCGACTTGATAAACGCATTTAAAAGAAAAATGACCGACGTTCCGGTTTCGGCCCTGAATGCGAATCAAAGAATCCAGCGTAACTGCTTTGAAAAGAAGAGCGAATATTTTGATGCCCGAAAAATCGACGCCGGCATCAAAACACTGAAATACCCGGTCTATCATCTGGATTTTGAAAGCTTCCCCTGCCCGCTGCCTCGTTTTCGGGGAGAAAAACCTTTCAGCCAATCGCTTTTTCAATACTCCGTGCATGTTGAAAGAGAATCCGGAATCTGCGATGAGATTGCGGATAACTATGGTTTTCTTGCGAGGGATTTTTCGGATTGCCGGGAAGAATTGGTGAGGAGTTTGCTGGAGACAATCGACCTTGGAGCGGGCGGCACGGTTGTCGTTTACAATAAGACTTTTGAGGAAAACAGGCTGAAAGAATTGGCCGATTTGTTTCCGGAACACAGGCCCAAGCTCGAACGCATTCAGGCTTCGCTTTTTGATTTGCAACATCTCTTAAAATCCAACAAGAAGTTTTACCAAAAACTCGGCTTTTCGGAAGAGGAGAGCGGGATCATTAACTATTACCATCGGGGACTCCGCGGGCTTTATTCCATCAAGCGGGTGCTGCCCCTGTTTTCCGATTTGAAATACGAGGACTTGAAAGTAAAAAACGGCACCGAAGCTATCGCCCTCTATGCCGGATTCAAGAGGCTTCCGCCCGAAGACATTGAAGTCTTAAGGGAAGATTTGATTAAGTATTGCCGACAGGACACATGGTCGCTGTTTCTGATTCTGGATGCTTTGAGAAAGAGGATACAATGAAAAAGATGCGCGTGCGCGCATCTTTTTAGTTGAATTTCAAGACGTCAACCTTTTCAAAATTGTAATTATATACCGCAATGGCACTGTCGCTTATGGCATATATCAGTTTGGTTTCTTCGTTTGCGATCATTCTGGTCGGGTAAGATGTTTCCGAAAAATCGATGGGAACCTGCTTGCAGGTTTTGTTTTCGGGGTCGATTTCAAAGAGATGAAAGTTACCGTGCAGCTTGTTGTAATTGGTAATCGCGAAACCGAGATAGAAATTGTCGTCAATTTTCTGAACGAAGAAAGCTTTGCGGTTGTTTGCTGCTTCCAACACGGGAAAATAGGAAAAACCGCCCTGTTTGACGGCAACAAGCTCCCGCCAAACATTTGGTGCTTTTGCATCCGGCGCTAATAAACTGATTTTGTAACCTTTAATTTCGGCATCCGTTTGGATGGAGAAGGCCGTATCCTCATTCAACTGATAGTAGAAGAGCTCGATGTCTTCGTCGTGAAGCGGAGTTTCAAATTTCGGAAGACGCGGATTGCTGAGATTGATTGAGTAGAATTTGCCTGTATTCGAAAGGGCAGAAGCTCCGTTTTCTGCAAATTTCGCGCCTTTGAGGTGCTCATTTTTATTTATGTCGATGGTGTTGACGATCTTTATTTGCGCTCCCTCAATTTCCGATGCTTTCAGAACCAGAATTTTGTTTCCGAAAGCTTCGACTGTGGCTTTGCTTTGCAAAAGGCCTTTTGTAATTTTATAATCAATGTCGGTGACGGCAATCCGGAAATAGCCTTCATATTCGTCGCAGGCGGATTTGTTCAAGAATTTGCCCTTGAATTTTATGGAGTTGCCGTAATTTATTCCGTTTCTGATGTCATAACGGATCACCGCGGTGTAAATACCGAATTCCAGTTTATCGTCCGTATTTGTGTGACTGTTGATCAAATAGAGGTTGTTTTCGGAGAAATGGAACTTTTCCCATTTATCATAGGATAAGAGGATTGTGTCTTCGGAAAAAAACCTGTTCAAATCAATGGAGGTTATGATGGTATAGGCTTCTGCTCCAAAACCTTGGATATAGGCGATGTCCTGGGGACCTGTATTCTTCCGCCGCGCATTTTCCGATATTTCCGGAAGTGGAATTGCTCCTTCTTTCCTATACATCAGGGGGATTTGGTTGAATATGAAGAGTTTGTTGCCAATCAGATAGGAGTCGAGGTAATTTCCTGCGACGCTGTATTCATATATGATCTGGAAATTGCTGTCCAAAACAAGGATGTTCGTTGCCGTATCAATATCCTCTTCACCCCGATGCAAATCGGCATAAACCAGGGCAATGCATTCATCCGTCACATGCATTTCCGCAATCCCACCCGGAATCGCGCTTAAGGTTTGGGAATGCAAAAGTTCCAGTTTTCCGTTTTCAATGTCGAAGGCTTTGAAAAATGAGGGCGTGACCAGGTAGAGATGGTCGTTCCTGATTTCGACCGTCGTTGCTTCGTCAAGGTATTCGTTGATCCCCGACATTGGGAATTCGGGCATCGCGACCCCAGAATTTCTAATTGATTGGGATTCCACCTGAAGACCGGATTTGTAAGTTGGGTTTTCTCCCTTATTTTCCTGCAAATAAGTTTCGATTTCTTCGATACCGGTAAAATAAGAAACGTGTTGATCACCAACCAATAAGCTGTCCCGTTGTTTGTTTGTGGGACTGAAAATGATGAATGAAAAAAGAAGAAGGAGTATGTATAGCGGAGCGAAAAGCATCTTCCTTTTGACCAAAGGCCTTACCAGCACAGGTTCGCTCCTCACCCTTTTTTGGTAGGCGTAGGGCTTAATTTTTTCATATATGTCGGGAATGTTGAATTCTTGTTCCCGGAGATTTCGTTTCCAATCTTTAAATTTCATGCTCAAAGCTCCTTTTTTATTTTGGAAATGGCTTTTTGATAATTCCAAAATACTGTTCCTAAAGGGATGTCGAGAATCTTGCTGATTTGTTTGAAAGTATAGTTCAGAACAATCCGATAGACGACTATCTCCCTTTCCAGGTCAGTAAGCAGATCCAAAGCAAAGTCGAGCATCCGGTTTTCCGTAAAACCTTGGTTCAAGAAAATTCCTTCCGTCGGATCGACGACATCTTCCCTGTTTCTTTTCTTAAGCAAATTCAATGCGGTGTTCCTGGCAATGCGCGAAATCCAAGCATTGAAATTTGTTCCGATGCGGTAATGTTCAAGGTAATTAATTGCTTTCATATATGTTTCCTGCATCAAATCCTCGATCAGGCTTTGGTCCCGGATTATATTGTATATGGAAAGATAAACCGATTTTTTGGTTTCTTCATAGATGATGTCAAAAGCTGTCTCGTCGCCTTCAAGATATCGGATTATGTAATCATCCAATTTTTGGTGATTCATTTTTCCTGCCTTTCGTGGCTCACTTATATAACAATTCTAAAAGCCTTTTTTTTGATTATTATAATATAATCGCAAACTAAATGCAATTTTTGGGTTATTAAGATAATATTATACATTTCATAAATATTTTTAAAAATAAAATATATATTACGCTTGCATTTTAAAATCAATTATTATATAATAGTAATGCGCCGAGAGGCGTACTTATCCCCTACATATAGCAGTGAATAAGTAATTATTCACAACATCCCCTTCCTAAAAAAATCGAGCCTTAACGGGCTCGATTTTCCTTTTTGGGAGGAATGGGAAAAATCATGCAGAAATATCATGTAGACTTTTCTCTGAGTCAATGTTATAATTAATGAAGTTATGGAAATTGTGCATCTTGAAGAAACGGAAAACCATTTTCTTTTCCAAAACATCAGCGGGATTTCCGTGCGCAGTTTTTTGGAAAGCTTTTGGATTTCAAAAAAATTGATATATAAATTGGAGCGAAGCAAGGCTCTGACGGTGAATGCTGAAACTGTCGGCTTCGATTTTGTATTGCAAAGCCGGGACGTAATCAAAATTTCTTTGAAAGAATTTGAAAAGGAAACGCTTATTCCCCCGAAGGGCCGCTTACCGTCATCTACGAAGATGCGGATTTGCTATTGGTCAACAAACCGCCGGGCATCCTCGTGCATCCGGACGGAACGGGAAAACTCTCCTTAGACAATCTCGTTGCCCATCATTATCTGAGAAAAGGTCTGAAAAGGAAAGCCAGGCATGCCTACCGCCTGGATTATCATGCGAGCGGGTTGCTACTCTATCCCAAACATTTCCTGGCGGCGGCACACATCAACCATCAGCTTGAAAACGGCATGATGAAGAAACTATATTATGCTGTCGTCGAAGGGAAGGTCGAAAGGGGCGGCGCGATTGATCTTAGAATTGGAAGGGACCGCCACCGGAACAACCGTTACCGTGTTTCCAAAACCGCGCTTACATACTATCGGGTTTTGCAGGCGGGAGAAAAGCGCTCCCTGCTTGAGATTGAAATCAAAACCGGAAGGAGGCACCAAAACCGCGCCCATTTCAGCCATCTCGGGCATCCGCTTGTGGGGGACGGCTATTACGGAAAGAAAGGTGAGCGGCTCATGCTGCATGCATTTTATCTTTCCTTTCAACATCCGCGGACCGGAGAGCGCAAGGAGTTTGTTTTACCCCTACCGAAAGAATTTACAATCAGGAGTTAGCCATGCGCATATTCATCGGCATCAAATTTCCCGATTGCCTTGAAGCAATCCTCAAAATCCAAGAAGAATTGAGGGGCTTGGATCCTAAAGCCAATTATACAAAGAAGGACAACATTCATCTGACTTTGGCCTTCTTGGGGGAACTTAACGATTGGCAGGTCGCCAGGGCCAAACAGATACTCAAAGGAATCGAACATCCTGAATTTTCAGCGAAGATTGTCAGAGCGTCGAAGCTCAGGGACATGGCTGTTTTGGAAGTTGCGCCCGAGCCTCTGTTGCTTTCTCTGCAAAGCAAGGTGGAGGAATGCCTGAGAAGCGCGGGCTTTGCTTTGGACCGTCGCAGATTCTACCCTCACATCACTTTAAGCAGGAAAACGAAGGCGCATGTCTCTGGAAGTTTTTCCATCAAATCCACAGTCCAAGAAATCGTTCTATTTTCTTCCGAAAGGAACGAAAAAGGACTTATTTATCGGCCCTTGTACATAAAGAAACTAGAAGCAAAGAACAATAGAAGAGGAAAAGAAAATGAGGGATTTTGAAGGATTCAAAACGAAGAATTTTGCAGTGAAATTGGCGGATCAGGAATCCGAATTGGAAGAGGTTTTCAAACTCCAATATGAGGAATTATTGCTTTGTTATAATCATGAAAAAACACTTGAATCAGGAATGTACATAGATGATTATGATCGTGTCTGCGATCATCTGATCGTCCTTGATCTGAAAAACGACAGCGTTGCCGGTTCTTACCGCCTCGTCAGGAAGGAACATCTTGAAAATATTGGTTTTTTTGCGACGGAAAGCGAATTTGACATTTCCAAAATAAAAGCTTATCCGATACTTGAATTGGGAAGGGCGATCGTAAAAAAAGAATACAGGGACGGGAGCGTGATTGCCCTGCTTTGGGCGGGCATTCTCAATTATGTGCTTGCTCACGGCATCAAGTTTTTGTTCGGAACGGCCTCCTTCCACGGCGTCGATCCTTCCAAATATCGTCACGCCCTTTCCGCAATCCACTACCGCCATCTTTCTCCGGAAGCATTCCGAGCGCGGTCGATCAATCATCCCGTGCGGCTCGACCAGCTATCCTTGGAGGAGGTTGATTTTTGTCTGGCGAAAAAAGAAATGCCCCCGCTTGTAAAAGGGTACATCAATCTTGGAGCAACCTTCGGGGAGGGCGGCTTTTTGGATTATGATTTCAACAGCCTGGATGTGTTCACGCTGATTGACATAGAGAAAGTGAATCGCAGATATCTGAATAGATTTCTGAAATAAATGTTTTTTTGCTGTTTTTCGGTAGAAATTTAAAAGAAAATGAACCATTTTTCAAATTTATACAAATTTCCCGAATAAAATCGTCTGCTTATTCGTATTATTTATGAGGGGAATTATCCTTTGCTTTCAGGCCGCAGCAATCCTTCCTGAGGTTTTTATGCTTTTTGTGATTCGGCTGCGACGATTTTTGATATAAATGAGTAACCTGTCGCGACCTACTGATTTATATTGCGAAATGGGTTTGCCGGGGGGGAACCCGTTTCCGAAATCTCGCTTCCGAATAGTGGGGGATGTTAGGTGGGGGGAGTGCGGATCTCTGTTATCGTTTATGTTTTCTCGGGCAAGAATTGGCTTAAACCTTTTCTTTAAGTAATGCGGCCTGAAACTAAAAAACGGAGGAATTTCCCCCGTTTTTTTTATTTTACGATTCTCCCCTTCACAAGCACTTTGACTGTCTCATGGGGTTGAACTCTTTCGATGATCAGTTTCAGAACATGGGTTTCCTTATCGAAGGCAAAGATGTCGACGTTTTTGCCGTTCACCGTGATGGCGTCCTCCCCCGGGTCGAGCTCAAAAGTGAAGGGCAGTTGGTCAATGACCTCCAAATCAATCGCTTCCACATTCCCCTTGTTCGCGATGATGATTTCATATTCGATGTCCGAATTAAGCAACACATGATCGAGCGCTTTCTTTGTGCATTCAATTTTTGCGTATCTTTGTTTGATGTCGATTTGATTTGTGGTGAAGGGCTTCACTTCCCGGCTCTTGACACAGGTCGAGTTCCTCAAATCCAGGCATATTTCTTCAACTTTGTCGGCGACGGCTTGATAGCTTAAAATGCAGACGTCCTTGGGTTTTAGTTCTTCGATTTCAAAAACAAGGGTATTTTCTTTTAAATGCAATTTGATTCTCGCGTCCGAATCGTCGAGAAAGAGATAGCGGAAACTGTCCTTCACATAGCTTTGGTAAGCCAAATCATCCGTTATCGTAATTTTTGTCGCCTTCGTATTGCCCGGATTGGTGATGACGATGTTGTAGGTGATCACATCCCCGGGCTTGAAATACTCCGCATTCGCGATTTTTTTTGCTAACAAATCCACTTCGCAGACGACGGTGTTGACAACGTTTGAATAAGCGATGCTTTTGATTTTCAGATTTCCCACGGCATAAGCATAAGCGATGCTGGCTTGACTTCTCACATTCATAGGCATGCCTCCCCTATCAATATATTAAATCGGACAATTTTTATGAATCAAATCTTTTCGGAACGAAATTCCATTTCCCGGAATATATTTATAACGGAAAATTATAACAGAAAAATCCGGGAGCGATTTTGTATAATTGTCATTGTCATATTTTCGCTTATTTCATACACTATTATTGAAAGGTGGTGTAATAAATGCCTGGCACTATTAATTGCTGCAAACCGGTTGACCATTGCTTCTTTGGTTTCCCGCATGCCGGCAGGTATGCATTCGTGCTGGTCTTGTTCATTCTTTTAGTCATTGTCGGGACGGCATATTGGTACTAATATAAAGAGGAGAAAATCCTCTTTTTATAATAGTGTCAGGTTGAGTCATGAACAATAATTTCAATAAAACCCTTTCTGACGCGATGGGGCTTTTCAACACCTTCGGCGCTTTTGTTCCGAAAACGTACAATGTAAATCCGGAAATTGTCCGTCCGCAACTTCCGAGCCTTTCAAGGCCGAATTTGAACGATCGCGACATAAAAAAAACCAATGAATATTATTTGGAAAAGATAAAAAACTTCCTTTATAAGCAATTTTAAAGGCTTGATTTTTCAAAAAAATCGGGTCTTTTTTCTTTTTTTTGTATATGTGGTTACTATTTCCAAATACTATTTAAGGAAAGATGAAAAAAAGCATGA
>ERZ773359.5842-NODE-5842-length-11447-cov-4.571717_pt1 | contig 11447 bp, 11 predicted proteins | sample MGYA00374955_ERZ773359 | MGnify/ENA primary metagenome ERZ773359 (study PRJEB29098, sample SAMN04486028) | biogas fermenter metagenome | study: EMG produced TPA metagenomics assembly of the Biogas fermentation microbial communities from Germany - Plant 4 DNA1...
GTGGTTATGATAATAATTTCCTTGCTATTTGATTGACCAGACTTCCGTCCGATCTGCCTTTCACCCTGGGCATGACCACCTTCATGATCTTTCCCATATCCTTAGCAGATTGAGCGCCAGTCTCAAGGATTGCATCCTTAATAATAGCCTCCAATTCATCCTCGGTTAGCTGTTCAGGCAAATATTGCTGAATGATTTCTATTTCCTTTCTGGCCTTTTCCATCAAATCTTCCCGTCCACTTTTTTCTATTTCAGAAAGAGTTTCGCGGGCACTTTTCAGTTCCTTGGCCAGAATCTCAGCTACTCCCTCATCATCAAGGGTAATGTGTTTGTCTTTTTCAATTTTAAGTATCGCCGCCCGGATCAATTGGATAGTATCTTTGCGGATAGTATCCTTGTCTCTCATGGCGATCTTGAAATCATTCAACAATCGCTCTTTCAGGGTCATTATTATCTCCCTTTTACTTTGTCTTTCTCTTCCTCGCAGCCTCGGATTTCTTCTTGCGTTTTACGCTCGGCTTGACATAGTGCTCTCTCTTCCTTACTTCAGCGAGAACTCCAGCCTTAGCACATTGTCTCTTAAATCTCTTAAGCGCACTGTCAAGGGATTCGTTCTCCTTAACTCTTACTTCAGACACATCTATCCCTCCCCTCTGTTACGTACGTACAGCCGTGCCAGGGGATTTATCCAGTTCATGTGAATGGTAAACCATGTTACAGCACGTATTCTATTATAGCTACCCTTTGAAATACCGTCAACATATTTTTCCGACAGCGGATAGCCGCTATAATATTTTTTCATTCATTTTCACCCCACCAACTACGTGGTAATGGAGATGAAAAACAGTTTGCCCCGCATTTTCACCGCAGTTTACTATCACTCTGTAGCCGGAATCATTTATACCCATCACCTTTGCAACCTGCTGAATGCCCCTGTGAATATGAACCACGTTTTCAATATTCCCGTCGTTCAAATCTTCAAGACTCGCAATATGGGTTTTGGGTACCACAAGAACGTGGACCGGAGCTACAGGATTAATGTCTTTGAATGCATAGACATATTCATCCTCGTAAACCTTGGCGGACGGAATCTCACCTTTTATAATTCTGCAAAAAAGGCAGTTGTCCATTATATCACTCCTAATTTGCTATTGTTGTATTAATGGTATGACGTATTAATGTCATGACATTACAACTATTCTTGGTTAATGCTTTAATTATGCGGACAAAGCTGCGATTCTTCAATACTTATGAATGTTATTTTAATGCTTCTGCAGCTTTTTCCCTGGCAATGCGTAATGCCTCGTCAATACCGGAAGGATCTTTGCCTCCGGCCTGTGCCATATCGGGGCGACCGCCACCACCACCGCCGCAGGCGGCAGCAGCTTCTTTAATAATATTACCACAATGAATTCCTGCAGTCACTGCATCTTTTGTAGCTGATACTATGAGGTTGACTTTGTCATCCTTGCTGGAGATCAATATGACCACACCGGAGCCAATCTTGTTTTTCAGTTCATCAGAAGCAGTTCTGAGAGCGTTCATATCAAGGTTATCAAGTTTTGCTGTTGCAATTTTGATACCATTGACAGTTTCAGCAGAACTGAGAATGGAATCCATATTACTCCTTACAAGTTTGGCATTTGCCTCTTCAAGTTCCTTCCTTGTTGTCTTCACCTCATCGAAGAGAGCTTCTATTCTGTGTACAAGCTCATCAGTGGATGCTTTTGCAGCATCAGAAGCCTTGTGCAATAATTTTTCCCTGTCTTTGTAGTAATTTATCGCATTAAATCCTGTAAGCGCCTCAATTCTTCTTACACCTGCAGATATTCCGCTTTCACCCAGTATTTTTATAAGACCGGCTTCAGCAGTTGCAGTCAAGTGGGTACCGCCACAGAGTTCCTTGCTGTAATCTCCGGCAGCTACAACACGGACGATATCTCCATACTTTTCGCCAAACAGTGCGGTGACGCCCAGTTTTTTGGCCTCGTCCATGGGCATTTCCCTGATGTCCACAGGAAGGTTTTCAAGGATTCTGGCATTTACTTCAGACTCCACAGCATCAAGCTGCTCAGGTGTCATTGTAGAGAAGTGGGTAAAGTCAAAACGAAGCCTCTCGGGAGTAACCAGTGATCCAGCCTGGTGGACATGGTCACCGAGCACATTTCTGAGCGCCTTATGCAGAAGGTGTGTAACTGTATGGTTCCTGGCAGTAGCTTTTCTTCTTTCAATATCTATTGTAGCAGTTACTTTGTCTCCTGTCTGAACACTTCCTGATACGACTTTACCTATATGGAGGTATTTGCCGTCCGAAGTCTTGCGGCAGTCATTTACCTGCATCTTAAAGTTATCATTGGTAATATAGCCGGTATCGCCGACCTGTCCGCCGCTTTCAGCATAGAAAGGAGTTACATCCAAAACAAGTGTCACTTCATCATCCTGCTGGGCAGCGTCCCTTAATTCGTTGTCCAGGATAATATACAGGACAGTGCTCTCAGTGGTGTTCTTTGTATATCCTTCAAATTTTGTAGTTACATTGTTGTCGGCGCCTGCAAATAAACCTTTTTCCCAGGCAGAGCCTTCCCTGCTCTTGTGTGCTTCACGGGCTTTTTCCTTCTGCTTCTTCATCTCATTGTGGAATCCGTCCTCATCAATGGAAAGACCGTTTTCCAAAGCAATTTCCCTTGTCAGATCAAGAGGGAAACCAAAAGTATCATGAAGTTTGAACACCATTTCACCAGTCAGGCAGTTTGATCCATTCTGGCGGGCTTCATTCATATATTCCTCCAGAATCACCATTCCCTGATCAATGGTGGAGTAGAAGCGTTCTTCTTCCAGACTGATAACTTTCTTTATATAATCCTGCTTTTCCTTAAGATTAGGATAAGCATCTCCAAAGCATGCTATAACGGTGTCAGCTATTTCACTTAAGAATGTACGGTTTATTCCAAGAAGCCTTCCATGTCTTGCAGCTCTTCTTAAAAGTCTTCTAAGAACATAGCCACGGCCTTCATTGGAAGGAAGAATTCCGTCAGAAACCATCATGGTAACACTTCTGGAATGGTCGGTAATAACACGGATGGAAACATCTTTTTTGTATTCCTTTCCGTAATCCACTCCTGCAACCCTGCAGACATGGTCAAGGATAGCACGGATGGCATCAACCTCGAAAATATTGTCAACTTCCTGCATTACACAGGCAAGTCTTTCAAGACCCATACCGGTATCAATGTTTTTGTTCTTAAGTTCTACATAAGATCCGTCTTCCTGGCGGTCGAACTGGGAGAATACATTGTTCCAGACTTCAACATATCTGTCACAGTCACAGCCGGGCTGACAATCCGGGCTTCCGCATCCCTTGTCGGGTCCGCGGTCATAGTATATTTCAGAACATGGGCCGCAGGGACCTGTTCCATGCTCCCAGAAGTTACTGTCTTTTCCCATACGGAATATTTTGCTTTCAGGCAAGCCAATATCCTTGTGCCATATATCATAAGCTTCATCGTCTTCTTCATAAACAGAGACATAAAGCTTGTCCTCAGGTATTTCAAGAGTCTTTGTCATGAACTCCCATGCCCAGGCAATTGCTTCTTTCTTAAAGTAATCGCCAAAGGAGAAATTGCCTAACATCTCAAAGAATGTACCATGCCTGCTTGTCTTACCCACGTTTTCAATGTCAGGGGTACGGATACATTTTTGGCAGGTTGTAACCCTTTTACGCGGAGGTATTTCAGTACCGGTAAAATAAGGCTTCAGCGGTGTCATTCCTGCATTGATCAAAAGAATACTTGGGTCATTCTGTGGTACAAGTGAGAAACTGGGCAGGCGAAGATGTCCCTTACTTTCGAAGAAGGACAGGTACATCTCTCTCAATTCATTTAATCCATATTTTCGCATAATGGTATTCCGACCTCTCTTTTGAGTGATTTAAAATGTTATCTTTGTCCCGCAGTAAAAAATTATATCGTAAAACCCTCTGCAATAAAGGAACAAAATGATTATTAACGGCAGAGAAAGTCACAAACGTGACTTTCTGAACTATAAATATAAGTATATCCAATTCATATAGGCTGGGCAAGCCTATTTTTCATGACCAAAAAGTCAAATATTTTTCTGCTGTTATTCATTAACATCCGAATCTCAGTGCAAAAGGATCAATCTTTTTCGCATCCTCAACTCATTAAGTTGTTATGTGCAAGCGGCAAAGTCTTTTCACGTCCTCGGCTCAGGAAAGCTGTACGCTCAACCGACATCCAGTCAATTGCCATCAATCAAACCGAGCATTTCATCAATAGTTTTTGCACTCTCCTGCGTGATTGCTTATATACTGAGTCGTTTCACTTCATTAGATTAATTTTTAGTTCACTGTTTACAAAATATAAAGTGCAAAGGCAAAACCTTTGCACTTATCTAAGCATTAAAATCTGAAATCACGCTTACCTTCTTCGATGTTTTTAAGGTGGTCTATGAGTAGTGAACGGACCTTTTCGTTTGGTACCTTAAGGACTTCCTTTGCAATGAGTTCCTCTCCTTTTCTCTTTGTCTCCGGAGACGCATAATCCTCAAGGTATTCCTTCAGAGTCATAAGAGCATTGGGGTGACAGCAGTTCTGTATCTGGCCGGTTTTTGCAAGTCTCATAAACCGGTCTCCAGTACGACCTTCGCGATAACAGGCGGTGCAGAAGCTTGGCACACATCCAAGGTCAAAAAGCCAGCTAACTACCTGGTCAAGGGTTCTGTTGTCACTTATATCAAACTGGGCTGTATTCTCATCCTCTTCTTCAGGTTCAACATAACCCCCGACACTTGTTCTGGACGCGCCGCTGATTTGTGACACTCCAAGTTCAATTGCCCGCTTCCTCATATTTTTTGATTCCCTTGTAGATATAATCATGCCTGTATATGGTACAGCCAAACGAATAACCGCTATTATTTTCTCAAAAATTTTGTCCGGAACTGCATTACTGAAATCTTCAGGATTTATTCCGTCATCAGCAGGGCGCAGGCGTGGAACACTTATGGTATGCGGGCCGACGCCATAAACTGCTTCAAGGTGTTCTGCGTGCATCAAAAGTCCCACGAGATCATAACGATACAGATTAAGTCCGAAAAGCACTCCCAGTCCTACATCGTCAATTCCGCCTTCCATGGCGCGGTCCATTGCCTCGGTATGATAGGCATAGTTATGCTTTGGACCTGTAGGATGTAGTTCTTCATATGCTTTTTTGTTGTATGTCTCCTGAAACAGAATATATGTACCTATTCCTGCTTCTTTAAGTCTACGGTAGTTTTCAACGGTTGTGGCGGCAATATTTACGTTTACCCTTCGTATTGCTCCGTTTTTGTGTTTGATGCTGTAAATTGTATCAATGCTTTCAAGTATATACTCAATGGGATTGTTTACAGGGTCCTCTCCAGCTTCAAGAGCAAGTCTTTTATGGCCCATATCCTGCAAAGCTATTACTTCCCTGCGGATGTCTTCCTGGGATAGTTTTTTGCGTTTCATATGTTTGTTTTTGTAATGATAAGGGCAGTATATACAACCGTTTACGCAATAATTTGAGAGATACAGAGGCGCAAACATTACTATTCTGTTTCCATAAATCCTGTGCTTTATCTCATTGGCCAGTTCATAAATCCTGCTGTTCAGGTCCTCCAACTCACAATCCAGCAAAACTGCTGCTTCTCTGTGAGTCAGTCCTTTACAGGTACTTGCCCGTTCAAGGATGGACTCTATAAGCTGACGGTTATTCTTATTTTTTTCAGAATAATCAAGCGTTTCAAGAATCTCAGCATCGTCAATAAATTCAGTTGCATGTTTTGACTTAACATCATACATTTTTATCAGGCTCCTTTCACGAAGCTCCGTCTGTTTTGGGCGAATCTCCGAATAATATATAAATGATTTATTTAATTTCAGATTAAATTCGGGCTGCAGGAAGTTTGTTTTTCAAACAATCGTTATCCAGTAATCTCAAGGGGTTTAAAATCTCCCCTGTCTACAACTATCTCATATCCTATGTTCCGTATTCTGTATTGCAGACACATCCTGCATTCAGCGGCTTCTTCACCGGTGCAGATTTTATTGTCATACAGCATGTATTTTTTTCTGACATTTACAGGGGACAGATTGGGCATGACGACATTTGCCCCGGCCAATATTCCCAATTCACGGCCTTTGGGATTAATGGTTCCCAATGCGGTGGTGGACGGAATAAGTCCGTTTGGAATCATGAGCCTTAATATTCCTATTAAAAATAATGTGAGCTCCAGTTTCCCCTGCTGGAAGTCTTTGAAAGGTGTATCCTTATGAGGTATAAAAGGTCCTATACCAACCATCGCAGGTTGAAGTTCATGGATAAACAATAAATCCTCTGCAAGGTGTTCACTGGTCTGATAAGGTGAACCTACCATGAATCCGGTTCCAACCTGGTATCCAATTTTTTTCAGATCATAAAGGCATTGTTTTCTTTTCATAAGGGACTGGTCTTTGGTATGTAATTTTGAATAATGATCTGAGTTGGCTGTTTCATGTCTCAAAAGATAGCGGTTTGCCCCGGCTTTATAAAATTCAAGGTAGTCTTCAAAGCTTCTTTCACCGATTGACAAGGTAATTGCACAATCAGGATATCCCTTTCTTATTTCGCGAATAATATCAACCATATCTTCAACGGAGTAAGTCAGGTCTTCGCCACCCTGAAGCACAAATGTACGAAAGCCCAGTTCATATCCTTTTTTGCAGCAGTCAAGAATTTCTTCCCTGCTAAGTCTGTAGCGTTCAGAATTTTTATTGCTTCTTCTGATTCCGCAATATAAGCAGTCATTTCTGCAGTAATTGGTAAACTCAATAAGGCCACGGATATAAATTTTGTTGCCAAAATAGCGTTGTGAAACGCTTCTTGCCTTATTGAAAAGATATTCGGATATTTCAGCATTATAATTGTTCAATAAGAACACGTATTCATCTTTTTCAAGAAACTTATTTTTTTCGAGCTTGTCAATAAGTCTTTTCATATCGCACTCCGGTTTATATTTTGTGAACAAATAAAAAATCCTTGCACCGAACGGCACAAGGATAGTATTTACAAAAGCATAAAATGCTTTATTACATGCATACACACTATTCTCTCGCCTTACCACTCGGGACGGACCCTCATGCGTTCAGGTACGAATCGTATAATCTATATGAACGGTTTGCTGCAAGATAAAATACTTTATCTCACAGCGCACCGGAAGTTTGTTAATATTATAACATAGTCCGCTGACCAATACAAGGGTACATCATGTATTAATTTTAGTGCATTGTCTTGTTGCTTTCACCATCTTCGTTTTCTCCAATAAGCTCTGCTACAAGACGGTCCAGCTCGGATACGCTTTGGTTGTTATTTGATTCTGAATCAGCGTTTTCCTTGCATTCCTCAATTTTTTCTATGTACTGGTTTCCACTGACTTCTTTAATTTCCGATGTCCCTTCTTTATGGGCAGCAGGGTTCTGCTCTTCTGATTCCACAGACACTTGCTTGTCCGTATTGACATTGCCGGATTCCTGGATATTTTCTGATGCTGCACTATAGAGAGTTTGTTTGTCCCGGATTTCATTAAGATATATCAGATTTTGGACATCAACCCTCATATTTTCGAGGATATTGGTTATTGTAAGCAGGTTCGAAGCCGTATAAAGGGCATCAATGCTTCCGCTGAGTCCCCTTAAAATAAAATTGACCTGTTCTTTGACATTGGATCTATCATAAATCACTTAAATCACTCCCCTTAAAATCTTTGAGTCAGGAAAAATGGACATCCCTTCACTCATTAAAGATTTATGATATAAAAACAATTATCATGATAATAAATAATAAATTCCGGGAAATTAAAAGAAGAGTTTCAGCCTTGCTAAAACTCTTCTTTATCAAAATTACCTGATAATTATTTAACTATTACATGCTCTAAATTTTAATCTGATTAACAAGGGTATTAAGTTTTTCTATTTCGGCCAGATTGCGCTTCATGCTCTCATGGACAACAACAACTTTATCCAGCATGGAGGACATATTTTCTGCCATGTTATATGTTCCTTCAGCCCCTTCGGTAACAGTTGTAGAAATATCTTTAATAGCCTTGATGATATCCTTGACTGATGTTGTCAGTTCTTCGGAGGTTGTACTCAGGTCGGAAACAAGACCGCTTACAAATTCAGCATCCTGAGCATATTGCTCACTGGTTTTAAGCATATAATCATAGTCGCTGTTAACCTGAGTCTCCATAAAGTTAAGAAGTGTTCCTGAGGCATCAGCCAATTCTTTAACCGAGTCAATAACAGCATTGGTGGTTTCCTGAATCTTACCCGCCATACTGGCAGACTGGTCAGCAAGCTGTTTGATTTCTCCTGCAACAACAGCGAATCCTTGGCCGGCTTCCCCTGCCCTTGCAGCCTCAATTGAAGCATTCAGCGCAAGAAGGTTTGTCTGATCTGCTATACCTAAAATCGCCTGGGTAAGGACATTGATTTCATTTGCTATTTGGGCATTTTCAATGGCTTTCTCAACCATTACTTTAGTTGTACTGTACAACTGCCTTGTTGTATGTTCGGATTTAACAAAGTTTTCTTTTATGGATTTGGCGCGTACGTCAATATCCGCTGCTTTGGTAGCGCCTGCATCTGTCTTGGACATGATATTGTCTATGGATGCTTCTATCAGGTTGGATGCTGAACTCATCTGCTCTGCGGAAGCAGAAGTCTCTTCCATTCCGGCAGACAATTCCTGAATTATTGCAGAAGACTCAGACGCCTGCATATTAAGGTCATTGGCAACCTGGGAAACAGAAACGGCATTGGAGTGAATAACATCAGATACTGAACGAATGTTGTTTACAATATTTCTTAAAGCCTCTCTAAGATTCTTGAGAGCTTCAGCCATTATACCTGTTTCATCCTTATACTTCTTGATAATGGGTTCAAGGTTACCGTCTTCAGTCAGATCATATTTGGAAGTCTTGTTAAGTACGTCAGTAACTTGTACGATAGGTTTGGATATCCTCTTACCAACTATAAATGACAAAATTATTGCAAATATATTTGACAATACAAGACAAGCATATATAATTGCAGCATTTCTTCTTGACAAATCATTAAAATGCTCGGTTTCAGCCTCCAATATGGCATTAATATCGTCTATGTAGTTACCTGTTCCCAAAACCCAGTCAAAAGGCTCAAAGTACATAGAATAGCCACGCTTCGGCAATGCTTCTGTCTGACCTTTTTTCGGGAACCACCATTCAGAGAAACCGCCGCCCTGCATACCCTTATTGATGATGTCCTGAATGAAGTAGTGTCCATTTACGTCCTGGGCGTTGAACCTGTTTGTACCTTCAGTATCGTTACCAAGGAGTACGACATTCACACCTTTCGAGGTATCTGCCCAAAAATAGCCTTCTTCACCGAATCTTAATTCTCTTAAAAGATCCGCTCCGAGTTTCTTTGCTTCTTCGAAAGAAATCTCTCCCTTTTGACTCTTGTCATAAATGGCCTGAAGCATACTGACAGCAGTTTCAACCTGTTGCTTGATATTTGTGTCAAAACTGTTGTTGTAGATTTGCTGCATTTTTTCCAGTTGCGAATCAGTTAACTTCTTCATTGCATAATTGGAAAAAATGCCGATCAACAGAGAAGCGAGCAAAGTAGAAATGATAGCGTTCAGAATGATCTTGCTACTAATTTTTTTCATTCAATTCCCCCGCAATCCATAAAAAAATCCTTAAATTCCCCTCACATGGAAACAGAACAAAACTAACCGGAACTATTCCAGTCGGAAATGCTCTTAATCATATTTACCCTTAAAATTTATAAAATACCAATGTATTCAAAAAAATCAAAATCTAAGATTTTCTATAATATTTTAAATAATTACATCTCTTCGGAATCCACCTTCACTTGAGATTACTTGACCAGTAATCCATTCGGAATAATCGCTTTGCAAAAAGTGCACCAGACGTGCCGCATCATCAGGCAAACCCCATCGTCCTGAGGGAAACATGGATGCGACTTGTTTGTATTCTTGACTTTCAGGTTTCATATAACCGGTATCAGTGGGGCCGGGATTTATGCAATTAACTCTTATTCCTCTTGGAGCCAGAGCCACTGCTGCCTGTTTACACAGGCAAATAACAGCCTCTTTTGAAACTGCATAAGCAATTTCATTAATCATGGAACCTAAAAACTGTCCACTTGTAAATAAGGTTACAGAACCTTTTTTACCTTCGGGAAGCTGATCTGCAAAAGCCTGGATAATTAGCATTGAAGCTCTTACATTGGCGTTGAGATGCAAATCTATATGCTCCTGAGTCCATTTTCCAATGGGAAGACTCAATGAATACGCATGATTCAGAACCAATCCATCAATGTATCCATTAATTCTGGCGGCTTCGGATACAAGTTTTTCAGGGGCGAACTTTTCTGTCAAATCAAAGGATGGCAATGCGTAAGCGTTATATCCATCTGAAATCAGCTCACAGGCTAATTTTTCAGGATAATTCGAGGAGATGTCCGGATACTTCAGTTCCTCATCGTATTTCGAAAAACCATGAATTACAACATTAGCTCCCGCCGATGCCAGTCTTTTGACTATGGCAGCCCCTATCCCCATGGGCCGGCTCACACCGGTTATCAGTATGTTCTTATCTTTCAGAGAAAGATCGGTATTATATGTAATCATGTTTCATCACCTTAATTTCAATTATACACCAACTAAAAGTATAAATATTGCATAAATGAAATATATCCAAAGTTTAACAATTGACTTTATTGCCGACTGTACAAAAATCAAAGAGGCGAATTCTTTCTTCGCCTCCCCTGATTTGTACTTTGACTTAAATGTTGAATCATGGTATTACATCATGTGCCTGATAGCCATGTATGCTCTTCCTGCACGTCTTCCAATATTTCTTCCAGCTCTGTTCATTGCTTTTAAAGAGCGATCCCATTTGAAATTTTCCTCTGCCATTATGGAAAGTGCAGCACCCATCATAACACCTAATAGCATACCGCCACCAAATCCTGTCCTCATTGCCTTACCTCCTATTCATGAATTTCTTTTTTAGTATTCCAATATTTTTTTGATACAATTCGCAAGATAATTTGACAGTTATTGTCTGATGAAATAAAATGAACAAAGGTTGGTTTTATCGGAGGTAAAATATGATAAGCAGCAGATTGCGTGAAATTTTTAATAGCAAGCTTGGCATTGATATTTCATCAATATTGTTACCGCAAAAAAATGTAGATATGCAACGATGGGCTGTTGTAGCATGCGATCAGTTCACTTCCGAACCCGAATACTGGGAAGATGTACATAGTTTTGTCGGTGAAAATCCTTCAACTTTGCACCTGATTTTTCCGGAAGCATATCTTGAGACAGAAAGTCCTGAAGAAAAATCCAACAGGATTAAAA